>Ga0214473_10004108_pt1 | contig 17517 bp, 15 predicted proteins | sample RVTome_7_FD_203509 | JGI IMG/M metagenome (GOLD analysis project Ga0214473, IMG submission 203509) | Soil microbial communities from uranium-contaminated site in the Upper Colorado River Basin, Wyoming, United States - RVT98D197 | ecosystem: Environmental > Terrestrial > Soil > Contaminated >... | reverse complement strand
AGCCAGCAAGCTCTTGAAATTGGCGTTGCTAAGATGATCTCTTATAACACTTCCTCCTACACAACTAATATAAGGTGTGAGACTGGAGTAGCGAAGGCACCCAGTCCGCATGATCAAAGTCCCTTTGAGTGCTTGGCAATCTGTCGCAAGCAGGTTACGGATTCCATTCACGGCACCGGTAGTCTCAACGCTCTTAGAGGCAGTACTCCATTGCCTTCGCTACGGAAGGCTCGCACCTCGCTCCGTGTCTTAACTTTCAAACACGGAATCCGGGTTCAGTAATTGTCGAGCAACCTGATGATTTTTTCCGCCGCGACTTGGGCGCCGTTGAGGGGAATTGCGGGCCAGTTTGGCGGTTTTTCCAACAACGTTTTCAGGTACGGGGCGATGTTCCCTGATAACAGTTCGCTCTGAGGGATAAACTCCGCTGTAGCGCAGTCGTGCAAGGCCTCGACGAGCCTGGGATATTCCGGAAATTCGCCCCGGTCGGTGTAGAGCATCGGCAACTGATGCGCGATAGCATCGGCAACAATGCCGTAGCCCGGCTTGGTGATGATCGCGTCCACGGCTCGGACCAAATCCTCATAGTGCGGCTGTTCATCCGGGAGAACGAGGAGATTGTCGTTGCTGATATCTGCTTTCCCGGTCGCGACGAAAAAATATTCCCGAAGCCGGCGCAATTCTTCCCATGGCAGCCGCTCGAGGCCCAGGCCGCCGAAGCTCAAGAGAATAATGGTTGCAGAAGCGGGGAGTTTGAATTTCGTTCTTGCCTGGGCTTTGGAAAGAGAGGAAAACCTGGCGACCCATGGGATCGGCTCCCGGCGCGGGAAGACTTTCAAATCGCAAGGATAAGGCAGCGTCAGCGCAAATCCGGCCTTGTTGTAGAAACTCTCAATCTCTTCAACCAGGGGCAAGAAGTCGGGGTACTCTTGCAGATACGCTCGATAGATGACGTCCCAGCTAAAGTTTGTGATCGCCACCGAAGGAACCGAGGCGCGGGCGGCAATCTCAAAGCAAAGCGGTGGAATGTCGCCGACGACAAGCTTTACTCGCTCGCTTTTGATAAACTCGATTTCCTGACCGATCACCTTTGGAAAACTCTGGCGTAAAGATTGGCATGCTTCCAGCGTCTCTGCGAGCCCCATGCTCAAACTGTCCGATTGTCGAATGCCGGTGTCGGTGGATTGTGGATGATGAAATACGGCGTCGCCGAAGAGCCAAGACGGAGCCATGGTGCGGACGTGTATCCGCAAATCGGGCCGCGCCTTTCTTAGACTGCGGATGACCTGATTCGAGCGCACTGCATGGCCGAAGCCGTGGCCAGTGATATAGTAGACAATTGAACTCATGCGGGGTTGGATATAAGTAGTCAGGAAGACCAAGCTAAGCGGGCAGTTGGGAATTGTCAACGATCGCTCGGATTATTGGCCGGCTCTGCCGCCACAAGAGGAGGAATTGAAGTATGACAGGAACCATTAAGAAAATCATCCGGCAAAAGGGCTACGGATTTATCACCCCTGACGACGGCAGTGACGAGGTCTTCTTTCACCGTGGAAGTCTAGCTCCGCGCACTCAAATCGAAGACTTCAACGAAGGAGATACCGTGCAGTTCCAAACCCGCAAGGGTGATAAGGGCCCGGTAGCTCTCGACATGAAAGTTCGCTGAGCGCAGTTTCGAAACCAATCTTAGGAAGGGCCCGCCATGGCGACCAAGGTCAAACTCGCAAGTTTGAAGGGAGACTTCGTTGCCGCGCTCAGAATCATTTCCCATGAAGGACTGAGCGACGCCTTCGCCCACCTGAGCGCGCGGGTGGAGGGCGGCAAGAAGATGCTTTTCATGCCACGCAAGAGTCCGGCTTTGGTAAAGGCCAAAGATCTCTTTGTAGTCGATTTCGACAAGCTCGTGCCGCAGTCGGCCGTCCACCAGGCGGTATACAAAGCCCGAGAAGACGCGGGCGCGGTCTTTCATTTTCATTCCCCTGCGGTCATTCTATTGAGCGTTGTGGGCCAGACCGTTCAGCCGATGCATAACTACAGCGCGATCTTTTACGAGGGCGTTCCCGTCTTCGAAGGAACCGGCCAGGTGGAGTCCCCGGAGCGCGCAGGGGAGATCGCCCAAATCCTAGGCGCCGCCAAAGCGGTTATCTTGCGCGGCCATGGGGCGGTGGTGGTAGGCCAATCGATCCGCGAAGCCTGCATCTTGTCCCTTTACCTCGAAGAGTCGGCGCGCTTACAAGTCCAGACGCTGAAGCTCGGCACGCCGAAGTTCTTTTCCCGGCAGGAAGCCGAACGGATCGCCAAGCGGACCTTCAAGCCTGCTTCCACGGAACGGGCGTGGGAACATTTCCAAAGTAAAAGCAGAGCTTGATCCTCTGGCTTGAACTCTTTATCTGTTTAAGCTGGACCTCAGGTGATGAACCAATGACAGCAGGACAGGTTGCTCAGGTAATCGGAGGTGTCGTATGAAACGAGACGGAATCGTTGTCGCCGTTGCCGTTTTTTCACTGCTTTTGCAGATTCCCGCAGCATCGGCACAAAGCTTAAAGACGGTCTACATTGGACTAGTGTCCATCACACCGTCCAACGCGCCAGTCATTGCGGCGGCCGATGGCGGATATTTCAAAAAGCAGGGACTGGACGGCAAGCCCCTCGTGATGTCCGGATCAACCACTGCGCTGGCGGCAATGCTGTCCGGAGATGTGGGTTTCATTAATGTTGCCGGTTCTGGTCTGATCAACGCGTATCTTGGCGGCAGGGATGCTGTAATGATATCCGGTTTAGTCAATTTTGCACCGTACGATCTCATCGTCGCCAAAGGCATCAATACGATAGAGGATCTTAGGGGTAAGAAAGTTGGGATAGCCCGGTTTGGTGGATCAGCAGATTTTCTTGCCCGTTACGGACTGGAAAAACATGGCATTAAGCCTGGCAGGGACGTGACGATTCTTCAAACTGGCGGAAATGCCGAACGCCTGTCTGCTGTTTCTCAGGGTGCGATCCAGGCGACTTTACTGGAACAAGGATTCGCCTATCAAGCCAAGAAGGCCGGCTTTCGTTCGTTACTAGACTTCTCCACGATCGGTTTAGACTACCAGCATTCGGGTATCGCTACGACCAAGTCCTTTATCGCGAAAAACCGCGAGCTAGTCACCGGTTTTCTTAAGGCGTTGATCGAGGCAACAAATCGTTACAAGAATGACCGGTCCTTCGGTATCAAAGTGTTGGAAAAACATCTCCGCATCTCTGATCTCGACACGCTTCAGGCTACGTACGATTACTATGCCCCCAAAGTGGGCGCCGTTCCCTATGTCAATCTTAAAGGCATGAAGTTTCTCTTGGATACGACGGCGGAGTCCAACCCAAAGGCGAAGAACATCAAGCCAGAAGAAATCGGCGACAATACGCTTCTGAGGGAGATTGAAGCAAGCGGTTTTCTTAAGCAGGTCTCCCCTGGACGTTAACCCAACAGCCCAACGTTCTCGACGCAAATCAACTGTAACTCGCTTGGTTCTCTCACTCCGAAGCAAGTAGCGAGCCCGGCCGATTTCGTAGACCGGGCATACATGTTAGGATTTGAGCGAGAACCAGTCAGCGAAGGAAATTTCATGGGTTCCGAGCGTACGAACCATCTTATTCACGAAACCAGCCCTTATCTGCTCCAGCACGCGCACAATCCGGTGGACTGGTATGCTTGGGGCGAGGAAGCTTTCGAGAAAGCCAAAAAAGAAAATAAGCCGATCCTCTTGAGCATCGGCTATTCCGCCTGTCACTGGTGCCACGTCATGGAAAGGGAGTCGTTCGAGAACGAAAAGATCGCGGCTCTGATGAACGAGCTTTTCATCAACATCAAGGTCGATCGCGAAGAACGGCCTGATCTTGACGAAATCTATATGAACGCGGTGCAAATGCTCACCGGCCGTGGGGGCTGGCCCATGACAGTTTTTCTCACACCCGACGGAAAGCCCTTCTACGGCGGGACCTATTTTCCACCCGAAGATCGCCACGGAATGCCTGGCTTCCCAAGAGTTCTTGCGGGGGTCGCTCAAGCGTACCGCGAAAGAGCACAGGATGTGGAAAGGAGCGTCGATCAGATACTCGCCGGCTTACAGCGCATGTCGGAATCTCAAGAAACGCAACGGACTTTTTTCCCTGACGTGATCGGAAAATCTGCAGAACATATCTCCCGTGCCTATGATTCCGAGCACGGTGGGCTGGGACAAGCCCCGAAGTTTCCCAACGCCGGGGTCTACGAGCTTTTCCTGCATCACTACTATCATTCCAAGAGCCAACGTTATCTCGACATGGTGATTCATACGCTCACAAAGATGGGTGAAGGGGGGATTTACGATCACCTGGGTGGGGGATTCCATCGCTATTCCGTCGACGCGAGATGGTTAGTGCCTCATTTCGAGAAGATGCTTTATGACAACGCGCAGCTTGTGCGGATTTATAGCCAAGTCTATTGCATCACGAAGGACACCTTCTTCAAGCAGATCGTGGACGAAACGGTGACCTATCTCCTTCGGGAGATGCTTGATTCAGAGGGAGGGTTTTATTCAACCCAGGACGCCGACAGTGAAGGTGAGGAAGGAAAATTCTTCGTCTGGACGCCACAACAAGTAAATGAATTGTTAGGCGAGGAGCGGGGCGAAATCTTCTGCCGGATCTACGACGTGAGCGAACAGGGCAACTTCGAAGAGAAAAACATTTTGCACCCGATCCTCACGGAGGAGCAGGCGAGTAAATTTTTTCGCCGGGACCGGGGCGAGATCGAGGCGCTGATCGCGGACGGAAAAAGGAAGCTTTTCCTGGAACGGGAAAAAAGAGTGAAGCCGTTCCGTGACGAAAAAATCATTACTTCCTGGAACGGCCTAACGCTTTCGGGCCTCGCCGAAGCGATCAAGATCTCGCCGCAACCGGCTTACGTCGAAGCGGCCAGTCGCACCCTCGATTTCATCTTCACGAAGATGTATCGAGACGGCCGCTTGTTCCATAGCTACAAGGATGGGAAGGCCAAGCAACTTGGCTATCTTGATGATTATTCTTTCTTGGCGTTGGGCCTTTGCGACTATTACGAGGCGACTTTTGACCGCGCGGCCTTGACGCGAGCGCAAGAGCTGACAGAGACCATGCTGCGCGAGTTCTGGGACGATGCCGGCGGTGCTTTCTTCTACACCGGGAAGTCTCACGAGCGGCTCATCAGCCGCACCAAGCCCGTCTTCGACGCGTCCATTCCATCGGGGAACGCCACAGCAACGCAGTTGTTATTGCGCTTCTATCACCTGACGGGAAAAGAGGATTACCTGAAGCGAGCCGAGAAAATTCTGCGTTCTTATTACGATGTCATGGAAAACCAGCCCTTCGGTTTCGCGCATATGCTTTGCGCGCTGGATCTGTATTTGAACAAACCCAAAGAGATCGTGGTAGTAGGAAAGCGAGAGGATGCAAAGACGGCTGAATTGCTCAGTGAGATTCAAAGCCATTACCTCCCCAATAAGACTCTTCAACTCGTTGCCCCGGACACGTCACTCGAGCAAGTTTCCCCTCTGTTAGTTGGAAAGACGCAAGTCGACGGCAAGCCGACCGTATACATTTGCGAGAATTCCACTTGTTCTGCGCCGATAATCAACCGCGCGGAGCTTCAAACGATCCTGCAAAGATAATCGAATCACAGTTCATTTTTGTTCAATCATTCAGCAGCTTTAGAGACGATCCTAAGAACGCGCAGGACTCTTGGTAATCGTTTCAAAGATTCGCCCCAAATCCGCCTGCGAATAGTATTCGATCTCGATCTTACCTTTTGCGGATCTGGCCTTGGGCAGCAAACGGACTCTAGTTCCAAGCAGACGCTGCAGCTCTTCAACGATGGATTTCAAATCGGGATCGATGAGCGGCGCAAGGCGTCGGCGGCGCCTGCCGAATAAAAGGTGGCGAACCATCTTTTCCGTTTCTCGTGTCGACAACCCTTTGCCGATGACCTCGCGGCATGCGGAAACGATCAACGGCTCGGTGTGCAACCCCAATAGGGCGCGCGCTTGACCAGCGGGCAAATTTCCCAGCGCGACTTCTTGCTGGACCACAGCGGGAAGCGTAAGCAACCGCATGGCGTTGGCGATCGCCGGCCGGCTCTTCCCGACCTTCGCCGCCATCTCTTCCTGGCTCCAGTGAAATTCTTCCTGCAAGCGACGATAACCGTTCGCCTCTTCAATGGAATTGAGATCCTCGCGTTGAAGATTTTCCACCAGCGCCAATTGCAAAGCCTCGTGATCCGTCGCGTTACGAACAACCACGGGTACCCGGCTCAGCCCGGCCTTAATCGCCGCGCGCCAGCGGCGTTCGCCGGCGATCAGTTCAAATTGTTCGCCATTGGGCCGGACCACGAGCGGTTGAATGATCCCTTGGTTGCGAATGGACGAGGCAAGCTCTTCGATTTTGGCTTCGTCAAACGCGCGCCGCGGTTGCAGAGGACTAGGCACAATTCTGTCGACGGCGACCTCGAAGTGGGAATTTTCTTGCTTGGGTTCTGTTCGCGGTTCGGCCGCAACCGGAATCAGAGCGCTGAGCCCTCTACCCAATCCCTTTTTCTGCATGGACATTATTTTCTCCATGAGTCATCAACTCCTTAGCCAGTTCTAAATAATCTTGCGCGCCCGTTGAACTTGGATCGTACAAACAAATCGGCTTGCCGTAACTCGGACTCTCGCTCAGCCGAACGTTTCTGCGGATGATGGTGCGAAACAGCTTGTCCGGAAAATGCGCCCGAATCTCCTCGACGACTTGATGGGAAAGTCGATTCCTACTGTCGAACATCGTGACGACGATTCCCTCTAGGTACATTCGGGGATTGAGCCCGTTGCGAACCAAGTTCATTGTCTCAAGCAGAGCGCTGAGTCCTTCGAGGGCGTAGTATTCGCTCTGAATCGGCACGAGCAGGGAATCCGCCGCAGTGAGGGCGTTCAAAGTCAGGAGACCCAAAGACGGGGGGCAGTCGAGTAAAATATAATCGTAGCGATCACGCACGGACACGATTGCATCCTTGAGTTGGTATTCCCGGTTTTCTACTCCGACTAACTCAATTTCCGCGCCGACAAGATCTTTCGTTGCGGGTACGATTGCCAGTTGAGGGATCTCCGTTTGCCGTAGGACCTCAGCGAGACAATGCGCCCCCGCCAAGACATCATACAGACTCGTCGTAGGTTGGGTTCGATCGATACCTAGACCGGTGGTCGCATTGCCCTGAGGATCAACATCAATTAGCAACGTCTCCTTGCCGGCAACCGCCAGCGACGCCGCTAGATTTATCGCCGTTGTAGTCTTGCCTACACCGCCTTTTTGGTTTGCTATGGTAATGACCTTACTCACAAAAATGCTTTAAATTGAATCACTTAGATAATACAAGACATTTGATCGACTATTATCACAAGTTGCTTATCATTGGAAGCAGAAATTCTTGTTTCACGTGAAACGCATTATCCAGGATTCGGCAGTCGAAGTTACAAACTCTACTGAGCGAGGCGTGAGACTGGAGTAGCGAAGGCACCGAGCTCCGCAGTATCAAAGTCGTTTTTCGTGCTTGGCAGTCTGTTGTCAGTGGGTTATGGACGTCAGTTAGGGCACCGGTGATCTCAAACCTCTTAGAGGCAGAGGTCCATTGCCTTCGATACGGAAGGCTCGCACCTCGCTCAGTGCCTTACCTTTCCAATGCGGAATCCGGGATTATAGCGCCCCCCGGGCATGCTCGTGGCACTTTCCGGTACGCCCGTGGGGCGGAATCCTGAGCGAGAGCCCTGGCCTTGGCCTGGGCTCGAGTCGAAGGGACGCAGAGATAGAAAGAGGCCAAGAACCGAATCGATACAGGCTACTCGGTCACAGACGAAAGCTGATTATGCGCCCCTCGTCTTTCTCAAATGAACTGACAAGAGGGAAATTGCAGCAGGTGTAATTCCAGGCACTCTAGATGCCTGACCTAAAGAACGAGGCCGAACCCGGGTCAGCTTCTCGCGCACCTCGCGCGAAAGCCCGCTGATTATTGAATAGTCAAACTCGTCTGGGAGTCTGACATGTTCCATTTTCTGGAATCGCTCGATGAGATTGATCTGCCGATCGACATATCCGGCATATTTTATCTGGAGCTCGGCTTGTAGATCCGCGTCCTTTGAAAAATATGGCGTGCTAGGAACCATCACTCGAATCTGATCCAGTGAGACCTCTGGGCGCCGTAACAGCTGTGCGAGACAAGTGGTGTTTTTAAGAGGTGCCGAGCCGCATGACGCGAGCACCGAGTCTACAGCCTGATTTGGGGCAACTTGCCCTTGTTTCAAGAAGGCAAGTAATTCGACGATTCCATTCTTCTTGGCGCGGACTCGTCTACAAGTCTCCTCGGATGCTAGTCCAATGCCATGCCCAATCTCGGTTAGCCTCAAGTCGGCGTTGTCTTCCCTCAGTAGAAGCCTATATTCGGCCCTGGACGTAAACATTCTATAGGGCTCACTGTCGGTCCCTTTCGTCACTAGATCATCGACCAAAACACCTAAATAGGCTTGATCCCTCGATAGCACCAATGGCTCCTTGCCACGCAAACTCAACGCGGCATTGATTCCCGCCAGAATTCCCTGAGCTGCCGCCTCCTCGTAACCTGTCGTGCCATTTATCTGGCCGGCGTGATAAAGACCACAAACGAGTTTCGTCTCTAAAGACGGATAGAGTTGAGTGGGGTCGACGTAGTCATACTCGATGGCGTAACCTGGTCGCATGATTTCCGCCTGCTCCAGGCCCTCGATCGAATGAACCATTTCGGTTTGAACGTCCAACGGCAAACTGGTTGAAAGACCGTTCGGATAAACCTCAACCGTATCGAGTCCCTCCGGTTCCAAGAAAATCTGATGCCGGTCCTTGTCTGCAAATCTTACAATTTTATCTTCGATTGAGGGACAGTAACGAGGACCTCTACTCTTAATTACGCCTGAATACATTGGCGAACGATGAATCGCTGCACGGATTATTTCGTGAGTTCGCCGATTCGTATAGGTGATGTGACAGGGGATCTGAGGTTGCATTACTCCTTCGTTCGAGAAGGAAAATGGAACTGGGTTTTCGTCTCCGTTTTGGGTGTGTAATCTAGAATAGTCAATGGACCGGCTATTTAGTCTGGGACAGGTTCCCGTCTTGAGTCTTCCGATCTTGAACCCAAGGTTTATGAGCGACTCGGTCAGTCCTTGAACGGCAAAATCTCCGGCCCGACCCGCAGAATAGTTTCGGTCTCCGACATGTATCAAACCTCTTAGGAATGTCCCCGTAGTTAAGATCACGCGACGGCCGAAGAATTTCTCACCGATCTGCGTCTCGATCCCCCTAATCGTTCCATCTTCGACGATCAGCCGTTCTGCGCTCCCTTGCCTGAGCACTAATCTCGGGCAGGTTTCCAAGGTCCGCTTCATCCGCTGACGGTAAAGGGCTTTGTCGGCCTGGGCTCTCGATGCTCTCACGGCCGGCCCTTTTCTGGTGTTCAACATTCGAAACTGGATTCCAGTCTCGTCGATAGCACGTGCCATCTCCCCGCCAAGTGCGTCGATCTCTTTGACCAAATGGCCTTTGCCAATTCCACCAATAGCTGGATTACATGACATCTGACCAATATGATCGAGATTCAATGTGAGCATTAAAGTGTCGCAACCCATTCGAGCCGTGGCCAGAGAAGCCTCGATGCCAGCATGCCCAGCTCCAACGACGATTACGTCAAAAATTTTCTCGCTTTTCGCGTTCATAGTTTCACGTGAAACAAAAATCATATGGTGCTAATTAAATGATTTTTAGCATTTGTAAGTAACTATTTTCCTAAACAAAAATTTTTAAAAATAGATTCTAATATATCATCATTATTGATCAAGCCGATGATTTCCTCAAGCGCTTCTCGCGCCTCACTTAGCTCGACTGCAACAAGCTCTGGCGGACAATTCTTCGCAAGAGTAACCAACGCATCGCTCAGAGCTTTGTCGCTCCTCGCAAGAGCAGCCTTGTGGCGAATGTTCGTTAAAACGACCGGCGGCTCCTCCGGGCAATCTACTATTAGATTTCTCAGTTGCCCCTTCAGCCCCTCGATCCCGGAACCGGTCTTGGCAGAGACGAAGGCCATCGCTTGCAGAAATCCGCGATTTTTCAGCTCCCCAACATCCAGTCTCTGAGGGAGGTCACTCTTATTGAGGACGATCAGAGCGTTTTTTCCGTCGAGACTCTCCAACAAGGCGAGATCAGCCGGGGCGAGGGACTCAGAGCCATCTAGGGTGACCAGCACAGCTTCGGACTTTTCCAGATAGCGACGGGATAAATTGACTCCGATCTGTTCTATCCGATCATCAGTTTCCCTAATACCGGCTGTATCCCAGAGAACAACCGGCAGGCCATCAAGATTGATGCACTCTTCAATCACGTCCCTGGTCGTCCCCGGCACGTCGGTGACTATGACCCGATCTTCGCCCAACAAAGCATTCAAGAGACTCGATTTGCCCACATTGGGACGGCCGCAGATACAAACCCTAGCACCATCCCGGAACAATCTTCCCCACTCATAACTCGCTAGAATGTCGCCTATTTGTTGTCTAAGATGCTCTACCTTCGTGATCAGTTCCCGGCGTTGCAGCAGTTCGATTTCTTCTTCCGGAAAATCGATCGCAGCCTCGAGCTGAACCAAGATAGCCAGCAATTCCTCGCGCAGCTCGCGCATCCATTCTGAAAGCCCACCGCCAACCTGATTAAGAGCCAACTCAATTCCTTTGTCAGTGCGCGCACCGATTAGGTCGAGTACCGCCTCGGCCTGAGCGAGATCTAAGCGCCCGTTGAGAAACGCGCGCTTGGTGAACTCGCCGCGCTCCGCATGGCGCGCCCCCTGAGAAAGCATAAGCTCCAATACCCGCCGAACGACAAACGTGCCGCCGTGACAATGCACCTCGACGATATCCTCGCCGGTGTAGCTGCGCGGCTTGCGCATCACCGCAAGCAGAACCTCATCAAGAAACTTGTTCGACCTCGGATCCTGAATCTTGCCGTGATAAAGCCGGTGCGAGGCCAGTTTTCCGTTTTTACCTTGGGCGCGCACAAAGACGCTGGCCGCGATGCGCTCGGCATCGGGCCCGCTCACGCGAACGATCGCTACCGCGCCCTCGCCGACCGGCGTGGCGATCGCGGCAATGGTATCCTGCTCGTACATAAGAGCGGGATAATCTTAGCAACTATCGGGCTTAAAACAATATGAAACTATACCGTACCGTGGGAAGTGCCGAGCTATCGCGCGGCAAGACGCGATCGAAGGAAACCACACCAGCCAAATTCTTAAACCGCTCTTAGAGTATCTTGCCGAACAGTGATTTCCTCAGAGCCGGGAAAAGCAAATCGTTGCAGCGCTTCGGGTTTCAGTTCCACACCCAAGCCCGGTTTCCCAGGAGGAATCAAGCATCCATTGACCAACTTGAAGCGCTCTCGCAATAGCTCTTCGCGCAGCGGATTATAGGTGTAGTCGAGTTCCATGACGATACATTCGTTGATAGCTGCAGATAAATGGACGCTGGCGGCAAGGGCAACGCCGTCGCCCCAGGTGTGAAACGAAATCGGAACGCCGTGTACCGCGGCCGTCGCGGCGATTTTTTTTATCTCGGTGATCCCGCCGGCGCGGGCGACGTCGGGCTGGAGGTAATCAACCGCACCGCGAACCATGAAATTCTCGAAGGCGTAACACATATTCAGGTTTTCACCGACGGCGATGGGAACTTTCCCTCTCTCCCGAAGCTCGGCATGGCCGGCAATGTCTTCAACAAAGAGGGGTTCCTCAAGCCAGAAGACGCCACAGTCGGCAAAAGCCGCCGCCGCATCAAGTCCAACCTCCAGCGTGTATCCCTGGTTGGCATCGGTCATCACGACAAAGTCCTTGCCGAGTTCCCGGCGTACCGCGCGCACGATTCGAATATCCTGATCCAGATCGAACCCGACTTTGATCTTAACGCCATGAAAACCCTGCTCGGCGAATCCCCTCGCTCGCTTCGCCACCTTTGACGGCTCTTCGGGATAAAGAGCGGTCGCATAAACCGGAACTTTTTCACGGCACTTGCCGCCAAGGAGCTGATAGAGGGGAACTCCGCGCACTTTACCGAGAATATCCCACAGTGCGACATCGATCCCGCTTAACGCCACGACGCCAACGCCCCGCGTGCCGAATTCTTTATGGCCGCCTCTGACATAGGCCTTGTCCCAAATCTGGTCGATCTCCGTTGGGTCCATGCCGATCAACAGCGGCTTTAGTACCCTCGCTACGATTACTTCGATCAGCTCGCCGTTGCCCGAACACGAGCCATGACCGGTGATGCCTTCGTCGGTCCCGACCTGAACCAGCGTCGTTGACCGCGAGTTTCTCACCCCCGACCGGCTGAACACCTGTCCTTCCGTCGGGATCGTCGCGCGCAATCGAATTGTCTTAACGTCAGTGATCTTCATTGCCGCGTTGAACCAGGTCCCAAAACTTTTTTACCGCCGGCCTTCCGTCGGCGACAGCCAAGATGTGATCCTCCAGCGGAGTTTGATATATCGCAGAAATCGAGCCTTGAAAAGCGCCTCACGGCTGGTCTATTTTGTTTTAATTAGACTTCTTGAACCGCTTGAACGATTTGAACTGATAACTTGCTCACGCTAAGGAGAAACCAATATGGCCAACATCGGACTCGCCTTTGTCAACCCAGCCCCGCTAACCAAACCTGAGAATGTCGTCAACTTCGCCAAGAAATGCGAGGCGATGGGAGTCCACTCCATGTGGACCATAGACCGGGTCGCCTACGATAATCTCGATTCAATGACCCTTCTTGCCGCCGCGGCCGGCGCGACGCAAAGAATCAGAATCGGAACTTCCGTCCTGCTTCCCGGCCTACGTCATCCCGTGCTGCTGGCCAAAACCATCGCGACATTGGATTTTGTTTCAAACGGGCGGGTAACAATCGGTGTCGGCTTCGGCAGCCGGGAAAACGATTTCAGCGCCGTCGAGATTCCATTCGACGGTCGTGGCAGCCGAGCCGTCGAATGCGTTCAGTTAATGAAACGTCTATGGAGCGAGGACAACGTCACGCACAAGGGGCGATTCTACAACGTTCAAAATCTCTCCATCGGCCCCCGGCCAATCCAGAAACAAATTCCAATCTTCACCGGCGGCAGCGCTGAGATCGCCCTCAAGCGTGCCGGCACCTGGGCCAACGGGTTTATCTGCGGCAGCTCGGCGATCCCGGAATTTTCCGTCACCTGGGAAAAAGTCGCCGGCTACGCTCGGGCTGCAAAGCGCAATCCCAACGATATCGAAAAGGCCGGGCTCACCTTCATGGCGATCAACGAGGACCAAGCCAAAGCATTGGAAACCTTAAATGCTTATGTCATGCGCTACTACGGCCGGCAACGGGGAGACGTGGCGGCCACTTCGTTGGTCGGCTCGCCCGCCGCCGTCGCAGAAAGAATTGAAGCGTTCTTATCGCGCGGCCTCGACACCCTGATCATCGGCCTGGCCGATCCCGATCCGAGACAGTTGGATCTATTCGGAGAGAAGGTGCTGCCGAAACTGAAGTGAAAAATTCCTGGAGCACGGTGGCAACCAACGACCAATTCATCCCGAATTCCGCAGTTGAACATGAGCGAGGGGCGAACCTGGAGCGGCGAAGACACCCAGGTGTGCTTCTTCAAAGTCTTTTCCGGCGCTTCGCACAACCCCTTATTCTTCTGACAAAATTCGCACAGCAGCGAGATCTGTCCTGAGCTCAGGGGCAGAAAAGCATTGTCTTCGTTGCGCAAGGTTTGCCCGTCGCTCGCAGCGTCACTTTCCCACTGCGGAATCCGGGTTCATCAAAGCGAAACCCAAGTTGATGCATAGATTCAGGCGCGCCCTGCTCAAGGCCCTGCGCCTGATCAAGCAGAACCGCGAGGTGGCGATCGATACGATGATCAAATTTTCCGAGTTAAACAGGGAATTGGCCGCGGCAAGCGGCTAGATCAAACGAGTAACGTCAAAAGTAAAGAAACTGACCCCAATCCAGACGTTACCCATTGCCTGATTTTTCCCAGGGGTCAAGAGGCATTCTTGTCTTCTGAGTACCTCCACTTGAAATTTCTGTCCCTATAAGCCTCATCTGGCATCAGAATCTTTAAACCACTCTTCGCCAGCTCTTCTTCAAACTTCTTTCGGATCCAGGGATCTTCATCAGGGTATTCAATTTGGTTGGCAGGGTCGTCTTCAGGGGCAACTGTCAACTTCTCACCTTTGCTATTGGTAAAGTAAGCATTACCTGTCGGCATTCCAGTAGGCGCGTGCAGAGCCAGATATCGGGCTGGGGCGCGCCCCGGATTAAAGTGCTGGTGCCACCAGTTATTGGGGGGAACAAAGACGCTTCCTTCATGCCATGGAATAACAACCTTGTCGGCCCCTTGCTCGGGCCACATGATGGAATATCCCTCCCCTGCAAGAACGAGAACAACCACGCCCGGTCCATGCCGATGAGCCTTCTTGTAAGTGCCGGACGGAAAGACCGACATGTGACTGACATGCAGCGATCTGGGGAAGGATATCCAGACAATATGCCCGCCTGCTCCCCTTTCCTTCAACGCCTCAAGCTTATACCAAGACAGCATGTCGGGAAAAGAACTCCCTATCCAGACGTCCCTTGGATTTTTGTAGCCGGTGTCTGTGATCACCTGGATCTTGGAGTAAAGCTGTCCCTCGTCAGTGCCATACAGGACACTCAGATCAACAGCCGTGCTTTGAAAGTAGAACTCCGGATCCGGGATAGCCGCCATGGCGGTAGGAAGACCGCTGCAATGTAATAGCCTGGCCGGCTCGCTCCCACGCATGTTGCTCAACTGGTAGGTATAATTTGCCGGAAGCAGAAAGAAGCTGTGTTTCTGCCACTCAAATACTCTCTTTGGCCGCTCTCCTGACCAGATTGTGGTCAGTCCTCCCCCCTGGATAACATAAACGAGTTCATCTATGGCCATTCTGAAAGGTCGGAGAGTTTTCCCAGCGGGCACGTCGGTAAGGTAGATTGCACTGACCCCTTCTTGTCCCGCCAGCTGTAAGAAGGCTGCGTCGCATTCCCGATCTCCCCACCTTCCCAGCTTGAGGCTCCCGAGATCCTCCATAAAGTATCCGCGGTAAATAGGCACGTTCAGCGACTCAATCCACCGTTCGTACGGATGAACCTGGTTCAGCCACGCTCCTGCCTCAGTTAACTTTTCGGTTTCCGCCATAACCTGCCCTCCGCGGTAAACTTATTCAGAGCCCGAAACACCTCTCTAATCCAACCCGCTACTAGCACCGGTGAAAGACGCCTGCCAAGGTTGTGTATCGGGCCACCACATTTTGCACTCCTTTGGGTTTTGCTCCATCAGGAACTGGACGGGCGACTTGAGCTTCAAATTGTTGACTTAAACTGCCACACGAAACAAATTCAGATTTGCCATTCCGCACACAGGAGCCCGTCTTGTTTTTCCAACGTAAGAAAGGGGTCACAAAAAAGGGGTCAAGTTGAGCTGACCCTTCCTATAAACGCCTTGCTCCCCAACACCGGTTTCTGGTGCGGACCCTGGTAAAACTCATCGATTTCCTCTTCGATCTCATCATGCATGAATCTCTGATATTCCCCGGGTCCACCGAACCGTGACATGACCGAGCCTGTATTGAGCCAGTTCGGGCATTGTTTTTTGTTTAGATATCCCCAATGACTGCTCCAGCGGGACCGGTCTATGTCCGATAACACTCCGGCTCGCAAGGGGTTCTTGTGAATATAGCGGATCACCGATAGAAAATATTCTTCAGCATCGATGAGGATCGCTTTATACCGCCCGCGAAACAGCGGTCCGTCACGATGGTGGACCCGGTTGAACTTCTGGGTATAGATCCCGTCGAGGTGCCGCATCGCCCGCGACAGCTCCCCCATCGGGGTCGCGAGCAAAAGATGGTAGTGGTTATCCATCAAGCAATAGGCATAGATCTCTATCTTCCAGAGCCGGGCGATCTCGGCGAGCAGGTCGAGAAAACTCTGCCGCCCTTTGTCTTCCAAGAAGATATTACCGCGGGATTGGCCACGGTTCACGACATGGTAGAACGCCCCGGGGTATTCGATTCGTAGCGGTCTGGCCACGCCCGTCGTTTATTTCATCGCAAATCTCCTGTCAATTAGCTAAAAGCGGACTTGCCCCTTTTTCGCCCCCTTTTTTTTAGCCGCGCTGAGCCGTTCGCGGACCTCACCATGACATTCAGGTTGTCAAAGAGTGCTCTTTGGGCTCTGCGCCTATTGACCAGCGTTCGCAATAATGCGAACATGGCCCTGTGAGGTCACGCCAAAGACGACCGTAGTCTTTTATCAAGACGATCTGGACACGGTCCCGGTGCTCGATTGGTTGGATTCGCTGCCTAAGAAAGCTCTGGACAAATGTCGGGTTCGAATCGAACGGTTGCGTGATTTGGGGCATGAACTTCGACGCCCGGAGGCCGACTTCTTACGAGATGGGATTTATGAACTACGGGTTCGACTAGGGACGACGAATTATCGAATGCTCTATTTCTTCCATGGTCGGATTGCGGCCGTACTGGCGCACGGATTAGTGAAAGAAAGTGAAGTGCCACTGCGCGATATTGAGCTGGCGATCCGGAGAAAACTGAAATTTAAACTCGATCCGGATCGACACACGTACAAGGAGTAGACGTCATGGCAAAAGCAAAGAGGAAAGCGACTGCGGATGCCGTTGAAATTCTCCACCGTCGCTACTATGCAGGCAGGCCGCAGCGACTCGCGGCTCTGGAACAAGCACGGGCCAACGACCACGTCGCTCGCAAGCTAACCGCACTGAGAATTGCGAACGGGCTAAGCCAACGTCAATTGGCACAACTCATCGGAACCACAGCGTCGGTCATTTGTCGTCTCGAAGACGCCAACTACGAGGGCCATTCCCTGGCGATGCTCAATCGAATCGCCGCAGCCTTAAACCAGCGTGTCGAGATTCGTTTTGTGCCGGCCGAACGACGGTTGCGTTCCGCATAATAAGCGGAGAAACGACTGCCGATACTTTTTTTCACCCCCCTCGATTAACTGTAACTGGGAGCAGCCGGAGGCTTTCAACCGTAATGTTTTGGAGTTCATCAAGGATTGGGACTGACCAACTCAGAAAACCAGGACGAATTGACTTGATCGCCGGACCCAAGGGAGAAGCCGCAAATGTCTACCAAAAGTACCATCGCATATGGCCGTAATTTCCATCTTTACCACGAGGCACTTGACGAAGATTACGTCTATCTCGAACTCGAAGGAACAAAGTTTGAGGGGAGCTACAATCGAGTCATGGTGCCGATTCCTGTTCACGTTTGGGAGGTTATTCGCCGCTACCCAGGTATAGATCTCAAGTATGCCGAAAAAACGGACGCAGAAATCAGACAGTACGTTGAGCAGGAGGTTGACGAGCGAGTCAAACTGTATGAAGAGGCCGACGAAAGGTCAAAAGCACTTG
>Ga0214473_10004107_pt1 | contig 17519 bp, 15 predicted proteins | sample RVTome_7_FD_203509 | JGI IMG/M metagenome (GOLD analysis project Ga0214473, IMG submission 203509) | Soil microbial communities from uranium-contaminated site in the Upper Colorado River Basin, Wyoming, United States - RVT98D197 | ecosystem: Environmental > Terrestrial > Soil > Contaminated >... | reverse complement strand
GGATTGTTGGCAGATGTGGAGGGTATCCTCCTCCGGACCAAATCAAACAAGGGTCTCCTGATTGTCTCGGTTGATCTTCTCCAGCGAAGCGTTGCGGTAGAGGTGGATTGCACTTTGGTGGTGGCTGCATGATGGGAATGAACGCGGAGACAACGAAATGCGCATCCTGGTAACGGGTCACAACGGCTATATTGGAACACGCTTGGTCCCGATCCTGATGACCGCGGGCCACGATGTCGTGGGTCTGGACAGCGAGCTTTTCTCCCGGTGCACGTTTGGCCCGGAACCATCAAGCATCCGGTCGCTTCAGGTGGACATTCGGGACGTCCACGCACCTCACCTGGATGGCTTTGATGCGATCATCCACATGGCGGGGCTGGCCAATGATCCCCTCGGGGACTTGAATCCACAGGTGACCTACGAGATCAATCACATGGCGTCCGTCCGGCTGGCGCGACTTGCCAAGCAGACGGGCATCCCTCGCTTCATCTTCTTTTCCTCCTGTAGTAACTACGGGGCCGCCGGTGACAGCGTACGAAATGAGAACTCAGAGCTAAGTCCCGTGACCCCCTATGCCATCTCCAAGGTGCGGGTCGAGCAGGATGTCTCCCTACTCGCCGATTCCACGTTTAGTCCCGTCTTTCTTCGGAATGCGACCGCGTACGGTGTCTCACAGCGCCTCCGCTTCGACCTTGTCCTGAATAACCTTGTCGCCTGGGCCTTCACGACGGGTCGCGTGTATCTCAAGAGCGACGGCACGCCATGGCGTCCTATCGTTCACATCGAGGATATCTCCTACGCCGTCCTCGCGGTCCTGGGCGCTCCCCGCGAGCTCGTGCACAACCAGGCGCTGAATGTTGGGGCGTCCGATGAGAATTACCAGATATGCGACCTGGCGGAGATTGTGAAGGACACGGTTCCGGGTTGCCGCATTGAGTATGCCTCAGGTGCAAGCCCGGATACCCGGTCCTATCGCGTGGATTTCAGCAAGATATCCCGTCTGTTGCCGGCTTTTCGCACACGCTGGAATGCCCGACGCGGCGCCCAGCAGCTTTACGAGGCCTATAGGGGCGTGGGGCTGAGGCTCGAAGACTTTGAAGGGCCTAGGTTCAAACGCATAGACCATGTCAAACATCTCCTGGCGACCGGTCGCCTCGACGCGACCCTTCGCTGGGTGCCTGGCGCAGCACTCTCGCATTTAGAACAGGCCCCCCGGGAACAGCTCTTGTCAAATACATGACAAACTAATAGGCGAGTGACCCCAACCATGGCATACTGCCGTTTTTGCCAAGCTCCGCTGGATCACATCCTGATTGACCTGGGGATGTCCCCACTGTGCGAAAGCTACCTCACGGCTGATCAGCTCAACCAGATGGAGCCATTCTACCCTCTCCATGTTTATGTCTGCAAGGCCTGCTTCCTTGTCCAGTTGGAGGAATACGTTCGCCCCGACCACATCTTTACTGAGTACGCGTATTTCTCCTCTTACTCGACATCCTGGCGCCTGCATGCGAAACACTACACCGAAAAGATGCGCCAGCGATTCAGTCTTGATGGTGAGAGTTTCGTTATCGAAATTGGCAGTAACGATGGGTATCTGTTGGAATACTTCGTCCAGGCCGGCGTGGCGGCCCTTGGGATAGAGCCCGCGGCCAATGTCGCCCAGGTGGCGGTCGCCAAGGGTGTTCCAACCCTCGTGAAATTCTTCGGCCGCAAGACTGCTCAAGAACTTGCCGCCGAGGGCCGACGGCCTGATCTGTTGCTAGGCAATAATGTGCTGGCCCAGATCCCCGACCTCAACGACTGCGTGGCCGGGATGAAGATCCTGCTGAAGCCTGGAGGGGTCATCACCATCGAGTTTCCCCACCTCATGCGGCTGATCGAAGGAAATCAGTTCGATACGATTTACCACGAGCACTTCTACTACTTTTCATTCACGGCCGCCGAGCGGATCTTTGGCGCCTACGGATTGACGCTGTTCGATGTCGAAGAGATTCCCACGCACGGCGGTTCTTTGCGGATCTTCGCGCGGCACACGGAGGATCACAGCAAGGTCATCACGGATCGAGCCAAGGAACTCAAGGCCCGGGAGCAGTCTGCTGGAATCACAGAAATTAACTACTATCGCTCATTTGCGGAACAGGTCTATGAAACGAAGCGTTGCCTGCTCGAATTCCTGATCGAGGCAAAACGGAAGCGGAAATGCATCGTCGGTTACGGAGCCCCTGGAAAAGGCAACACCCTTCTGAATTACTGCGGAATACGGGCGGACTTTCTGGATTACACAGTTGACCAGAATCCCTACAAGCAGGGAAAGTACCTGCCTGGAACGCATATCCCCATATTCCATCCAGACCGAATTAATATGACCAAGCCAGATTACGTGCTTATTCTACCCTGGAACCTGAAAGACGAGATTATGCAGCAGATGGCGGCTATTCGGACGTGGGGGGGGCAGTTTGTCGTCCCAATCCCTAGTGTCCATGCATACTCATGATCAGTTACTATCCATGGGTCAAGTGCCTTTCCGCTCCTCAGTATTTATCCGAACTGTCCTAAACCCGTCGCGTATCGAATGCTCTTCGTGACTCACGATCACGTTGGGGAGGCTGCTCAATGAAAGTGGTCCTCTTCTGCGGGGGTATGGGAACCCGCCTCGGTGAACATACGGAGAAAGTCCCAAAACCTCTTGTTCGTATCGGATACCGTCCCATCCTCTGGCACGTCATGAAGTACTATGCGCACTATGGTCACAAGGACTTCATTCTGTGCCTGGGATTCATGGCGGATAAGATAAAAGAATACTTCCTGAACTACAATGAATACCTCTCCAACGACTTCACAATGACCAACGGAGGGAGAGACATCCACCTTAACAATAGCGACATTCTCGACTGGAAGATTACATTTGTCGACACCGGCCTCAACGCAAACATCGGGCAGCGGCTGCGAGCGGTTCAGAGCTACTTGCAAGACCAGGATATGTTCCTCGCGAATTACGCCGACGGCCTCACCACTCTGCACCTTCCCGATTATATCGACTCCTTCACAAGGAGCGGGAGGATCGGCTGTTTTATCTGCGTGAGACCTCCGCAGACGTTTCATGTGGTATCGACCGGCCCCGACACCCTTGTGCAGGACATTCGCCATGTTCAGCATACCGATATCCGGATTAATGGCGGCTACTTCGTATTTCGCAGGGACATTTTTCGGTACATTGGGGACGGCGAGGAACTTATCGAGCAGCCCTTCCGGAAGCTCATACAGGAGGGCCAGTTAATTGCCTTTCCCCAGGATCAATTCTGGTGTATGGACACCTTCAAGGATTACCAGCAGTTGTCCGATATGTACGCACGCGGCGAGGCCCCCTGGGAGGTCTGGAGAGATTCCACCCTGCGCCTCGCGGGTGTCATTTGAGCAAATGCCATGCTTCCTTTTGGCTTCTCCGTAGACCACCCTTCTCCCCTCAAGATCCTCTGTCTCGGTGCGCACAGTGACGACATCGAGATTGGCTGTGGCGGGACCATCCTCCGGCTCACCAGGGAGATCCCTGAACTCGAGGTGCGCTGGATCGTGCTCGGCGCGGCCGGTCCGCGCAAGACCGAAGCCATCAAGAGCGCACAGCTTTTTCTACGCCACGCCCCAAAGAACCGAATTCTCGTGCGCAGCTTCCGAGATGGCTTTCTACCGTATCTCGGATACAAGGTAAAGGACTACTTCGAACGCCTAAAACGCTCCTACGCCCCTGATCTGATCTTCACCCACTACCGTCGGGACCTCCATCAGGATCACCGTATAGTCTCCGAGCTGACGTGGAACACATTCCGTGATCACTTGATTCTAGAGTATGAAGTCATGAAGTACGATGGCGACCTCGGGTCACCCAACTTCTTTGTCCATCTCGACAAGCGCATCTGCAAGGAGAAAGTCCGGGTGCTTCGGACTGTTTTCCGTACACAGAACCATCGCGCCTGGTTCACTGAAGATACCTTCCTTTCCCTCATGCGACTCCGCGGCGTAGAGTCGAATGCACCCACCCGTTACGCGGAGGCCTTTTACTGCCCCAAGGTCGTGTTCTAAGGGGTTCCGCTCACTTGTGGGTTTCTGCTCAAGTTCTCGCTTTTTCTGTGAGTGCACTCTGTCTTCACGCGTGAGGAGATCGACGCCTGCCATCGCACATGGCATCAGCTTCTCCAGCGCGGCCGCTTCGGACAGTATCCGATCGCTCGATCACCGCAAGCAGAGGGGAAAGTGGATCGCTTCGACCCATGCGGGTTAGCTGAAACATTCGCCGAGGAAGAAGTTGGAGCACACATGTTCGCGTTGATCCGCGAACTCTTTCCTCTCTGCCGCAGCATCACCGGGGACGGCGTTCGACAGACCTTGCGGATACTTGAACGATTCATCCCCTTGAACGTGCACGAGGTCCCGACCGGCACACAGGTATTCGACTGGAGCGTACCAAAAGAGTGGAACATTCGTGATGCATATGTCAAGAATTCCCAGGGCGAAAGAATCATTGACTTTCGCAACAGCAACCTCCACGTGGTCGGGTACAGCACGCCTATAAATCGCCGGATGCCTCTGGCTGAGTTCCGTTCCCACCTCTTTTCTTCCCCTGAACACCCCGACTGGGTTCCATACCGCACATCCTTCTATCAGGACAATTGGGGCTTCTGCGTCAGCCACAATCAATTCCTCTCACTGAAGGACGATGTGTATGAGGTGTGCATCGACTCCTCGTTGGAGCCGGGTTTCCTGACGTACGGGGAATATCATCTTCCTGGCAAGTCGAGCGAAGAGGTGTTGATCTCGACCCATGTCTGCCATCCGTCTCTGTGCAACGATAACCTATCCGGCGTTGCCGTTTCAGTCTTCCTCGCCTCACACCTCTGCCGGTGGCCGCACCGGCGGTTTTCTTACCGGTTTCTGTTCATACCTTCAACAATCGGATCCATAACGTGGCTTGCCCATAATGAGGGCATAGTCCGTCGTATTCGACACGGCCTCGTCCTTGCCTGTCTTGGCGACCCTGGCTGCCTGACATACAAGAGAAGTCGACGGAGCACTGCCCCAATTGACCGGGCCGCTGTGTATGTTCTACAACAATCAGGGGCGCCCTATGAGGTGCTTGACTTTTCACCCCTTGGTTACGACGAACGGCAGTTCTGCTCACCTGGATTTGACCTGCCAGTAGGATGTTTGATGCGTACACCCAATGGTCGCTATCCTGAGTATCACACCTCGGCGGATAACCTTAATTTCCTCCGGCCGGAAGCGCTTCTGGATTCGTTAGAGAAGGCGCTGAATATTCTTCAGCTCCTTGAGGAAAATGACGTGTTCGTCAATCTAAATCCTATGTGCGAACCGCAATTGGGCAGGCGCGGTTTGTATCAAGGAACGCGCGGCCAATCGAATCCTCCGGAACATGAAGCAGCGCTCCTCTGGGTTCTCAACGGCTCAACGGGCTCTGAGAGTCTATTGGACATCGCAGAGCGGTCCCGTTTGGACTTCCGCGTCATTCGACAAGCGGCGGACGCGCTGCAGTCACACGGTCTACTGGGCACCCGCACTGACACCCGGGCCAGCCGATGAATGCCAGCACTCGCCCGCCTCGTATCGGCATCTTCGGTCACTACGGGCATGAAAACCTTGGCGACGAAGCCATCACCGCAGCAGTCATCCAGAATATCCGGCGACGCCGACGAGATGCGGTTATTCATCTCTTCTCGATGAATCCACCCGACAGTGCCGCGAGATACGGCCTGCCTGTCTATCCGATCCGCCGTCGCTCGAATGAGAGCTGGCTGCCCCAGCCAGCCCAGCCTGAATCAGCTGAGACATATATCGCTCATCGAGGGGGACGCAGCTTACGGTCCTTTCTTCGGCGATGGCGACTTGGTCCTTTACCAGTGCGCTTGCTCCGTGCCACCGCGCGGGGACTGAGAGGACTGGTTCGGGAAGCTCTTTTTTTGCGGACGGCCTACAGCCGACTGCGCCAGATTGACCTCCTTCTCATCGCTGGCTCTAATCAGTGTCTCGACAACTTTGGTGGTCCCTGGGGATATCCTTATACCCTCCTCAAGTGGTCTGCACTAGCAAAGCTCGCCGGTATTAAGGTTGCTTATGCCAGCGTCGGTGCCGGGCCGCTTGACGCCTGGCTTAGCAAGCGCCTAGTTCGCGCAGCTCTACGTTTCGCCGATGCTGTCTCATTCCGCGACGAAGGCTCCGCACGAATGATCCGCTTGCTCGGATACGCGGGACCTGGCATCGTGTGCCCCGACCTCGCCCACAGCCTCTCCTTCGACGGCCGAGTTGCCAGTTCTACCCCAGGCTCACGCGACCCGCTTAGACCGGTCGTCGCTGTCAATCCGATGCCGATGTACGATGAGCGTTACTGGTGCGCCCCAGATGCATCGCGTTACGGCTCCTACGTCTCCGGCCTTGCCGCCTTTTGCGACTCGCTCGTTGAAGAAAAGTATCCTCTCGTCTTTTTCGCTACGCAGACTAGCGACTACAACGTAATCACCGACGTAATGCATCGCATGACGAGCCTTGAGGGGACACCGCAGCCTGAAGTTCGGGTCGAACGGGTGCGCTCTGTCGACGAGTTGATCCAGCTGCTGGCCACCGCATGCATCGTTGTCGCGACCAGGTTTCACGGAACGTTGCTTGCGCTGCTCGCCGGCACTCCCGTTCTTGCAATATGTTACTACCGAAAGGCGCGCGAACTCATGCGCGATATGGGCCAGGAGGCCTATGCGGTTGACCTCGACGATTTCACCGTCGCCGACGCCCTCCTCCGATTCAGATCCCTTGAGATCAACCGCCCAGAAGAAGCCGCGAAAATCGAACTGCGCAACCAGGAGTACCGACACGTCCTCGACTGCCAGTACGACGCCCTCCTGGCCCTTGTTCCGACCCCTTAGGCGAATTGGCCATCTCCCCGACGCGCACATCAGAATGTCTTGATGGACACCGAACCTCACTACACCTATTACACCTCCTCCGCACCTATCAATCCTTGCAACATCGAGGAAGCGTTGGCTTCAAGCCGCGAAAGGCTTTACCCCTCCATAACCGACGAAGACTACCTCACCCTGTGCGAACGGCGACGCTTTTTCCTCGAAGCGCTACGCAGGTGCCCTTCGCGTCCACTGAGGATTCTCGACGTTGGCGGTCGCCTTCAACCCTATCGGGAATTACTGGCAGATCGTTCGATCCGGTATGTGGCGATAGACCCGATCTTGGATAGCCTGACAGACATCGTCGGTATCGGCGAATACCTGCCCTTTCGAAGTGAGTCTTTCGACCTCACAATCTGCGCTCAAGTGCTCACGTACGCCAACAACCCCTTTTTACTCGTCGCCGAAATTTACAGAGTCCTCCGGCCTCGCGGCGTTCTCTTTCTTAGCGCCCCCGCTTTCTTCCCTCGGCACCATGATGAGCGCTGGCGATTCCTACCTGATGGTTTACGCATCCTGATGCTCGGCTTTTCCTCCACAGACATTCATCCAGAGGGTAACTCCTTCTCCGGCATCTGCCGCACAGCAAACGTCTGCCTTCGGCTCGGCCTGCAACATCACCCGTTCCTGTGGTGGATCGCGAGCACGACGGTGATCCCGCTCGTCAACCTGCTAGGGCGCATGCTCGATAGTCCAAGTCCATCCAACGATCATTGCACCACCAACTACAGCGTCATAGCTGTGAAATAAGATAACACTTGCCCTGACTGTGCCGACTGTATGCGCCCACATCCGATCGGATAAGCCACGTGTCAGTGTCGTCATTCCCGTTCACACTTGCGAGAAGCGTCGGAGATCCCCCCAACGTCCTCATGAACCGACTCAACCTTGAGCCTCCTTCCTGGCTATCCAGTGCGACGGATGCTTGAGCCCATCATGGTTGGGGGAGGCTCAGCTTCCACAGGTGATCCGGGCAACCAAGATGCGCGTTAGAACTTCACCGCCTCGCGTGACAGTTGGTGTTCCAGTCTACAACGGAGAGCGCTATCTAGCGGCGACTTTGGATTCATTGCTCAACCAAACCTTTGAGGACTTCGTCATCCATATTGGAGACAACGCTTCCACGGATGGTACAGAGGAGATTGCTCGTCGCTATGCGCAACTCGATTCCCGCGTCAGCTACGTCCGGCATACCCAGAACCTGGGAGCCGCCGCGAACTACAACCGTCTCTTCGAGGCGACCTCGACGGAGTACTTTCGCTGGTCAGCCGCGGACGATATGTCGGCCCCGCGCTTTCTGGAGGCATGTGTCCAAGTCCTGGATGCGGATCCCACGGTGGCGCTCGCTTACCCTCGGATCATGCTTGTGGACGAACATGGCAATGAACTGTATGAGTACGACGAGAATCTACACCTGTCCCACGACCGGCCAAGCGATCGATTCACGGCCCTTCTCCAACAGGTCCGCCTATGTAGCGCCATATATGGCGTCATGCGTACAACCACTGTGCGCCGAACGCGCCTGTTGGGATCCTACCGGGGGTCGGATATTCCATTTCAGGCTGAGTTGAGTCTCTACGGTAAGTTCATCGAGATACCGGAGGTGTTGTTCTATCGCCGGATGCATCAGGCGTCCTTCACCGAGATGGGTCCGCAACAGCAGCGGGAGTTCTTCAACCCCGGACCGGGCCATCGTGCGGAATTCTATTACTGGCGGAATCTGCGCGAAAATGTCGTATCAGTGCTGCGGACACCGATCGAGAGTAGAGAACGGATTCTCCTGCTCCTCAGGCTTGCACGCTGGGTGATTTGGGATCGTGAACGCTATGCCAAAGAGATAGTCGACGCAGGAAGGTACCTTCTGCCTAAGCAACGAGGGAACTGAACGTGCGCCACCCCCCAGCGCCTCCAACAATTCATCGTTGGTGGCGAACCAATTCCGGTGACTGCGACGTGTCGCCGAGAACATCCCTGAATTGCGGCCGCCCCGGCTGGGGCTCGGGCGGGCCGTTCACTCCCTGCGGGCCACCCCGGCCCAGATCTGGTTCGCACGGCAGTCCTACCGTTGGTGAACGAGTTCGGCGCCAGGCGAGCATCGAGCGCTGGAACAGCAATATCCGTGCTTCGCTCGCACAGCAGTACACGGTCCTGGCATATTTAGCTGCCAAGGACGGTCCGACCCCCTTGGGCCCCCTTACGCCACGGGCGGCGTCACACTTGTCAATCCGTCCAATGGCACCAGTCTAGCATGACACGGCACAAGTTCGCACCGAGCATCGCCCGGAGCGCCGTCGCCAGCTGGACGGCGTTCCTCGTCATCGCTCTCGTCAGCTTTTTCCTCTCGCCATTCATCGTCCACCATCTGGGGAACACCGCCTTTGGCGTCTGGGTGCTGCTCGGGTCTCTCGTGGGCTACCTCGGTTTGCTCGATTTCGGCGTCCGCGGCGCGGTCACCCGCTACGTGGCGCACTTCCACGCCGCAGCCGATCACACTCAGTGCTCCCGTATCGTATCTACGGGCATTACCCTCTTTGTCATCTCAGGCTTCGCTGCCGTCTTGATCTCCGTGGGCGCAGCCTTCCTAATATCCCGGCTGTTCACAGTCCCGGCGGAACTCTTGTACGAGGCGCGCACCGTCATTCTTCTCGGTGGCCTGACCGTCTCCGCCTCATTGATCGGCGGCGTCTATGGGGGAATCGTTACCGGTCTCCAGCGTTTCGACCTCGATAGCGCGCTCGAGATCCTGCTGACAGCGTTTCGCGCGGTGGCCATCGTCCTTGCGCTTCGCCTCGGCTTCGGCCTGGTCGCGTTGGCAGCGATTCATCTTGCGGCCTCTGTGTTCCGCGCACTCGCCCTGGCGGTCATCGTGCGCCGGCTCTATCCGCAGCTCCAGGTGACATTCCGAGCCCAGTTGGAGCATGTCCGGATGCTCTTGTCTTTCAGCGTCTTTTCGAGCTTGATTCACCTCTCTGGCAAGTTGATCTACTACACCGATTCCGTGGTAATCGCTTCATTCCTGCACGTAGAGCTTGTCACCTTCTTCGCCATCGCCGCCAGCCTCATCGATTACGCGAGGGAGATCCCCGGATCCCTGGCCCGTATCGTTACCCCGAGGACCAGCATGGTTCAGGCGACCGAAGGCGACGTGGCGGTTGGTGAAATGGTCCTGAACGTTGCCCGTGTCGCTACACTGATATCGTTGCCAATTTCACTCACCTTCTGGCTCCGAGGGCACTCCTTCATCGCGCTCTGGATGGGGCCAGAGTATGCGGTGCAGTCTGGACACATCCTCTCGCTCCTGGCGATCATGGTCTGGTTCGGAGGAGCGCGGTCGGCGATTGCCGCCACGATCCTCGGCCTGAATAAGCATCGCCCCCTCGCGCTTGTATTCATCTGCGAAGCACTGGGCAACTTGGGCTTGAGTGTTGCCCTTGTCAAGCCGCTCGGGCTCATGGGGGTCGCCGTTGGCACGGTCATTCCCAATGTCCTCGTCAGTCTTGCCCTGCCGTGGTATCTCCGGGTTACCCTCGGTGTTTCACCGCTCGCGTTTTATCGTCGCGCCTTGCTTTTGCCAAGTCTCGCATGTCTCCCGTTTGCATGCGCATCGTTGATTCTCGAACGGGCATACCCTGTCGAGAGCCTTTTGGCCTTTTTTGTCCAGATTGTGCTGCTCCTGCCCCTCGTCCCCGCCTGTGCACTTGTGTTGACTACGACGCGTCCCGAACGGCAGCGTATCCACGCGTTCCTCCGAAATCCGGCATCGCGCCTCCTGCTGCGAGCACGGGCTCGCCAGACTACGACACCCACTCCCCTGCCGCCCTCAGGCGCCGCTGGCGTGGACTGAACCTCGCACCCCGGCAGGACTTCGAGGAGCAAGGACCCCTGTGTGTGGAATCGTTGCTCTGCTTGATACGACCGGCAACCCAGCGGATGTCGCGCTCGTTCGGCGAATGGTTGCGGCCCTGAAGCACCGAGGGCCGGACGACAGTGGCGATTTCGTCGCCGACGCGATCGGCCTCGGTTTCCGCCGTTTGTCCATCATTGACCTCACGAACACCGGCCATCAGCCGATGCTCAGTCCCGATGGGAAGGTCGCGCTTGTGTTCAACGGAGAGATTTTCAACTATCTCGAGTTGCGGGAGGAGCTGCGACAGCGCGGGCATTCGTTCCGCTCCTCCAGCGATACGGAGGTCTTGCTCCACGCGTATCTCGAATGGGGAACGGCCTGTGTCGAGCGCTTCAACGGCGAGTGGGCGTTTATCATCTACGACGGACGGCGACGAGTCGTCTTCGGCTCTCGTGATCGGTTTGGCATCAAGCCCCTCTTTCAGTTCCGCGGCGGACACTGCGTCGCATGGGCATCGGAAATCAAAGCAGTGCTCAGAGTGCCGGCGTATTCCTCGGCGATTAACTGGAGCGTGGCGGGAGCGTACCTCCGGGAAGGACGTCTCGACTTCTCGGAAGACACCTTTTTCCGTGATATCCGCGCGGTCCCCGCCGGCACAGCTTTCGAAGTCAACCTGGGTGGGCAGGAACGGCGCTGGAAGTACTGGTCGCTCCCCGCGGCGGGTGCGAGCGACGCCCCGGTCGATCCCCCTGAGGCCTTCGCCCACCTGTTGGAGGATGCCGTACGGATCCGCCTGCGCAGCGACGTCCCAGTCGGCGTATGCCTCTCCGGTGGCTTGGACTCCACATCGGTCATTTGCCTGATGCGAGGGCTCCTTGGAGACAACGGTAGGAGTCGCCCGATCCTTGCCTTCTCCTATCACCATCCCGAGTATGACGAGCAGCGCTATATTGCCGCGACGATTGAGCAGACCGGAGCCATGCTTCACCGCTTGACGCTAGACCATCGCGAACTCTGGAAGCTGACAGAGGAGGTCATCATCGCTCACGATGAGCCGGTACACACGCTCACTGCCATGGTTGGCTTCGAACTTATGCGAATGATCGCATCGGCAGGTGTGCGGGTGATACTAAACGGGCAGGGTGCGGACGAGACTATTGCCGGGTATGACAGCTACTTCCGCGACGCTTGGTACACATCTCTTCGCCGCGGCAGACCGTTCGCCACCTATCGGGCGATGCAGGCTTTCGGTCGTGCCCATCATCGGCCACTCCGGCCCATGGTGATGGACCTCGTGCGCCACGCGGCAAAAACGGAGCTTCGGCGTACGGCCGGTTACCGTTGGCTAGCGCACCTCAAGTACCGGTCTGACCTTGCCCGGAACACCTGGGTGGATGGCCCATCGCTTCCAGGCGAATTGGAGTTTCCCGACTTCGAGCCCTTGGATCTCGATTCAGTGCTGCATCGCGCGACGACCCGCGAGCCGCTCCCGTTGTACCTCCGCATCGAGGATCGGAACTCGATGGCTCACTCGGTCGAGACGCGACTTCCTTTTCTCGACTATCGGATCGTCGAGCTGGCAGCCTCGCTTGACGTCTCCTGGAAGATTCGCGATGAGTGGAACAAATTCCTGCTTCGCGAGGCGATGGCGGGTCGTATCCCGGAGATTGTGAGAACTCGAGTCGACAAGATGGGGTTCCCATCGCCTACGGTACGCCTGCTGGAGGAGCCCGTATTCGGAGCCCTGCGCGAGTTGATCACCTCACAACGGGCGCGGGAACGGGGAATCTACAATATGAGCAATATGCTCGATGACCTAGAGCGACACCACGGAACGTCAAATCAGGCGATCGCCCTCCGGTTGTTCAGGGTAGCACAGTTTGAAACGTGGGCGAGGATCCACGGGCTCTAGCCTTGAGTCTCTCCTGCTCTCCAATGGCACAGATAGTCGACCGTACCGATCATCTCCGGGCCAGCAAATTTGTCTTGGTCCGCCGCATCGAAGCCCTGGATGTACTTCGCGGAATCGCTCTTTTGGGTATGTTCCTTGTCCATATGGTGGCAATTGCCGCCGATCCCGTGTGGCTAGGTGATCGCCTCGCGGCGGTTAGCGTGGAGGCTTTTGCCCTGGGTAAGTTCTACCCGCTCTTTTCGATGCTTTTCGGCATCGGATTCGCCATCCAGATGCACCGCGCGGAAGAGCGCGGAGGTCGGTTCGTCGGGTTCTACCTCCGGCGAATGGGGACGCTTTTCGTGTTGGCCCTGGGCATCTGGGTGTTGGCTGACCACAATTCGATCCTCTTCCAGTACGCGGTACTCGGTGCGATACTTGTCCCTCTCCGTCGTATCCCCACGCGCTCGCTGCTGTTCCTCGCCTTGGCTGGATTCCTCGTGTCTGTGGCCTACTCGCCGCTCCATGTCGAGTGGCGGCGGCACATGGTGACTGTCAGGCTCGAACAAGAGGGCGAGCCCCCCTCCCCGGGAAGGGTGACGCGTGAACTGCAGCGCGAAGACGCGGAGCTTCAGCGTCACAACCCGAGCCACAACAGCCTGGCGGACCAAGGCACGTATTGGGGGACGGTGCTCGGCCGCGCGGAATGGCTCGCATACCGGGTACGCACAGTCGATTTTTACGACAACGGCGAGATCTTCGCACTGGTCATGATCGGCTTCGTGTTGGGTCGTGCGGGTGTGTTGGGACAAATCGAAACCCGTCGCGCTTTCATCCGGAAAGCGATGATCTGGGGGCTGGCGATCGGTCTTCCCGGAAGCATGCTGGCCTTCCTGGGCGCGCGGTGGTGGGACCAAACCGTCCTTGCCACTCGCCTGCTCGTAAGTCTGTTGGAGCATGTGAGCAATCCTGCACTCGTGTTGTTCTTTGCAGGTGCGACCCTGGAGGCATTGCGCCGCCCCCGATGGAGGGGAATAATCGCCCTCGCGGGGTGGCCTGGTCGCATGGCACTCACCCATTTCGCGCTCCACTTGGTGATCATCGCATTCCTATCGTATGGTTATGGGCTTGGATTACGTGGTCGTCTACCTGCGACCCTCTGCTGGGCCGTGGCGGCCGGCGGGTTCGCTCTACAGATCTCCATGAGTGTCTGGTGGCTTCGCGCCTTTCAATTCGGTCCGCTTGAATGGGTGTGGCGATCGGCAAGCTATCTACGACTTGAACCGATGCGGCGGGGCACCTCGCAGGCTCTTTCCCTCAGTAATCCAGCCGAGGAAAACAAGTCTAAGCGGAGCAAGGCCTACGGACATTGATTGGGAGGAAATGGTCGCTCCGATGTTATAGGAGGGCCGCCCTGTCCTCGGGAGTCTCCTTCTAAGAATCCATCGGGAGGATGCGTAATTACAAATGATGAATCGTGCATACCGAATGTTGGGTAACTCCCGGCATAGTAATCTGAGTGAGACTGTAACAAGTGAGAAAACCAAGTCACCATGTAAGGTGCCCAAGTTCAAGGGTAGTCGGCCAGCAGGTCCTACTCGCCGACTACTCATGGTCACATACGATTTTCCACCAAGTCTTGAGATGGGGGGTCGCGCGTGCGCTCAGATTGCCAGGTACCTGCCGGAGTACGGATGGGAACCTATCGTTTTGACCCTCCAATACCGCTACTTGGAACGCGTTGGGGCTGAGCCTGAGCCAGCGAGCTCCCCTGATATTGTGAGGACACGAGTCATCCCACATCCCTTGTTTATATACAAGAGCCTAAAGAGGCTTGGTCGTGGGTTTGTTGAATCCCGACCCGATGGACCATCCCGCCGCAAGAAGAGTGCCTTTCGACGTTGGCTGTTGTCCCTGCTATCCATACCCGACATATACACGGGTTGGCTTTTTCCTGCGGTCATTTCCGGGATCGGGATAATTCGCAGGCAAAGAGTGGAGCACATTGTTTCGTCCGCACCGCGCTGGACAAACCACCTGGTCGGTCTGGTGCTGGCACGGGTGACCGGAGTTCCCTGGACGGCGCACTTCCGAGATCCTTGGACCGGGATACCCCGGACCAAGCCTGAAAGCAGCCTGTCGAAAGCAATCGATGGGGTGCTCGAACGAATAGTAGTGACTCGAGCCGATGCAGTGGTCGGCGTTACTGACCTGCACACCTCTCAGCTTCGGCGGATGTATCCAGACCTCCCCCCACACAAGTTCCTGACAATCCCCAACGGGTTTGACGAGGGGGAGTGGGAAGCTGTAACAGCAGGAACCCCTGGCAGAGGAGCCGTAAGACGAGAACAGTTTGTGATCCGGTACGCTGGAACATTTTATTACCAGCGGAATCCACTGCCCCTGTTTCGCGCGCTAGGTGCTTTGATTGATTCCCATGATATTGACCCAGACAAGGTCGCTATCGACCTAATCGGATGGTGCGATGAGGCCCAGGGACACCAGGTTAAGGAACTCGCAGACGAGTGCGGGATCGGCAAGCTTGTCACAGTCACCGGACCGCTTACTAGAAATGAGAGCCTCCGCCGCATGATGGAGGCTGATCTCCTCTTGCTCCTGGCAGAAGAACAACCATATCAGATCCCGGGAAAGACATACGAATACCTACGCGCGGGGCGACCAATTCTGGCCTTGACCTCCGAGGGTGCTACCGCAGAGTTGCTGCGAAAGACTGGCGGGGCCTGGATTATCGATCCAAGTGATACGAAAGGAATCGCGGCGGCCGTCCAAGAGGCCTATCAGCACTGGAAAGACGGAGTCGCGGAATGTGTGGCGGATCCGGACGTTGTCGCCAGTTTCGATCGGCGCAAATTGGTCGGCAGGTTTGCCGAAGTCTTCCAGAGCACCATACGTGAGATCGAGGCATGAACCACCCCCGGTTCACAGGCCAGATCCCATCTAACAATCCAGACAAGGGAATCATTACCCACGAGAGTGTCATCCGGCACACTCGGTCGGGGTATCCGCTTAGCTACATCGGCCTAGTCCTGTTCACTCTGGTGCTCTACCTGCGTCCCAATGACATTCTCCCTATCGGGGAGTTCCCCATCGCGAAGATCATCGGCGCTGGAGCACTCATTGCGTTCCTGCTGGAAGGCCTTTCTTCCGGCCAACTTCTGAAATCCACACCCAAGGAGGTCAAGTACCTGGGGGCGCTCTTGGCCCTCGCGTTCCTCTCGGTCCCCCTGGCGATAGATCCTGGAGAGGCGACCAACGCGATCTTCGACCAGTTCCTCAAGGTAGTGTTGGTGTTTTTTCTGCTGATCAGCAGCGTCACCTCGTACGCGCGGCTTCGACGACTAATGAGCCTTACAGTCTTCTGTGGGGCTGTGATTGCTTTTGGGACCTTGAGGAACTTTCTTGCGGGAAATAATCTCGTCGGCGGCTACCGGGCGACAGGCATGATCGGTGGAATCTTCGGGGATCCGAATGACCTCGCCCTGGCGCTGGTGATGCTTCTTTCTCTCTCGGTAGGGCTTGCGATCACGAGCCTGGCTGTCCAGGGCAGGCTGCTCTACTTTGCTTGCGCCGGCATCATGCTGGTCGCGGTGTTTTCAACCTACTCTCGGGGAGGTTTTCTTGCCCTCTTTGCCGCGGGCGCATTCCTGATGCGAAAGATAGGGCGACGCCACACGGGGCTGATGCTTATTCTCGGCCTTGCCGTCCTGGCCGTTCTACTCTTTGGCCCGACCGGCCTGGGGGGAAGGGTGTACTCGATTTTCGATCAGTCACTCGATTCGGTTGGGTCAGCCCAGGCTCGGACCATGCTCCTGGGGCGGGCGCTCCACGTAGTTGCCTTCAATCCCAAAGTGTGGGCGGTTGGTCTCGGGGTGGGCAACTTCCACATCGTATCAGTCAAAGAGGGAGCAACGCACAACTCATACCTCGAGGTTCTGGCAGAAATCGGGATTCCAGCATTAGTCCTGTACCTCCTCTTCCTCACTGGGGCTTACAAGGGGCTCGGAAGGATAGCTAGATCAAGCAGCGCCGATCCCACATCCCAGCCAATGCCGGTCATGGCCATGGCCATTCGGGGATCACTCTTGGCATATATGGTGGGGAGCTTCTTCCTTTCCGTCGCATACGATTGGCACCTATACTACACAGCCGGGTATGCGGTCTGCCTCAGACAAATCGTGGAGACAGATAGGGCCTAACAGGGTGCTGAAAAACTCTCTCTTTCCCAGGCTGCTCAAAAAGGTCCAGATGCAAGGCGGCGCGCCGGGTACCCATCCGCAGGATGGGTGCAGGTGCGAGGCGTACTTGGTCCGTACGTCGCAGCGCCGCGCGAGCGCGGGGGTACCCACCGAAGGTGGGTCTCCGCAGATGGGCCTTTTTCAGCAGCCTGCTAAAGTCGGGCAGTCCAACAAGGCGAAACACTTGCCATGGGAATGAGACGGGAATAGGTACTCCTTCCGCCTTAAGTTGGTCCATGATCATGCCCATCCTTCACCGAAGGCTTGTCCAATGCCCGACTCCTGCGATGGACGGGTGGGGCATGAGGTGGTCAAGTTGGCCATTGAGAACGGAATAGCTGCCGCAGTGCTGGATGCATACGCGGTCCGGAAGAACGGTGAGCAGGCGTTTTCTGCGGATCAGGCTCTGGTTGCTGCCTCCGACCCTCCAGTACTGGTCGGATGACTTGCCGAGCTTTTCAACAACCCATGGCGTCATTCTCGTGGGGGCGGAAGTGCGGCAGCACAACCTCACTACATAACTGTTTGGTTCGAACCGACAGCGAGATCCTAAGACACTC
>Ga0214473_10004106_pt1 | contig 17521 bp, 15 predicted proteins | sample RVTome_7_FD_203509 | JGI IMG/M metagenome (GOLD analysis project Ga0214473, IMG submission 203509) | Soil microbial communities from uranium-contaminated site in the Upper Colorado River Basin, Wyoming, United States - RVT98D197 | ecosystem: Environmental > Terrestrial > Soil > Contaminated >... | reverse complement strand
ATCGTTCCAGGAGGGAGACGTCGAAGTTCGAGACGCCGGCCCACCGCACCTTTCCCTCTTTCACGAGCTTCCCCATCTCTTCCCAGGACTGCTCCGCCGGCGTGCCCGTATCGTCCGGCCAATGGAACTGGTAGAGGTCGATCCGCTCGACGCCGAGCCGGCGGAGCGACGCCTCGCACTCCCGACGGATCGACCCGGGGCGGAGGTCCCGCCGGATCTCCTCCATCGGGTTCTTCTCGTCCCAGACGAGACCGCACTTCGTGAAGACGTACGGGCGCTCCCCCGCCGGGAGCTCCCGGAGCAGCCTCCCCACAAGCTCCTCGGAGTGACCGAGCCCGTATACGGCCGCCGTGTCGATCCAGTTGATTCCCGACTCCAGGGCGCGGCGCATCGTCGCAAGGGATGCCGCGTCATCCTGCGGGCCCCAGCCGAAGGCCCACCCGCCGCCCCCGATCGCCCACGCCCCGAAGCCGATCGGAGTGATCCCGGGGCCGTTCCTGCCGAATTTCCTGGTGGGAAGGGATGCCACGGTCGTCGACCTCCTTGATGAATGTTCCCGTCTGCTCGTAAGACGATCGCGCATGGCCTACGATTCCTGCTGCGTGGAAACCCCGCGTGATGGCGATCGGAGGCTTCGCGGTCCCGCACCGTGGCGTGGGACCGCCGACCGTCAATCGAGATCGACGTCGCGCAACGGCTTGGTGACGGGCTCGCCCTGGCTTTTCTCCATAAACTCCTTGAACTTCTTCTCCATCGAGGCGCCCTTCTCCTTGTCGGCCTTGACGATCTCCCGATAGCGCGCCTCGACACGCGCCTTCTCCTCGCGAAGGAGCTTCTCCGCATCCTTCAGGTCGGCGGCCTTTCGGGGATCCTGCGCCTCTTTCCACTCCTTTACGGTCCCCTCCCCGGCATCGATCGTAAGGGTCGATCCGCAACAGGGACAGGTTACCCGGATGGTCGTTTCACCGCTTTTTTCCATGGATGGAAACACCTCCCTCCCCTTCCGGCCTGACGAACAATCTCTCTGATTATAGCCGATCAGGAGCGATGGCGAGGCGGCGCGGGCATTCCCGGTGACATGACGTTTTTGGGCACAATTCGACGCCCATTCCTGTTTCTTGTCCGATATCCGTCTCCGCCATCCTCTTTTTTCTCATCGTAACCTTCTGTTATCTCTATATATTTCTATCTTCCCTCCGTTGGCATATATCTTCCATGGGAAAACCTGGTGGCAGGGAAAGGAAAATCGGCATTCCGAATGCCCGAAGAGGTGAGGCCATGAAACGCACGCCGTTCGTCGCGGCTCTTCTGGTCGCGTTATCCGTCCTGGCGGGGGGTCTTCCCGCCTCCGCCCAAGATATCATCGGCATCGTGCGCAACTCCGCAGGCGAGGCCACCATCACGCGCGAGGGGCACGTCCTCCCGGCATCCGAGGGGACAAAGCTTTTCGCCGGAGACACCTTGAGCACCGGCTCCGGCGGGTCGCTGGGCGTCATCCTCCGGGACGACTCCACCCTCTCCCTGGGTCCGGAAAGCAGCTTCGTCGTCCGGAAATTCCTCTTTTCCCCCGCGGAGGAGAAGTTCGGCCTCCTGGTGCGCCTCACCCGGGGAAGCATGGCCTACCTCTCGGGTCTCATCGGGAAGCTGTCCCCCGAGTCGGTGCGTTTCGAGACCCCGACGGCCTCCATCGGGGTCCGGGGGACCCACTTCGCCGTGAAGGCCGGGGACCCGGCCCCGCAGTAAAGGCGAATTCGTCTGCCCGCCGGGCGGTGAAGCGTATCGGTCACCGCCCCTCCCCAACCCGCCCGACGGGAATGTCGGGCGATGACGACGCCCTTCTTTTCCGGAGCCGTTTGGCTCATAATCTCCGTGGGAAGATCGCTCCCCGGTCTTCGGCCTGTGCCGAGTCAACCAACCATCGGGAATCTGCAAATCTTCCCGACCGCAACCGGATACCGGCGCTTCCACCGGGCGGGTGCGGTCCAAAGAGCGACGCGGAGAAGAAACCGTGAAGAAGGTTCGCCTGATCCTCGTGGGAGGATTTCTCGGATCCGGAAAGACGACGCTCCTGTTCCGGGCGGCCCGAAAGCTGGTCGCCCGCGGCAAGCGGGTCGGTCTGGTCACGAACGACCAGGCTCCGGGAAACGTCGACACCCGTCTCCTCGCCCAGCAAGGCCTCGACGTGCGCGAGGTGGGGGGAAAGTGCTTCTGCTGCGATTTTCCCGCCCTGCTGCGAAACGCCGGGAAGCTGCGAAAGGAGATCAAGGCCGACGTGATCCTTCTGGAGCCTGTGGGAAGCTGCACGGATCTCTCGGCGACCGTTCTGCAGCCCCTGAAGGAACATTTCCGCCAGGAGTTCATCCCCTCCCCTCTCTCGGTGCTTGTCGACCCGTACCGTCTGCGCCAGGTCCTGTCCGGAAAACGGAGGACGACCGGCCGGGGCCCGAACTACATCTTCCGGAAACAGCTGGAAGAGGCGGACCGGATCCTCATCGCCAAGGCGGACCTCATCGACCGGGACGAGCGAAAGGAGCTGCGACGCCTCGTCTCCGGCGCCTTTCCGGGAGTTCCGGTGCGGACGATCTCCGCCGTCACCGGCGCGGGTGTTTCCGGATGGCTGGACGAGATGTTGACCAGCGCCACGGCGGGGGGCAGGATCGCCGAGGTGGATTACGACGTATACGCCGAAGGAGAGGCCGCCCTGGGGTGGCTGAACGCCGATCTTTCCCTGGCAACACGGGGCTGCTGTGTCCCGGACTGGCGGTTGCTGTGCCTGTTCGTGATGCGGGAGATGAAGCAGGCCTTTACGAAGCGTCGGGCCGCCGTGGGGCACGTCAAGACCCTTCTCACCGCGAATGGGCGGTTTTGCGCCGGGAACCTGACTCGCCTCGGAGGCCCGATCGATCTGCGCGGGAACCTGGACGGGGACGCCACGCGGGTCCGGATGACCATCAACGCCCGGGTGGAGATGGAGCCGAAGGAACTGAAGGAGATCGCGCTGAAGGCCCTGGAATCGGTGATCGGGAGCCGCCTCCGGGTGACCGTACACAAACTGCGCGCCTTCCGGCCGGCCCGCCCCCGGCCGCTCCACCGCTATGCGGAGCCCGTCTGAACTTCTCCTTCCCTTACCCCTTGCCGGCCGGCTTCCTGCCGTGCACCCGGATGCTCGATACAACGTTTTCCAATTCCCTGATCGCCTCGGGCGGAATCGCTTGTTCCTCGATCATCCCCTTGGCAAGCGGATCGGCGGAAAAATCACCGACGGGAAAGGAGGTCTCTTCCACGACGGCGACTTCCCGGAACCCCGCCGCCGAAAGCGATTCGAGGTACTCCTCCTTCCGGATCGCTCCGGCGACGCAGCCGACATAGGCGGATACGGAGCTCTTCAACCGCCGCGAAAGCGGCTTTGACACGACCAGGTCCGATATCATTACCCTTCCGCCCGGTTTCAGCACCCGAAACGCTTCCTGGAAGACCCTCCCCTTGTTCGGGGAAAGGTTGATGACGCAATTGGAGAGAATCACGTCCACCGTGCCATCGGCGACGGGGAGGTTCTCGATCTCGCCGAACCGGAATTCCACGTTTCCGTAACCGCCCCGCCTTGCGTTCTCCCGAGCCTTTTCGACCATCTCGGGAGTCATGTCCACACCGATGACACGCCCCTCCGAACCGACCTCCGTGGAGGCGAGAAAGCAGTCGAAACCCGCCCCCGACCCGAGATCGAGGACGGTTTCTCCCTTCTTCAGGGATGCGAGTGCCGCCGGGTTGCCGCAGCCAAGCCCCAGATTCGCCCCCCCGGGCACCGATCGCATCTCCTTTTCCGAGTATCCGATCCGCCTGCTTGTCTCCTCGACCGGACCCGCGCCGCAGCACGTTTTGGAAGGTCCGCAGCAGGCGCTCTCCCGCCTGGCGATCCTTCCATAGCGATCCCGCACAAGTTTGCGTATCTTCTCCGCGTCCATCCTCTTCCCCTCTCTTATCTCTTGTTGAGAATTTCGCCCATCAGGGGGCCGAGCAGCTCCTTGACCATACCGGTGAACTCCTCGACCTGGATCAGGGAGAGGCAGCAAATCTTCCCTCCCTTCTCCCAGCTGACGACCGCCAGCTTGTCCCCCCCCTTGATCCCCGCCTTGTCACGGATCTCCTTCGGCAGGATCAGCTGTCCGCGCTCGTCCACGGACACCATCGACTCGATCCTGCACATCCCGATCCCCGCCGTCGGGCAGCAGGAATCGTTTGCCCTTTTACTCCCCATTTTCCCAATTTTATCCGCTTCCCTGGCTTTCCCCGTTTTTCTTGCTTCCACTGTTAACTCCTTTTTATTTTATATATCAGGATATCTACCCTATACAGCACAATCAGACTATACTGTAATCTCTAACCCTCTTGCGCATCCCTGTCAATCCTTTTTTTCCAAGCCCTATGCGGGGAGGAATTCCGGTCGAAGGCTGGGGGACCACGTTTTCCCTGCGGGTTTGGGGAGGATGGTCGCGGGGCCCGAGGGATGGCCGGCCCTAGTGTTTCTTCGCCTACCTGACGGATGACCCGTCGATCGCCCGCGCGCAGCTCCTCGTCGAGACCCGGAAGAGCTTCTGAGCCGTTCCCCTGTCCGGGATTACGGAGGCGCGACTCCCGAGACCGTCATGAGGATGTACGGATAGGTAAGGTCCTGCGTCCCGTTGAGCACCCGGGTGGTTTTCGTCTTCCGGTTGAACACCGCCATGGCGGGCGTCCCCGCCACCCGGAAGGCCTGCGTCACCGACTGGAAATATTGAACCCCCGCGTTCACGTCCGCATAATTCAGCGGCCGGTAGGTGACTCCCAACGGGGCGACGGCTTTCTGGATCTCTTCCGGAGTGGGCTCCTTCGTCCTCTCCGCCAGGCGAAGGAGCGTCTTCCGGATCTCGAGGTATTTCGCCTTCTCCCGGACGAGGAAACTCAGGTTGTAGGGGATGAAATTCATCGTTTCGGTGTGGATGGGAATATCGATGAACAGGAGCTTCGCCCTCGCCATGATGTCCGGATACGCCCTCTCCATTTCCGGTTCCGCCTTCCGGCAGGCGGGACAGAACCAGTCGGTGAACACGTAGACTTCCACGTCGGAGTCCAGTTTCCCGAGGGCCAGCGGGAGCGTTTCCGCGTGGGAAGCGACGGGGTTTCCCAATCCGAGGAAAGAAAGATACGACCCCGCGACCATCACCGCTACGAAAAAAGCCCCTCTCGACAGATACCGCATCGACGCTGTTCTCCCCGATCCGAAGGGTTTCCCGATACCCGGGAACCAGGCGATGGCGAGGGCAATCCCCGCCAGCAAGACACATAATGCCACGGCGAGGCATATCGGGCACCAGTTTTTGATGACGGAATGCTGCACGTAGAGAAACGTGGCTTCGGCTCCCCACGCGCCGGCGATCAGAACCGCGAGGAGGACCCGGGCCGGGAGACGGTCCCGGAGATGGAACAGAAGAAGGCAAATCGCGAAGAAGAAGGTCCCGAAGAAGGGAAACGGCATTCCGAAGATCGTCCATTGATAGGTCGCCTTGCACGTTTCGGGGCACAGACCGACGGCCAGGGAAATCGAGAGAAGCAGGGCCGCGGCAAGCCCGGCCCATACCAGCGCCATCCGCATCCCGAGAGACCGGACCCTGTCGGAAATCATGGACATCGAATGCGCCCGGCACCCTCCTTCCGCCTCGGGGAGCAGGATCCGGCCTCCGCCGCCCCGCGGCGAATCCGGTCCGGCGTTCCCTCCTGAAATTCTACTCGCAGATCTCCTGTTTGGGATAGTCCGGCCCCCGGGGCGGGATCGATGCCACGGAGGAAGATCGCGCATGCCGTGGACCGGATCGGCTATTCATCGTACGGACCGATGATCAACCGGAGGAAGCCTCCTTCCGCTATCGCCACGCGGACCGCGAGATTGTTTTTCCTGTCCCGGAAAACATCGTTCCTCCCCGGTTCGAAAGCCGCCCCTTCGAGGTGCTTCCGCGATGGATCCGCATCGATGAGTTTCACGGGGGATTTCCCCTTCCTGCACTCGGCCACATCGTCATCCGCTACCATGACCAGCATTCCCTTGCCCGGCAGATTCCGGTCATATCCGATCGGCTGCCGGTTTTCGAAAAGATAATACGTCGTGTCCGTGAGCGGGACCTTGACGGCCAGCGTTCCTCCCCCCCCGTCTTCCAGAGGGGCGAGAAGCACCTCGGCCTTTTCTCCCGGCCGGACGACCCTGACTTTCGACGGATCCAGCCACCCCAGCCTGAGCTTCGTCCACGAGGATATCCCGGGAGGTGGGGATTTCCATTGGTTGTAGTGGCAGGACATCGGGTCCCAGAACCCCATGTGAATGATCGCGTCCACGAACGTCTTTCTCGTTGGGCCGGGTTTCGCCTGGAGGTCATGATCATAAAGACACGGCACCCTGCGCTTTCCCTCCTTTATCCCCCCCAGGATATGGGCGATGTCATGAAACAGGGTGCCCGTATGCGCCTGGTAGGAATAGATGGCAACGCCGTCCTTGACCCATTGGCCGGATTTCGTCCGGATGACATCGCTCGAACTCCAGCCGAGCATCCCGGGGTAGCCGCAAAGGCCGATCATCCCGTACTCTTCGAACTTTGCCCCGAGGAACAGAACCACCACCCGGTAGCGGGAAAAATCGACCTCCCGGTCCATGGCGTTCACGGCATCCTCGATCAGTCCCCGGACGCGCGATTTGTCCACCTCGAGATTGCGCGACGAGATCCGGTACTCCGTGATGGACCTGGGCATCCTCACCCACTGTTCGGGGATGTCGCCGCTGATGCACTGCCGTCCGTACGACATCTCGCCGATGTAATCGTTCAGGTCCCGGAAGAACCTCTTGGCCGCATACTGCCGTTGAACATTGTGTCTCACGTCCGGAAATTCGACCGGAATGATGAGAGCCTGGATGCAGTCCGCCCGGCCTTTCCCCGTCTTTGCCGGACCCGCGAGCACCGGCGAGGAAGAGAAAAGGAAAACGAAGAGACATGCCCCGCTTACGACCCGCCTCATGATATCCCTCCTTCCCCTGCTCGTCTCCTTGCCTCGAAGCAGGAAGAGAAATCGACAACCGACTACGCAAGCCATCGTTCCGCCATGCGCAATTGGGGACCGATCCGGACGCCGTACGGACAGGCCCGCTCGCACGTTCCGCAACCGGTGCACCCCGCACCCCGGTTCGGCGCGGGAATCTTTCGATACGCGCTCCGGGCCGGGCCGCTTTTCCCGTAATCCCTGTGATACATCAGGGAGCGCAGAATATCGGGGATCGCGATGCGGGAAGGACAGGCGGGGAGGCATCCCCCGCACATCCTGCAGACGTCCCGCCCAGTGGCTTCGACATGCCTCCGGAGGGATTCTTTCTCCGCGTCGGACAGCGTTTTCCCGCTCGCGGCCAGATTCTCCTCGAGAATGTCGAAGGTGAACATCTCCGTGATGATGGCCGAGACCGCGTCGTTCCGGAGGACCCATTTCAGTTTCGCCTGGGGAAGGCTCACCCCTTCCCTCCGAAAAGCGGCAAGGTTTTGCCCCGGTCCACCCGCCATCGTTTTCATGGCCACGACGCCCACGTCCTTTTCCCTGGCCAGGGCGAGCACCTTCCCGACCCCGGAGATATTCCGATGGTCGCCGGCCCCCTCGTACTCCTCCCATTCCGCACCCGAATAGGAATTGTAGGCGACCGTGATCATGTCATATCGCCCGCTCCGGATGGCGGGAGTCACGACTCCCACGATATCCCGGTGACAGGAGACGCCGGCGAATCGTATCTTTCCGTCCTTTTTCAGCTTTTCGAATGCGCCCAGCACTTCCTCGCTCTCCACCACATCGGCGCTGACCGCGTCATGGAGGAGCAGGATATCCAGGTAGTCGGTCGCAAGTCGCGAAAGGCTCCCTTCCGCCTCCCGGATCAGGTCATCCCGGGTGTCCCGCCACCCTCCGTAAAAATGAAACTTGGTGGCGACGTGAATCCTGTCCCTGCGTCCCTTGATGATCCTGCCGATCAGGCGCTCGCTGTTTCCGCCGGAATACGAGGAGGACGTGTCGACGTAATTGACGCCCATTTCGATCGCTTTCAGGAAAACCGGCTCCGAAGGGGGAGGGGACCCTCCCAGGCCGATCTCCGAGATCATCAGGCCGGTTCGGCCGAGACGCCGGTAGGTCATCTCCCCTTTCCGGACGCGCCCGGCGACTCGTTCCTTTTCCTCTTCCCGGGCGAACCGGTATCCTGTGGGAAACCTGCCCCCGATGGCCGCCAGGGCGGAGGTCCAAAGAAAATCGCGGCGGGTGATCCCACCAGGGGCGGCTCGAAAGAAATCGTCCCGTCGATCGGTCTTTTTCATCGGAAACCCCAGGATCCCTCCGCGTCCGCCGGTTACCGCGCTTTTCTCATCAAGACATAGATGGCCTTGTGGGGCGCGTATTTCCCCATGATATCGATCGTTTTCAACTCCTCGATTGCGAAAAGCGGTTCGAACAACGTCGCCAGTTCCCTCTCGGAGGAGAAATACAAAACGGTGCCGAGGGGGGTTTTCCGAACCTTCCCTTTTCCCCCAAATTGAGGGCTTTCTTCACTGAAGCAAACGGAAAGATACCATCCTTCCGGGTTCAGCAGCCGGTACACGTTCTTCCCGTATTTTTCCCTGTCCGGCGGGAAAATATGGTGCAGGAGTTCCCAATCATAGGCGAAATCGAACGTTCCCCGGATTTCGGCCATATCCCCCAGGACGTCGGCCACAAGGAATTCGCATTTCACCTTTTTTTCCGACGCGGACTTTCTCGCCATTTCGATTGCGGCGGGGGAAATATCCACCCCGGTGGCATCGAAACCGGCGCGGGCCAGATCAAGGAGGGTATTCCCGGTCCCGCATCCCAGTTCGATGGTTTTGCAGGGCTTTATTCTTTCCGTTCGGACAAGATCCAGCAGGGCATCGGGAGGCGTTTCCCTGATCCAGGGAATCTCTTCGGGGGGGAGACTCCTGTATATGGTTTCCATCTGGTCTTTGACCAGGGGAAACACCTTTTTTCCCCCGTCTTCCATTTCATTCCCATCGTCCCACGATTCCAACCCGGCCTGCAATTCCTCTCGGAATGCATCCGGGCCCGGAAGGGGGTGCGCCCGACGTCCCCGAAGTCGATTGGAAAACCGCTCCGCGGCTGATAGATTGATTCCGGGCGGCAGCGCCCGGCATCCCATGCATCCTCGGACAACGGGACAAAAAACCGTGGACAGCGACAAGGCCAAGGGGAAGAAGGTCCCGCCGCCGGTCTACATCGTCTCCGGCGGCTCGGGGGCAAGCGGCCAGCAGATCGTGGAGACCGCGCTGGCGCAGTTCCCGAAGCTCGACGTACCGGTCATCAAGAAGGGCCACATCCGCAATCTGCGGCAGATCCGGGAAGTGGTGAAGAAGGCATCGGCCGAAGGCGGGACGGTCGTGCATACCCTGGTGGAAAGCGGACTGAGGGAAGCCCTCGTCCGCCTCGGCAGGGAGCACGACGTCGTGACCATCGACCTCATGGGGCCTTTGCTCGAACGGGTGGCGGCACAGTCCCGCGCCAGGCCCCTCGAAAAACCCGGGCTTTACCGGAAACTCCGCAAGGACTACTTCGACAGGGTCGAGGCGATCGACTTCACCGTGTTTCACGACGACGGCAAGATGGCCGATGACCTTCCCGGCGCCGACATCGTGATCCTCGGCGTCTCGCGCTGCGGGAAAACCCCCTTGAGCATGTATCTGGCGGTGCACGGCTGGAAAGTGGCCAACGTCCCGATCCTCAGGGATATCCCGCTCCCCGACGAGGTGTACCGAACGGACCGCAGCAAGGTGATCGGCCTGAGCATCGAGTACACCCATTTGTTAGAGCACCGAAAGAGGCGCGAGGCGCTCCTGGGCGCGGGCATCATGACGGACTATTCCCGACCCTCCCTGGTCTTCGCGGAGCTCGAGACCGCGAGGAAGATCTACCAGGACGGCGGGTTCCCCGTGGTCGACGTCACGGACAAGCCGATCGAGATCATCGCCGACGAGATCATCCAGGTCGTCACCCGGAGCCGGAAGGAACCGCAACGCCCCCCCCTGCCTCCGTAGGCCCCCTCCTCCGCGCCGGGATCCCCTCTCTTCCGGAGACGCGCGTCGACCGCATCAGCCCCCGATCATCGCGTGGTACTGCTGCAGGCTTCTGACCTCGCCCCTTCCCTTGCGCAATGCCGCGATCCCCTTGACCGCCGCGATCGCGGCGGCGGTCGTGGTGATGTAGGGAACCTGGTGCTTGATGGCCGCCTTGCGGATGTAGGAGTCGTCGTGAACGCTCGCCTTCCCCACCGGCGTGTTGACGACCAGGTGGATCTCCCCGTTCTTGATGGCATCGGCGATGTTGGGGCGCCCCTCGTGCATCTTCAGGATCCGCGTGGAGGCGATGCCGTTCCTCGCGAGGAACTCCTTCGTCCCCTCGGTCGCCATGATGGCGAATCCGAGCTCGGCGAAGCGTCGGGCCGCCTCGAGCGCCCCCGCCCGGTCGCGCTCGGAGACGGTGATGAGGACCGTCCCTTGGGCCGGGAGGAACTGCGAGGCCGCGACCTGCGCCTTGAAAAAGGCCTCCCCGTAGCTCTCCGCCATCCCGAGGACCTCGCCGGTGGATCGCATCTCCGGCCCGAGGATCGGGTCGACCTCCGGGAACATGTTGAACGGGAAGACCGCCTCCTTGACCCCGAAGTGGGGGATCGGGCGGCGGACAAGCGAAAGGTCGCAGATCTTCTTCCCGAGCATCACCTGGGTCGCGAGCCGCGCCATCGGGATGTTGCAGACCTTGCTCACGAGAGGCACCGTCCGGCTCGCGCGGGGATTGGCCTCGAGGATGTAGACGATGTCGCCGGCGATGGCGTACTGGATGTTCATCAGCCCGATCACCCCGAACTCCACCGCGATCTTCCGTGTGTACTCCTCGATCGTGTCGATGTGCAGGCGGGAAATGCTCACCGGGGGGATCACGCAGGCCGAGTCGCCCGAGTGGACGCCCGCGAGCTCGATGTGCTCCATGACCGCCGGCACGAATGCGTCGGTCCCGTCGGCGATGGCGTCCGCCTCCGCCTCGATGGCGTCATCCAGGAACCGGTCGATCAGGATGGGGCGCTCGGGGGAGATCTCCACCGCCTTGGCCACGTACTCCCGGAGCATCTCCTCGTCGTGAACCTTCTCCATGGCGCGCCCGCCGAGGACATAGGAGGGGCGTACCATGAGCGGGTAGCCGATCCGCTGGGCGATTTCGATCGCCTCTTCCAGCGTGCTGGCCATTCCCGACTCCGGTTCCGGAATCCCCAGCTTCGCGATGATCTTGCGGAACCGGTCCCGGTCCTCGGCAAGGTCGATCGTCGACGGCGGAGTCCCGAGGATCCGGACACCCGCGGCCTCGAGTTCCGCGGCGATGTTGAGCGGGGTCTGGCCCCCGAACTGGACGATGACCCCTTCCGGCTTCTCCTTCCCGTAGATCGCGAGAACGTCCTCCACGGTCAGCGGCTCGAAGTAAAGCTTGTCGGAGGTGTCGTAGTCCGTGGAGACCGTCTCCGGGTTGCAGTTGATCATGATCGACTCGTAGCCCGCCTCGCGGAGCGCGAACGCCGCGTGGACGCAGCAATAGTCGAACTCGATCCCCTGGCCGATCCGGTTCGGCCCGCCCCCGAGAACGAGGACCTTGCGCCGGTCGCTCGTTTCCACCCGGTCGGGAGCGTTGTAGGTCGAGTAATAATAGGCCGCGTTCTCCACGCCGCTCACCGGCACGGCATCCCACGCCTCGACGACGCCCAGAGCGGTCCTCCTCTCCCGGATCGCCGCCTCCGGGACCCCAAGGATCCGGGAGAGGTATTTGTCGGCAAACCCGTCCTTCTTCGCCCGGACGAGGAGATCGTCGGGGAGGATCTGTCCTTTGTACGCGAGCATCCGCTCCTCGAGCTGAACAAGCTCCCGCATCTGCTCGATGAACCAGGGCTTGATGTGCGTCCGCTCATAGAGGGCCTGCGTTTCCGCCCCCTTGCGAAGAGCCTCGTACATGAGGAACTGGCGCTCGCTCGTCGGATCGGCGAGCATCTCCATGAGTTCCGAAAGCGATTTTTGGTGAAAGTTTTTCGCGAATCCGAGGCCATACCGGTCGATCTCCAGGGAGCGGATCGACTTCTGGAACGCCTCCTTGTAGGTCTTCCCGATGCTCATCACTTCGCCGACGGCGCGCATCTGGGTCCCGAGCTTGTCCTCCACCCCCTTGAACTTCTCGAACGCCCACCGGGCGAACTTGACGACGATATAGTCCCCCGAGGGAGTGTACTTCTCGAGGCTTCCGTCACGCCAGTAGGGGATCTCGTCGAGCGTCAACCCGCAGGCGAGCAACGACGACACGAAGGCGATGGGAAAGCCGGTCGCCTTCGAGGCCAGGGCCGACGAGCGGGAGGTGCGCGGGTTGATCTCGATGACCACCACCCTTCCGCTCGACGGTTCGTGTGCGAACTGGATGTTCGTCCCCCCGATCACCTCGATGGCGTCGACGATGTCGTAGGAGTATTTCTGGAGCCGTTCCTGGAGCTCCGGGGCGATGGTCAGCATCGGGGCGGTGCAGAAGGAATCGCCGGTGTGCACCCCCATCGCGTCCACGTTCTCGATAAAACATACGGTGATCATCTGACCCTTGGCGTCCCGCACGACCTCGAGCTCGAGCTCCTCCCAACCGAGGACCGACTCCTCCACGAGGACCTGGCGGACGGGACTCATCGAGAGCCCCCGGCTCACGATCGTCTGGAACTCCTCCAGGTTGTAGGCGAACCCGCCGCCCGTCCCCCCGAGCGTGTAGGCGGGCCGGATCACCACGGGGAACCCGATTCGCTTCACGACCTCCTTCGCCTCCTCGAGAGTGCGGGCGATGTCGCTCCGGGGCATGTCGAGCCCGAGGCGCGTCATGGTGTTCTTGAACTCCTGGCGGTCCTCGCCGCGCTTGATCGCGTCGATGTTGACCCCGATCACCTTCACCCCGTATTTCTCGAGGATCCCCTCCCGGGCCAGCGCCGAGGAGAGGTTGAGGCCCGTCTGCCCCCCCAGGTTCGGCAGCAGCGCGTCGGGCCGCTCCTTCGCGATGATCTCGGTCAGGGACGCCACGTTGAGCGGCTCGATGTACGTGACGTCCGCCATGGCCGGGTCGGTCATGATGGTGGCCGGATTGGAGTTGACGAGGACGATCTCGTAGCCGAGCGTCTTCAATGCCTTGCAGGCCTGCGTGCCCGAGTAGTCGAATTCGCACGCCTGCCCGATGATGATCGGGCCGGACCCGATGATCAGGATCTTCCGGATGTCGTCGCGTCTTGGCATGGTCCTCCCCCGGTAGTAAACCCGAACCGGGCCCTTTTGCCAAGTTCGGAACGATGCCCCCCCTCCCCCGGATTTGGCCGGGGCCTCCGACGCGAAACTCGGCGGGCAGGACCGGAAGGACTACGCCAAGGTCCTCGAATCGCTTCGGGCGTATGTCAGCGTCAACAACGGGTACGGGAAGGTGCGTGACGTGCCCGACACCCTTCGGTTCCGGGGAGGGGCCGATCCTTCATCCCGCGTCCGATTCGTTCCTCGAGGCCGCCTCGAGGCCGATCGCGCAGACTCTCTTTCGGTAGGCGTCCGGGGTAATCACGCGGAAATACGGCATCCAGCGGGCGGTCTGCTCGTGGAAGTGCATCTCGTTGTGCACCTCGAAGGAAACCACGATGTCGCCGTTTTCCCGGGTCTGGACGATTTCCTGGTGCGGGAAGAAATTCTTCCGGCGGAAGAAGTGGGCGACCGATGCGTCGAACTCGACCGCCACCTTCTCCGTTTCCCGGTCGTCGAACCAGATCGTCTGCGCCTTCTCCAGCACCCTCCGGACGGATTCCGGCACCTCCGGGTACCGGTTCCCCGTCGGGCGGACGTTCTCGATGAAGTCGAGGAGAAACTTCTTCGTCTTCCCGTCATGCTTCGCCACGAGATACCAGAACCCGCCGTAGTAGAGGATCTTGTACGGTTCCGTCGTGTAGCGCTTCCCGGATTTCCGGTAGGAGAAGGAGACGACCTCCCGGCCCTTGATGTGTCTTTCGAGGGCCAGCTGGTTGCTCGCCACCTTGTCCATGTCGATCGCCTCGTCCCCCACGATCTGGTAGACGTCGGGCATCCGGAAGATCCGGTTCTTGAGGCCGGTCAGGAACCGGGAATGCTCGGCCCCGAAGATGTGGGCCGCGTAGTCGATCAGGGCGCACACCATGGACATCTCGGAGACGTTCAGGATCCTGTCGCTGACGATGTAGTCCGCGGTCAGGGTGTAGGTGTGCTTCTTCTCGTCGGTGATCACGCACGGCAGGTCGGAAAGAACCAGGAGATAGCGCTGCGCGGTCCGGAGGGTGACCCCGAATTCGTCCGCCACGATCCGGGAAGTGAGGACCCGGCGTTCGTTCAGGAGCCGGAGCAGGCGCAACGCCCAGTCCATCATGGCGGGCCTGGTCATCGGCCGGGGCTTTGCGGTCCGTTTCCCGGGTTTTCCCTTGCCCTTTCCTCTCGTCCCGGCCATCCCCACCCTCCCCCGCCGCTCCGGCGGTCGGCGATCCCCCGCCGATCAATTGCCCAGGGAACCCATTTTCTCCAATAGCCGGACCAGCCCGAGCGTGTCCTGGCGGCAGTATTCGAGGAGCGCCTTGCGCAGTTTCCGCAATTCCTCCGCGTCGCCGATGTCGCCCATCGTGAAGTACGCCTCGGAGGCCATCTCCCCGTCGCGGATCGCCAACCCCTCGTAGGTCATGTCCGGAACCAGGACCGGGAGCACGCTCTTCAGGGAATAGGAGCCCGCCATCTTCCAATGGTAGACCTCCCGCCGGCGGAACGGCTCCATCAGGTCGACCAACCCGTCGATCACGGCGTACAGGCGCTCGCGGTGCTTCGGAAGGCACTCGGCGAGATCTTTCAACACCCCCTTCTCGAAAGCCATGTTGTAGACCAGGACGCAGGCCCCGTCGGGGATCTCTCCGACCAGCTTCTCGGCCAGCTCCTTGCGGGGATCTGCGCCGGGCCGTGCCAGGAACTCGAAATGCCGGAGAGGCGCACCCTCCGCATCCCGGCGATGCAGGGAGTAGAGGAACGGAACCTGCTGGTAGGGCCGGGTCCCTTCGAAAAGCGGGATCGCGGACCGGAACGTCTCGAAATCGAGGAAGCAGATCGGGTGCCAGAGTCCTCCCAGGAACTCCCGGATCTTTTCCGGGCGGGCATGATCGTCCTTGCGCAGGAAATATTCCACCTGCATCCGCTGCGCGGCGTTCAGGGACACGAGCGGCACGTCGGCAAGCTCGAGGATCCCGCGCCGGTACAGATCCCACTTGTCGATCCCCCGTCCCCGGAGGGTGAAGATGGAATGCTCCGGAATGTGCCGCCAGCAGTGGGCGATGAAGTCGCACTCGTGCGGATCGTTGCAGTGGGGCCCGATGTCGATGTCGGGCTCCTTCCCGCTCAGCATCCTGCGCAGCGTGGCCAGCTCCTCCGGGATGGCGTCCTGCTTCCCCCGGACCACGTCGGTCACATTTTGGATGGCGAACAGCTCCCGCGGGGCGATCTCCCCCTTGCGGACGTAGGCGCTGTTGATGTGGACCAGGAAGGCGCGGTGAACGGGAACGCCGCATCCGGCAAGGACGTAGTACTGGATGGCGACGTCGTCCCAGTTGTGCTCCTTCACGTCGGTCGCGCTTTTCACCTCGTACAGGTCGAATCCTTCCGGGGAGCGGCAAAGGATGTCCGCCTTCACGAACACGTTGTCGTGGGAAAAGGTCGCTTCGTAGATGATCTTCGTGCCCCGGTGGATCTCCTGGCGGGTCCGTAAAAGCTGCTCGTCCTTGGGAAGTCCCTCAAAGGGGATCTCCACCCCTCCGGGAAACAGTTGGTGGGCGTAGACGCCGACCTCCGTCCCGGACTTCCACAGCGCCAGAAGCTCGGGGGCCGGCTCGCTGCGCAGCTCCGGGCGGTGCTTGTGCAGATAGAGGGAATTGTGGCACTGGAGCCCTCGCATGTAGAGGGATTTGCTTAAGAAAATGTCCCTGCCGGAGGCGGGCATCACGCTCCTCCCGGGGGGCCCGGGGTGTCTGGCGTTCCGTCAACTGTACCTCATTCCCCGAGGGAGGTGAATATCCCACGCGGACCAACCGCCGGCAGTGGGAAATCCTCGAGTTCCCTCCCCCCGCTTTCGGGTCTGCGGACGAATCCACCGCTTCCGGGCGGACATCGTAACTAAGTGAATCGCAGAGAAAGGTCCATTAACGAAAGGAGGTTCGATCATGGGGCGTAAGTATATCGATTGCCGGGACTACCCGGGGGATGTCAAGTGCACCGTGGCGCTCTCTGCCGACTCCGAGGAAGAACTCCTCAAAGCGGTAGTGGAGCACGGGAAAAACGTTCACGGCTACCAGGACACGAAGGAATTCCGGGAGAAGATTCGCAAAGGATTCAAAGAGGGGAGCCCGCCCGCCTGAAGCTGGGCAAACCATCTGGCCAACCCTGCACACCAGGGGGCAAGGGGATAACCCGCCCGTTCCTGGGGGATCTCCCCTTGCTTTTTTTTTCCGTCCTCTCCTGCCGCGCCTTGCGGGGCTGAAAGGGAGAGATCGGCTCGCAGGTTGACATCGAATGGATAGCGGAATATAGAGTCCCTATACTGTCCGTCGCTCCCGTAACCCAACCCGTTCAGCCCGAAGGCGTCCGTCAACCTTCGAGTTAACCGTCATCCTTTCGACGCAGGGAGGGCCGGGATGAACCTCCTTTTCCCCGGAACGGCCTCCTCTTCCCTTCATCCATCGGACTTGTGCCAGTTCCGTCCCCCTTGAGTCCCGTTTACGCATCGGCGCTAGTAGCGTGGAAGCCAATCCCGGGTGTCGGAAAGGAGAGGGAACAGATGCCGAAATACGTTACGTTGATGAAAATGACGGATCAGGGAAGCAAAGATTTCCGAAACGCCCCCGAACGACTCGAAAGTGGCACAAAGTTATTAGAGAAACTGGGCGGCAAGCTGATCGGCTTTTATCTGGTGATGGGGGAATACGACTACGTCGGGATCGGCGAGTGCCCGAGCGATGAAGTGGCGACCGCCTTCTCTTTGGCGATAAGTTCCGCGGGAAACGTGAAAACGACCACGCTGAAAGCGTTTTCCAAGGAGGAAATTCCCGGCATCCTCAAGATGTTGCCAAAATCGTGACCGGAACAAAGAAATCGGGAAGGACGGAGCGCTTGGCTCCGTCCTTACCTATGTATCGCTTGATATTTCTATCAATAAATAATTGATAGATATAAGGATACGATGAGCTTTATCCACCCGAAGGCCGGGCCGGATGTCAGAACGTCATATCCCTCGATCCGTCGCGCGTCGATCCGATCCGCTTCAACAGCCAGGCCATGTTCTCGCCCAGGATCCTCATGGTGTTCATCCCTTCGTCGTCGCCCTTGACCTCCTGCTCGGCGAGACCGAA
>Ga0214473_10004105_pt1 | contig 17521 bp, 11 predicted proteins | sample RVTome_7_FD_203509 | JGI IMG/M metagenome (GOLD analysis project Ga0214473, IMG submission 203509) | Soil microbial communities from uranium-contaminated site in the Upper Colorado River Basin, Wyoming, United States - RVT98D197 | ecosystem: Environmental > Terrestrial > Soil > Contaminated >... | reverse complement strand
GCCGCGATCGCGGCTGAGACCGCGAGAAAGGTGGCCTCGCTGGGGAAGGACGCGTCACCACCGCGGGCCAGGTGCAGGACGACCAGCCCGAAGCCGAAGAGGACCGCCGCAGTCGGCGTGAGCGCGTGCACGCGCGCGAGCGAGCCGTGGCGCAGGGCGAGGGCCGCGAGGGCGACCCAGCCGAGGATCCAGGGCCAGGGCGCGACCTCCGCGGCGACCCCGGCGGCGAAGACGGTGAGCACGAAGAACCCGAGGGAGGCGACGGCCGCGGCGAGCACCGCCTCGACGGAGCGCTCCGGGCGGCCGATCTCGAGCGGCGCGTGGAAGACGAGCGCCAGGGCCGCGACGCACGCGACGACCTCCCAGGCCAGGGCCGGCTCGAGTGCGTGGTGCGCGACGAGCCATGCCGCGACGACGGCGACCGTGGCCGCAGCGGCCGCGAGCCCGAGCACGGGCGCGCTCTCGCGGCGCCCGACCCAGGTGGCGCCGATGGAGAGGCCTCCAAGGAACAACGCGACGGGGTAGAGGTGAGGTCCGAGGTCGGCCTGGAGGGCGAAGTAGAGCGCGAACACGAAGGGGAGGAGGACACCGATGACGCGCACGGCAGGCCACTGCTTCGAGCGCGCCGCACCGTCCTCGTCGCGGGCTGGCACGATCGCGAACAGCACCGCAAAGACCGCGAGGATGGCGAGGCCGAGCCAGAGCCGGTCGCCCATGCGGCCGACGATCCACATCCCATGGTAGAGCGTCGTGCCAGCGATGGCGAGGAGGGCCAGGAAGGGCCAGCGCCTCCGGTGTGCGACGAAGAGCAGCGCCGCATCGAGGAGAAGGAGATAGCCGAACAGGGCGATGGGACGATCGGTTCCCGTCGAGAGCAGGATGGGCGTGGCGAACCCGCCGAGGAGGCCGAGGAGGGCGATGGCCAGGGCGCGGCGCTTCACCGAGAGCACACAGCAGGTCGCCGTGACGGCGGCCATGAGCGGAAAGGCGAGGCCGACGCCGATGAGGTGATAGAGGGCAGCAGCCGCCCAAACCGCGAGGTACAGGATCGCGCTGCCCGCGCCGGCGAGCCAGTCGGCGAGTATGGGGTAGCGGCGGCGCAGGGGCCATTCGGAGCCCACGATGCACGCGAGGCCGGTGAGCGTGCCGAACACGACGCGCATCGTCTCGGTGATGAGCCCGTGCTCGATCGAGTACTTGAAGAAGAAGAGGCCTGCGAGCACGAGCACGCCGGCGCCGAGTGCGGCGGCGCCGCGCACGCCGATCCAGCGCTCCCAGGAACGATCCGCGTCGCCTGGCGACGCGGGAGAGCCGTCGCCGGGGTCGGGCCGCTCTGGCGGCTGCGCGGGGGGCGGGGACTCGGGCGTCGGCGCGGGAGGCAGGGGCTCGGGCTCGGGTGCCGCCGGAGTCGCAGCGGCCACCGAGTCCAGAGGCGCGACCCGTCGCGCGAGGGTCGATGCGATGAGCACCGCGGACGAGGGGGCGTCGGAGGGGGCGGCCTCGGGGGACTCCGCGCGGGCGGGCTCAGGCGCCGCAAGAGGAGCCTCCCCGCTAGCCGCCGCGCGCTCGAGATCGGCCACGCGCGCGACGAGCGCATCGTTGGCGGTGCGCAGGTGACGCACCGTGACCTCCACGTCCGCGAGCCGTCTCGACGACGACGAGGCGCGCACGGCCCAGACGATCAGGACGACGACGGTCAGCACCGCCAGGGTGGGCAACCCGCAGACGACCATCAGGATCAGCGACTCGTCCATCACCCTACGAAGAGCTCCCCGGTCGGGCGTCCTTGCCCGGCCTCTCGCCTTCCTCTACCCCGGTCCACAGAGTCAGGGCCATGGGGAATCTCCAGCGCAGTCGCGCTTCGTCGGGCGCCTCAGGTGCTCTTCACATGGGGGTACGCAGTCCCCTGCCTCGCCTTCCCTCGGTAGGACAACCCAACGCGACCGGAGGTTATTCGCGGTCTCGCCCAGTTCAACGAAAAGCAATGTGATTGCGGGCACCGCTGGCCAGTGGCGCACGCCCGTGGGGAGCTCCTCGGCGGGAGCACGTGGTATCCGTCTGCGTCTTCGCGGTATTGGAGCTGCGGTGCCCGTCACAGTCATTCGAGCGTTGGCGGCGCTGCCCCATCGTGGGGCGACGACGGCGAACGAGCGCCGGGCGGCCGATCTGCTCGAGGAGCTCCTGATCGGGTACGGCGCGGAGGTGACACGCGAGCCTTTCCGCACGCCGACTACGTACATCTGGCCCGTCTGGTGGATGCTCGGCGCGATGATCGCCGGATTGGTCGGGGCTTCCTTCGCGCCTTGGCCGGCGCTGGTGCTCGTCGGCGCGACGTCGCTCGCGACCGTGCTCTACTTCGATTGGCGGTGGTCGCCCGCTTCCTTGCTCCCGCCACGGGGGCGATCGGAGAACATCGTGGCGCGGCAGCCTGTGGGTGCGGGCGAGGTCCGATCGACGACCCACACCGGGGACCGCACGACCCTGGTGCTCATGGCCCACTACGATTCGGCTCCGGTCTCGCTCCTGTATCTGCCGAGCATGGTGAAGGGATTCCGCCGCTCGCTGATCGCGAGCCTGCTGCTCACGATGGTCGCGGTGGGGATCGTCCTGCTCGAGGCGCTCGAGATCGGGCCGCCTTTCGTGACGTGGGCGCGCTGGGCGCTTGCCGTCTACTTCCTCGCACAAGGGGTTGCAGCGTCCTTCGACTACTTCCGCCACGGCTTCACGAACGGCGCCGCAGACAACGCGAGCGGGACCGGCGCCGCGGTCGCGACTGCAAGGCGACTGTGGGCGAGCCCGCCTGCGGCATGGGACATCGTGCTCGTGCTCACCGGGGCGGAGGAGGTCGGCATGGTGGGCGCGGCGCATTACTTCCGGCGACACCGCGCACAGATGGATCCCTCACGGACGGTTGTCCTGAACTTCGACAACGTCGGCTCCGGGGCGCTGAAGGTCATCACCGAGACAGGGAGCCTCACCCCGGTGGTCTATGACAGCGATGTGGTCAGGGCCGCCCTGGCGGTGGCGGCCGAGGAAGCCCGTTTCTCGGCCGTGAAGCCGGCCGCCTGGCACATCGGCGACTTCGACACGCTGATCTTCGCCCGCGCCGGCATCCCGAGCCTGACCCTCTCGGCCCAGGACGCCCGCGGGCTCGTCCCCCACCTGCACCGGCCCGACGACGTGCTCGAGCACGTGGACCTCTTCCTGCCCGCCCAGGCAGCGGACTTCGCCTGGGCGGTCGTGGACCGGCTTGCGCGTGACCGGGGTCGGGCAGGCCAGGCAGGGGAGCCCTGACCCCCTCGAGCGGCCTTCTGCCCTCGAGCCCTCACATGGACTATCATTCATGATCCTGAATGGAGGCGACCATGGGTCGTAACGCTTGGCTCATCATCGGTGCGTTCGTTCTGATTTCGTTGCCCGTAGGCTGCGGCTCGCGGAGCAGCATCAACGAGGGGCCCACGCCCGGTGACGCCGACGGCGGCACGCGGATCGATGCGCCGCCCCCCAGGTGCGGCGACGGCCTCTGCATGCCAGGCGTGGAAGATTGCATGACCTGCCCGACCGACTGCACGTCGTGTACCGGCTGCGGCGATGGGTTCTGCCAGCCCTTCGTGGAGAGCTGCTCGACCTGCGCCATCGACTGCGGCGACTGTCCGGCGACCTGCGGCGACGGTGTGTGCGCACCCTTCGAGGATTGCATGACCTGCCCCATCGACTGCGACTGCGGCGGATGCGGAAACGGGTATTGCGAGCCCTGGTCGGGCGAGGACTGTACGTGGTGCACGATCGACTGCGGCGAATGTCCCCCCGGCTGCGGCGACGGCTTCTGCGACCCCAGCATCGGCGAGGACTGCAGATGGTGCACGAGCGACTGTGGTACGTGCCCCTCGGAGTGCGGCGACGGCGAGTGCGACCGCTTTGCCGGTGAGGACTGTTCGTGGTGCTCGATCGACTGCGGCGAGTGCCCCCCGAGCTGCGGCGACGGCGTGTGCGACCCGCGACTGGGCGAGGGCTGCACGACCTGCGCGCGTGACTGCGGACCGTGCCCCCCGAGCTGCGGCGACGGCTTCTGCGACGCCCGTCTCGGCGAGGACTGCACCTGGTGCTATTCCGACTGCGGCGAGTGCCCCCCGAGCTGCGGCGACGGCCGATGCGACCCCTTCGTCGGCGAGGACTGCACTTGGTGCTCCATCGACTGCGGACCGTGCCCCCCGAGCTGCGGCGACGGCGTGTGCGACCCGCGACTGGGCGAGAGCTGCACGACCTGCTCGCGTGACTGCGGACCCTGCCCCCCGCCCTGCGGAGACGGCCTATGCGATCCGCGCTTCGGCGAAGACTGCACGACCTGCCCCGTCGATTGCGGACGGTGTCCGCCCACTTGCGGGGACGGCATGTGCAATCCGCGCCGCATGGAGACCTGCACGACCTGCCCGCGCGACTGCGGCCCGTGCCCACCGACCTGCGGCGACGGCGGCTGCGATCTCAGCACCGAGAGCTGCATGAGCTGCCCCATCGACTGCGGGCCTTGTCCGGGAACATGCGGCGACGGGCGTTGCGACCCCGGGCTCATGGAAACCTGTACGACCTGTCCCACGGACTGCGGGCCCTGCCCGCCGGGCTGCGGCGACGGCACGTGCGACACGGGGAGCTTCGAGAACTGCTACTCGTGCAGCGTCGACTGCGGCATGTGCGGCGTGGCGACATGTCTCGAGACGCTGATGTGCGCGGTCGGCTGCAGCAGCGGCAGCGTCGGGTGCTACGGCGCGTGCCTGGCTCGGGCCTGCCCGAGCGCCCGCGACATCGTGTTCCGTTCCCTCACGTGCGCCGTCCGCTCCGGCTGCGGCAGCGACATCGGCTGCCTGCTCGGCGCCTGCCCCGAGCTCTTCACCTGCATCACCCACCGCTGCTGAGTCGGGGACACGCTCCCCCACGCCAAGCCATTGATATCAATGATGTATTATGGCCTACCGTAATCGGATCGGCCGACGCCCCCGCTGAGCCTCCCCTCACGGCGCGGGCAAGCGATCGGGAGCGTGCTGCGCGAGCATGGCGCGGCAGCGCCGGGCGTGCTCGTCGTCGATCCCGAGCTCGGCCGCGAGCTCGAGCCCCTTCTGCCACCCTTCGATGGCGCGCTCCGTCAGGGGGCGAGCTTGCTCCTCGATCGCGTCTCGGAAGATCCGGAGGAGGACCGGGTCGCGGCGCACCCCCGTAGGGACGGGGACGGAACGGAGCTCGGTGGCGAAGACGAGGTAGAGATCGCCCACGCGCCGCGCCGCGGCGAGCGACCACGGGGACGGTCCGGTGGCGCCGACGGCGGCGTATGCCCTCTCGGCCCGTCGAAGCGCCTCGGTCCTGCGCTCCAGGTAGGGAACGAACCGGCGGACGGCCCACTCGTTCATCTTGTCGATCGTCATGGCGTTGCGCGGACGCGGAAAGCGAATGCGCTCGGCGGCAGCCCGCTCGACCTCCGCAGCCCGGTACAACGCCTCCGGCGTGGCCGCCGCGGGTGCTGGCGCCGAGCCCGCCCCCGCCTGGGCGGACGCCACCGCGGACGGCATCAGCACGAGCGCACATGCAAGCAGCAAGCGACCCATCACATCTCTCCCGCGACGCTGCGCCGGCCTCTGGACAGTGTACGCCCTTGGCTCACACGCCTTCCCTTGGACGCCAAACCCCAGCGGAGGTTCCCGCGGGCGCCGCGGAACGCCCAGAACGCTCGTCAGTCCGTGTTGAATCCCCGGACCGAGATGTTGATCGAGCGGGACATGGGCGCGGCTGCGCGCACGCCAAACACCATGCCGCAGGCGCCCGTGTCCAACCCAGCAGCGAGGCTCACGACCGGAGCGTACGTGACTCCGTCTTCGGACGTTGCCATCTCGAGGTCAGTGCCCATGGCCCTAATGCGCCAGTAGGCCACTGACCCGCCGTAGCCCAGATCCATCCATGCAACGGGCGTGTACGCGGATAGCTCGCCCGCAGCGAACGCGAGGCCAGCCCAGTTGTCCTGCAGGTCGTACACCTCGAAGACGAAGCCAGTCTCGGGCGTGTAGTCGGTGATCGACGGGATGTGGATGAAGGCGCCTTCACCGTGCAGATCGAAGCGCCGCGTGGTGACGAACTGGCACTCGCCCACGCCGCCCTCGTAGCTCGTGAAATTCGCCAATCCCGGCACCTCGTCCGCGGTGCAGCCCGCGACGGGCGAGAGCCACCGGTCCCACTGGGGGCTCAGCACGCCGTCGTCGAAGTCATCGACGAGCGTCATGGCAGGACAGAAGGTCGTGGGCACGCGGGGCGGCATGCCATCCAGGTTGAAGTTGTCGAACGCGATCACGGTGTCCGACAGGATGTCGTAGGCGCCGCCGATCTCCATGAATGCGGCCTCGACCCAACCCGGCGCGGGTCGCGTGCCCCCCGGGAGCGGGTTCCACGTCACGCCGTCTGGAGACGCCTCGAAATGCACGGTCCCCGCGTCCTCGCGAACGCGCCACCAGCGGTGTGCGGTCGGCGAGTACGGGATGCTCACGACATCCAGCGCGGAGAGGAGCCCGTAGGCGAGCTCGCCCACCGTGTATGTCATCGTCAGCTCAGCGCCGGTCGCATCATAGACGTTCAGGAAAGCGGACGCCGAGCCGGTCGGGTCCGAGGCTCCGGCCTCCGGCACCTCGACTGCGACCCAGGAGCCGCGCAGATCGACGGCGAACTTGGACAGGTACGACGCGTAGTCGAAGATGCTCGGGCTCGCCGCTGGGCGAACGCGGAGCTGCCCGCCGGTCTGCTCGATGGTCGCGCGGCCCACGACGTACGCCTCCCATGCGGCCCGCCTCCCCCCACCCGTGAAATCGTCTTCGAGCACGGTCGGACCTCCGCAGGGCCCGCTGACCGCAGGTCCCGCGTCAGGGCCGCCGTCGCCTCCGAACCCATCGACGCCCGAGGCATCGAGCACGGCCCCGTCCCGCATCACCGCCCCGTCGCGACCCACGTCGCCGTCCGCACTCACCGAAGGCGCAGGGCTGAGATCGAGGGTGAGACCGCAGCCCGCACCGCAAGTCAGCAACGCCAGCCAGCCGAGCCGCGCCACGGCTTCATGATACACGCTCAGTCGCAGCGGATGGGATCGGCCACGGTCGTTTCCACCGTGAACGTCGATTCGGTGGTGTGGCGCTCAGCGAAGAAGAGGTGAATGGGGTAGCGCTCGCCGATCACGAGCCCCAACGCCGCCCGCACCGAGTCCAGATCCACCGTCGCCTCCTCGGTGCCGTGCACGCCCCCCAGATCGATCACGAGCCGGCGATTGATGAAGACGAAGACGTCGTCGTCACCGCGGAATCGGAAGATCTCGCCGCCCGAATAGATGAACGCCGTCTCGGCCTCGAGCGTGAAGTGGTAGTTGTGCGGGTTGCCCTCGTTGCCGAAGAGCATGCCGTCGATGGGGAAGAAGGTCGCGTCGTCGTAGACGAAGAGCCCGGGGTCGCGCGGACTCGGGCGCAGCACGAGGTCGATGGAGGTGCCGAGGTTCACGCCGGGTACGTCGCGGTACCACTGGTCGAACGCCATGCGCCCGTGGGTCGTGGGCGTGGGGCCCGCGTAGACGGGCTTGTCGTCGGCGCCGAGGGTGGCTTGGACGATCCCGTGGTCGTCGCCGAGCACGGACTCGAAGTCGGGGTGAGAGGCATGGAAGTCCCGCACTCGCACCGTGAGCGCGGGGGGCCGCGCCATCATCGCGGTGCATCGGCCCCAGGCGCCGTCCACGCACGTCTGCGTGCCTTCGCCGCAGGGCGTGGCGCAGGTCCGCTCCGCCGGAAGGACGTCGCAGTCGCGCCAGACTCCGTCGGTGCAAAGCTGCAGGCCCGTGCCGCACGCATCGGTGCAAGGGCGCTCCGCGGTCGCGGGCCCGTCGCACGCCTGCCACGCGCCGTCGATGCACGCCTGCCGCCCGGGACCACACGTTGCCTCGCACGCGCGCTCCGCCGGAGGAACGTCGCAGGTCGACCAGGTGCCATCGACACAAGCCTGCAGACCCGCGCCGCATGCGCTGGTGCACGCGCGCTCGGTGGGCGGCACCTCACAGGCTTGCCACGCGCCGTAGTCGCACACCTGCCGTCCCGTCCCGCAGGCGTTCGCGCAGGGGCGCTCCGTCGGCGGCACCTCGCAGCGTGACCAGGTTCCGTCCACGCAGCTCTGTGTGCCTGCGCCGCAGACCGTCTCGCAGACGCGCGTGCCCGCGTCGGCAGCGCAGGGCTCGGCAAAGACGCCCGTGCGCGCACCGCAGCCCCCGGCCGAGACGAGGAGGCTCGCGGCCAACACGATCGGGAACGAGCACACGAGGCGCCAGCTCGGATGCGGGTGATCCACGCACTCACGATACGCCATTGCGGCACCCTCGAGCCACCACCACTCTCCGCGACTAGCGCGCTGGTCAGAGCGCGAGACGGGTCGTGGCGCTCAGGACGGCGCGCAACATGAGCGCGAGCGCGTCGATCTCGATGTACTCGTCGGCGCCGTGCCCGCGGAAGGGCTGACCCGGGACCGAGGGTCCAAAGGACACGGCCCCCGGGAAGAGCCGAGCGTAGGTGCTGCCGCGTTCCGAGATCGCCTCGGCGGCTGCGTCCCCCGACACCTCCCGGTAGGCGGCGAGCAGCTCGCGCACGAGCTCGCTGTCCGGGTCGACGACGTGCGGCTCGCCGACCCACACGTCTGGAATCGCCTCGAACCGCGCTCCGTAATCGCGTCGCACATCGCGCACGAGTCGCGCGAGATCGCTGCGGACCTCGACGGCGCTCCTGCCGCGCGGACGACGCATGTTGATCTCGAGCGTGACGAACCCGTCCGCGACGCGCAGCTTTGTAGGCGAGGCGACGAGTCGGCCCATGAGCGGGTCCTCGTGAGCGAGCCCCGCCCGTTCGCCGTACAGGTCACCGTCGAAGTACCGGCCCACGACGGCGAGCATGGCGGACTCGGCGTTGGGTCGCAGGGCGAGACGAGAGGCCACGGCCGCAAGACCCGAGAGCGCGTTTCTGCCCTGCTCGGGGAGCGAGGAGTGGGCCGAGACACCTCGCAGCGCGAGCTCCACTTCGCCGTCTTCACCGAGTGCGACCGTGCCCGTGATCCCCCAGTCCGGACCGCGCTCTTCGCTGGCCTGCGCGAGCGCCGAGCGCACGCGCTCGGCCAAGGCAGGGCCGTCGCCATCGAGCGCGCGCAGGCGAAGCACCGCGCGGTCGGGGATCTGGGTGAGGAAGAGCCCGGACTCGAGGTGCGTGATCTCCTCGGCTGCAGCCGGAATACGCAGCCTGCCTGGCCGGTAGCCCGCGACGGGCACGCGTAGGCCCCACGCGACGAAGCCGCTCTCTGCAACCACGACTGGGAATGATGCATCGAGGGAGACGACGCTCTGGGCCCGCGTGGCCTCGGCGTACCGGTGCATCCCGTCCCAGTCCTCTTCCTCGGCCGTTCCCGCGGCCAGCACTACGTCCCGCGGCGGAACGATCCCCGCTGCCCGCAGCGCGGCGAGCACCACCATGGCCACGGCCATGGGTCCCTTGTCGTCCTCCGTGCCGCGCCCGTAGAGACGCCCGTCGCGCTCGGTCACCTCGAAGGGCGGCACGGTCCATCCGTCGGGGACGGCGCCCGCGGGAACGAGACTCGGCGGATCATTCACGGGCACGACGTCGGCGTGGACGACGAAGAGCAGACCCACGGGTGCAGCGCGATCGCGGCCCGGAAGCACCACCTCGTAGGCGTCGTGCTGCCCGGAGAGGCGGCTCTCGAGACCCTCGCGCTCGCAGAAGCGCTCGAGACCCTCGTAGAGGGCCGCGTGCTCGGGGTTCTCGGCGGGAGGGGCGATGGCCGCGACGGTCTGTCGCTCGACCAATGTGCCGAGCTCGCGCCGGACCCAGGTGAGCCCGCACCGCAAGAGCGCCTCGCCGACCGCATCGAGCCGGATCGGGTCGTCGGCATCCGGGGCAAGACCGGCGAAAGCGCCCGCGATGGGGCCGTCGCAGCGGGGGCCCGGATCGGACGCGGGCGTGGCGATCGCGGGACGCACCGCTGGCGCAGCTCGCTCGGGCTCCTGTGTACCGCCGCATCCCGCCCAGGCGAGCAGCAAGAAGAACGAGAGAACGCAGGAACGCATGGGGCGGCGACGGTACCAACCGCCGGCCCGCCCGTCACGCGCGCGGAACGTGGGCACCATGCCCCACCCGACGTAGACTCGGACCGTGGCCCCGCTCGCGAGCCGAAAGGACCGGGTCGCGGCCGCCGCGGGTGCCGTGGCGGCGGCGGTAATGATCGCCCAGCAAGTGGGCGGCAAGGCCACGCGCGACGCGCTCTTCCTGTCGAGCTTCCCCGCCTCCGAGCTGCCCAAGGTGATGATCGCCTCCGCAGCCCTGTCGTTGGTCGGCGTGCTCGTGGCCTCGCGGCTCCTCGGCCAGCTCGGTCCGGTGCGTATGGTGCCCGCGGCCTTCGGCTCGAGCAGCGTGCTCTTCGCAGCCGAGTGGCTGCTCGTCGACCGCATGCCGGGTGTCACGGCGTGGATCGTATATCTGCACATCGGCACCTTCGGCGCCATCGTGGTGAGCGGGTTCTGGTCGGTGATCAACGAGCGTTTCGATCCGCACACGGCCAAGCCCTTCGTATCTCGCATCGCGGGCGCGGCCACGCTCGGCGGGCTCCTCGGCGGACTCGGCGCCGAGCGCGTCGCGGCCTTGCTCGACGTGCGATCGATGCTCCTGATTCTCGCGGGCCTCAACGTGATGTGCGCTATCGCGGTCAGCCGCATCGGATCGCCCCTGCCCGAACGCGTCAGCCACGTCGATGGACCCACGGCTTCGGGCCTGAGACTGCTGCGCCAGGTCCCCTATCTGCAGAGGCTCGCTGCGCTCGTCGCCTTGGTGGCCATGACCGCTTCGCTCGTGGACTACGGCCTCAAGGCCCAGGTCGCCTCCCGCTTCGAGAGCGCCGAGACGCTGATGCAGTTCTTTGCCATGTTCTACACAGTCACGGGGCTGCTCGCGTTTCTGGTGCAGAGCCTGCTCGCACGCAGGGCGCTGTCGCGTCTGGGCATCGGCGGCACCATCGCGCTCCTGCCCGCGGCCGTTCTGATCTCTGGTGTCATGGGGGCTGCCATCGCACGGCTCTGGGCAATGACGCTTGCACGCGGCTTCGACATGGTCCTGCGCAACTCGCTCTTCCGTTCCGGGTACGAGCTGCTCTACACGCCCGTGTCACGCACGCGAAAGCGCCGCACCAAGCCGATCATCGACGTGGCCTTCGAGCGGTGCGGCGACGCCCTGGGGAGCGCGGGCGTGCTCCTCGCGCTCTCGGTCCTGCCGGGCTCGGCCGAACGGATCGCCGTGGGCGCGGGCGCGCTGACCGCGGCGGTGGCGCTCTGGCTCGCCCGCAAGCTGCACCGCGGCTACGTGAGCGCGCTCGTGGAGAGCCTGAGGAGCGGGGCGGTGAAGCTCGAGGCCGCCGAGATCGTGGACGCGACGACCCGCCGGACCCTGGACGAGGCTTCGGTGGCGCTCGAACGGGACGCGCTCGTGCGAGAGGTGGATCCGCTCCTGCGCCGGCGCTCGAGCCCGAGCGAGGCGGTCGGACGTTCCGCCGAGCCGCCACCGCCACCGCCGCCGCGCCCGGCGCTCTCCGAGGAGGCGCTCGTGGACGCCGTGGCCGTCTTCGCGGCGGGGGACGGGGACGGCATCGCCGCGCTCCTCGACGAGCACCTCGACCCGCGCCTCGTCGCCCACGTGATCCCGCTCCTCGATGACCGTCGCCTCCACGCGCGCGCGGGCCGAGCTCTGCGCGCCGTCGCGCCGCGCGTGGTGGGCCAGCTCGTGGACGCGCTCGTCGATCCTGCCCAGCCCGACGCCATCCGCTGTCGGCTTGCCCGCGCGTTGGGAGACTGCGACCTGCACCGCGCGGCCGAGGGGCTGCAGGAAGGCCTCGGCGACTGGAGCTTCGCGGTGCGTCGGGCCTGCGCGCTTGCACTATCGTCCATGGTCGGGCGCCGCCCCGATCTGGCGCGGTCGCCGGCGATCATCTTCGCGGCGATCGAGAGTGAGCTCGAAGATCCCTCGGCGTGGGTTGTGGCGAGAGAGGGTCCGGACGGCGGCGCGCATTGGCTCGATGCTGCGACCCGCGCGCGCCTCGGGCCGGGTCCTGCGCACGTCTTCACCCTCCTCGGCCTCGCCGTCGATCGCGACACGCTCCGGCTCTGCGTGCGGGCGCTCCACGCTGGCGACACGGCTCTGCGGGGCACCGCCCTCGAGTACCTCGAGAACGTCGTGCCCGGACCCGCGCGCACGCGCCTGTGGCCCCACCTCGGACAGAGCCCGGCGGAGAGCACCGGCCGTCGCTCTCACGAGGAGATCGTGGACGAGCTCCTCGGCTCGCTCGACTCGCTTCGCGGCCACGACGACCGGAGCCACGGCGAGGACGGGGACACGTGAATCCGGGCTCGGGACTCGAGGTCGGAGGCAGAATTCGTTTCGCCCGCTAGCGCGCGAGGGCTTGTGCGAGCGCGGGCAACACTTCGAGGACGTCGGCGACCACGCCGTAGTGGGCGACCTTGAAGATAGGCGCGGCCGGGTCCTTGTTGACAGCGATGATGGTGTCGGCTCCCTTCATGCCGGCCAGGTGTTGGAAGGCGCCGCTGATACCGAGCGCGATGTAGAGCTTGGGTCGCACGGTCTTCCCCGACGTACCGACCTGTCGGCTCTTGGGGAGCCAGCCCGCGTCGGTCACAGGGCGCGAGCACGCGAGCGTGGCGCCGATCGTGTCCGCCAGCCGCTGGGCCAGCGCGATGTTGTCCTGCTTGCCGATGCCGCGACCGACGGCGACGAGGATGTCGGCCGCCCCGATGTCGACGTCCCCCGCCGCCGCGCGGACATACTCGAGCAAGCGCCGGTCGTGACGAGGCGACAGCTCGGCCACGGTCCTCTCGACGGTCACGCTCTGCAGCCCGGGCGCCGCCTCTGCGAAAGCGCCGACCTGAAGCGTGAGGATCGTGGTGTCGGCCCGTCTGAGAACGAGCGTCTCGACGATCTTGCCGGCGTAAGCCTGACGTCGCACGACCAGTCCGTCGTCGTTCGCGCTGATCGCGGTGCAATCGGTGATCAGTGGCAGCCCCAGGCGCCCCGCGAGGGCCGGCCCGAGGTCCATCCCTTGGCTGGTGTGCGGCAAGAGCACCAGCTCGGGCGCGAGTGAGCCGACCAGGTCTGCGAGGACCGGCAGATACGCCTCGGGATTGTAGTCGGCGAGCGCCGGGTGCTCGACGAGCGTGAGATTCGGCGCCACGCCATCGAGCTCGGCGGCAATGCGCTCGGGCTGGTCCGAGAGCACGACCGTCGTCACGTCGCTGCCATGGGCGAGCGCCGCGCCGAGGGCCTCGCGCGTGCAGGCTCTGAGCGCGCCGTGCCGGTGCTCGGCGATGACCAGCACGCCGCTCACGATAGCCCCCCCGCTTCGCGCACGAGGGTCGCGAGCCTGTGACTGATGTCCGCGAGCGTGCCCTCGAGGAGCTCCGCCGCGCCGCTGGTGTCCGGCAGGCTCAGCGAGCGCCGAGTGATCGCCGAAGAAGCGGCCCCGACCTGCTCCTCGCCCACACCCAGGTCACCGAGCCCGAGCTGCTCTATCGTCTTGCCGCGCACCTTGCGGATCCCCATGACGGAGACATAGCGAGGCTCGTTGATCCCGGACTGCACCGTCACCACCGCCGGCAAGGGGAGCTCGACGCGCTCCTCGGTGTCGGACTCGAGCTCGCGGTGCACAGTCAGGGTCTCGCCCGCGCGCTCGATCTTCGTCACGAGAGTCGCGTAGCCCCAGCCCAGCTCCTGGGCGAGGAGCACGCCGGTCTGCGCGTTGTTCGCGTCCGAGCTCTGAACGCCCGTGAGGATCAAATCGACCTTCCGGTCTCTCAGGACCCGCGCGAATAGCCGGGCCACGGTGGCCGGGTCCGAGCCCTCGAACGCATCGTCACACAGATGGATCGCCTCGTCGGCGCCCATGGCCAGCGCGCGGCGCAGGACGTCCTCGGCCTCTTTGTCGCCGAGCGTCATGACCGTGACCGTGCCGCCGTGCGCCTCCCGGAGGCGAACCGCCTCTTCCACCGCGAAGTTGTCCCACTCGTTGATGCCGAGCACGAGGTCTTCGGTCTCGATGCCCGTCCCCTCGGCGTTGATCTCGAGCTCCGCCTCGGAGATCTCCGGAACGGATTTCGCGAGTACGACGATCTGCATTCACACCTCCAGCGCGCGCCCGACGAGCTCGGTCAGATCCCGAACCTCGATTCTGTCCTCGAGGCCGCTCGTCTTGCGCGCATCCTCCAGCATGATCAGGCACAGCGGGCACGCGGTGATCAGGATCTCGGCGCCGGTCGCCACCGCCTGCCGGATACGACGCTGGGCGAGCTGTCCCTGCTCGGGCAGCTCCTGCCACATGCGCCCGCCGCCGCCTCCGCAACACAGGCTCGCCTCCCCGTGTGGCTCCATCTCCACGAGCTCGGCGCCGGTCGCGCGTATCACGCGACGCGGCTCGTCGACGACGCCGTTGTGACGCCCGAGATAGCAGGGGTCGTGGAAGGTCACGCGCGAGTCGAGCTTGCCGGCGAAGGTGAGCCTCCCGTCCTCGAGCAGCCTCGCCAGGAGCTGCGTGTAGTGGGCCGCGCGCCGCTCGCCCGGATAGGCGTGCGCGAGTGTGTCCCAGCAGTGGGGCGAGCTCGTCACCAGCTCGACGACGCCGTGCGCGTCGAACAGCTTCTCGGTCTTGTCCCTGTGCTCCTCGAAGAGGCCGAGCTCGCCGACCCGGCGCGCGATGTCACCGCAGCACGGCTCCTTCTTGCCCAAGGTCGTGAAAGCGAGCCCGCAGCGATCGAGCACGGCCGTCAGGGCGCGCGCAATGCCCTGGGCGCGCGTGTCGAGCGCGGTCGTGCAGCCCACGAAGTACAGGAGCTCGGCCTGTGCTGGATTCGCTGACCGGTCCTGCCAGGCGCCCTTCTGCCCCTTCTTGGCGACCCAGGGGTTATCGTACTTGTGCAAACGCTCGAGGGTCTCGGCGAGCTGGGGTGGGACGTGGGCGCCGTCCTCGATCAGCCCGCGACGCGCCTGCGCGATCGTGTCGATGGGCGTAATCGACAGCGGACAGGCCCACGCGCAGGCTCCGCACGTCGTGCAGTACCAGCTCTGGGCCACCAGCGTCGCAGCGGTTGTGACTGCGCGGCGGGAAGCCTGAACGCAGGCTCGCGGCGACAGGGGCTCACCCGCGCCCGTGGATGGGCACACGTCGTCACACCGCCCGCAGCGGACGCACGCGTCGCCGTGTAGCAGTTGATGACGGCCGAACCGAACGACCTCCTCGTCGCCGCTCGTCGCCGTTCGTATCGCGTCCCTCGCGAAGAGCGTCGCCGGGGCTAGCAGGGCATGCATCAGCTTGCTCCACGGCAGATAGGCGACCAGACCGAGGCTCGCCACGGCATGGCCCCACCACAGGGCGCGATACGCGGTCAGGGCCCGCTCGCCTTCCGGCCACGCGCCCGCCATCGCGTGACCCACGAAGGAGTAGCTCGCCCACGCGGGCTCCTGCGCCACGAGCCGAGCCCCTTCGAGGCCGAAGCCGCTCAGCCCGAGCGCGAGCAGCCAGATCGGCACGACGAAGTCGTCTGCCGTGCACGAGAGGCGAGGCACCCGCTGCACGACGCGGCGGACGAGCGCCCACAGCACGCCGATCAGGAGCAACAGGCCGCACACCTCCATGGCGATCGAGAACCCGATGTACACGCGGCCCGTGAGAAAGCCGACGAGATAGTGATCGACCGCCACGGTCACCGTGCCGATGAACAGCCCGATGAACCCCCACATGAGCGCCAGGTGCATGAGCCCGGCCGATACGTCACCGCGGAACAGGCGCGCGCCCAGCAGTCCGTCGCGAAGGACCGCCTCGAGCCCGCGTCCGACAGGGGGCAGGACGAGCTGCGCCCGCCCGCGACGCCAGCCGACGACGCGGCGGGCCACGCCCGCGCCGAAGACGAGCACGGCGACCGCGGCCAAGGCATAGAACAGCCAGATCGGCTCGATTTCCCAATAGGCGGGGCGTGACGGGACCACTCCCCCTCCATCAACACAAGCTGGCGTCGATGAAGTCCGGGTTGAGGGTCTTCAGGACGCGCACGATGTTGTTGAGCTGTACCTCGACGGTGCCTTCGTAGATCTCGATGATCCGGGTGTCGCGATATCGACGTTCCACCTCCTGCTCGAGGAAGTAGCCGTAGCCCCCGAACACGCTGATCGCTTCGTCGATGACGTGCTTGGCTGTCTCGGGGACGTGGTGCTTGACCACCGAGGTGAATAGCGGCACCGTCGCCGCCATCTTCTTCGAGCGCTGATCGCACAGCCACGCCGCATAATAGGTCAGCCACTTGATCGACTGGATCTCGCTCCACATGCGCGCCACGCGGTGGCCGACTCCCTGGAAGTCGATGATCGGCTTGTCGAACTGCGTGCGTTTGCGAGCGTGATCGAGGGCCTTGAGGAAAGCGCCTTCGGCGTTGCCCAGGGCCTGGGCCGCGACCTCGATGCGGCTCTCGTCGAGGAAGCCGAGCACGTTATTGAGGCCCTCGCCGCGGACGCCCAGGAGATTCTCTGCCGGCACCTCGAGATCGCGAAACACGAGCTCGCTGCTCGACGTCATCCGGAGCCCCATCTTGTGGGGGATATCGTTGATCTCGAGCGAGCCGCCGAGCCACGAGGCGGGATCGGCGTCGACCAGGATGGTGCTCATGCCGCGGCCGGGCTTGGCGCCGGGATCGTCTTGCGCGAGCACGACGAAGAACGTGGCGTAGGCGCCGTTGGTCGTGAAGATCTTCGTACCGTTCAGCAAGAAACGGTCGCCCCGCTGCTCCACGGTGGTCGACATGCGCAGCAGGTCCGAGCCCCGGTCCGGCTCGGTGAAGGACACCGCGGCGATGGCGTCCCCTCGGGTCAGGGGCGCGAGGTACTTCTCCTGCTGCGCTGGGGTGCCGAAGATCTTCACGAACTTCGCCGGCAGGAAGGCCAAGTGGATCGCCATCCCGATGCCGGAGTCGGCTTTGCACAGCTCCTCGATGACCAGGACGTTCTCGGTCACGCCCATGCCCCCGCCGCCGACCGCCTCGGGCAGGTCGAGCCCGACGAAGCCGAGCTCGGCGGCCTTGCGATAGAGCTCGCGCGGGAAGCGGTGCTCGAGCTCGTGCTCCATGGCGCGCTCCGCCGTGAGCTCTCCGCTCGCGAACTCGCGCGCCGCCAGCTTGATGTCGCGTTGCTCGCGGGTGAGTGAGAAGTCCATGCCGCGCTCCTGTGCGCGGCGAACACACCACAGTGGGGGCACGCGGGCAAGGGGGACCGATCGCCGGGCCGAAGCGCCCCCGCGGCGTCCTAGAGCGCCGATCCGTTTGAAAGCCGGATCATTTCGATCACTTGCGGACAGGGGATCGACAGGGTGGGGGTGACCGTGATCGTCTCAAGCCGCGCGACCGTGCATCGGCGGCGTGCGG
>Ga0214473_10004104_pt1 | contig 17522 bp, 14 predicted proteins | sample RVTome_7_FD_203509 | JGI IMG/M metagenome (GOLD analysis project Ga0214473, IMG submission 203509) | Soil microbial communities from uranium-contaminated site in the Upper Colorado River Basin, Wyoming, United States - RVT98D197 | ecosystem: Environmental > Terrestrial > Soil > Contaminated >... | reverse complement strand
AACGGGAATGGGGTTCAGTTCAATTCCTCCGGCCTGTTGAAAATAGGTAAACTGGGTAATCTCCATGCCATCCAACCAGACCTCCCATCCTAAGCCCCAGGCTCCGAGGGTGGGAGATTCCCAGTCATCTTCAACAAAGCGGATATCATGGTCAAGCGGATTGATGCCAAAGGCCTTCAGGCTGTTCAGGTAAATCTCCTGAATGTCGAGAGGGGAAGGTTTTATGATCACCTGATACTGGTAATAGTGCTGAAGCCGGTTCGGGTTTTCGCCATACCGGCCATCCGTGGGGCGCCGGGAGGGCTCAACATATGCTGCCCTCCAGGGCTCAGGGCCCAGAACACTGAGAAACGTTGCAGGATGAAAGGTCCCGGCTCCCACCTCCAGATCATAAGGCTGGTGGATTAAACATCCCTGGTCTGCCCAGAATCGTTCCAAAGAAAAAATCAACTCCTGAAAAGTCATTCGTCCTCCTGAGAAACCCCATCCCCTCCTCAACCCTCCCCTTGAAGGGGAGGGAATATATTAGCTAGTGCTTATATCCCTCTGGGGGAAGGGAGGTATGAAAAAATCGCCCCAAGTGCAGAGGGCGGACAAGGATATCGGAAAAGTTTTAAAGCGGTACCTCTTTACATTAACCACAAACGTTGGAAAACTTTTATACGTGTGAGTAGTTACACACTCTTGCTACCTTTACCCTGTCAAATGATCGCATTTGTAAAACTTTGGAGATATCCTTGTCCGACCGACTCCCCCCCGTTTTTTTCCATAGCTTTAGGGGAGTGAGGGGGATGGAGTAGGGTTTAGCACTTTTGACTCACCTCTGTCAATCTCAAATCCCCTCCAACATTTTAAGCGATTTCAGCTCTTTTCCTAATTGGTATGTAATGAACTTCGGTAAGAGGGCCCTGCTCTCCGATAAAGCCTGGCCGGTAAACCTGAACCTGTGAACCTTGGACAGCTCCATCTGAGAGATCCGTTCGATCAACCGGGCTGTGCCCATAGAAAGAGGGATGAGATGGTCCCACTTCTTTGAACACTCTTCACAGACCAGCGCTCCTTTTTCGATGGAGAAAAAAACGGCTGGAGAACCCTTCAATTCCTCCCAATCCTTCTTGCACAGGTGACATCTCTTCATATCGGGCCGATAACCAAAAAGAGATAGCATCCGGGCCTCGAATATCCTGAGCATGTCCTCCTGAACCTCCCTTTCGTCCAGCATCGACAGAGACGAAAGAAGAAGATCAAAGGTCGCAGGATTCGCTTCCCGCTCCCCTGTCATCTCGTTGACCAACTCCAGGAAATAGTGCCCATAATAGATCTTTTTAAGATCTTCCCGGATCCTCGAAAAAGAACGGAGAAGATCGCACCCTTCTGCTCTTATGAGACCCATCTCTTCTCGATCGAAAAAGATGAGGCGGATATGGGAAAAAAGTTCAAGGGCGTTCTGAAACCGCTTCCTGCTTCTTCTTGCTCCCTTTGCGATTCCTTTCATCTTTCCGAAATCCTGGGTGAAGAAGGTAATGATCTTGTCCGACTCCCCATAAGAAAGGGAGCGGATGACTATGGCATCTGTGGTATAAAGGGGCATAGATTCTTAACGCTTCGGTGGAGGAGTCGACTCCTGAACCTTTAATATCTCCGTCCCGGGAGGGATGGTGAACTGGAACATGGAAGCAGGCAGGGTGACGTTGGTCTTGATGTCGATGAACCGCGTCCGGGTTGCATTCCCGAGCTCATCAAAAACATCCACCTGGACCACATAGTATGTCTTCTTATCCACGGTCAGTGTTAATTTGGCCAGGCCGGGCTGGGGTTCTTTCGGAGACAACTCCAGGACAAAGTTCTCCTCTTTTTGACTGATCGATTCATTATAATTTACGAGAGTAAAATCCCGGTTCAGGTTCCCTTCCCCGGCCAGAAAGGCCAGGGGAGTCTTCTCCTTTAAAACTTTATCGACATCGGAGACAAAAACCTGTTTCTCTTCCGGCTGATAGTACCAGAGGGTGTGGCCATTCGTAATGAGCTTCTGATTGGGTACGGTATAGTCCCACCGCATCATGCCCTTCTTCTTGAAAAAGACTTTTCCCTCCCCGCGTTGAGATCCTTTCATCACTTTTCCAATGTATTCCTGGATAAAATTGGCCTCCAAATCAGTTGTGTTCTCATACCGCTTCTGGACCTCGGAAACCAGGGATTGTCCTGTTACCGCAAAAGCCCCTGGGATAAAGGCAAGTTCCAAAATTAAAGAAAGGATACAAAACGATACACACGTTCCCGAAGATTTTTTCTTCATATCACACCCTTCACTGCGATCCAGAGACTGTAGGGAACGGTTTGAAACCGTTCCCTACAACGTTAGACACCAGATTTTTCCACAATGGTGATGGGAATCAAAAAACCCTCATTACTCTATCTTCTTAACCAGGACCTCTCTCGGTTTGACGCCATCGGAGGGACCCACCACCCCCTCTTCTTCCATCTTTTCGATGATTCGAGCGGCCCGGTTGTATCCGATCCTGAATCTTCTCTGGACAAGGGAGATCGAGGCCTGCCCGGCTTCCGCCACAAAAGCGACCGCCTCATCATATTTCTCATCGTACTCATCATCTCCCGCCGAAACCTCCTTCTCTTTCTTTACCTCCAGAAGAATGGAAGCATCGTAGGTGGGCTTCTCCTGTTTTTTCAGGAAATCAACGATTTGCTTGATTTCCCCGCTGGAGACAAAGGCGCCATGAATACGGGTCAGTTTGGAGCTGCCGGGAGGGAGAAAGAGCATATCTCCGGCCCCCAAGAGATGTTCAGCTCCGATGGTATCCAGAATGGTCCTGGAATCCACCTTTGAAGTGACCTGAAACGAGATCCGCGCGGGAAAATTCGCTTTAATGATTCCGGTGAGCACATCAACAGAAGGCCGCTGCGTAGCCAACAGGAGATGAATCCCCACGGCCCTGGCCATCTGGGCCAGACGGGTGATGTATTCCTCCACCTCCCTCGAAGAGACCATCATCAAATCGGCCAGCTCATCGATGACGACGATGATGTAAGGAATTCTCTCCATCTCCTCAGCCGGCTTCTCTTCATTCCCTTCCAGGACATCGCCCTTTCGTTTGTAGACCTTTCCCTTTTCCTTCAGCTCCTTCTCCATCCTCTGGTTGTAATGCTCAATATTCCTCACACCTTTCTCGGCTAAAACCGTATATCTCCGTTCCATCTCATCCACGAGCCATTTGAGGGCGGCTGCGGCCTTCTTGGGATTGGTGACGACCGGCAGAAGCATATGCGGAATCCCGTCATAGTCAGAGAGCTCCAGCATCTTCGGGTCGATCATGAGAAACCGGGCTTCTTCCGGGGAGGATTTGAAGAGAATACTGCAGATCATGGAATTGATGGACACGCTCTTCCCGGAGCCTGTTGACCCGGCCACTAAGAGGTGGGGCATTCGCGCCAGATCGACCACAAATGGCTCGCCGGAGATATCTTTCCCCAGGCCAAAGGAGAGCTTTGATTTGGAAGCCCGAAAAACATTGGAATCGATGATCTCTTTGAGATAGACCGTTTCACGGGCGGTATTTGGAATTTCGATTCCCACTACCGACTTACCGGGTATGGGTGCAACGATCCGAATCGAGATGGCGCTCAGAGCCAGCGCCAGATCATCCGCCAGGTTCACGATGCGGCTCACCTTCACGCCCGGGGCCGGTTCAAATTCATAGACCGTGATCACCGGACCCGGCCTGACTTCGACCACCTTCCCTTCCACGCCATAATCCATCAGTTTCTTCTCGAGAATACGGGAGTTCATGATCAGGCTGTCCCGGTCGATCTTCTGCCTCTTCTCGACCTCCGCTTCCAGGAGGGTAATGGGAGGGAGTTGAAAGGTCTTTTTGCTCTCTAAAAAATCGAATGCCTGTTGTTCGACAATCTGATGCTTTTCTTTCGAAGGGGATGGTTTTTCAACGACGACCATCGGAGGTATGCCGGCTTCTTCTTCCCTTGCCTCCTGCTTCTGCTGCTCCACTTTTCTTGCCCGCTTTACCTGTTCTTTTCTGACCATCTTCAGGGTGCCGATCTTCTCGACGAGATGGTTCACGGCTTCTCCGAAGCGATGCAGGACCGAAAAGAAAGAGATCCCTGTCCCCAGAACGAAAGAGAGGATAAGAAGGACCAACAAGAGGACAGAAGCTCCTAAAAAATTAAAAAAGCGAACGAGGGTCTTCGAAATCATCTCCCCAACGAATCCCCCGACCAATGGATCCTGATGAATGGAGTTCAACCATAAACCAAGAAGGGAACTGACGGAAAGAAGGATGACCACCCAGCCCCCCAGTTTGATATGAAGATATTTCCATTCCCACCTCAGAATGAAGCTGATGGCAAAGACGCCCAGGGCAAAGGGAATCAGGAACGAGGAGAATCCGAATCCCTGGAAGAGAAGGCTGGAGATGTATGCGCCTACAACGCCCATCCAATTCTGGATTTCCTTCATCTTTATGGAGGTATACGTAAAGAAAGACGGATCCATGGGAGAATAGGAGACCAGGCTTAGAAGAAGGAAGATTCCGAGGGCGACTAACAGAATTCCCACGATCTCATGCTTCAGCTTTTCTTGGAAGGAATCCTCTTTCACAGCTTAGTCACTCCGTCCTTTCTTTCAGAAATCAAACTCAAATTTCTTGATATGTTTTCCCTCACTTTATCCATCAGAAAACTACGATCTCTTAGGGATAACGATCGGATGTCAATGGGTTGGTCAATCCGTATTCGAATCTCACCGGCAGATGCGATCAATTTCTCTTTGGGCATAATCTCCCGGCTCCCGTTGATCGCGATCGGAACGACAGGAACCTTCGATTTAATGGCCAGGGTAAATCCCCCCTTTTTAAAAGGCTGCACGGAACCATTAGGACTTCGCGTCCCTTCAGGAAAGATGAGGACTGATGCTCCCTCCCGGATCTTCTTCGCTGCCTCATTCATGGCTTCTACCGTTTCCCGGGTGCCTTTCCGATCGATGCTGATATACCCCGCGGCGGCCATGGTCCAACCGAAAAAAGGAATGGAAAAAAGCTCTCTCTTCGCCAGCCATTTAAAATGAAAAGGGAGAAATCCCAGGAGGGCAAAAATATCGTAACTCCCCTGGTGATTCGCCATAAAGATGTATGGACCTTCTCCTTTCAGGCTCTCCAACCCTTCCACTTTCACATTAACCCGGTTGGCCCATAAAGCGACTTTCCCCCACATCCTCGCATAGGAATGAATGATCCTGCCGGCCCGGTCAAAGGGATAGGAAAGGAAAGCCAGAACCCCCAGGACCAATGTTGCCGCCACAATGCAGAACCAAACAAAAAAGGTACGAATCATAAAACAATATTGACCTACATTCTAAATACGTCATTGCAAGCGAAGCGAAGCAATCTCCAATCAAAGACTCTCATAGAAATCTTTCCATTCAGGATTCATCCTATCAATTAATGCGATTTTCTTAGCCCTCGAACCACCTTTGATTTGTTTTTCCCATAAGATTGAACTCTCTACGTTTTCAGAGACTTCATAAAAAACCAGTTTATCAATATTATACTTGTGAGTAAATCCTTCAACTAATTTTGCTTTGTGTTCATAGACCCTTTTTTTCAGATTGCTTGTTACACCGGTATAAAGTACCGTATTCCATTTGTTTGTCATAATATATACACAATACAGTTTCTCTTCCATTCCGTCTTAGAGTAGGTGATTGCTTCGTCGTTTCACTCCTCGCAATGACATCTTTTTCGGAATTCACTTTATTGTCATTGCGAGCGAAGCGAAGCAATCTCAAATTCTTTTCTCCAATTCAACGAGGATTTCTCTTACTTCTTCTTTTATCCGATCATCAAGATCATAGGGAGATTTCCCTATACGGTCCGCTTCAAGGATTTTGGGATTGAAACTCATATGTCCCAGGATTGGGAAATCAGAAAGATTCTCTTCGATAATCTTTCTGTCCTGGTCCGAAGTGATCTTATTTCCGACGATCATCATCTTCTTCAGACGCAAATCCTCTCCCAGCTTCTTGATTTGCCTTGCCGTATTTATGGCCCTTTGGCCGGGTTCGACAACAATCACCAGGGCATCCACATACCCAGTGCTTCCCCTTCCGAGATGCTCCAGTCCAGCTTCCATATCAATGATCAGCGCTTCTTCCCGCTGGACGAGTAGATGGCGAACCAGGTTCTTGAGAAGTACATTTTCAGGGCAGAAACATCCTCCGCCTCCCTGAGGGATGCAGCCTAAGAGGAGAAGTTTCACCCCCTGGTGAATCACTCCCATCTCGTCGGGAATATCATCCACCTTGGGATTCAGTTTGAACATGGATCCATAGCTCCCCTTTTTGGCCCCTGTCCTCTCCTCAACCAGGGAGGTCATGGAGGCAATCGGGGAGAGTCTGGCCAATGCCTCTTGCGGAAGACCGATGGCTGACGCTAAGTTCGAGTCCGGGTCCGCATCAATGGCCAGAACTTTTTTCCCCTGGTCAGCCAGGATCCGGGCCATTACCCCTGCGAGCGTCGTTTTCCCAACCCCACCTTTTCCTGAAATTGCAATCTTCATTGTCATTCCCAATATGCATCATATCCAAAAAATGGTCAAATGTCTAACAGAGACCGTTAGTCGTAAGGGTTAAACCCCCTCACTTTTGCGCGCCGTAGCGCATCAGCGCGCAGGCACGCCTAACGCCTTACACTTTCACGCAAAGAAACCATTCCCTACCCTGGTATCTGGAAGAATTTGACAAACCTGGCTTCATCGTAGATAATAATTTCTTCTGAAAGGATTATTGATGAAGATGAACAAGAAGGCACTGGCGTTCCTCAGTGCCGGCCATCTGACCACCGATATCAATCAGGGAGCCCTTCCTGCACTTCTCCCCTTCTTTAAAGAGACCTTAGGACTTTCCTACACGATGTCGGGAACGATTCTCCTGTTTGCAAGCATAACCTCATCGATTATCCAACCGGTATTTGGGCACTTATCCGATCGCCGCCCCATGGGTTGGTTTCTCCCCATGGCTCCTCTCATCGCCAGCATGGGACTCGCTGCCGCCGGGTTCGCCCCTAACTACTCTCTTCTCCTCCTTTGCGTCATTTTCTGCGGCTTCGGAGTTGCCGCATTCCATCCGGAAGGGTTCAAGACAGCCCACTTCTTCACAGGCGATAAAAAGGCAACCGGCATGTCCATATTTGCCGTAGGTGGAAACCTGGGCCTGGCCATTGGTCCAATTCTCGCCCTGACCCTCGTCACTTCCTTTGGCGCCAGGGGAACTCTGGGCTTGATTGTCCCGGGAATTGCCATTGCGATTATCTTGTTCCTTAACATGCCTATGTTGGCTACTCCTATTGAGTCCGCTCACAGAGAAGCGAAACAGGAAGTGAAGAGACCCCTTTCTAAAAGGCGGAAGGTTTCGTTCCTCCTTCTCGTCATCATCGCTACCGTGAGGGCGTGTACCCAATTCGGACTGGTTACTTATATCCCCTTCTACTACATCGATTATCTAAAAGGGAATCCTCTATTTGCCGGAAAACTCGTTTCAACCTTCCTCATGGCAGGTGCTTTGGGAACACTCATCGGCGCCCCATTAGCGGATCGCTGCGGTCATAAAAAATTTCTTCTAATCACTTTACTCTTGTCATTTCCTTTCTTTCTCCTTTTTTACAACAGCAGTGGCCTCATGACTTTTTTTGTCCTCGGGATAGCAGGAATGATACTCATCTCATCATTTGCCCTTACCACTGTAATGGGCCAGGCCATTCTTCCTCAACATTTGGGAATAGCTTCCGGTATGATGGTGGGTTTCACGATTAGCGCGGGGGGAATTGGGGTGACCCTTCTTGGAGCGATTGCCGATCACTGGGGGGTACCCATGGCACTGAAAACGGTCTTCATTCTACCCCTTATCGGAGCAGCGCTTACTTTGCTGGTAGAGTACCCTCCAAAACCAATAGAAAATAAGGGCCTCGTCTGACGGTGATGGTATGGTTCGACAAGCTCAGGATGACCGGTCATGGTGAGCCCGTCGAACCATCGCCCTGAGCCTGTCGAAGGGTGCCCGTTTCCCTATAACGATGAACGTTATACGACAAACGATGAACGGAACATTCTTTTTTCTGTTCATTGTTCTAAACGGGCTTTGTAATTGTAACCCTAAAGGAGACAAAAGCTATGACCAATGTCCTCGTGACCGGAGGGGCGGGGTTTATTGGATCTCACCTTTGTGAACGCCTCCTCGCTGACGGAACTCATGTGGTCTGTCTCGACAATTTTGACAGTTTCTACGATCCCAAAATCAAAATTAAGAACGTGGAGGGGATCATAAAGAAATTTCCGGACCAATTCGAATTGGTGACCGAGGACATCCGGAATAGAGAGAATCTTGACTCAATCTTTAAAAAAAGAGAGATCAGCCTGGTCATCCACCTGGCTGCCCGGGCAGGGGTAAGACCTTCTCTCACCGATCCTCTGCTTTATGAGGATGTCAATGTCAGAGGGACAATTACCCTCCTCGAGGTATGCAAGGCCTTCACCCTGAAAACCCTCATTTTCGCTTCCTCTTCTTCCGTCTATGGAGAAACCCAGAGGGTCCCTTTCTCTGAGGAAGACCTCCTTATCCAACCCATCTCCCCCTACGGTGTCACCAAACGTGCCGGGGAGCTCATTTGCTACCCTTATTATCACCTTTATGGAATGAATATCGCCTGTCTTCGCATCTTCACAGCCTATGGTCCCAGGCAAAGGCCTGAGATGGCAATTCATAAGTTCACCCGCCTCATTGACCAGGGGAAGAAAGTTCCCATGTATGGAGACGGATCATCAAGGAGGGATTACACCTATATCGATGACCTGATCGATGGAATCCTTGGTGTGATCCGCCATCACAGAGGCTATGAGGTCTACAACCTGGGTGAGTCCCGGACAACCACGTTGAAGGAACTCATCCGGTTGATTGAACACGCCCTGGGCAAAAAGGCCGATATCGAAGTGCTGGAATTACAGCCGGGGGATGTTTCGACTACCTACGCTGACATATCGAAGGCGAGACAACGATTGGGTTACGATCCCAGATTTCCTATGGAGGAAGGGATCCGGAGGTTTGTGGATTGGTATAAGAAGGAAACTCGAAGCACGAAATCCGAAACTCGAAACAATCCTAAATGACCAAATTCCAAATGTTCGAAACAGACAAAAGTTTACGAAATTTGAATTTTGAAAATTCGGATTTGTTTCGAATTTCGATATTCGAATTTCGAATTTTAACGTTTTTTTGTATTCCTTTCGTAGATGATCCTCAATCCTTCCAGGGTTAGAAATTCATTCACCTCCTCAATGGTTTTTGATTCATTGGCAATGAGACCTGCCAGCCCTCCTGTCGCAATCACCTTGGGATTTGATCTTACTTCCTTTTTCATTCTCCTGACAATCTCGTCCACCAATCCGACATAACCAAAAAAGATGCCGGATTGCATACATTGGACAGTATTTTCCCCAATGACTTTTTTCGGTTTCAGGATTTCTACTCGGGGCAGCTTGGAAGTCCTTTGGAAGAGTGCTTCAGCAGAAATTCCAATTCCCGGTGCGATGACGCCACCTAAATATTCACCTCTGGCCGAAACATAATCGAAGGTGGTTGCTGTTCCAAAATCCACGACAATCAAACTCTTTTTATATCGATCGTAAGCGGCCACGGCATTGACGATTCGGTCTGCACCCACCTCGTCTGGGTTCTTATAGGCGATCTTTATCCCTGTCTTAATATCCGGCCCCACGATCAGAGGTTTGACATGAAAATATTTATCAGCCATCTCCTGTAACATGTCCAAAACCGGAGGGACCACTGAGGAGATGATCAAACCCTCGAAATCTCCAATGTTGAGTTGATCAAACAGGAAGAGATCCCGGAACATGGTCCCCCACTCATCAGCGGTTTTTCCTCTTTCCGTGGCGATCCGCCAATGATCGACCAAAACCTTTCTGTCATAGACTCCCAAAACGGTATTCGTATTGCCTACATCAATAACGAGCAGCATAAGTCCCCCTCCAGATACGTCGTATAGTCCATAGTCTCATAGTCGTGTAGTCAAGAGACTATCCGACCACGAGACCATTAGACTAAGTGACTCTTCACTTGGTATTCCACGTCTCCAGCCACCACTCTTTTCCGTTTCCCATCTTCTGTTCCAAGGATCAAGGCTCCATCCGAATCCACATCAATGGCCACGCCTGTCAGCACTTCTCCAAAGGAGGTCACCCGGACCTTCTTCCCCTGAATCTGTGCCCAACCCTTCCATGCCTTCAGGATGTGTAGTCCCCCCTCCTTCAAGAATATCTTATACCACTTCTCCGTAGTTTCAAGAAGTGATGATAAGAAAACCTTCCTTAAAACGGTTTTTCCCGTTTCATGTTTCAATGAAGTCGCCAGGCTCCTGATCTCCCGTGGAAATTTCTCCGGATCCACGTTGAGATTGACACCTATGCCCAGAATCACGAAATGGACCCGGTCCGTCTCCGAATGAATCTCATTGAGAAGACCGGCAATTTTCCGGTTTCTTAAGAGGATGTCATTAGGCCATTTAATAATGGGCTGAAGTCCTGAAAACTGCTCCAGGGTTTCTGCGGTGGCCACGGCTGCCATGAGTGTCAGCAGGGAAGCCTGGTTCGGAGGGATATCGGGCCGTAGAATAATGGATACATAGAGATTCAAAAAGGGAGGGGAAAACCATAGTCTTCCCAATCTCCCTCTTCCCTTCTCCTGGGATTCGGCCACAACCACTTCTCCTTCCTGTGCACCCTTTGAAGCCAATTCATAAGCTTTTGCATTCGTGGAATCAATTGCATGGAAATAGTGAACCACCTTCCCCAACCGTTTCGTCTTCAGCAGGGGGTTAACCTCCCATGGGGCCAGCAGGTCCGGAGAATTTAAGAGGCGGTATCCTGACCGCGTAGAAGCCTCGATCTCATATCCCATCTGCTCAAGGCTCTTGATCCTTTTCCAGACAGTTGTCCGGCTAACCTTCAAATGGCGGGCCATCTCTTCACCTGAAAGGGGAGCCGCTGTATGCTGTCTCAGAAAGTTAAGAATCGCTTCATCCATGATCGTATTCTAAATCTTAAAATTCGAAATCCGAATATCGGGCGAAGCGTCCGTCGAGGACCAATCCGAAACAAATTCGAATTTCTAAGATTTGAATTTCCTAAACCATTATTTGTATGAAACATTAAGAATTCGGTCATTTGAGATTGTTTCGAATTTCGGATTTCGTGCTTCGAATTTATACTCGCTTGATGAAGAACACCTATGTTGCCATTTTCCGCACAATCTTGTTCGTAAGGGACTAACTAATGGCTTTGTCATACCGCGAGAACTGCATGGAGAAAGTCCCGCGGCCTTGGGTCAAGGACCTTAGATCTGTGGAATAACCGAACATGCGGGTTAAAGGACAAATGGCTTTGATCATTGTTACTCTGCCTTTGGGCGAAATGGCCTCCACGGAGCTTTTTCTCGCTTTTAAATCCCCCACAACCTCTCCCATGAACTCTTGCGGAACGATGATATTTACCTCCATCATCGGTTCCAGCAGTATGGGCTGGGCTTTTCGACAGGCCTCACGCAAGGCATTCGAAGAGGCGACTTTCAGAGCAAGGAGCGACGGATGGTTCGGGTCGATGCTGACCTTCAGTACCGTGGCACGGAGGTCCGTTAATGGATAGCCCATAATAACTCCGACGGAAGAGGACTCCCGGACCCCTTCTTCAACGGCGGCAAGACCTTCCGCCGATAGGGTCCCATTCGGAACCTCCGAATAAAACTCGATTCCTTTTCCCCTTCCATTGGGGGAGACACGCAAGAAGACCTCTGCAAAATGCTTGACCTCTTCCATCTCTTTTGCAAATCTGGCCGAGATTTCCACCTCTTTTTCGACCGTCTCCCGGTAAACGACCTGAGGCCTTCCCACATTCACTTCGAGGTGATACTCAGTTAAAAGCCGGTTCGCCAATACATCCAGGTGCAGTTCGCCCATGCCGGAGATGACGGTCTGACCAGTATCTTCGTCGAATTTGACATGGAAGGTGGGGTCCTCCTCGCTTAACTTCTCGAGGGACTCCATCAGTTTTTCCTGGTCTCGATTCGTTTTGGGTTCCACGGCCATAGACATCACTGGCTTATAAAAATCGATGGGCTCAAGAATAATCGGACGGAGCGGGTCACAAAGGGTGTCCCCTGTGGTTGTCTCTTTCAGACCCATAACGGCCACAATTTCTCCGGTTTTTGCTTCTTCCACCCGAATTCGCTGGTTCGCATGCATCCGGAAGATCCTGGATATTCTTTCACTCTTTTTCAAGCGGGGGTTGTAAGCCTCTGCTCCCACTTTCAGTACCCCCGAATAGATTCGGGTATAGACCAGTTTCCGGCCCTGGTCCATCATGACCTTGAAGGCCAGGGCGGAAAAGGATTCCTCTTCTTTTGCCATCCGTTTTTCATCTTTCTCCGTGGTAGGATTTGTTCCATGGACGGGCGGCACATCCAACGGAGAAGGGAGAAAATCTATGATCGCATCGATCAGGGGTTGGATCCCCTGATTTCTCAGCGCCGCGCCGCAGAGAACGGGCACAGCTTTCATGGAAATGGTTGCTCTCCTGAGAGCGGCTTTGATCTGGGATTCCGGAATCTCTTCGCCACTCAGATACTTTTCCATTAGATCGTCATCCAGCTCAGCGAGGGTTTCGATCAGTCTCGAGCGGTAAAGAGAGACCTCCTCCTCCATTTCTCCGGGAACGGAAACCTCCCTGAAGTCCACACCCAGGCTGTATTCATCCCATAAGATTCCCTTTAGCCGAATCAGGTCGATAACTCCTATGAAACGGCCTTCCATCCCCAGAGGAATCTGGACGATGATGGGATTGGCCCCCAGACGATCAATCATCATCTTCACCGTGGCATGAAAATCTGCCCCGATCCTGTCCATTTTATTAATAAAAGCCAATTTGGGGACGTCATATTTATCGGCTTGATGCCATACGGTTTCGGACTGAGGCTCCACACCCTCAACAGCACTGAAGATGGCGATTACTCCGTCCAATACGCGTAGCGACCGTTCGACTTCGATCGTGAAGTCCACATGACCCGGAGTGTCGATAATATGAAGAATATGATTCTTCCATTCAACGGTCGTCACGGCTGACGTAATCGTGATCCCTCTCTCCTGTTCCTGCAGCATCCAGTCCATGACTGTGGTCCCTTCATGGACCTCGCCCATGCGATGAATTTTCTTTGTGTAGAACAGGACTCTCTCGCTGACGGTGGTCTTTCCTGCGTCGATATGGGCCATAAACCCGATGTTTCGAGTCCGTATGAGTCTTTTCTCACCAGCCATCTGACACCTTAAAATAAAGCTCGTCCAAGGGTCACGGTAAGGTTCGACGGGCTCACCATGATCGGGGAAAAAACCGTTCGTCCTGAGCTTGTCGAAGGATGCCCGTTTCGTCATTCGGTCACGTTATTCGTCTTAAGAATTTTACGTAGCCTTCAGACCCTAAACGATACGGGCTTCGTAACCATAACCTTAACCCAGGCATAAGTAATATATCTTGGCAATATTAAAGGGACTTCAGCGAAATGTCAAATTATCCTTGACAATTTGGACTTGATGTGTTTTTATTAACGCCGGGAGTTGATCATGGAACGCTTTTTCCACTTTTATTATTTCTATTCTTCTTTAGATAGGGGTCACCCATAACCCTTGTCATGGCTGTCCGGACGGAAAGCCGTGGGTGACCATCATGTCCCCACGGCTTTTTTATTTCAACAAATCCCCTCAAGGGATATACTAAGGAAAGGAGAAGTCGGCGATGTCGATTTCCATGAAGGTGAAAGGATCGTTGGAGAGCGCTTCGTGGATAAGAAAAATGTTCGAGGAGGGCGAGGATATGAAGCGCCTCTTCGGTGAAGAGAAAGTCTTTGACTTCTCCCTTGGGAACCCGGACCTCGAACCTCCCCTTTCTTTTAAAGAGGGGCTCAAGGCTCTTGCCAATTCACCCACTTTAGGAATGCATCGTTACATGCCGAATAGCGGTTATCCTGAGACAAGAAAGGCCATTGCTGACTATCTAAGAGACGAGTCGGAGCTGCCTTTCACCGAAAACCATGTCATCATGACCGTCGGAGCGGCAGGCGGCCTCAATGTCGTGTTCAAGGCGATTCTCGACGAAGGAGACGAAGTGATTGTCCCTTCCCCTTATTTCATGGAGTATCGGTTTTACATCGATAATTGCTGTGGAGAAATCCGGCCGGTCGAGACCCATGAAGACTTCTCATTAAACATGGATGCGATTGAAAAGGCCATCAGCAAGAAAACAAAGGCCATTCTTGTAAATTCTCCCAACAATCCTACAGGAGTCGTTTACAGTGAGAAGTCCCTCAAAGAACTTGGGGATCTATTAAAGAAGAAAAGTCGTGAGCTGAAAAAGACATTCTACCTCGTTTCGGATGAGGCCTACCGCCGTCTTCTATATGACAGGACTCCCCTTCCTAATCTTTTTTGTTACTATCCTCACACACTCCGGGTCACTTCCCATTCGAAAGACCTCTCCCTGGCCGGTGAGAGGATCGGCTACGTGGCTGTTAGTCCGCTCTGCGAAGAGATCGAAGAGCTCGTTTCCGCCCTTGTCTTTGCCAATCGGATTCTCGGATTTGTCAATGCTCCGGCCCTGATGCAGCGGTTGGTCGCCAGTCTTCAAAGGAACTCCGTCGATATAAGATTTTATGAAGAAAAAAGGGACCTTTTTTACAACGCTCTAAGGTCTTACGGCTACCAGCTTGTCAAACCACAAGGGGCTTTCTACCTCTTTCCAAAAACCCCGATTGAAGATGACGTCGCTTTTGTCATGGAGCTACAGTCGAAACAGATCTTAACCGTTCCAGGGAGAGGCTTCGGCAAGCCAGGATATTTCAGAATTGCGTACAGTGTTGAAAAGAAGATGATCGAGGGAGCTCTCCCCGGCTTTAAAGAAATTGCGAAAAAATATAGCCTGACAGGCAAATGAAAAAGGCCCTCTGTGAAGGTTTCTGCCATTATTCCAGCACGGTATAGATCAATACGTTTTGAAGGGAAACCCCTTGCTGACATCCTCGGGAAACCAATGATCCAGCATGTTTATGAAAGGGTATGCCGCTCTAAACTGGTCAGCGAGGTCATTGTAGCCACCGATGATCGTAGGATTTATGAGGTCATTCGAGCATTCGGGGGACGTGTGGTGATGACCGCTTCGAGCCACCCCTCAGGCACGGATCGTATTGCAGAGGTTGCCCGGAAGCTGAAATCTGAGATCGTTGTCAATGTCCAGGGGGATGAGCCCCTCATAGAGGGAACCGTTATTGATAAGGCAATCCGGCCTCTTCTCACCGACAAAGCTTTAATGATGTCCACTGTCATAACAAAATTGAAGGATCCAAAAGACTGGCTTAACCCCAATATTGTCAAAGTGGTCACAGACAAGAAGGGAAATACTCTCTATTTCTCCCGGGCCCCTATTCCGTTCCCTCGGGAATTCAATAGTCGCAGACTTTCAGCAAATTTCCTGAAAGCCCAGCAAAGAATGCCTGAAGGGATCTATAAACACATTGGGATTTATGCTTACCGGAGAAAATTCCTCATTAAATATTCTAAGATGAAACCAACCCGGCTGGAAAGTTTGGAAAAACTGGAGCAACTCAGAGCATTGGAGAATGGTTACCGGATCAAAGCAGTGGCCGTGAACTATAATCCGGTAAGCGTCGACACCCCCGAAGACCTTCAAAGGGTAATTGGTTTCCTTTCTTCTTCCCGTCCAAGACCTCGCAAGAATACCAATTTATAACTATTTGTTATTAAAAAGAAATTTAGTGGTTGATTTTCTGATCTTTTTAAGGTAAAATTAATTGTTTTTCCGAAGGGGAATAATGGACCTAAAAGGGACGATGTTTCGAATTTCCATTTTTCTTCTCCTCTTTATCTCCTGGTTAATCTTCGCCTGTTCCACTCCTTCCTGGTTTCCAATTAAGAAGGGGCCGCCCCACAAGGCAAAGACCAAGGAGTTTTTAGATAAAGAGGTAATTATTATTGATCGTGAAGAATATGTCAAGGTTGTCAATCCCAAAGCTTCCGAAACTGCTAACGAACAAAAATACCAATATATTCCGATCAATGATTATCTTCTGAAAAAAGGAGCATTCTCTCCAGCCCTTCCTCAAAAAGAAGACCAGAGGATGGATATCCCGGTTTCTCCAAAACCTCCCGTATCTGCGGTTGGAAAAGAGGTTCTGGTTGTTTCGAGTCAGGTATCGCCAGTTTCTGACCTGAGGAAAAAGGTGGTGATCACCCATCTCGATGATCGGACAGACCAGACAGATGAGATGTTTGGAGATATTATCACCGAGAAATTAATGAAGGAGTTAGACCGCAGAACCCGGCAGGCTCTCTTCGTTGATTTCGAGATGGTGAAAGAGTTTCTGCGGGGGAGGGGGATGGCTTTGACGGACCTGGAGAAACCAGACACTCTCCGTCTTCTTAATGAAATCTTCGGTGTTCACGCCATTGTTTCCGGACACCTTTCCGGTCCGTATGTTTTTACTTCAAAGACTGCAGAAGGCCGGCAGGAGACCTCTTCAGCCATTATCCGAATAGAAGTCAGCCTTGTTGAGACATACACCGGAAAGGCTATAAAAACATTTTCCGTGAACAACCCCATCCAGGCTGCAAAAGAAAGGGGGACTTTCTCGGACGAGAAAGCAAAACTGAGGGCCATCGACTTCACAGTTTCCGACCTTGGTCGGTCCCTCTCACGGGAGCTGGAAAATCTTATTTGGTTCTGTCGAATTGCCAAAGTCGAAGGTGAAGAAGTTTATCTAAATGCCGGGAAGTTAACCGGGTTGAAAGTAGGAGATATCCTGGATGTGCTGGGTCCTGAAAAACCTGGGGATCGCGAGACGGTAAAAGGAAAAATCCGTGTTTCAACTTTTTTTGGAATTGATGCTTCGATCGGCAGGTTGATTCAGGGAAACCAGCCCGATACGAACGACATTCTGAAATTGGCCAGGCATGAAGGAAAGTAGCCGTTTCCTCAAACCTTTTAAAGGGTAACTTGGGAAGAGGAGGTTAACATTATGTTTCAGATTGGTGACAAAGCAGTCTATCCAGGGCACGGAGTGGGTGTGATCGAGGCCATTGAATCCAAGCAGATTTTGGACAGTGAACAATTGTTTTATGTTCTCAAGATTCTGGAGAATGGAATGACCATCATGATCCCGAAAGATAATATCGCCGCCGTGGGATTAAGAGGGATCATTCGAAAATTGGATGTTTCAAAGGTTCTCCATATCCTGAGGGAGCGTGATGTTGAGATCGACAATCAGACCTGGAATCGGCGGTACAGGGAGTATATGGAAAAGATCAACACGGGATCCATCTTTGAAATTGCAGAAGTCCTCAGAGACCTCCATCTTCTGAAATGTGAAAGGG
>Ga0214473_10004103_pt1 | contig 17522 bp, 13 predicted proteins | sample RVTome_7_FD_203509 | JGI IMG/M metagenome (GOLD analysis project Ga0214473, IMG submission 203509) | Soil microbial communities from uranium-contaminated site in the Upper Colorado River Basin, Wyoming, United States - RVT98D197 | ecosystem: Environmental > Terrestrial > Soil > Contaminated >... | reverse complement strand
GTGGCTCCGGGACGAAAGAAGATGTGGAAGCACAGTTCGCAGGCTGGGCTAAGGTCTGCCCGCTGGGCCGCGCCGGCCGCCCCGACGAGATCGCCCGGGCCATGCTGTTCCTGGCCTCGGAGGAGGCCTCCTTCATCACGGGGATGAGTTTGTCCGTGGACGGCGGCCGCACGATCTTATGATTGAAGGAGCTATCCGGATGCCGTGCTGTTCTCTCGCACCGTTCCCGTGATACCTCAAGTAGATACACCCCACGGAATTGCGCCAGGGGTCCGGGGGGAACGATAATTCCTCACGCGCGCGCGAATGCGATGATCGTTCTGACCGCTGCGTAGACGAGAGCCGTGCCGCACAGCAGCTTAACGAAGTTCGGGCCGATGACGATGAAGATGCCGAAGAGCCCGATGGTCAGCAGCATCACGCCGGTCATCACCACGAAGTTGCTCCGCCAGCGCGGGCTCGTGCGCCAGCCCCGCTGCTTCCAGGCGTCCTTGGCCTCCCGCACAGTGAACTGCTCGGAGAACGAGGAGCCGGCGCTCCGACCGCGGAACCGATACTTGGAGACGCGCGCGAACACCGGGCGCGCATCCATCCGCACGCTCCGCTCGAGATCCTCCACCTCCGTCTGGCTCATCGGCTCGCCCGCGCCGCCGAAGATGCGGTAGAGGACGCTGCCCATGAACAGCACGAACCCGACGACGGTCATCCCGATCGTCACTGCCAGGAGCGGGACCTCGTGGCGGACCATGAATCGTTCCAGATCCTTCATGGCCGGCACCGCCTCGGCCACGACGATTGCAACGAAGACGAGCCCCAGCATCACGGCAAAATTGGCGAGCCCCTTCAGAAAAGACGGCAGGCGCCGTCGCCCAAGAGCCTCGGTGGTCTCGCCCGTCGGTGCCGGAGCCTGGGCCCTATCCCAGACGCTGTCCTCTGGATGCTCCCGATTGAAGCGGACCGTCAGGGCGTCGCCGATTCCGACGGCGTGGGCCGCCTCGGGCGGCAGGGGACCGCTCGTCCCCTCCTGGGCCCGCCCGTACTGGTCTGGATACCGATACCGCACCTCCCACTGCTGAACATTGTTGACGGCGATGTTGGTAGCCTCGACCGCGAGGACTGTACCCCGCGCCGTCTGGCCCTCGCGGAGGAGGCGCCGCTCTCGCCAGATCCGGGTCGCTTTCTTCACAAAGAGGACGCCCCCGATAAGGGCGAACAGGCTGCCGGCCCCCATCATGAGGAGGGGGGACTCCATGCCGCCCTCACCCTCGCGGCGGCTCGCCTCCGGCGCCCCGGGAAGATACGTGACCTTGAACGGGTCTTCCGCTTCCAGGCTCTCCCACTCCTCTACGGTAACGGCGGCGACGCCCTCGGCCGTCCGGCCGTCGGCGGTCGTGAAGCGATAGACGATCTCGTATCGCGTGCTGGGGTTCCCCTGGCGCGAGGCCCGCTGGATCGACTTGCTGAGCACGACCGCCTCGACGATCTGGCCCTGCTTCTGGTAGGCCCGCTCCCGGGTGGCCTCCTGGATCCCCCCGTAGAGCAGGATCAGGCCGGCGCACATGAACAGGGCTCCGAACCACAAGAAAAACGTCCGGCCGGAAAAAGTGATCGGTATCCTCACGATGCTCTCCCGATCCAGATGCTTTTCTTCGGGGCGCGCGTATCGAAGCGCGCGACCCCCTTGTCGTCCACCTTCCACTCCTGCGCCTCCTCCGGCGCCATGAGGTCGCTCTCCCCGGTGCGCGTTCGGCCCCGATGATCCTGATAGCGATAGCGGATCCTCCACTGCGGGACGCCGTTGAAGCTGACATTGGCCGGGCCTACCTCCACCACCGTCGCCTCGGCCATCGTGCCCTCGACCTGAAGCCGGAGCTCGCGCAGTATCCCGCGCACACCCTTGAGGAAGATCCCCCCTCCCAGCGGTACGAAGACAAGACCCAGGACCGTGAAGATCACCGGCAGCATCCAGTCGGGGCCAACGCCCTCGATCCGGTGACCCCATGGATCACTGGGCAGGTACGTCACCTGGAGTGGCTCCCGCTCCACCAGTCGGTCCCAGAGATCTCCGCTCACCTTCGCCTCGGCCTTCACCACTGTGCCGTCCGGCGCGCTGAAGCGATAGCCCACCCAGTACGTCTTGCTGTCTTTACTGCTCCTGATTGACTTCGTCAGCACCATGCCCTGGGCGACCTGGGCCTCGTCCCGGAAGCGTGCTTGCTGACGCATCGTGTCGATCCCGACATAGATTCCGATGATCAGGAACGGCGCCCCGCAGAAGAGCCAGATGCCGCCGAACCAGAAGGCAAAGGACTTTTTGGCTAAGTCAAAGAAGGATGTTTCGAACGCCATCGTAGATGGAGTATCCCTCTCTGGCTCAACGGCTTGCGTGAGCCAATCGCTGACGCCGGCCGATTAGGAAAAGGACAGCGCTTGCAGCGAGCAGAACGAGCGCCATGACTGTCCAGGTCCGGGACCTCGCTCGCTGTTCCGGGATGCGGTTGGTGTCGGGCGAGTCCGGCAGGTACTCGACGACAACCGGATCGCCTTCCTTGAGTTGCCGCCACATCCCGGGCAGGACGTCGGATCTGCCCTCGAGCGTTCGCCCCTCCTTCGTGGTGAAGCGGTAGCTCGCAGAGTGTCTGGACGGGGAACTGCCGCTGCCTCCCGTAGAGGTGGTCCCCGGAGAGAACGCCTTGTGCAGGACAACCCCTTCAACCCTGACCCCGCCCTTTTCATAGTAGCCCTCTTCGCAACTCAGGCGAAGAAAAACCACACCGAGCACGAGAAAGATCCAGCGCAGGAGCGGCCACGGTGAGGTTCGCGCGGTGGGAATGACTGTCCCTCGGGCGTCCTCGGTCACACCTGAGCCCACCATCGCTCCTGTGGCCCCGCGAACCGGCTGGCGCCAGTCGATAACGACCTGCTTGCGATCCAAGGGGTCCACTCGCACCCCGACGACAACTCCTGGGGTGAGTCGCGCAAGGATCTCCGGGTCGACTGTCTGCTTGATCTCGACCGGATAGACGTTGCCCGCCTCTACACTGAGGCCGAACCTGACGATGGGGTAGTAGCGGTTGTAGCGCCACCCAGTCCATTTGAGAGAGGTGATGGTGGCCGACCCCGCGGTGCCGTTCTCGAGCACTTCCTTGTCCCCCGTGAAGGACAGGAAGATCCGCACGATGGCGGGGACCCCGAACAAGGCGGCGGTAAGCATGAGGACAGCAGCGAGCATGGACGCCGACCGCATCTCCGGCACGACGACGGCGACCACCACGGAAACAGCGGCGAAAACCAGCAGCATCCCGCTCGCCACCTTGCCCCAGAGCCTCATGACGGTTCGCTTCCTCCTCTCAGGGGCCGAAGACCTTGCTGGCGATCTTCCAGCGCCTCATCTGCCTCGCGGCCAGCGAGTCGGAGGTGCGTCTTGACCACGAGGACCGCCAGCACCTTGCCCCCGCCCAGTAAAGCTTTCAACGCGCTATCCTTTCCCTATGTTGTGGACCTCTTCACCGGGAGGCATACCTTGTTGATCCACCTGGATCCAGCGGCGAATCCCGTGATTCTGACAGGAATGACAAACCACTGCGCGTAGGCTCTTCCCGGGCTAGGGCGAAGGAGCTTCCCGGCCTCCAAAAACCAAACTGGATCTTGTTGTGCCTTTTTGACTTGGCTCATGCAATTTCGAGGTTGCGCCCGTTTTGAGATTGATGGGAACCTGTGACGGTCTCCTCCAGCCATTAAGCGTGATGACCGCCGTATCGCCTTGAATGCGGGCTCCGGCAATGCTGGCAGATCGCAGCCTAACGTCACCGTCCCCTGGGTAAACGTATATCCAAGCATGCCTTGACTGCTGGGAATTGGTCAGAATCACGCCATGAGCTGTGCCCAGGAGTACCCGACCTCCCATGCGGGCCAGCTCGACCATCTCTCTGTGGGCGTGGACTCCGCCAGCGTAGAAGAGCCAGACCTCTCCTTTCGGGTCGATCTTTTCTCCCACGTAAGCCGCATCCAGCAGCCCGGCCGCACGCTTGGCCGGAATGCGGATGGCGTAGGGGCCTGGGATCTCCGGGGCGCCCGCAATCCAGCTCAACCGCTTCGTTGGGGCCAACAGCCAAGCTAGGGATGGGTCTGGTGCCGTGCAGATCCTGGGGAAAAGGGCCTCCTCAATCCATACGAGAGCGGCCCGGTGGCATGGATCGAGAAGCTCCTTTGAAACCGGGTTTATGGCTGTAATCGCGGTGAAGGCAAAGCCCTCCTCGGCTCGCAGTTGGGTGCCGCTTCCACCCAGGGTGAGGTGGACATCCGTGCTCGAGAACCCGCTGCCGTAGCTCCGTTCTGCCTCCAGGACATCGACGAGGCCGTCGCCGTCCACGTCCACCTCAAGGCGGAGGCGTGCGGTTCCGCCCTCACGCTGCCACCTCGACGCTGACACCCTGGAATCGCGGCAGCTCGCCCCGTGGCTCCAGTCCTGCGCAGTTTGAGCCATGAGCCCCGCGGGTGTCCATAGTAGCTTTCCCCCCACCAGAAGAGAGAAGATGACGCTCCCAAACCTCATTGCGACACTCAAGGAAGGCTTCGGCGAGGATCACGAGCACCCTCGTCAGCGAAAACGTGAGACGCTGTGGATCATGCGGACAGACCGTCTCTGCAGGCAGTCGTTCGAGTCCCCGGGGCCCCCGCAGCGGTCAGGGGCGTGCCAGGATGCTGGCGACCTTCCGCTGGAGATCCCTGTCCCATAACACCTCAGCGTGGTTGAGCTTGGTCGTCTCGTGGATCGCGCTCGGAAAGATCTTCTTCGGAAGTCGGGCCCGCTCCACGGTGACGAGGCCATCCCCATACCCAGGTTTGATCTCTCCGGCAAAGTCCCGAACCCTGTCGAACATCGGCGAGATCTGCTCGATCTCCACCGGCTTGATCTCCCACTTGAAGTACTTGTCGAGGCCCCGAAACTGGGGCGTCGCGCTGCCCGGCGTGAATACCCAGGTGTAGAGCCGGTAGTACCTCGGGTTCGTGCCGCCGAAGGTGTAGTACCTCACCCCCGGCAGCGCCTTCTCCCCGTTCTCCAGGTTCCTGAAGAGGGGGCCCTCGGGCATGAGCTCCCGCGACTCGTCGCCCGCCGTCGTATGCTCGGTGACAAACTTCGTCAGTGGCCGCGCCATTTCGACGGCCAGCTCGTGGAGCTCCTCCTTGACCTTTTTCGGCAGAGGCACCGGACTCAGGACGTCGGTGATCTCGGCAAAGATCTGGGATGGAACGCGTGCCATGTCGCTGCCCTGGTGGGGTGAGTGCAGGGTAATCACCCACCGTACCCGCCGCACGTCGTTCTCCGGGTCCTTGAGCAGCCGCCGAATCACGAGTCCGCCGCGGCTGTGGGCGATCAGCGCGATGGGCGGCGGCGCTGAGGGACTGCGAGCGGCCGTTTTCTTCAAGAAGACTCCATACGCCTTCTTGGCAGACTGATAGGCCGGCTCGAACCGGGGACCGTTCTGTGTCCAGGTCGCGACGCTATAGCCCTGGCTGAGAAGAAAATCGAACCAGTTGTTGCCGTCCACCCCCTTCGAATCGAGCTTCTCCGACCGCCCGATCTTGAAAACCCCGACGCCCGGCGATTCCTTCGTCTCGTGACGGACCTTGGGGTGTACCCTGTAGTTGTAGATGTACTGGTCATGCGACGACGGCTTCGTCCAGTTCCACTCCCCCTGGTGCAAGCCGTGGAAGAGGAGGATCGCTGGCCGTCTCGGGTCCTTGCTGGCCACGAAACACCAGCCTTTTGGCTCCAGCAGCTCCGGGGACTTCACCGTCCGCGGGCTACAATCCCGCGCCGAGACCGCGGGTGCTCCCAGCATCAGCGCGACGAGGCTCGCGAGTAGAACGAGGCGGGCGTGATGATGACTGCGCCGGATGGCCCATCCGATTCCTGCGGCGGCGGTCTTCACGTTTGCCCTAAGGTTCTTCATGGCATCCTCCACGGCGTCGGACTGTCTCCATGGTAAGTCCGGGGTTGGCCCTTGGGTGGGCGCACCATGGAAATGAACTCCTTCCCCTGCCGCACAATCATGGTGATTTTCGCAACCTGCTCGCTGATCAGGTCTAAGGCCGGATTTTCTTAGTCCGAGGCCGGCGGCGTCCCCTGTTCCCCGGTGGGGGCCGGCAGGGTGCTCTGGACTCCCTGAGTTGCTTTAGATCCTCGGCGACCTGAGCCTCGGGCTTGGCAACATCGCCGCCCTGCTGGCTTGCCCGGGCCTTTTCCTCCATGTGACGGAGAAGCTGGTCCAGCAGGAGATGAGGGGAACCAGGATGTTCTTCACGCGTTCTGTCTGGGCCAGGCTCGTCTCCGTCTCCACCGGCACCGGGTTCGGTCGGCAAGGAGTAACACTAATTGCACCTGGCTGTGCATCCCTCCACGAATGTCTTTCGTGAGAAGGCTCCGCCCACCGGCAGCATCTTTTGGTACCACTCCGCAGTGGCATCGCAGAGCTGGGCGCAACTGTCCAGGTCCTGCGTCCGACCCGCCTTCTTGAGGCTGATGTGATACTTCAGCAAGCCCTGCACGTGGGGAGGCATGCAGGAAGCCGCCTTGATGTTGTCCCAGTATCCCTTCACCTGTCTAAAGCTGTTGTACTTGCCACGGGCCGCGCTGGCTCGCTGAAGATTCTTGCTGGACTTGGCCACCGCCTCCTCCTTCAGCGCCATGTCCATGGCTTCCTGCATCTGGTCCCGGAAGAAGTCGAGGGCCTCGTTCGTCTCTTTTTCATTGGGCGTCTCTCCCTGCCGCCTGCACACGCCCTTCTCCGGCTTGACCGACCCGGCTTCCTCGGTCTTCTTGGCTGCCGCCGCTGATTTCGCGCCGCTGCATTTCAGCAACCCGGCCAGGTGATCGAGCGATCCGCGGATGATCTGGAGTGACCGGTAAGCCGGATCGTCTTCCTTGTAGAGCGCGCTGCGCTTGCTCTTCGGGTCAATGCTGTTCTTGGCGCGGAGAATCTTGCCGAGGTCGGCGTCCACGTCTTTGGGTAGCGTCGAGCCCGCGTCGAACCGGCAGGCCAGATGCTGGCTGTTCAGCCGGCTAAAATGGGTCGAAAACCGGCTCACGAAGTCTTCAACTCGTCCCGGGTATGCCACCAACGTTCCGTCGGTCAGTTGGCGAAGTTCACCGATCTCGCGGCAGGCGGCGGGCAGGTCGCACTTGGCCTCCGCGGCAGCCGGCCAAGCCAGTGCCAGCGTGGCGACAATCGTGAGCCTCAGGAGCTTGGTGCTCATGACATTTCCTCCGTTGCCGGCACCAGGACCTAGTCCGGCATCCTGATCGACTGGCGATCCGTCTCCTGAGGGTCGGTCATGACCGGAAGCTCTAGCGGGATCTTGCCTGGAGGAACGAACATCCCGGGCCGTGATAATCCCGTCTCAGCATCCATCGCGGTGACGCTACAGCACGCTTACGTGCCGCCATTCGGTCAAGCCTCGGCCGCCGGGCTGAGCTGCACAAGGAACTCTCTTCGGTGCGTCATGGTCGGCGTGGATCTCGCCCCCACACCGGCCGGTGGCCCCTATAGCTTGGGCAACTTCGGCCGCTTGATCTTGACCTTTGCGCTGAGGGCCTTCGTTACCTCCTTCGCCTTGTCTGCGGCACTACGAGCCGCACTCTCCGCGGCCTTCTCCGCCTGTGCGGCCCCGGCTTTGGCCCTTTCTGCGACTTCCTTTGCTTCCTTCGCCGCCTTCTCCAGCTCCTGCCGGGCCTTGCGGTCCATGGATTTGCTGGCAGCCGCCGCAAGCTCCTGCTGCCGCCGGGCGGCAATCTGGGCCTTCTCAGCCGCGTCCCGGGCCGCCTTCCTAGCGGCCTCCCGTGCCTGCTGGGTCTCGGCCCGGACCCGGGCCAAAGCTTTGCGCGCCTCCTCGGTCGCCACCCGAAGCTCCTTTTCCGCGTTTGCAGCGAGTTTCTGGGCCTCCTCGATCCAGTGCTTGAGCCATTCCGGGATGGGGAAGGGGAAGTAGAATCCCTTCACCCAGGACGCCGCGTAGCCGATTCCGTTCGAGCCGTAGGCGATCCAGGCGAACCCGTTCCTCCCAAACTCGGGCCCCCAAGAGTTCTTGATCCTCCAGGCCTTCTTTGTGTCGTCCCATCCCACTAGGAGCACCAAATGGTTGGTCTGACGTCCGTCGCGCTCATTGAATACTGCGTCGGTGTTGCGGTGGTTGTGGAGGGCACGGGTCGCCCGGATGCCGACAACCAGGGGCCCGTGGCGCAAAAGTGCCGCCTTTATCTCAGCGACCGAGGGCGTGATGTCGAGGCTCACGAAGCCCCAGATGAGCGCCCGGTATGGGTTGGAAGTGGCAAAGGCGCGCCGCCCCTCTTTGCCCCTGTAGGGCTTGTCCGACTCCTTGGGGACGCCTTCGATCATCATCACTGTGAACGCCTCCGCCGGCGTTCCCCCGTTGCAGCTGCCCTGGAGGGACGCATCCAGGACGAACTGCTCCGAGGCATCCACCGCCTTGCCCTCGAGGATGAGGATGCTACTCTCCAGGGCGGCCACCGAGGCGAACGCCCAGCAGCTCCCGCAGGACTCCTGATCCCGGACCGGCGTGACCTTTCCCAGGGACGTCCAGTCGAAGGCCGAAACCGAGGCGGCGGGCAAGGACATGCTTACCCTCGTCTCCGGAAGGGGCTGGCCCTTGGACTTCTCGTGATCTTCCTTGGCCCGGCGCTCCCTCTCGAGGAGCCGGACGGCGAGCTGGTTCTGCTCTTTGGCCTGCTCCTTCAGCTCGTGGAGCGGCGGTGGGTCGAACCCGGTGATGTCATCCAGCGTCCGGTCCTGGAGTTTCAGCCGAACCGGTACGGGAGCGTCTCGGACTTCCGCAGCCATCGCGGTGACGAAGCCAGCGAGCACCCACACCAGACAGACGGCGAACCACGTTCCTAGCGTGCGTCGAGTGCTCATCGGATTCCCTCCACTTCCCTACTGGGGCACTTCAAGGCACCTCCAGGGTCTCTGACCCTGAGAGCAACACCGTCACCTGCTTTGCATACGCCGAGGTAGGCGCCCAAACCAATACACCAGCGGAGTTCACCGCCAGGCCATCCTCCTCACCGCCCAGCGGCCACGGCAGCGCCGAACGTCGTGTTCAGGACCTTCACTTCGCACACCGCGCGCTCGCCGAGCCCGGTTTGGTCGGCTGGGCTGCAGCCGACGGCGAGCCCACTGGTTTGGAGACGAGGAGATTATTTACCAAATTTTTTCTCCCCGGTGGAAGTTTCGCGGCGGACTTCCCTGGCGCGAATTCCGGTCGAAGGAAGTCAACGAGATAACGCATATCGACGCCCGCGGACAAGTTGGCCATAAGGCCGGCGGCGGTTCCAGCCGGGCTGGCAGGCCGGGTCCCGGGGGAGCCCGCGCGGGCAGCGCCCTGGACCTCGGCGCTCACGTAGAACTCTGGCCCGACGCGAGCCGAAAGAGCGCCGAAATTGACATCCAACGAAAGCGCCGTGAAGACGGCCGGCCTGATGGAGGCGTGGCCTTGGGCAGCTACCTGCAGATCCCGTATGGGTTTATAGTCCACCGGCAGCTCGCGCGGCGAGCCACGGCAGCCCTTGCCGTCGCAGTCGAAGTCTAACCGGACCTTCCGCTGCCTCACGTCGCAGAACGTCGCGTGCAGGACACCGTCGGTTTTGATGTCCACCTGGCCCTCGAACTCGATCCCGAGATCCAGCTCGACCGGGACCGCGTGAATGAAGATGACGGTCGTGAAGAGATTTACTGCCCCCGGCAACTTCAGCGGGATCGATTCCCGGACAGCGCCGTTCGCGTTGAGCTCCAGGTCGAGGGTGCTGTCCACGGTCAAGACTCCCTCAAACGACACGCTTCTCGGACGTATGAAGATGGGGAGCGCCGGCACGGTGACCGCGCAGGGGATGACGAACGCTGTGACTTCGACGGTGACGTCCTCCAAGCGCATTGGGAAACTGATGTTCGCCTGGCCGTCCAGCTTGCCGTCCTTGCGTTTGGCAAGGGGCCCGGCGACCTTGACCTTCGTCGGGATTGGCAGTGACCCGATGCGTATGGGGCCGCTCTTGATCGGGTGGTCGCGAAAGCACTCGAGCAGTGCCCCTTCGGCCATCTTCAAGCCGCGACCGAGTTCGCGCGAGATATCTTTCCACTCGTCGCGGGCCTCCTTTCGCAGGGCCTCGGCCTGCTTCGACACTTCCTTGGAAACATGTTTCACTCCCTCTTTGGCGCACTTCATCGAGATGCTCTTACATCCGCGCTTCCGATGCTTTTCTTTTTTCTTCTTCAAGGTCTCGGGCATCGGATGAGCCTTGGCCCACTCTTCGATCTGTTTCTTGCTGACGACGTAGTGGGCCACCTCATCCTCGGGGAGCGTTTTGGCATGGGTCAGGAAAAACGCCTTCGCCGACTCGGGAATGTCGGCCGCTTCAATTCCCTCGATTCCGCGGAGGTGGATCACCTCGAGATCGACGGGCTTGCCATCCACCGTCGTGCTCAGGCGGCGCGATTCCCATTGCGCACTGCGCTGCGGGGCCGGTCTTCTCACGGGGCCGGTGGCAATGAAGGCTTTCGGCAACGTGATAGTCTGGGGCGCCCCTGCGGGAGCCGGCTGTCCGGTGGGTGGCGATCCGCCTGGGGCTGGACGAGGTCGAGAGGCGGATGGGGTGCTCGGCGCAACGGTCCGTCCGGGCGCCGGTTGCGGGGCAGCCGCCGAGATCCTCACGATCGGGCAGCAGAACACCCTGCCATCGACGGACACCTGCTTGGTGCTGAAGTTCGCGTGGATCCTCTGGCCCACCTTGAGCCTGGCGAGGAGCAGACGGTCTTTTACAGTGAACTGGAACGTCCGTTGGCTAGTGGATTCCTTGGCCGTTACCGCGCCCCCGCTGGTGTCGATGCTGGTGACCTGGCAGCACGGTTCCCCGGCCGCGGCGGGGCGGAGAAATCCTGAGAGGGATAGAGCCAAGAGGGCGAGCAGGACCGGACGGAATGTCGCGGCCACCGCAGCGCCAGGACGAGTCGGCCTGGCCATCGGCATCATCGTCGTTCTCCTTCTGGAGATTCGGCCATCGTCCTCGCCGGGAGAGACGATGACTTAGCGGCGCTCGGCGAGAGCACCGCTGAGGCTGCTCCTCGTGGGTCCGCCCGTGAGCGCGATCTTTTTGCGAATCCACGCCTATTGTTTGGTCTGGATCCTTTGTCGCCGCCTACCGCGTGCCCCTTTCAGCCCGTCTTTCGGCCATCAGCTTCTGAACGAGGCTGTTTTCGACATCCCACTTCTTGAACACGCCGGCCTCGAAGCCGATACGATCGACCGCCTTCGTCCCGGCGACCGCGGCCTCGGAAATCTTCTTGATGGCCATGTCTTGCAGCTCCGGTGGGATGCTGTAGTCCTTCTCGAGCTGCTGGCGCAGCTTATCTACCTGCTGCTTGCAGGAAGCCGAAATCTTTTCCATCGCCTGGGCGGTGAGCTTGTCTGTGGCCGGCTGACTCGCCGGCGCCTGGCTGGCTGGCGCCTTTCCCGCGACCGCACCCGCGACCTGGTCCGCGCAACTCTTGATCTGTGCCTTGAGCTGGTCAGAGATCCTCTTCGGGAGCTTGAACTTGGCCTGTCCACTCCCAGGCAGCTCCATCCCCAATAGGGACGCTGCAGCCTCGTCACCATATCCCCTGTTGAAGTGCTTTTGCCCCCCAGTAATGTACTGACCGCACACCGCCGACGGGGATCCAATCTTCCATTTCAGGAAGTCGTACATCTCTTTATCGGAGCGCTTCTCGTCGTTCGCGTCGACCACGGAAGTGATTTTGTACTTCTCCTTCGCATGTTTGATCGTACCGCTTACGATCTTCCTGACGACCTTGGTATCTCCCTTTGCACACTCCGCGACTCGCCCAGGGTCCTTGGTAATCTCCTTCAGGGTCTTGTGGAACCTCGCCTCGGCAGGCGATGCGTATGGGAACGTCAGGAGTCCAAGGAACGTCACGAGCAGGAGTACTGGCTGGCCGATTCCCTCTGGGAAAGCTTTCATTGGACCCTCCTTTCGGGGCGAGGCATTGCAGAACCACCGTCGCTCCCTGGAACGGGTTAGGACTAGCGCGATTTCCTTGGCGGCAGGATCTTTTGGGGACTCGGGCGCGCCGGTATCGCTGGTTCTGACTTTCCTCCTGCCTCCCGAGCTTGCTGCCCGCCTTCCCCGACAAAGGGGACCTCGAAGGTATCTTCCAGGATGTCTTGTGAGGCGGCGAACTGGAGGATCCGCGTCCACTGGTCGCTGCCTGGAACCTTTGCCGACAGATAGACCTCACCTTTAGGACTGGTAAAGGTGAGGACGACAATGTTGACCACCCCCGGCTTGAGGAAGGGATCCACGGAAATGCTTACGTGCCTGTCGTAGGCCCCCACCTGGAGTCCGTTAACCTTCACGCGAAGCCGATTGTTACTGGGCCATCCCTCCAAGCTCACGCTGGCGTACCCTGCCTCGGCGGGGGCGAATGGTCCCCCGCCGGTTGGGGCGGGGGGCGCCGCCGGACCAGCCTGGGGGGATTCCGTGGTAGGCGGGCTGTCGGTCGGAGAATCCTTGGTCTGAGAGCCTTCAGTCTCGATTTTGGCCTGAGAACCTTCAGTCGCCTCGCTGGCGGTCGGGTCCCCCGCGGCGGACTCAGGGGTGGTTGTCCCGCTCGTGCCGATGTCGGGGGGGCCGCCGCCGGGTCCCTTCCGCAACGCCGCCCTCAGTTGTTGGGCTTGCTGCGCAATCAGGATAATCTTGGCGAGGTTGGCGCTGATGTTCTCGAGAGGCGATCCTTCCTGGCCCGCCGCCGGAGGGGTCTTTTCACCCGATGGAGAGTCCGGCAGGGTCCTCTGGAGCGCCTCCAAGGCGGCGAGGATCGCCAGGGTCCGCGCGTCGGACTTGGACACATCGCCTCCCTGCTGGGCGGCCTGGGTGCTTGCTTCCATGGACCGTTGCAACTGGTCCAAGAGTCCCGGAAGGTGGGAGAGGGAAGGGACTTGGGGAATCTGGTCAGAGCCTCCAGCAGGACCGGCCGGCAGGCTCCCCAGCTCGGTCTGGGCGTAGCCTTTGGTCTCGGCAACCAGTTGTTTCACTTCCGTGAGTTGGGGAGGCGGTGCCTGGACAGGCCGAGGGGACGCGATGACGAGGTCCCCTTCCTTGACGTCGGTCCCCGACGTGATCGTGGCTAACGTCGTCTGTTCTTGGACTTCAACCACCTTGAGGGTCCCGACCTCATGCTTCCCGCTCCAAACGACCTGACCCTTGCTATCCTTTATCTCGTCCATCCGCACCACCGACAGGTCCGCCCCCTTGGTGATACCCGTCTTGGCGCCGAGATCGATGACGACCAATGAACCGCGGACAGCTTTCACGGTCCCCTGTGCGGAGGACGCGTCTTGTCCCTCGGCGGCGGGAGTCAGCGGCATCAACAGGAGTGTGCCGATCAGCAGGATCGGCTTCATGAAGGTGCGAATGATCTTCTCCCGGGTGATCGCGCTGCCTTATGGCGTGCAACCCACGTCAGGCGCTACACGTCCCGGCGGCTTCCGGTGGATGACCAGCTTCAGGCTGCTACCGCTTGAGGTCCGTGATTGAAGCTCTGATCCGCTCGGCATCCTTGGCGCTTGGATCGAGGGTAAGATAGCGCTCGAAGGCGCTGATCGCCTTTGGCTTGTCGCCCTTTCGATAATAGGCGAGTCCCAGCTCCCGATAGGCCAGCACGTACTTGGCGTCGGCCCTGGTCGCGTCGCCCAGGTGGGCGATGGCCCGGTCAACCGCGCCGGCGTCGCTGCCGGTCTCCAGGGCGATCTTTCCAAGGTAATAATGCGGCACCGGGTCGGCCGCATCGGCCCGCGCAGCCTTCTTGAACATGGCGGCCGCCGTGTTCAGTCGCTTCGTGTCGTAATCGAGGGTTCCCGTGGCGACGACGAGCTCGCGCGTGCGCCGCATGAACTCCTGCGTGTTCACGACCAGGCGCCGGGTCGCCAGATCTTTGGCGTACTTGGACTTGACGAGTTCGGTCGTCCGCTCGATGCGGGCAGCGTTTGTCGGATGGCTTCCATAAAAGAAGTTCTGGATCGACGTCTGGTCTCCGTACTCTTTCAAGAGCTGCTCGAACGTCCGGGGTGCCTCGCGGGGGTCGAAGCCGGCCTTGACCAGATACTCGAGACCCACCTCGTCCGCCTCGCTCTCCTGGCTCCGGCCATGGCCGTTGATCGCGGCGTTCATCGAGTACTCGTACGTCTTCTCGAGTGCCGCCGCCGGAAGGGTACCGGTGGCGGCCGCGGCGGTCGCCGCCAGTTGGCCGACGAGCTGGATGCCGTGGGCCGCCTCGATACCCTTCGTCACGTGCTGTTCCGTCACATGGGCGATCTCGTGGGCGAGCACCGTGATGAATTGTGCCTCGTTCTCCATCCTGGCGAGCAAGCCGGCATGGACGTAGATGAGGCCCCCGCCGAAGGTGAAGGCGTTGATGCTCGAATCGTTGACGACGCGGATGCGGTAGGGAAATGGCCGGGGCTTGGCGACGGCAACGATCCGCTGATTCAACTGGGTGAGATAGGCCTCGAGGAGGGGGTCATCCCACATCTGGTGTGTCGCCTCGAACTTCTTCGCGTTTTCCTGGGCCATGCGCACCTCGTCGGCGTCGCTAAAGCTGGGACGGTCCATGAAGGCCTTCCCCAAGCCGATGGCCATGCCCGCCCCCTCGGGCAGGCCAGGCATCTGGCCGGAGCAGCCGGCGGCGAGGATCGCAATGCAAGCAAAGAATAGGAGTTGCCTGAAAGGGAAACATGTACGCCGGGATGTCATTGGGTACCTCCTGTCCACAGACGGCGTCAGCCAGGCTTCTACCGATCGGACTGTATGGTTACTTCTTTTCGCCCACGAAGGGGATCTGCACGCTGTCCTCCAGCCTTTCTTTTGAGGCGACGAATTTCAGAATGTTTATCCATTGCTTGCTACCGGGAGCCATGACTGTGAGATCTACTGTGCCTTCGGGCTGGCTGAAAGTAAAAGTGATCGTATTGATGGCTCCAGGCTTGAGGAGAGGGCCCAACTCCGTACTGATATGACTGTCATATTGACCCGCCAGCAACCCGTTGACCTTGAGCTGAAACCGCCCTTTGGGCCATGCATCAATGTGCACACGGGCGTAGCCCGTCGTGACAGGCGCGGCCTGCCCGCCGGCCTGGGCTACGAGCACGGGGGCTGGGGTATCCGAGGCGACACTGGAGGACTCCGTGGTTTCGGAAACAGGAGTAGTGGAGGGCTCAGTGGTTTCGGAAACAGGAGTAGTGGAGGCTGCTGTACTCGACTGTAATGTATCGGACGCTTGAGCTTCCTCTGCGGGCAGTGTTCCCTCTGAGCTTCCGCCCAGGCCGGAATCAGAGGCGCTGGGTTGACCCTTGGCCGGGCGCAACACCGCGACGATTTCCTGCCCCTGCTTCACGATCTGGGTGATCTTCGCAAGGTTCTCGCTGATCATGTCGAGGGGCGGTCTTTCCTGGCCTGCGGCCGGTGGTGTCGCCTGCGCTCCGGTGGAGGTCGGTTGCGCTTCTTGTCCTGCGGCCGGCAGCGTCCCCTGGTCCCCCGCGGCGGCCGGCAGGGTACTCTGGACTTCCTGCAGTTGTGCCAAATCCTCGGCAATCTGCTCGTTGGGCTTGGAGACATCGCCGCCCTGTTGCTGTACCTGGGCTTTTTCCTCCATATGACGGAGAAGCTGGTCCAACTGGGCGGTCAGTTTGGCAAGCTGTTCGGGCGCCGGGCCACCTCCGGCCGGTTGAGCCTTCAGCCTTTCTGCGTAGCGTTTGGTGTCATCTACCAGCTTCCTCACCTCCGTCGGCTGGCTCCCCGCTTTCGGGGCCGGCTCTTCTTTTTTGCTGCAGCTGCCAATTAGCAGCATCACCGCGAGCAGCACCAGCGCGCTGCGGAGCATAGAATCTCTGCTCGTCATGGCTTCTCCTTTCTCGCTTACGTCGGCTTGCTTGGCATCCTAACTACTTCAGCGTGATTGGTTGAATCACCGTGGCGGTCTTCTTCGAGTTCGCGTCCTGCACGACGAACCGGACTTTGTACTCACCGGGCGGCGCGCCGCTCAACGTGACCTTGAGGTTCAGAAAGATGTCCTGAACGGGGCTCTTCGTCGGCAGGCGGAACGAGCCGAACTTGTCCTGGTTCACGACTACCTGACCACCCGCCGTGAGGATCTGGAGATCGACGTCGAACGCAGGCTCGTAGGTGCCTGCGGCCGTCAGCGGGTAGACCAGGTTCTTCGGCTCCATGTAGAACTGCTGCGGCTCGCCGCGCCGGAAGGCCGCGTTCGCGCGAGGCGTGTAGTCACCGAAGGTCTTGGCGGGCTGGGTGACGAGGAGAAACGGCTTCACGATCAGCGGCGCCTCGACGCGCACTTTCTCGAGGGCCTGCTCCAACGATTCGATGGCCGCCGCATGGTCGCCGTCTTTTTCCGCCGTCCCCGCGCGGGTGAGCAGGGCGCTGATGTCCGCGGCTTCCGCTGGGCGGGACGCCACCCACGGCCACCAGCCGCATACCAGAACAATTGCCAGACCGATCGCGGATCGAATCCGTGTCATCATGGCGGCCTCACCTCACCGCGCGCGGCGCTTCTGGGTTGCATTTCATCGTGCAACTCGTAAGCAAGCCCCTTGGTCGTTCCCAGGGAGGTGCACGCCGGGACCCTCCGGGCCGTGATGGTGCTGTCCGGGGTGATGGTCACCTGCCCGATCGCGGCAGAGTTTCTCGATGCCTAACCAGGGGGATGGCGGTCTGAAGTGGTCAGCCCGAGCGCACGTAGAGCCCGGCCATCCGGGAAATGTCCGGATGCGTTCGGAGGAAGGTGATGTGCGCTGGGCGGACAACATCTGCTCCTCAGGCCTTGGGCCCGTGGCTAAGGGGGAAGGAGCAGGATCAATTGCTGCCTTCTCGCTAAGCAGTAACCAACTGAGTTATCGAGGAAATCCGCCGTAACGCACTGCGGCGAAGTAACGGTCAGTGGGACTGGCGCTGGGGAGAAAACAGAGCTTTTATACCGCAAGCAACGTTCCCTAGTCAAGAGGATTTTGTCGATCCGAATAGACGAGTATCGAGACATCGTGACTACCCGGCTGGGAAGAGCGGCAGCCAGGTGCCCCACTGGGCCGGGCCGGCCGGGCAGGCGAAGTCGCCCGGGCCATGCTGTTCCTGGCCTCGGACGAGGCATCCTTCATCACAGGCATGGCCCTCCCGGTGGACGGCGGCCGAACGATTCTTTGAGTCCTTATTCTCCGTGTGTCAGATCAGGCTGAACGCTTGTTTTCCCATCCAGACATTCCAACCCCTTTCCTGGCTCCCGCCGTGGGCAAAAGGCCCGAATTCCTTGACACTCCCAGGCTTTGGGGCTAGACTGCGCCGGATTTTTGCCTGGTGAGGGGGACATGGCTCGCAGTCGAAACCGCAAGAACGGCGCGCAGTTCTACGAGCTGCACTGCATCTCCTGCGGCAAGCAGGTCAAGGA
>Ga0214473_10004102_pt1 | contig 17525 bp, 17 predicted proteins | sample RVTome_7_FD_203509 | JGI IMG/M metagenome (GOLD analysis project Ga0214473, IMG submission 203509) | Soil microbial communities from uranium-contaminated site in the Upper Colorado River Basin, Wyoming, United States - RVT98D197 | ecosystem: Environmental > Terrestrial > Soil > Contaminated >... | reverse complement strand
CGCCCGAGGTCCAGGCGCGGATCGAGCCGGCCGCCGCGCCCGGGGAGGCCGAGGACCACGTTCTGCGCCACCGTGAGCGTCGGCACCAGCATGAAGTGCTGGTGCACCATGCCCACGCCCCGCGCGATGGCGTCCCGGGGGCTGGCGAACGCCACGCGCGCCCCGCGGATCTCGATGCGCCCGTCGTCGGGCGCATAGAGCCCGTAGAGAACGTTCATCAGGGTCGTCTTGCCCGACCCGTTCTCGCCCAGGACGGCGTGGATCTCGCCTGCGGCCACCTCGAGATCGATCCCGTCGTTGGCAAGAATCCCCGGGAAACGCTTGGTGATCTCGGTCATACGGAGCAGGGGGGCCGGCCGGGCCGCCGGCCCAACCGCGCCCCCCGCCCCCCGGGGTGCAGGGGGGGTTGAGGAACCCTGGAGGACGGTCACGGCTTCCGCTGCATCAACGCCTTCATGTCCACCTTTGGGATCTGCACCTTCCCCGACTTAATGTCCTCCGCCAAGCGCTCGGCCCTGGCCCGCACGTCGGGCGGCGCCGCCTCGCCCCAGCGTCCCAAGCGCAGGACGCCGGTCTCCAAGCCGAAGTCGATGAATTTCCCCTCGAACTGACCCTTGGCGATTCGATCCACCATCTGCTTCATCATCTCGCCGGTGCCCACCAGATTGCTCGTCAAGACCACCTGGGGGGCCAGATCGATTTGATCGGCCATATAGCCCACGGCCAGCACCTTTTTCTCCCGGGCCGCCTCGAGCACCCCGAGCCCCGAGGCATCGGCCATGTGGGTGAGCACATCCACCCCCGCCCCGATGAGCGCGGTAGCGGCTTCCTTGCCCTTCACGGGATCGTAGAAGGTGCCGACGAACGTCGTGCGCACGTCCACCTTCGGGTCGGTCGCGATGACGCCGAGGCGAAAGGCCTCCGCCTGCCGCCGGATGGGCGGGATCTCCCAGCCGCCGACGACGCCCACCTTCTTCGCCTTCGTCATCCACGCTGCCACGGCGCCGGTGACGTGGAAGAGTTGCTCCACGTAAATGTCCACCGAGGCAAGGTTCGGGCCCGTGACGACCCCGAAGGTGTTGAGGAACTTCTTGTCGGGGAAGTCCTTGGCTACGCGCTGGAGGGCATCCCCCCATTGGAAGCCGTGACCGATGATCACGTCGTACCCCCGGGTGGCGTAATCCCGGAGCGTCGTCACGAAGTCCGTGCGCTGCACGCTCTCGGTGAAGGCCACCTCATGACCCAGCTCTTCCTTGATGCGCATCAGGCCGGCATGGGCGGCCGCATTGAATCCCTTGTCGCTGATGGCCCCGGGCAGGCAGAGGGCCACCTTGAGCTTCTTCTCGGCCGCCGCCGCTTCGCGAGGGGCGCTCACCAACCCCCATACCGCCAGGACGATACAGACAGCCATCACAATGGGTCCGCGCCGCATCGACTGCATGATCCCCTCCCCGTTGAGGAGCGGACGGTGTCCGCCCTCTCGTCCGCACGCCATCCCCCATCCCTCGCTCAGCCCGCCCCGGCCCGGCGCGCCACCGGATGCCCGGCGAGCCCGAGGGCCGCGAGCCGCTCTTCCGTCGGCAACCCTCCGGCATCCCAACCCCGGAGCCGGTAGTACAACGGCAGCATGGCGGCCAGGGGAACGACGCGCCCCCGCGACGCGCCCTCCGGTAGCGGCTCCCGGAGGAACCGCTCGGGAAGGGTATCCTCTGCCGGGCCGACGCCGGCGGCACGATTGAACAGCCGCTCCAGGTTGATCGTCCGTTCCCCGACCCGCAGCGCCTCCTCCGGGGTCATGGGAAGCCCGGTGACCGCCGTGAAGATTTCGGCCAGGTGGGTCTCGTCCCAGGCGAGGCTCTCGAAGGGGAAGGCGCACGTGCCGATGCAGTTGTAAGCGCAGGTGAAGTTCTGCATCCAGATGGTGGATCGGACCTTCCGTTCCGACGCGTCGAACCGGTCCAGCGCCCGCTCCTCCCCCGCGGCCGCCCAGACCTCGAATCGCATCATGTAGGCCTCCAGGTGGCAGCCGCCCCGATTTCCCGTCGCGTAGCCGAGACCCATCCCGAAGGCGCCCCGCGGATCGTACCCAGGGACCTCGAGACCCTTCACGTGCATCGCGTACCTGGCGGCATCGCCTCCCAGGTGCTCCGCGGCACGCCGAACGCCCTCAGCCAAGAGGTCGCCGATGCCCTGTCGCCGGGCGATCCGCTCCAGGAGGGCCCAGAGCGTCTCCCGGCGCCCCCACTCGAGCGCGAGCCCATCGGCATCCTTCACGGTGACGAGGCCGCGCTGCGCGCATTCCAGGAGGAAGGCCACGGCCCCGCCGGCCGAGATGGAATCCATCCCCAGCGCGTTGCACAGATGGTTGGCACGAAGCACAGCGGCCGGATCCCGGGCGACGGGAATGCCTACGAGTCCCCCCAGGGCGAACGTGGTCTCGTACTCGGGCACGTCCAGGATCTCCCCCTCGACGTCGCAGAGCTTGTACTGCCGGAGCGGATCTTCGTACCCATGGCGATCGGCCACGACCCACCCGTCACCGAACAGGACGTCGTGATAGTTTTCGCTGCCCGGAAGGAAACCCGCCTGGAAGTTCTTCGTCGGGTACAGGCCCAAGCGGTTCACCTTGTCCACGGTGATGGTGGTGCCGTACTGGGAGAGGAGCTTCATGTAGGGATGCCGCTCCAGGATCTCGTTGAGCCGCCTGCGGAGCGCCTCAACCTCCTTCGCGTTGGCCACCGGGGCCGGCCGTCCCGACGCCACCACCACGGCCTTGAGGCGCTTGGATCCCATCACCGCGCCGAGGCCCCCGCGGGCCGCGACCCCGTACTTGTCGTTCACTATGCAGGCGAACCGCACCCGGTGCTCCCCGGCCGGCCCGATGCAGGCCGCGCGGAGGCGCCGGTCCCCGTGGATGCCCCGGATCCGATCGCAGGTGACCTGAGTATCGAGGCCCCACAGGTCGGACGCCTCGCGGAATTCCACCCCCCCGTCCTGCACGAGGACGTAGACGGGTCGTCGCGACTGGCCCTCGAAGACCAGGACGTCCGCCCCCGATTGGCGGAGGGCCGCGCCGAAGAACTCGCCGCCGGAGCTGAACGAGATGGTGCCGGTGAGCGGGGACTTTCCGCCGACCGTGTTCCGTCCGGAGAGCGGCAGCGTGGTCCCCGTCGCCGGCCCGGTCGCGAACACCAGTGGGCTCTGGGGTGCCAGGGCGTCCACCTGGGGGTCCACCTCGTCGGCCACGATTTTGGACGAGATGCCGCGCCCGCCGATGAAGTGGCGGAGGGTCGCCTCGTCGATCTCCTCCGTGCGGCAGGTCCGGTTGGCGAGATCTATTCGAAGGACGCGCCCGAAGGGTTTCATGGGTCTCCAGCCCCGGGCGGGCCGGCGCGATCGGTCTCGGCCAGCGGCCCGTAGACCTCGGGGCGCCGCCACGCCAGCAGCCCCGGGATGGTCCGGTATGGTTTGGGGAGGGCGAGCGTCTCTTCGTGGGTCCGCAGCCAGTCCAACCGTTCCAGGTCCAGTTCGGCGACCAGCAGGCCGGCGTCCCGGCGTTCGGCCAGGACGCCCTCGGGACCCGCAATGGTCCCCACCCCCCTTTCCATCCCGTAGAGGTTCTGGCACACGACCACGTACACATGGTTCTCGATGGCCCGCGCGCAGACCAGCACTTTCCACGACTCGAAGAGCTCGTAGATCATCCCGCCGACCGGGGCGAACACGATGTCGGCGCCCTGCAAGGCGAGGAGTCGGCTCAGTTCGGGCGAAAAGATCTCCGAGCACACCAGGAGGCCGAGGCGGCCCGCCGGCGTCTCCACCACCTGGGGGGCGCCGCCCGGCTGGACGCGGCGGCCGAAGAGCACGCGGTCCACCGCCTCCGGCGCCGGTTGGCAGCGGCGATACGTGGCCCGCACATCGCCCTCGGGCCCGAGGAGGTAGAGCATGTTGTAGAAGGCGTCGGCCGTCGCCGGTTCCAGGCCGCCGCACACCACGTGCATCCCATTCTGGCGGGCCGCACGGCAGAGGTCGGGCAGTGGCTGGAAGGTCAGGCTGCCCGAATACGGGCCGGGGTACCCTTCCGGGAAACAGATGATCTGGGCGCCCGCACGGGCCGCTTCGGCGATGGCGGCCAGCGCGCACTCCAGATTCGCCGGCTCGTCCTTGCCGCGGAACGTACGCGGCTGCGAGGCCGCCACGGTGACCCGACGCGGGGCGCTCATTGCGCTCCCAGGTGATGGGCCAGCCAATCCGCCATGGGCGTGCGGATGCGCTCGAAAACGTTATGGCCGCAGTGGATAGCATCCTCGGGAATCACGACGGTCTGAGGGGCCTGGGTCGCAGCATCACGGAGCTTGTGGGCTTCCTCCACCGGGATCAGCCAGTCCTGTTTCCCGTGGAAGATGTACCGTTCCTTCGCCTCCGCATGCGACGCGGCCCCGCAGACGTAGGCCAGGCCGTCCTGCGTCGCCACGTGGATCCGGTCCCAGAAGTCGGGGATCCGGAAGATACACCCCCAGCAGACGCAAGAGATCAGTCGCCGGTCGAAGGCGGCGGACCGGGCCGCGTAATACCCGCCCAGGCTCCGCCCCAGGACGCCGATGCGAGAGGGATCGATCTCGGGCCGGCACTCCAGAAAGTCGATCACACGGCTCGTGTAGCGCTCGAAGTCTGGTTGCATCTTGCACCGGAACCACATCTCGCCCTGGCCAGGACCATCGAAGGCCAGGGTCGCCACGCCCCGGCGCAGGAGCATGTTCTCGAACCCGTAGCTTTCCTCTTTGGTGGTTTCCAGGCCGCCGATCAAGATGGCGCAGGGGGCCTTCGCGATGCCCGGAGGGAGCCGGAGGTAGCCAGGGACGCTGGTCTCTTCGATGGGGATGTCCAGGCGCTCGGCCGGCGGAACAAGGAGGGGCGCGGCCATCTGATACAGCTCCTGCTTCTTGCGTTGGCCGGCTTCCCGTCTCTCGGGACACCGGAAGTAGAGAAACTGGCCGTAGTGGTAGTGCAGGCAGGCGCGCCAGTAATACTCGCCCGCCGACACCTTCCATCCCCTGGCGAGCGCCTCATCTCCGAGGCGCTCGTACCGTTCCCCGAACTCCGCCCACACATCGAACCACTGACCCCAGTGCTGGACGCGATCGAGGATCTCGCGGAGGTCCGGGTACCACATTCCGTCGCCCAACATGCGGCCGTGGGCTTCGGCCATGACGTCATCGATCAACTGCCGGGTCATTACCAGATCCTCAGTACGGCACGCGCGGCACGTCGCAATGGCGAAAGGCCAGGGACGCCTGCGCGGCGACGGGACGCCATTTGCTACCATGGATGCCCCGGGTCGTCAAATACCTTCCCTCGCCGCCAGGGCCACTCCAGGGAGGGACGCAGTCCCGACGGCGACGGTGGCGGGATGATGGCGGGAGATGATGGCGGGAGGGTTGACGGCTTCGTCGACCCCCGCGCATACTGGGCTGCTCACGCTTCCCTTGCCGGCCACAGATCAAGCCCAAGACGTCGATTTGGACACACAACGTGAGGGAGGATCCAGCATGGACGATGCTACGCTCCATCGCACGGCGAACCGCGATGTCGTCGTGCAGAGCCTCGAAGGATCCTCTGCGCTGGCGGTGATCGGTGGGGAATACACCGTCTTCTTCGACGAGCCGAAGGAGTTTCGTGGGCGCGGGATCGCGCCCAATCCTTTCGGCATGCTCTTGGCCGCCCTCGGGGCCTGAATGATGGGAACGCTGCGGGGCGCAGCGATGCAACACGCCATCCCGTGCGAGGGGGCCGATGTCCGCCTGAGCCTGAAGACCAACGTCATGACCGGCGGCCCCCTCGACCCGCAGGAGCGGCAACTCCGGATCGCGAAGATCGAGGCGAAACTCACCGTGCGGGGAAGGCTCTCCGCCCCCCAACAGGATCTCCTGCGGCACGCCGAAGAGACGTGCCCCGTCGGCAACACCCTCCGGCAGGGGCTGAAGCTGCTGGAGTCCGTAGAGTTCGTCCAAACGGGATAGGCCCTGCCCCCGGCGCACGCAGACGACGGGTGGCGTGATCCTTCCGAAGCTCTCCCGCCCGCAGGGCCTCGGAGGCCAGGCGAGCAACGGAAGCGGGGGGCTTCCCTCAGGCCAGGCGGAGGAGGCGGCGGGCGTTGCCGGCGAAGATGGCGTCGCGGTCGGCCGGCGGCAGGTCCAGCGCCCGCACGGAGCCGACGGGGTCCGGGTCGCCCAGGCCGAAGGGGCGGTCGCTGCCCAGGACGAACCGGTCCACCCCGACGGTCTCGATGACGTGACGCAGGTAGGCGGCGTCCAGACCGATGGTATCGTAGGCGAACCGGCGCAGGTAGTCCCGCAGCGGCGCCTTGAGGGCCGCGGCTGCGCTCGGGGTAACGGCGCACTCGCGCCGGATGCGGCCGGCCAGCGGGATCGCGTAGCCGCCCGCGTGGCAGAGCACGAAGGTGAGGCCCGGGAACCGGTCCAGCGTCCCGCTGAAGATCAGGCGGACAACCTGGATCGTGGTATCGAAGAGGAATCCGGCGAGGACGGTGAGGTGGAAGTCCCGCAGGCGATCGGCGCCGGCCGGCTCCCACGGATGGACCAGGATGGGGACGTCCAGGCGCTCCGCGGCCTCCCACACCGGCGCAAGCTCCGCCGCGTCCAGCCCGCGGCCGTTCACGTTGCTGCCGATGTAGAGGCCGCGCATGCCCAGGGAGCGCACGGCGCGCTCGGCCTCGCGCGCGGCGCCCTGCGGGTCCTGCAGGGGGCGGAGCGCCCACGCCGCGAAGCGGGCGACACCTTCCCCCTCGGCATCCGCCGTCGCGGCGGCCGCCCTCTTCGCGTTCGCCGACGCCACGGCCTCCGCCGTGGCGTCGTTCACCACGCGGCACGCTTCGGCCATCGCCCCGGCGTCCACGGCGTAGAGGAAGAGCTGGGGCGGCGGCGAGAGGACGCGCACGGTCACGTCCGAGGCGTCCATCTCCGCCCGCTGGGCGTCCAGGTCGGTGAAGAGAGGCGTCACGGCGAGCCCCGAGGGCGCCAGCGTGGCCGCACCCTCCCCGGGCCCGGGCTCCAGGCACTGGCCCAGGCGCGCGCCGTCGCGCCGCACCAGGTCGAGGAACGCCGGAGGAATGTAGTGGCAGTGCGCGTCAATGGTCACGGATGCCTCTGGGGTTCTGCCCGCTCGGGCAGGAGGACGTGCTCCAGCAGCAGGACGCTGAGGATGCCCACCACCATGCCGTTGCGGAGGATGCCATCCAGGGGGGACGGAAAGTTTCCGTAGAAGGCGGTTGGCAGGATCGGAAAGAGCGTCCCCAGCAGCGTGGAGATGCCCACCACGAAATAGTCGCGGGACGCAAGCCGGTCCTTGCCCCGGAACACGGCTTGGATCCCCACGCCGATCTGGGTGGCCATGGTGGCGCAGAAGGCGCCGCCCACCACCGGCGGGGGCACCGCCGCCAGCACCGCGGCGAGGCGTGGGACGAAGGCGAGGGCGATCAGCATCAGGGCGCACGTCACCTGGGCGCGGCGCGCCGCCACACGGGTGGCCAGGATCACGCCCGTGCCCAGGGAGAATGTGACGGTACCCAGGCTGCCGCCGAGCCCGGCCAGGATATGGCCCACCCCGTTCCAGAAGACCCCGCGTTCGATCCGCCGCGGCACGTCGGTCCCGCCCAGAACCTCGGCGACGCTGTACACGCTCCCGACGGTGTTCACCAGCACGACCAGGAAAGCGAAGGCGAACGACACGGCCGCGGCGACCGTGAAGGCAACGCCCCCGGGGTCCGGCGGAAGCGGCAGCAGGAGCCACGGCGAGGCCGCCACGATCCCGAGGTCTGCGCGACCCATCAGCCAGGCCACCACGGACCCTCCGGTCATCCCGACCAGGATGGCGATGGTGCCCACGAAGCCCCGGAGGCGATAGGCCAGGCAGGGCGTTCCGAAGGCCACCAGCATGGCCAGGAGGAAGGCGGAGGCTTCCCCGGCGGGATGCTGGCGCGTGATGCCTCCCACCAGCGGAGCGATGGCCGGCAAGAGCGACAGGGCCACCAGCATCAGCGTCACGCCCGTCACGTTCGGGGTGAAGGCGCGTGTGAGCCGGCCCATGAGACCCGTGGCCGCCACCAGCGCCCCCGCGACCCCGCCCACCATCAGGCCGCCGTGGATAGCGGCGGGTCCTTCGGGGGCCACGGCCACCAGGGCCACCAGGGCGGCGCCCGCCGGCCCGTCCTGCAGGGGATATCGGTGGCCGGCCAGGTTCTGGATCAGTGTCATGAGGCCGGCGAGGAGGAGCATGCGCTGCACGTACGCCACGGTCTGATCGGGCGAGAGGCGTAGGTGGGCGGCGATCACCGGAGCCATCAGCGTGATGATGGCGATGGCCACCAGCACCCACTGGATGCCGTAGGCCATCAGGCGCCCCGGAGGCGGGATGTCGTCGAGGCCGTAGAGGAAGTCCGCGCCGGCGGCCGGCGCCGTCCGGGGCGCTACGGCCCCTGGCGGCGGTTCGCGGTTCCCGGTTTGCGGTTCACGGTTCACGGGCGTGCCCGAGCCTGCCGGCGGTTCCCCGTTCTCGGTTCGCGGTTCGCGGTTCGCGGCCCTTCCCACAGCACCCGAGGTCCCCTGGTACGCCGGAACCGCGAACCGGGAACGGCGAACGGCGAACGAGTCGTCATGGTCGGGGGCCCACCAGGGCGAGGCCCCCCACTTCCCACGCGGCGGCCAGGAGGAGCAGGAGAGCCACGGCGGGAAGCGTGACCTTGACGTGTTCCCACGCCTCCCGGATCCGCTCGCGGCGCGGCGGCAGGAGCCAGGCCAGCCCGCACCGCATGCCCAGCGCGCCCGCGATCATGTAGGTGGGCAACTCCAGCAGGCCGGTGCCGGCGGCCACCAGGCCCCGGACCCCCTCGAAGGTGGCCGGATCGTACAGCAGTCCCAGCATCACGCCCCGCCCCACGGCCACCAGCGGCGGCAGGGCGAAGAAGATGACCCCCACCAGGGTGGACATGGCCAGCGCGCCCACGCCGAAGTTCCAGAAGAACACGATGAGGCCGGCCCGCACGTGCCGGCCGGCCCTGATGTTTCCGGCCGCGGCGGCGATGGGGGCCGAGGCCCCGACCCGTTTCAGCATCTCCTCGCGCATCTGGAGCGCCTGCGGGCGCTGGGCGCGTACGCCGGCCATGCCGGTGGCCATGGGCAGCACGTAGGCCAGCAGCATCACCACCAGCGGCGCCGCGTAGAACTGCCAGAACGAGCGCGATTTCATCGCGGGGTCCACGTTCGCCGTTCGCGGTTCACGGTTCGCGGTTCACGGTTCGCACACCACGATGCCCGGTTGGCAGGGCCCTGTCCGCGGCTACATGGAGACTTCGCGATTCCCGGTCGCCGGTCCGTGGTGGGGCGGGACCGCCCTATCGCGGCAGCCCGGGAACCGAGAACAGCGAACCGGGAAATTGGGCCTCCCCGTGAGGGCTCGGCGTCCTCACGGGGAGGCCCACAGGCCCCGCCGCTCCCGCCGCGCCAGCTCCTCGGCCCGGCGCAGGACGCGGCATTGGAGCTCGAACGCGCCCTCGAGGCTGCACTCGGCCCGGGCGAAGCCTGAACGCACCATCTCGTAGTTCAGGGTCACCACGCTCTCGGCGGTAGGCCTCCACAGGAGCTCCACCAGGGGCACCCCGTCCCGATCCCTGCCGACGGCCACGATCTCCACCGGCTGCCCCTTCCAGACCTCCAGGCGCTGCCGCGCCTCCGCGCCGTGGGGCTCCCCGCGGGCGGTCGCCGAGGGCGCGGCCGGCACTCTGATCCACGCCAGGCGCACCGTGAGGGGCGCCGCCTCGCCCGCGTCCAGCGCCAGGGTGCGGCCGTCCTCCACCCGGGCGATGGCGCCCCCCTTGAGTCCCACACCCTGCGCCGCCACGAGGGGCCCGGCCCCGGCGGCCAGCACCAGGGCCGCGGCCCCCGCGGCGATCCATCCCGCCCCTCGCATCCCGTCCTCCGCGCGCCGCCGCGCGCCGCGATGCAGGCTAGCCCAACCCCCGCCCGGGGTCAATCGCCATCCGCGATGGGGAACCTCTCTCCTTCCCTCTTTGTTCGTTGGAGATTGGCCGGGGGTCATTGTATAATGCCGGCCACTCGGCGGGGGGGCTGCATGATCTCGGTCCACGAGGCACGGGAACGGGTCCTGGCCCGGGTGACCCGGGTGACGGCGGTGGAGCGCGTCCCGGTGGACGCCGCCCTGGGCCGCGTCCTGGCCGCGGCGGCGGTGGCGCCCTTCGACGTGCCGCCGCACACCAATTCGGCGGTGGACGGCTACGCCATCGGCCGGGCCGACATCCCGGCGGCGGGCGCGGCGGCCCTGGCCGTGATCGCGGACCTCCCGGCCGGGCAGGTCTTCCACGACGCCGTGCGGCGGGGGCAGGCCCTGCGCATCATGACCGGCGCCCCCATGCCCGACGGCGCGGACACGGTGGTCCCCCAGGAAGAGGTGGCGCGCGAGGGCGAGGTGGTGCGCGTCCCCGCGACCGCGGTCCCGGGCGGCAACGTCCGCTTCCGGGGCGAGGACATCCGGCAGGGGACCACGGTCCTGGAGGCGGGCGTCCAGCTTCGCCCCCAGGACCTGGGGCTCATCTCCTCCCTGGGCTTCGCCCAGGTGGAGGTCCACGCGCGCCCCCGGGTCGCCGTGCTCTCCACCGGCGACGAGGTGGCGGCGCCGGGCGGCCCCAAGACCGCCGGGCAGATCTACGACAGCAACCGGGTCACACTCATGGCCCTGGCGCGCCAGATCGGGTGCGACCCGACCGACCTGGGCATCGTGCCGGACGTGCGCGAGGAACTGCGCGACCGCCTCGCGCACGCCGGCCGCACCGCCGACGCCGTGCTGACCTCGGGCGGCGTCTCGGTGGGCGTGTACGACCTGGTGAAGGACGTCCTGGCCGAGATCGGGGACATCGACTTCTGGCAGGTGAACATGACGCCGGGCCGGCCCCTGGCCCCCGGCATGATCGGCCCCGCCTACTTCTTCGGGCTCCCGGGCAACCCGGTGGCCTCCACAGTGGCGTTCCTCCTCTTCGTGCGGCCGGCCCTCTGGAAGCTCATGGGGCGGCGCACGCTGGACGTGCCGCGCTTCACGGCCACCTGCACCGCGGCTGTCCGGAAGAAGGCGGGCCGCATGGAGTACAAGCGGGGCATCCTGCGCTTCGGCGAGGGGGGCTGGGAGGTGAGCACCACGGGGCCCCAGGGGTCGGGCATCCTGCGCTCCATGGTGCTGGGCAACTGCCTCATGGTGCTGGAGGAAGAGCGGGGGGACGTGAAGGAAGGGGACGTGGTGTGGGTCGAACCCTTCGTCCCCCTCTGGTGAGGAACGGTTCCCGGTTTGCCGTTCGCGGTTCGCGGTTCTTCGGAGCGCCGATCCCTGTCCCGTTTCCGAACCGAGAACCGCGAACAGCGAACTGCGAACGAGCAATCCGTAACCCGCAAGGAGAGACCAGGAGGTTTCGATGGCAGCCAATCCGGTTCGCGTGGCGTCGGTGGGCATCGGTTGGTGGAGCGGCGTGCTGGCCGACAGCGTCCACGGCAAGAGCGACCAGATCCAGATCGTGAGCTGTTTCACGCGGGACGAGGGGAAGCGCGGCCAGTTCGCCGCCAAGTACGGCTGCCGGCAGGCCAAGAGCTATGAAGACGTCCTGAAGGACCCCGCCGTGGAGGGGGTGCTGCTCACCACCCCACACACCCTGCACGCGGACCACACCATCGCCGCCGCGCAGGCCGGCAAGCACGTCTTCGTGGAGAAGCCCTTCACCCTCCTGACGGCGGACGCCGTCAAGGCGGCCGACGCCTGCCGGAAGGCCGGCGTGGTGCTGGCCGTGGGGCACAGCCGGCGCCGCCAGCCCACCAACCGGAAGCTGAAGGCCATGCTGGACGCCAAGGAGCTGGGGATCCCCATCCAGGCCGAGTGCAATCTCTCCGCCGGGGCCGCCCTGGGCTACAAGCCCGGCTTCTGGCGGTCCGAGCGGAGAGAATCGCCGGCCGGGGCCATGGCCGGCATGGGCGTGCACCACGTGGACACGCTCCAGTACCTCCTGGGCCCCATCGCCCGGGTCATGGCCATGTCCAAGCGCCTGGCCGCCCCGGTGGACCTGGACGATGCCACGGCCATCCTCTTCGAGTTCGAGCGGGGCCCCCTGGGGTTCCTGGGAACCTGCCTCGTCCTCCCCAAGGTTCTCTACCTGAACGTCTACGGCACCGAGGGCAACGTCTACACCGAAGGCGAGGGGGCCAGGCTCTTCGTCCAGAAGAAGGGCACGGAGGACAGGGCGTCCGTGCCCATGCCGCCGGTGGACATCATCCGGGAGGAGATGGAGGACTTCGCCCGGGCCGTGCGCGGGCAAGGCGCCTATGAGGTGACCCCACAGGACGCCGTCCGGGTGGTCGCCGTGTACGAAGCCGTCGTGCGTTCCGCCGAGACGGGCCGCGCCGTGGCCGTCTCGGAACTCCTCACGTAAGGGGCGTGAAGGGCTGCCGTGGCCGTTGCCAAGGATGACGCCGAGGCCATTCGCGCGGCGAACGATCGGTTCTACCGGGCCTTCGAGAAGCTGGACATGGAGGCCATGGTCGGGGTGTGGGCGCAGACCGACTACGTGAAGTGCATCCACCCCGGGTGGGGGCTGCTGGCGGGGTGGGAGGCCGTGCGGGCCAGTTGGGAGCTCATCTTTCGCAACACCGGCGAGATCACCTTCACCCTCACCGACGTCCAGGTGGAGTTCCGCGGGCCCCTGGGCTGGGTCACCCTGACCGAGAACATCCTCTCCCACCTGGAGGGCCGGGTGGCGGCCACCTCGGTCTTGGCCACCAACGTCTTCGAGCGGACGGGGGGCGGATGGCGCCTGATCCACCACCACGCCTCCCACGTGATGATGCCCCCCGCGCGCGGGGCCTCGGACACCATCCACTGACTGACGGCGCTCAGCCGTCAGTCATCAGTTGTCAGCCTTGGCCCGGCCGGCATCGGGCGTTTCCGGACGGCCACCGAAGACGGGACCCTCCGGGCTGACGGCTGAAGGCTGCCCCATGGTCCCCCTGCGCTACGAACCCTACCGGCCCGAACGGAACCCAGCCGACCTGATCCTGGTGGGCGGCGCCGCGCCGGCGGCGCTGCATCTGAGCCACTGGCCGGGCAACGCCACCCCGCCCCCGCTCACGGCGGACACGAGCCTCGAGAGCGTCCTCAAGTTCCTGAACCTGAAGACGGCGCGGCGCGAGACGTTCCGCCGGGGCGCCGGGATCGTGACCAGCCCGGCGTTCGGCGTGGACGCCCTGCTGGCCGTCTGGGCCCTCCTCGCCCCCCACCGCGCCCAGGGCTTCACCGGCCCGCTGCAGGCGGTGGCCTTCTCGGCCGAGTACGCCGTGGTCGTCTTCCCCGAGGCCACCAGGATCTGCTGCGCCCTGAACCGGCTGGGGGATGCGGACCGCTCCCCGCTGCGGGACGAGTTCGGCGGGGCCGACGCCTGGGAGCGCCTGGGCGCCGTGTTCCGCGCCCTCCTCCCGCGCCTCGACGAGGTCTTCGGCTCCGTGGACCGATTCGAGGCGGACTGGCGCGAGGAGGTCGCGGCCATCCAGTCCGACCGGGAGCTGTTGACCCGGGGGGCGGCCACGGTGGAGGAGTTTCCGGAGGTGGACCTCGCCGTGGTGCGCGCGCCGCGGCCGCTGCACCCGGCGGCCCGCAACACCGCCACCGAACGCCTGCGGATCCTCACCATCACGAGGGGGAGCCTCTACGAGTTCGCCTACCGCGCCGAGACGTGGGCGGCCTTCGCCAGCCGCCCCGTGGCCCCGCGCATCGACCTCGAGCCGCTCCTCCCGGCGCTACAGGCCATGGATTCGGCCGGGGCCTGGCGGTGGGACGGCCTCGCGCGCCGCACCCCGTCGCTCCACTGTGCCGATGCCGCCGGCCGCCCCGCCCCCAGCGCCATCCCGCCCGACCGCCTCCTGGCCCTTCTGCGGGAGTACCTCGCCGCGCACGCCGCCGACGCCGCCCTGCACTGGAACCCGCGCAGCCCGCACCCCGAGCTCGCGCTCGGGGTCCCCGGTTCACGGTTCCCGGTTCCCGATTAGGGTCCTGAGCTCGATGAACGTTCCAGATTCGGCGCCGGTTCCCGTACCCGTTCCCGATAGCATGTCAGCCGCCGCGGCTGGCGCGTTGGCCGGATTGTAACTTCCGTCCCGAGGCCGGGAACGGGGACGGGAAAGATTGGGAGGCGAACCTCAGGGGCGGGACCCTACTTCCCGGTGTAGATGACGCGGTAGATGCCGGTGGGGGTGGTGAAGTAGAGGTAACCATCCGGCCCCTCCGCCACCTCGACGACCGGGCCGGGGGCCTGGATCAGGACCTCGTCCCGCTCCACCTGCGCGTACTCCGGATATCGCAGCAACACCCGGCGGATCACCCCTGTTGCCTGCTCGCCCACGTAGAGGTTGAACCGGAACGCCGGCGGGTACCGGAGGCCCGTATAGAAGGCCATGGTGCTGGGCCCCGCGGCGGAGCGGTAGGTGAGCAGCGGGTCGATGAAGCGGGCGTCCCGGCCCGGCCCCATCACCTTGGGCCACCCATAGTTCCCGCCGGGGAGGATGAGGTTCAGTTCCTCTCCCCGGTCCCCGCCGCTGTCCGTGGCGAAGAGGCGGCCCGTCAGCGGGTGGAAGGATAGGCCAGACGCGTTGCGGATCCCCAGGGCGTACACCAGCGATCCGGGCTGCGGGTTGTCGCCCGGAATGGACCCGTTGGGGTTCATCCGCAGGATCTTGCCCAGGGGAACGGCGGGGTCCTGCGGGGCCGCAGGGTCCCCCGCGTCCCCCACGCCGGCGTACAGCCTCCCGTCGGGGCCGAACCGCAGGCCGCCGCCGTTGCGGAAGGGGGCGGCGGGAATGCCGTCCAGGATCACCCGCGGGTCCTCGGCGCGCCCGTCGCGCTCGCGCAGGCGGACGATGCGGTTGCGCAGCGGGGCCGGCGCGGTGTGGTAGGCGTAGAGGAACCGGCGGGTGGCGAAATCGGGATGAAGCACCAGGGCGAGCAGGCCCTGCTCCCCTGGACCGGCCGGCACCTCCAGGGTGGCCAAGGGATCGGGGCGCAGGACGCCGCGCTCGATGAGCCGGATGCGGCCGGTGTGGCGCTCGGCGAAGAAGATCCGCCGGTCGGACTCGAAGGCGAGGGCCGACGGGTAGTTGAGGTTCTGCCAGACGGGTTGCACCTCGAAGTGCGGATGCGGCGCCTGGCGCGCGCGGGGAGGTCCCCCGACCGCCAGGGGAACAGCCGCCAGGAGGGCCAGGAGCGCCAAGAAGATGACCGGAACCCGCGAACGATGCCCCATGTACCAAGACTCAGCAGGCTGCCGAAAACCCGTCTTCTCCGCAGGCCGCTCAAACAGGTCCAGATGCAAGGCGGCGCGCGAAGCGCCGAGTGAGGCGTACGCTGGGTACGGCGCAGCGCCACCGCTGCCGCTGCGCCGGCAGCGGGATGAGATGTCCGAGCGCGCCAACGCCGCAGATGGGCCTGTTTCAGCGGCCTGTCAGTCGACGCGCACGATGGCCCGCGCCGGGAGCAACGCCCGGAGCCGGGCGACGGCGCCGTCCACCGGCGCCCGCTCCTTGGCCTCGATGGTGACCTTCACCTTGTACCCGGGGGCGTTCATCTCGGGGTACGACCCGATCTGCAGGGCCGGGAACTCGCGCAGCACGGCGTGCAGCGCGTCGGCCAGGTCGCCCTCGTCCATGTCCACGTACACCTGCTGGAGCTGGAAGGGCGCGTCCCGGAAGCGCTCCTGGACGGCCAGGAACTTCTGGCGGAGGATCTCGGGGATGCCCGGGAAGATGTAGATGTTCCGGAAGGCGATGACGGGAAAAACCAGGGAGTCGGCGCCCACCAGCTCGCCCCCCTCGGGCATCTCGGCCATCTTCAGGTGGGCCTCCGTGATCCGGGCGCGGTAGAACTCGCGCAGCACGCGCTCCAGGGTGGGCTCGCGCACCACGGCGCGCCCGAAGGCGTGGGCCACGGCCTCGATGGTCACGTCGTCGTGGGTGGGGCCCACGCCGCCCGAGGTGAACACGAAGTCGTAGGCCCGCGCGAAGGCCCGCACCTCGGCCGCGATCACCTCCACCTCGTCGGGCACCACCGTGATGCGGCGCAGGTCTACCCCCAGGTCGCGCAGGGCCCGGGCGAAGAAGGGGCTGTTGGCGTCCTGCACCTTTCCCGAGAGCACCTCGTTCCCGATGATGAGGACCCCGGCGAGCTTCCCCATGCGGGCCGGGCTAGGCCGCCGCGGGCGCCAGGATCCGGCGCACGGCGGCGGCGCGGCGGGCGAACGCGGCGCCTTCCACCGCCGGGACACAGCCCGCCGTGGACAGGGCCGCGTCCAGCTCCACCCAGGACACGCAGCCGTCGTACGCCGGATGGTTGGGGATGGTGAGGGGCCGGGAAAGGCGGTAGGCGCGGACCAGGATCACGTGGAGGCCGGGCCGGTTCCGATACCAGAACCGGCCTTCCACCGTGGGCCAGGACAGGATGTGCTCGTCGGCCAGCGCCCGCAGCGGCTCGATGGAGGTCATCTTCACCACGTCCTCCACCACGGCATAGTGGCGGAGGGTCACGGTCCGATCCGTCGGGGCGGCGGGCGCCACCGCCGCGAAGTCGGCACGGGCGGCCGGCACCAGGTCCTCCGCCTTCTGGTGCACGTAGGTGGGGAAGAGGAAGAACTCACGGTGCTCCACCTCGAATTCCCCCTTCTGCTCGTGGATGCCGCCCTTCCGGATCAGCACCACCTGCCGCCCCGTTCCCAGGTAGTGATCCACGACGGCCCACTCCTTCAGGGCCACGGCGTTGGTCGCCAGCATGGTGTCGGTCCTCCCCCGATGGTTTCGCCCCCCTCCGGGCGCCACGGATTCTAGCCTGCCGCGCCCGGCCCCAGCAAGCCCAATCCACCAGCGCGGCCTGCGGAGTGCGGAATGGATGGTTGACGGGGGCGGGGAGCGGGAGTAGTCTGCGCTGCGCGGCCGGGGAATGCGCCGCATCGGAGCCTCCCGCCATGACGGCGTCGCCCTATACCCGATTGCTCTTCGCCCACCTGCTCCCCGGGGCCGGCCTCGTGTGCGCCATCCTGTTCCTCCTGGACGTCCCGGTGGAGGACGGATACCGCATCAGCCTGCTGGAATGGAGCATGGATTCGGATCGGGTCTTTCCCTACCTGGCGGCCGTGGGGCTGGTGGCCAGCGCCGTCCTGGGCGCGGTGATCCAGGCGGCCCGCACGCTCCTGGTGGATCCTTGGGCCCTGCGCCGCCCCGCGCCGGCGGCCGCCGCCCCCGCCGCCGATCCGGGGGCCCCGCCGGCGGCGGGCGATGCGGCGCCGGGGGCGGATCCGGGCCGCGGCAACGCCGGCCGGCGGGCGGCACCCGGCCCCCTGGCCGAGCTCCACGGGAACCTGGCCATCGCGCTGCTCCTGGCCGCCTTCTGGATCACGGCCAAGATCCTCCGCGGCGGCGGGA
>Ga0214473_10004101_pt1 | contig 17533 bp, 20 predicted proteins | sample RVTome_7_FD_203509 | JGI IMG/M metagenome (GOLD analysis project Ga0214473, IMG submission 203509) | Soil microbial communities from uranium-contaminated site in the Upper Colorado River Basin, Wyoming, United States - RVT98D197 | ecosystem: Environmental > Terrestrial > Soil > Contaminated >... | reverse complement strand
GCCTCGCGGGAGGCCTGGTCGGTGTCGAGCTTGTGGTCTGCGTCGCTCATGCGGGCCGGGATGCTACCCACCCCCGCGCTCGGTGGTGAGCGCGACCTCGGTCCCCTCGAACCGGGCGATGTCCGCGATCTCGGAGTCGAGCGCCTCCCGCATCTGGGGCGGGATCGACCCGGGGTCGTTGAACGCGAGCTCCAGCCGGCCGCCCTTCCGGTACACGCGCCAACCCGCTTCCACGACGCCGTCGCGGACGATCACGGGGTAGATCCCGCCGCCCCCGTCCGAGACCGTCTCCCGGTGCCTCTCCCCCGTCGTGAACCCGCGGTCCTTGTAGCCGAGCAGGTAGGTGTCGAACCCGCCCAGCATGCGGACCTGATCGGCGCGCGGAAGGCGCGGCAGCCCGCTCCGCACCGCCACCATGTCGTCCTCACCAACCCGGACCTGCTCCAGCTCGGCCGAGATCGCCTCCAGCCCGGCGCGGACGTCGCGCAGGGCGAGCCCCGACCAGTAGGCGAAGTCCCGGTCGGTCGCCGGCCCAAAGGCACGGACGTAGCGGCGGGCCAGCTCTGCCAGCGCGCGGTCCCGGTCGAAAGGAGGCGGTTTTCCAATCCAATCTTCGCGGCGAACGAGCATCGACTGAGCGCCTCGGTCGGGACCGAGCAACGCGAGTCCGGACGTGACAGCGAGCCCGACTACGTGCAGGCGGGTCTGGGCGTTGAGCGCGATCCCGGCGTCGGCCACCCGCGCGGCCGCCTCCGGACGCGTCAGCGGGCCGTTGTCGAGCGCTCGCGCGATCGCCCCCAACGCCTTCTCCTGCCTGCCCTGCGGCATGCCGAGCTGCTCCAGGCGCCTTCGCGACCAGCGCTCGATCGGGGGCTCGAACAGCGGCAGCATCCAGCCGGCGTCCTCGGTGGCGATCATGTGGATCGTCTTCCGCATCAGCCAGGTGCGCAGCAGCGATCGCTCGGCCGTCCTCGCGCGATCGACGTCCGCGGCCGTCAGGGCGCGAGCCCGGGACCGAACGGAGAGCCGCGCCGCGGGCGGGTCCTGGGCTTGGATGCCCGCGGTCAGGCGCGCGATTTCGGCTGGATCGCGAATCGCCGCCGGCCGGTGCAGAAGCTGCGCGGCGGCGCGGACCCGCGCCAGCCGCGCCGGGTCGATCCGTCTCGGGGCGGGCGCCACCCCTCCTCCCGCTAGCGGGAGGACCTCTTCGCGCGCGCACGGCTCTCGTGGCGCTGGATCACGTTCTCGACCAAGCGCTGGATCCGCCGATCGCCCTCGACCTTGACGTCACCGTGCTCGTACGCCTCGCGCCAGTCCTTGATCCGGCCCTCGGTCGCGAGCTCGTTGAAGTGCGAGCGGGCGACGGAGACGCTGATCCGAGCGTCCTCGGGCTCACCCTTCGTGATCTCGGGCCCCGGGCATCGAACACGGAACACCTGAACGTCGCCCCGGCCGCGCAGCTCCAGCCTCAGCACCAGCTTCATCCGGTCCAGCGCGGGCACCTCGGCGATGAAGCGCTGATACGCCGTCGCAATCAGGTCCTGAGCACGAGCCACGCCGACCTCCTGTCCGATCCCCCTCGACAACGGAGCCTGCGGCTTAAGCCGGTCAGGCGCCGTGTCGCTGCAAGAGCTTTTTCCCGATCACCATTCGCTGGATCTCGGACGTCCCCTCCCCGATCAACAGCAGAGGGGCGTCCCGGTACAGACGCTCGATCTCGTACTCCTTCGAGTACCCGTATCCGCCGTGGATCCTGAAAGCGTCCTCGACGACCTCCTTGCCGGTCTCGGAGGCGAACAGCTTCGCCATCCCAGCCTCGAGGTCGGAGCGCTCGCCGGCGTCCTTCAGGCGCGCGGCCTTCATCGTCAATAGCCGCGCCGCCTCGACCTTGGTCGCCATGTCGGCGAGCTTGAACTGGATCGCCTGGTGCTCCGCGATCGGTTTCCCGAAGGTCTTGCGCTCCTGGCTGTAGCGCAGCGCCAGCTCCAGCGCCCGCTGCGCGATCCCGACGCCGCGCGCGGCGACGTTTACCCGACCCACCTCGAGCGCGTCCATCATCTGCCGGAATCCCTCGCCGACGCCCGCTTCCTCGCCGCCGAGCACGCGCTCCGGGGGACAGCGGTAGCCGTCGTACACGAGCTCCGTCGACTCGACGCCCTTGTAGCCCATCTTCTTGATCTTCGGCGGGATGTCGAGGCCCGCGAACTCGCCGCTGTTCTCGCTCGCCCCGGGCTCCTTCTCGGTGATGAAGCACGTCATCCCCTTGTAGGGCGGGTCCGCCTTCGGATCGTTCTTCATCAACACGAACACGACCCCCGACAGAAGCCCGTTCGTGACCCACATCTTCTGGCCGTTCAGCTCCCACGCCCCGTCGTCGCCCTTGGTCGCGACGGCCTTGATCCCCTGCACGTCGGAGCCGACCTCCGGCTCCGAGAGCGAGAACGCGGCCCGGAGCTCGCCGGTCGCCATCCGCGGCAGGAAGTGGTCCTTCTGCTCGTCGGTGCCGAACTTCAGCAGCAGGTAGGAACCGATGAAGTGGGTGTTGACAACGCCGGAGATCGAGATCCACCCGCGCGACAGCTCCTCGACGATCATCGCGTAGGTCGTCAGGTCGAGGCCCATGCCGCCGTAGTCCTCGGGGATGGTGACGCCGAACAGCCCCAGCTCCTTCATCTGCTCGACGATCGCCTCGGGGAACTTGTCCTCGGCGTCGAACTCCTCGGCGACGGGGATGATCTCGTTGTCGACGAACCCGCGCACCATCTCGGTGATCGCCTTCTGCTCGTCGGTCTTCTCCGCGTATGTGGGTGTCGCCACCGCCATCGCCGGGTGAGCAGGATACTGCGGTCGTGTCCGCCGAGAATGTGCAGCTTGCCACGCGGCTGATGTCGTCGCTGCCCCTCGGCGACCTTGCTGCGGCGATCCGGGATCCGGCGCAGCGCGAGGCGATGGCGGCGACCTGGACGTCCTTCGCCGACCCAGAGATCGAAGTCGTCAGGGTCGGGCCGGCCTACACCGGCGAGCCGATCACCTACCGAGGCCTCGACGGGTTCCTCGAGTTTTGGACCGACTGGCTGGAGCCGTGGCAGACCTTCCGGATCGAGACCGAGGAGCTCCTGGACGCCGGCGACAAGGTGGTGATGCTCGCGCGCCAGACCGGCCGCACGGAGACCGGGGGCGCCGCGGTGGAAGGCCGGGGCGCGGCCGTGATGACCTTCGTCGACGGAACGCTGACCCGGATCGAGTTCCACCTCGACCGCGAACGGGCGCTGCGGGCCGCCGGCCTGGCCGAGTAAGCCCGACTAAGCTGCCGCGGATGCGAAACCCTCGTCAGTTCACTCATCCCCTGGCTCTGGGCGCCCCGGAGCCCCCGCTAGAGATCCCGGTGAAGCCCGCGCGGATGATCCACTTCCTCGACGCGTCGAACGAGAAGATGGTGTCGAAGGTCCCCGACATGCTCGGGAAGACCGACGTCCTGCTCGGCAACCTCGAGGACGCGATCCCGGCCGACCGCAAGGAGGCCGCCCGGGAGGGCCTGATCTCGCTCGCGAAGGAGACCGACTTCGGCAACACCGCGCTGTGGACGCGAATCAACAGCCTCGACAGCCCGTGGGCGCTCGACGACCTCCTGCGGCTGGTCCCGGAGATCGGCGAAAAGCTGGAGGTCGTGATGGTGCCGAAGGTCGAAGGCCCGTGGGACATCCACTACGTCGACCGCCTGCTCGCCCAGCTCGAGGCGAAGGCGGGCCTAAAGCGCTCGTTGCTGGTGCACGCGATCCTCGAGACCGCGCTCGGAGTCTCCAACGTCGAGGAGATCGCGGCGGCGAGCCCGCGGATGCAGGGGATGAGCTTCGGACCCGCCGACCTCGCCGCCTCGCGACGGATGAAGACCACCCGGGTGGGCGGCGGCCACCCCGCCTACCGGACGGTCGAGGATCCTGACCCCGACAACCCGGATGCGCCGCGGGCGAGCTACCAGCAGGACCCGTGGCACTACTCGATCGCGCGCATGGTCGACGCCTGCAACTCCGCCGGGATCCTCCCCTTCTACGGCCCGTTCGGCGACATCTCGGACGACGTCGGGTGCGAGGCCCAGTTCCGGGGCGCGTTCCTGCTCGGCTGCGTCGGCGCCTGGTCGCTGCATCCGCGCCAGATCGAGATCGCCAGGCGCGTGTTCAGCCCCGACCCGGACGAGGTCAAGTTCGCGAAGAAGGTGCTGGAGGCGATTCCGGACGGCCGCGGCGTCCACATCATCGACGGCCGGATGCAGGACGACGCCACCTGGAAGCAGGCGAAGGTGATGGTGTCGCTGGCCGAGATGCTGGCCGAGCGCGACCCGGAGCTCGCGAAGGCGTACGAGCTGTAGCCCGCCCGCGGGCGCGGTGATAGCGTTGCCGCGGATCCTTCAACGCCAACCTGGAAGGGGTCGTGATGGCTGAAACGCTCAACGGAGCCTGCTTGTGCGGCGGCGTCGAATATGAGGTTCAAGATCCGGAGGCGCTGGGCATCTGTCACTGCACTCGCTGCCAGCGGTGGACGGGCTCGAGCCTTGCAGCGGTGCTCGTGGCCCCGGAGAACTTCAAGTTCACCAAGGGCGAGGACTCGGTCAAGCGCTACGAGAGCGAGCTCGCGCCCCGCCACTTCTGCGGCAACTGCGGATCCAGCCTGTACGACGACCTCGGCGAGAAGTACTTCGTGGCCGCGGGGCTGATGCGCGACCTGAAGCTCGAACCGGCCTTTCACATGCAGGTCGCGAACAAGGCCGGTTGGGACAAGATCGGCGGCGACGCGCCGCAGTACGACGAGATGCCGCCCGGCTGACGGGAGGGCCGCGCGGAGCTAGCGCAGGTCCTGCGGGAAGTCTGAGCATGGGTGGGTGAGCCGTTCCGCCACCGGATGCGGGTCCGCTACCACGAGTGCGACCCGCAGGGCGTCGTCTTCAACGCCAACTACCTCGCCTACTGCGACATCTGCCTCACCGAGCTGTGGCGCGAATCGGTCGAGGGGTACGCGGGGATGGCGGCGAAGGGGATCGACGTGGTCGTCGCCGAGGCCCGGATCCGGTTCCTGGCTCCGCTGCGATTCGACGACGAGCTCGAGATGGCGCTGGAGATCACCCGCCTCGGCACCACCGCGATGGAGATCTCGATCACGATCACGCTCGACGGCGAGCCGATCGCGGAGGCGGAGCTGGCGCAGGTGTTCATCGAGCTCGAGCACGGCGAGAAGATCCCGATTCCGGACGAGATCCGGCGTGGGCTGGAGCCGTACGCGACCGGGTAGGGTGACGGTCATGCGTCGCGCGATCGCGATCGCGGTGGTTGCCTTGACCGGGTTGGCCGCGACGCCGGCCGCCGCCAGCGCCGGGGACAGCTTCAACCCATCCCCGGTCAAGCACGTGACCGTGAACGGCGGCTCGTTCGGGTACCGGACGGTGGGGAGCGGACCCCCGCTCGTGATGATCATGGGCTTCACCGGGACGATGACCGAGTGGGACCCGGCGCTGGTCGGGCGGCTGTCGCAGAGCCACCGGGTGATCGTGTTCGACAACCGCGGCATGGGCGAGAGCGTGGACGCCCCGGTTGCGGGCCTGACGATCGAGGGGATGGCCGACGACACCGCGGCGCTGATCGAGGCGCTGGTGCCGTCGGGGAGGGCGCATGTGCTCGGCTGGTCGATGGGCAGCTACATCGGCGAGATGCTGGCGCTCCGCCATCCGGGCCGTGTGCGGCGCCTCGTCCTTGCCGGGTCCGATCCGGGAAGCCCGCACGCGATCCAGGACTCGCCGCAGGTGAACGCGGTCCTCAGCGATCCCGCGACCACTCCGGACAGCTGATCCCGATCCTGTTCCCCCGCCGTGCGCAGGCGGCGGGCTTCGACTACATCCAGCGGGTCGGCACGTGGCCGGGAATCGACCAGGACTCGTTCCTCACCCCGCCCGAGAGCATCGCCGCGCAGGCGCGCGCCGAGGGCCCGCTTTGGTACGGCCGCGGCCGCGGCGCCTACGCGGAGCTGCCGCAGCTCGACAAGCCGACGCTGGTCGCCGACGGTCGTCTGGACATCGCCGTCCCCACTCCCAACTCGAAGATCGTCGCCGCTCGCATCCCCGGGGCCCGTCTGAAGCTGTTCCGCCACAGCGGCCACGCCTTCCTCGCCCAGCTCAACCGCCACTTCGCGCGGCACGTGACCGCGTTCCTGGGCTGAGATAGCCTATATGCACTATCGCTAATATGCGATGGCGATGATCCCCGCTGGCAGCGTCATCAGGCGCGCTCGCGCCGAGGCCGGCCTCAGCCAGGCCGAGCTTGCCGATCGCATGGGCACGACGCAGTCCGCTGTCGCCCGGCTGGAATCGACGCGCTCAAATCCGCGCATGGCAACGTTCGAGCGTGCGCTTGCCGCGACCGGAAACACCGTCACTGTCTCGCTTCAGCGCAACAAGGCTCCAAGCGTGGACCCCACCTTGATCGCCGCCAACCTGCGTCACTCGCCTGCAGATCGACTGCGGCGCTTCGAGGTGACGTACGACAACATCAGGGAGCTGGCGCCGACGTACCGAGGCCAGTTTGGACCCTAAGGACCGCCGCCCGGCGGAATGGCCCGACCTCGACGTTCGCGGCATGCTGCAGCAGCTCACCGCCTCCGGGGTGGATTTTGTGGTGATTGGAGGCGTCGCGATGATCCTCCATGGCTCCGCGCGGGTTACTCGCGACCTCGACATCGCGTTCGCTTCCGACGACCCGAATCTAGACGCACTCGGTGAGGTCCTCGTCGAGCTCGGAGCCCGGCTTCGTGAGGTCGATGAGGACGTGCCGTTCGTTCCGGACGGCCGCACCCTCCGCACCGTGGAGCTGCTGCCACTCGCCACATCGCGCGGGTGGCTCGACGTCCATCGTGGTCCGCCGGGTGCGCCCCGTTACGAGAAGCTCCGCCGCAACGCAGAACGGGTGGACCTCGGTGGATTCTCCGTCCTAGTCGCTTCGCCGGACGACCTGATCGTTATGAAGCGGGCGGCCGGGCGGACGATCGATCTCTCGGACATCGAGGAGCTCGACGTGATCAAGCGCCAGCGCGGTCGGTCCGCCGGCTAGCGCGGCTCGAGCACGACAACCGGGATCTCGCGATCGCCGGCGCGGCGCTGGTAGGCGACGTAGCCGCTGTAGCGACCGCACACGAGCTCCCACAGCCGGGGACGCTCCTCGGCGGTCGCATCTCGCGCCCGGTAGGCGCGCTCGTCGCCGTCGATCGAGAACGTCACGTCCGGGTTCGCGACCACGTTCCGGTACCACGCCGGGTGCTTGACGTCTCCCCCACGCGAGGCGACGACGAGCACGCATTCGCCGTCGCGCGTGTACACGAGCGGGGTCTCGCGCTCGACGCCGGTGCGCGCTCCCTTCACCCCCAGCATCCCGACCCGGCCGAAGCCGCCGGTGGTCACCCGGCCGCCCGTCCATTTCATCAGCCGCCGGTCGATTCGCGGCGCGATGTTGACGTAGAAGTACCCGCCCGGCCGCGAGGCGGCGATCGGCTCGGCGAGCCGCTCGGTCAGCGGCTTGCGCCTCCGGCTCACCCCTCCAGCCGCTGCTTCAGCGCATCGAGCTGGGCGGCGATCTGCTCCGGCAGCTTCGCGCCGAACTGGTCAAGGTGGGCCTCGACCTGCGGGAGCTGCTGGCGCACCTCCTCGCCGTCGACCTGCAGCAGCGAGGAGATCTCCTCCGCGCTCAGCTCCAGCCCGGACGTGTCGATCCCGCCGGCGACCGGCACCCGGCCGATCACCGTGTCCTCGACCTCGCGCTCCCCGTCGCAACGGCCGAGCACCCAGTCGAGGACGCGAATGTTCTCGCCGAAGCCGGGCCAGATGAACTGCCCGTCCTCGTCCTTTCGGAACCAGTTGACGATGAAGATCCGCGGCAGCTTCTCGGGGTCCCCGCGGCGGCCGATCTCGAGCCAGTGGTCCATGTAGTCGCCCATGTGGTAACCGCAGAACGGCAGCATCGCGAACGGATCGAAGCGCAGCGTCCCCACCGCCCCCGCCGCGGCCGCCGTGGTCTCGACGGACATCGTCGACGCCAGGAACACACCGTGCTCCCAGTCGAAGGCCTCGTGGACGAGCGGGACGGCGGTCGCCCGCCGGCCGCCGAACAGGAAGGCGTCGATCGGGACGCCGGCCGGGTCGTCCCATGCGTCGCTGAACGTCGGGCAGCGGCGGATCGAGACCGTGAACCGGGAGTTCGGGTGCGCCGCCGGCTCGTCGGACTCCGGGGTCCAGTCGCGACCCTTCCAGTCGATCAGGTGGGACGGCGGCTCCTTCGTCATTCCCTCCCACCACACGTCGCCGTCGTCGGTGCGGGCGACGTTGGTGAAGATCGTCTCCGCGTCGACGGTCCGCATCGCATTCGGGTTCGTCTTCTCCCCCGTCCCGGGCGCGACGCCGAAGAAGCCGGCCTCGGGATTGACGGCGTACAGGCGCCCGTCCTCGCCGAACCGGATCCAGGCGATGTCGTCTCCGATCGTCTCGATCCTCCAGCCGTCGAGCGCCGACGGCAGCATCGCGAGGTTCGTCTTCCCCGACGCCGACGGGAACGCGGCGGCGATGTGCCTCACCTCGCCCTCGGGCGAGGTGAGGCGGATGATCAGCATGTGCTCCGCCATCCAGCCCTCGTCGCGCGCCATCGCCGAGGCGATCCGCAGCGCGAGGCACTTCTTGCCGAGCAGCGCGTTGCCGCCGTAGCCGGACCCGAACGACCAGATCTCGCGGCTCTCGGGGAAGTGGACGATGTACTTGGTCTCGTTGCACGGCCACGGGACGTCGTGCACCCCGGCCTCCAGCGGCATCCCGGCCGAGTGGACGCAGGGGACAAACTCGCCGTCCGCGCCGAGCGCCTCGAGCGCCTCGGTCCCCATCCGGGTCATGATCCGCATCGAGGCGGCCACGTACGCGGAGTCGGTCAGCTGAACGCCGAGCCGCGCCACGGGGGAGCCGATCGGCCCCATCGAGAACGGGACCACGTACATCGTCCGGCCCTCCATCGAACCGCGGAATAGGCCGTTGAGCGTCTCGCGCATCTCCGCCGGGTCGTGCCAGTTGTTGGTCGGACCGGCGTCTTGCTCGCTCTGCGAGCAGATGAAGGTGCGGTCCTCGACCCGGGCGACATCGTCGGGGTCCGAGCGCGCGAGGAAGGAGTCGGGCCGCCGGGAGTCGGACAGCCGCTCGAAGGTCCCCGCCTCGACGAGCGTCTCGCACAGGCTCTCGTACTCCTCGCGCGAGCCGTCGCACCAGTGGATCGCATCCGCCTTTGTCAGCTCGGCGATCTCCTCCACCCAGGAGATCAGCTTCTTGTTCTCGGTCGGGGCCTCGGTGGCAGCCGCGGCGGAATCAGTCAACGTCGGCTCACTTCCTCTCTAGTAACAGACGCCTCGATGTACCCATAGACGGGGGGCATTGTGGCGCACCCGGCGGGGAGATCGCCGCTCGCCCCACATCTTCCCTGCGTCTGTAGGGTTCCGGCTCGCCGCGCCCCCGGCGGCTGCACCCAACCCATGCGCTTCTACGAGTACGAGTCCCGCCGAATAGTCGAGCGCGCCGGAATTCCGGTGACCGAGTACGGGTTCTGCACGATGGACGCCGAGGCGCGCGAGGTGGCGGAGCGGATCGACGGCCCGGTCGTGGTCAAGTCCCAGGTGCTGACCGGGGGACGGATGAAGGCGGGCGGGGTGAAGTTCGCCGACACGCCCGGGGAGGCCGAGGCGCACGCGCGCGACATCCTCGAGCTGGAGATCAACGGCCACATGCCGCGCGGGGTCCTGGTCGACCCGAAGGCTGAGGTGGAGCAGGAGTACTACGCGGGCGTCGTGTGGGACGGGACCGCGAAGCGGCCGCTGATGCTGTTCAGCGACATGGGCGGGATCGACATCGAGGAGGTGGCGGAGAAGCACCCCGACCACGTCGGTCGGGGCCACGCCTCCAACCTGCTTCCGATATCCGACTTCGAGGCAAAGCAGGTGATCGCCCGGACCGGGGTCACCGGCTCGGCGCTGAACCGGGCGACCCCGATCCTGGCGCGGCTCGCTCGCCTGTTCCGCGACTGCGACATGACCCTCGCCGAGATCAACCCGCTCGCCCGGCTCTCGGATGGCAGCTTCGTCGCGCTCGACGCCCACATGGAGATGGAGGACGAGGCAAAGCCGCGCCAGCGCGCGCTGCTGGAGTCCGAGCTGGAGATCGAGCCCGACGACACCCGCGAGACATACGAGCCGAGCGAGTTCGAGCGCAACGTGAGCGCGATCGACGCCGCCGACCACCGCGGCGTGGTCCAGGGCCGCGACCACGGGTTCGAGGGCAACCTGGGGCTGGTGATCGGAGCCGGGGGCGGCTCGCTGACGCTCACCGACGCGGTCCGCAGCCAGGGCGGAAGGCCGGCGAACTACACCGAGATCGGCGGCAACCCATCGGTCTCGAAGGCGTCCGGGCTGGCGAAGCAGGTGCTGATGAAGGACGGCGTGGAGAAGATCGCGGTGATGATGTCGATCGTCTCGAACACCCGAGTGGACATCGTCGCCCGCGGCGTGATCAAGGCGTGCCTCGAGCTCGACCGCGACCCGGGCGAGACGATCGCGATCTTCCGCATCCCCGGCGCGTGGGAGGAGGAGGGCTACAAGATCCTCGACCGCTACGGGGTCGAGTACTGCGACCGCTCCGTCTCGATGTGGGAAGCGGCGCGGCGAGCGGTGGAGAAGATCCAGGGATGAGCATCCTGTTGAACAAGGAGTTCACGTTCATCGTCCAGGGGATCACCGGGCGCGAGGCCGTGAACCTGACCCGCGAGTGCCTCGACTACGGCTCGAACGTGGTCGGCGGCGTCACCCCCGGGCGCAAGGGCCGCGAGGTGCACGGGGTGCCGGTGTTCGACACCGTCGAGCAGGCGGTCGAGCACCACGGCGGGCCGGTCGACGGCTCGGTCGTCACCGTCCCCCCGGCCTTCACCAAGGATGCCGTGATCGAGGCGATCGAGAACGGGATCGGGCTGATCGTGATCGTCACCGAGCGGATCCCGCGCGGCGACGTCGCGCAGATGGTCGAGCTCGCGGACATGCGCGGGGCGCGGATCATCGGCCCCAACTGTCTCGGGCTGATCGTGCCCGGCGTGTGCAAGATGGGCGGGATCGGCGGGCCCGCCGTGGACGCTGCGAAGGCGTACGCCCCCGGCCCCGTCGGCGTGATGTCGCGCTCGGGCGGGATGACGACCGAGATCTCCTCATCGCTGACCGCCGCCGGGCTCGGGGTCTCGACCGCGATCTCGATCGGCGGCGACGCGATCATCGGCTCCACCTACGCGGAGCTGATGCCGCTGTTCGAGGCCGACCCCGACACGCAGGCGATCGTGATCTACACCGAGCCGGGCGGGCGGATGGAGGCGCAGCTCGCCGAATGGGTGACCGAGAACAACTCGCGGCTGCCGATCGTCGCGTTCATGGCTGGCAAGTTCATGGACGATGAGGAGATGAAAGGGATGAGCTTTGGTCACGCCGGGACGATCGTGGAGGGCGAGGAGGACACCGCGACGCAGAAGATCGCCCGGCTCGAGGGCGCGGGGATCCGGGTCGTGGAGCGGATCGACGAGATCCCCGAGGCCGTCCGCGAGCGGCTTGGGGCGCCGGCATGAGCGCCGCGGCCGGCAAGAGCCTCGATCGCGTGTTCATCGACGTCCAGGTAGACGACGCCCTCGCGGGCGACCGCGAGCTCGCCGCGAAGCTCGAGGAGGTGTGCCCGGTCGACATCTTCGCGACCACCGACGGTGGCGAGCTGCGAATCGTGGACCAGAACCTCGACGAGTGCGTGCTCTGCTACCTATGCGTCGAGGCGGCGCCCGACGGCGCCGTGCGGGTCGTGAAGTTGTACGAGGCAGACGTCTAGCGCCGTCCGCGCGCCAGCCCCTTGCGGGTCTGCTGGATCTCGTCCGAGTGCGCGCGGGCGAGCACGTGCTTGGTCGCCGATGAGCGCACGTACTCGACGAACCCATCCGAGGCCTCCGAGCTGGGGCCGACGGTCGAGCGGACGACGAACCAGGACCGCTTCGGGAGCCCGCCGCGCGGCTTGATCGTCGCCATCAGGCCGAGGCCAAGCTCGAGCTCGACCGCGTCGCGCGACTGCAGCGCGATCCCGAGCCCCATCCGGGCGGCGTTCTTGATCGCGCCGTTCGAGCCCAGGGTGAGCAGCGGCGGTTGCAGCTGGTGCTGGGCGAGGTAGATCTCGCACAGCCGTCGTGTCCCCGACCCCTGCTCGCGCATCAGCCACGGAGTGCGCGCGAGCTCGTCGACCGCGACCCAGGCCCGCTTCGCGAGCGGGTCTTTCGGCGAGGTGATGATCACGAGCTCGTTGTCGGCGAACGCGACGCCCTCGAACCCGCGGCCCTCCGGCGCGCGCCCGGAGATCGCGACGTCCGCCTCGTGCGCCTCGAGCCGCCGGAAGACCTCCTCGCGGTTGCCGACGTGGAGGCTGACCTCGAGCTCGGGATGGTGGTCGCGGAAGGCGCGGATCAGGGCCGGGAGCAGGTACTCGCCCGCGGTCGTCACGGCGGTGATCCGCAGCCCGGCGCCGCTCCCCTTCGAGATCTCGCGCGCCGTATTGGCTCCCTCCCGCAGAAGCGCGAGCACGTCGGCCGCGTAGCGCGCGTACGCCTCGCCGGCGGGCGTCGGCTTCACGCTGCGACCGGAGCGCTCGGTGAGGGCGACCCCGAGCTCGCGCTCGAGCGCCGCCACCGCGGCCGACACGGACGGCTGCGTGACGACGAGCTCCTCGGCCGCCGCGGTCACCGAGCCGCGCCGGACGACGGCCAGGAACGCCGATAGCTGGGTAAGAGTCACCGCCATGTATCGGCGCGAAATATATAAGTAGGTCTATGGCTCGACTGGCGTCAGCGGCTCCTCGCCGCGGCTGACGGCAATCGCGTTGCGGGCGGCGAGCACTGCCATCGCGGTCCGGGTCTCGAACGTCGCCGAGCCCAGGTGGGGGACCAGCACCGCGTTGTCCAGCTTCAGCAACCCCGGCTCGACCTCGGGCTCGCGCTCGAAGACGTCGAGAGCGGCGCCCGCGATCCGCTCCTCCCGAAGCGCGTCGGCGAGCGCCGCCTCGTCGACGACCGAACCGCGGGCTGTGTTGACCAGGTACGCCGTCGGCCGCATCAGCCGCAGGCGGTCCGCGTCGATCAGGTGCCGGGTCTCGTCGGAAAGCGGGCAATGGAGGGTGACGACATCGGCGCTGCCAAGCAGGTCGTCGAGCGAGGAGAACGAGGCGTCGAGCTCCGCCTCGACGTCGGGCGCGGCCTGGCGTCGCTGCGTATACGCGATCCGCATCCCGAACGCCCGCGCCCGCCGCGCCACCGCCTGGCCGATCGACCCCAGCCCGACGATCCCCAGCGTCTTGTCCTGGAGCCCGGCGCCGAGCATGAAGAACATGTGCCATGCCCACGGCTCCTGCGTGCGGATCAGCCGCTCCCCCTCGCCGAGTCGCCGCGTCACGATCAGGATCAGGGCCAGGGTGAGGTCGGCGGTGGCGTCAGTCAGCACCCCGGGCGTGTTGGTGACGACGACGCCGCGCTCGCGCGCCGCCGCGACGTCGATGTTGTCGTACCCGACGGCGACGTTCGCGACGCACCGGAGCTGTGGGCCGGCGGCGTCGAGCAGCTCCCCGTCCACGCGGTCGTGGAGCAGCGCCACGATCGAGGTTGCGCCGCTGACGGCCTCGTGAAGCTCCGCGGTCTCGAGCGGTCGGTCGTGCTCGGACACCCACACCTCGCCGGCCTCGCGGAGCAGCTCCAGCGCGGGCTCGGGGATGCGGCGGGTGACGACGAACGGGGGCCGCCGGCTCATCCGGCGACGGCGGCTCCCTGGCGCTCGACCGCTGCGGTGAGCGCGGCGAGAACCCGATCGGCCGTCTCAGTCGTGGCGTTGGGGCCCATGAGGCCGATCCGCCACATCGCCGGCGCCTGCGGGCCGAGCCCGCCGCCGATCTCGATCCCCCCCTCCAGCAGCTCGGTCTGCACGGCCTTGCCGTCGACGCCCTCGGGGACGCGAACCGCGGTCAGCGGGGCGAGCCGGTGCTCGCGCTCGGCGAGCAGCTCGAGACCCGCGCCAAGCACCCCCTTCTGCATCCGCTTGCCGGCGGCGGTGTGCCGCGCCCACCGCGCCTCCAGGCCCTCGAGCATCGTCTGCCGCAGCGCCTCGTGCAGGGCGTAGATGTGGAGGATGGGCGCCGTGTGGTGATAGGCGGCGGGGCGCTCGACCCAGTAGGAGTCGAGCAGCTCGAGGTCCGACGACATCGGGACCGGCTTGCCACGGGATCGGACCCGCTCCATCGCCCGCTCTGAGAGGGCGAGCGGCGACATCCCAGGCGGCGCGGCGAGACACTTCTGGCTGCACGAGTACGCGTAGTCGATTCCCCACCGATCGAACTCGAGCTCCACCCCGCCGAGGCTGGTGACGCAGTCGGCCATCAGCAGCGCGTCGCGATCCTGCATCGCGGCGCCGAGCTCGGCCAGCGGGTGCTCGCACCCGGTCGAGGTCTCGGCGTGGACCACCGCCACCAGGCCGGCGTGCGGATGGCGGTCAAGCGCATCCAGCAGGCGATCGTTCGAGACGTGCTCGCCCCAGTCGGCGTGCACCTCCTCAACCTCCGCCCCCCAACGGCGCGCGATGTCGACGATTCGGCGTCCGAAGAACCCATTCACTCCGACGACCACGGTGTCGCCCGGCTCGACGAGGTTCGCGATCCCGGCCTCCATCCCCGACGTCCCGGTCGCCTGCAGCGGGAGCACGATCTCCGCATCCTCCGCGCGGTAGGCGCTGCGCAGGAGATCGACGAGCTCGGTCAGGATCCCGTGCATGTGCGGGTCGAGGTGGCCGAGCATCGGCCTTCGCATCGCTTCGAGCGCGGCCGGGTCGACGTTCGTCGGGCCGGGCCCGCACAGCAGCCGCTCGGGTGGCGCGATCGTCGCGGGTGCCTCGCTCATCCGGGGTACCCTCGCACAGCGCGCAAGCGATTTCATCTGATGCTCACTGTTTTTCTGCTGACGTAGAGAGTCGTGGCTATGTATCGTCCCGGGGCTATGTCGCGTTGAAATTCCGCTGCCTGGGCTTGATGCTTGGTGCCGTACGCGCTTCCATTCACCTGCCGCCACCGTCGATCGAGGAGAGGTTCCGATTCCCGTCCGTCTGCATCGCAGCGAGTTGTGCGTTCCCGGCACCAGCGAGCGAATGCTCGAGAAGGCCCCCGGCCTGGGTGCCGACGTGGTGATGCTCGACCTCGAGGACGCGGTCGCCCCGGACGACAAGCCGCAGGCGCGCACGAACGTGATCGGGGCGCTGAACGAGCTCGACTGGAACGGGTGCTCGATGGTGCTGCGGATCAACGGGCTCGACACCCACTACTGCTATCGCGACATCGTCGACGTGGTCGAGCAGGCGGGCGCCCACCTCGACACGATCCTCGTCCCGAAGGCGAGCTGCGCCGGGGACATCCACTTCGTCGCCACGCTGCTGACCCAGATCGAGGACGCGCACGGGATCGCCGACCGGATCGGGATCTCGGCGCTGATCGAGACCGCTCCGGGAATGCTGAAGGTGGAGGAGATCGCTGCCGGGTGCCCGGAGCGGATGGAGGCGCTGATCTTCGGAGTCGCCGACTACGCCGCCTCGCTGCAGAGCCACACCGCGTCGATCGGCGGCTCGGAGGCCGGCTACGCGGTGCTCACCGACCCGAACGGCGAGCCGCGGGAGCTCCACTGGGGGGACCAGTGGCACTATCCGCTGTCGCGGATCGCGGTCACCGCCCGCGCGCACGGCCTGCGCCCGATCGACGGGCCGTTCGGCGACTTCAGCGACCCCGAGGGCTATCTGGTCGCCGCCCGCCGCGCATCGATTCTCGGATTCGAGGGCAAGTGGTGCATCCACCCGAGCCAGATCGAGCTCGCGAACGAGGTCTTCTCTCCCGGCGACCAGCTCGTCTCGCGGACGCGCAGGATCATCGCCGCGATGGAGGAGGCCGCCGCCGCGGGCAACGGCGCCGTGTCGCTCGACGGGCGACTGATCGATGCCGCCTCGCTGCGGATGGCCGAGCACCTGCTGACGAAGATCGAGCTGATCGAGGAGCGCCGCGAGGTCTGAAAGCGTGCGGGCGTGGCATCCTTCCGGGATGACGCGCCCCGTGGTCATCGGTGTCGTCGGAGACTCCGCTGCCGGCAAGACCACGCTCACGCGCGGCGTCGTGCGGATTCTCGGCGGCCCCGACGGTGTCTCCTACATCAGCGGCGACGACTACCACCGCTACGGGCGCACGCAACGCAGCGAGCTCGGGCTGACTCCGCTCAACCCCTCCGCGAACCATCTCGAGATCCTCGGCCAGCACCTCGGCCACCTGAGGTCGGGCGAGCAGATCCTGAAGCCGGTCTACGACCATCGCCATGGAACCCTGGAGCCACCCGAGGTGGTGCGCCCGCACGCGTTCGTAGTCGTCGAGGGACTGCTCAACTTCCACTCCGAGCGGCTTCGCAAGGCGCACGACATCCGCGTGTTCCTCGCCCCCCCGGAGGAGCTGCGCCGGACGTGGAAGATGACCCGCGACTGCACGCGGCGCGGGTACACGACGCATCAGGTTCTGCACGAGCTCGACCGGCGCGAGCACGACGTCGACGCCTTCATCCAGCCCCAGCGCCGCCACGCCGACATCATCGTTTCGTTCCGCCCCAGCAGCAGCGACAACCCCGAGCGCCTCGACGCGCATCTGATCCTCCGCGACACGCTCCGCCACCCGGACCTGTCGCCGCTGCTGCGCCCGGACGGCGACGGTCCCACGCTGGTCCGTCACGAGCAGGAGTCCTTGCTCTACATCCCCGGCCACACCGATCCCGACCTCGCCGCGGAGCTCGAGGAGGCCGTGTGGAAGCGGATGCAGTACGTCAGCCACCTGCGTACCCAGCGGCTGGGCGAGTTCACGATCGGGACGGAGCTTCACCGCTCCGAGTCGCTCGCCCTCGTGCAGGCGCTGCTGCTCTACCACCTCGTCTCGACCCGGTCGACGATCAGCGCCGGGATCGATCCGCACGACCGCCAGGTCCCGAACGTGACCGGCGCCGACTCGGCGCTACACGCCTGAACTAGCCCCGCGGCGCGGCTCCCTTCGGCACACTAGGCCGGTGAATTTCGCCTCCGACATCCTGGAGCGCTTCCCGGCGTCGAAGCAGGCCCTCGTGGTCCTGGACGCGGATCGCAACCGCGAGGTGTGGCACTTCGGCGAGCTGATCGCGCGCACGGCGGGTCTTTCGGGTGCGCTGGCGGCGCGGGGGGTCGGTCGCGGCGACACCGTCATGACCCTGATCGGCAGCCGCCCCGAGTGGGTGCTGGCGATGCTGGCGTGCTTTCGGATCGGCGCCGTGGCGATGCCGTGCAACGTGCAGCTGCGCCGGGCGGATCTGCAGTACAGGGTGGATGCGGCGAGCCCGAAGCTCGCGATCGGCGAGGAGCGGTACCTGGGCGAGCT
>Ga0214473_10004100_pt1 | contig 17534 bp, 18 predicted proteins | sample RVTome_7_FD_203509 | JGI IMG/M metagenome (GOLD analysis project Ga0214473, IMG submission 203509) | Soil microbial communities from uranium-contaminated site in the Upper Colorado River Basin, Wyoming, United States - RVT98D197 | ecosystem: Environmental > Terrestrial > Soil > Contaminated >... | reverse complement strand
TCTTGACGCAGATCCGGGTCCGCTCCTGGACCTTCGCCAGCTCCTCGTACGCGAGCCGCAGCGCGTCGAGCTCGCGCTCGGAGCGGTCGAGGACGAAGCAGGGCTCGTCGAACTGGACCCAGGTGGCGCCCTGCTCTGCGAGCCGCTCCAGGACCTCGCCGTACACGCTAACCAGGTCCTCGATCAGGGCGAGGCGGTCGAAGTCCTCGTCCACGCCGTCAGCGGGCTTCGAGAGCAGCAGCAGCGAGACGGGGCCGACGAGCACCGGGACCGTGTCGATCCCGAGCTCCTCCATCGCCTCCCCGTGCTCGGCGAACGGCTTCTCCGACGACAGCGAGAAGGTGGTGTCCGGGCCGAGCTCGGGGACGAGGTAGTGGTAGTTCGTGTCGAACCACTTCGTCATCTCCATCGCGGTGACGTCGACGCCGCCGCCCTGGCGGCCCCGTGCCATCGCGAAGTAGGTGTCAAGGTCGACGGGGCCGCCCGAGTGCCCGTATCGCTCCGGGACCGCGCCGACGAGGCACACCGCGTCGAGCACCTGGTCGTACAGCGAGAAGTCGTTCGAGGGGATCAGGTCGATCCCGGCCTCCTGCATGAATCGCCAGTTGTCGATCCGGATCCCGCGGCCGACCTCGAGCAGCTCGTCGGCGGAGACCTCGCCCCGCCAGTGGCCTTCGGTCGCGAACTTCAGCTCGCGCGCGGGACCGATGCGCGGGAAGCCGGAGACGTTGGAGAGGGCGGGCCTGGCCATCGGAGGGTGAGCCTAGCGGAGCGCCTCGGGGCGAATCCGGGTTCAGCCGGCGAGCACGTCGCCGTACGAGGCGGCGCCTTCGCGCCGCTGCCGCTCGGGCCGCGGCGACAGCCGCACGGGCGCGGTGCTGAGCGCCCGCACCCGCATGTCGCCCCAGGTGACGCCCTCGCGGACCAGGGCGGGCAGCCCCAGCGCCACCGCGGTCGCGATCTCGATCGCCTGCAGGATGACGCCGTACGCGAGCGCATCGGAGGCCGACACGCCGAAGCCGGCGCTGAGGACGCTGATCACGGCGAGCTGGAAGACGCCGATGTTGGACGGGGTCGCGGGCACGACCGCGGTCACGTTGACCGCGAACAGGACGGCCGCGCAGGCGCCGATCCCGACGTGGGCGTCGAGCCCCATCGCGATCGCAAGCGCGTAGCAGGACAGAAGCTGCAGGCCCCAGGCCCCGAGCTGCGCTGCCGCCGCGACCGGGCCTCGCCTCGGGTCGCGGAACACCTTCAAGCCGCTGCGGACCTGGACCAGGGCACGCCTGATCGACTCGCGCACCCGCGCGAGCCGCCCGGAGCCCCCGTTCCCGCGCATCAGGACGGGGGCGACCGCGACCGCGACGAGCAGGGCCAGCGGGACGAGGCTGACGATGAACAGCTTCTTCTGCCCGGAGTGGAACAGGTCGGTCGAGAGCACGATCGTCGCCCCGAGCAGCGCCAGGGCGAGGAGGTTGAGCGCCGTCTGCGACACAAGTGTCCCGAGCAGAACCGGAAGCGTCTCGCGGGTACGCCCGGTTCGTCGGGCCAGCACCAGCGCTCGGGCGGGCTCCCCTAGACGCGCCGGGAGGGTCGCCGACATCAGCACCCCGATCATCGTCGCCGAGGTGACGTCGCGGCGGCGAATCGGGCTTCGCGGGAGCGCCGAGCGCGCGATCGCGTACCAGGAGACCGCCCGGGTGAGGAGCGACGCCATCATCAGGCCCGTCGCGATCAGGACCCAAGCGGCGTTCGAGCGCACGGCGCTGGCGATCACGCTGTCGAATCCGATCTTGTTCGCGGCCAGGGCGGTGAGCCCGATCCCGAGCGCGCCGGCGAGGCCGAGGCCGACACGGCGCGCCACCCGGGCGGCCCTGCCGCTGCTGCGCGCGGCTTCGGGCTCGAGCGAGGGAAGGCGTTGCGGCGGTCGCGGCGGTCCTCCGTCGCCGGGGACGAACCCCGTCGTGCGCGCGAGGCGGGACGGCGCACCGTCGGGCTGGGGAACCTCGATCGCCTCGCGGTAGACGTCCATCACGCCGTCGGCGACCCGCGGCCACGCGTACCGCTGCGCGGACTCGCGTGCCGCCGCGCCCATCCTTGCCCGCCTCTCGGGCTCGAAGTGAAGCGCCTGGAGCTCCTCTGCGAGCCGCTGCGGATCGGCGGGCGGGACGAGGACGCCGTCGACGCCGTCGGTGACGACCTCGGCGTACCCCGCGATCTCGGAGGCGACGACCGGTGTCCCGGCAGCGAACGCCTCGGTCAGCACCATGCCGAAGCTCTCACCGTCGAGCGAGGGGGCGCAGAGGACGTCCGCCTCGTGCAGGCGCCGCCACAGCTCCTCGCCGGACGTCCGGCCGAGGGCGTCGATGTGCGCACCGACGTCGGGGTCGGCGAGGTAGCGGGTGACGTCCTGGCGGTCGGCCCCGATCACCGTCAGGCGGGAGGGCAGGTGGCGGACGAGCTCCTCGAACGCGCGCAGGAGGACGGGCAGGCCCTTGCGCTCCTCCGGCCGGCCGATGAACACAAGCCGCAGCTCGTCGGAGGCCGGCTTCGGGCCGTCGGGCGGCGCCTCGGTATCGACCCCGTTGGGGACGATCGTGTAGGAGCCGCCGAACCACCGCGTGCCCGTCCACGCAGCGGCCCGCGAGACCGCGATCCGAGCGGCGAGCTGGTTCAGCTTTCGCCGCATGCCGAACGCCGTGGCGATCCGGTGCGGCATCGCCCGTGTCGCGTAGGCGTGGAAGGTCCCGACGACCGGCGTGCCCGACAGCGAGACCGCGTCCCACGCGATCAGCGGCGCGACGGGCTCGTGCACATGGATCACGTCGTAGCCACCCCCGCGCAGCTCGCGGCGCATCGCGATCACCGCGTCGGGGAACGGGACCAGGTTCGAAACCGCCCCATTGGACTTGATCCCGACGGTGCGACCGAGTGGCATCAGATAATCCGGCGCCTCCCGATCCGATGCAGGAGCGCCCCGATGCATCACCGTGCTGATGCGGTCAGGGGGATCCCAGGGCGCCAGAACCCGCACGTCGTCGCCGCGAGCCAGGAACTGCTCGGCGAGCGCTTCGACATGCCGGTTGACGCCCCCCTCGTAGGTCCAGGAGTAAGGGGTGACGAGCGCGATGCGCACGTGTCGATGGTAACAACGGAACGGCCTAGCTACGGGTCCAAGAGAACGCCACGAATAGGCTCGAGTACGCCGTGCCGATCATCAGCACGAGGGCGCCGGAGTCATTCGCGAGCGTGCCGACGACCGTGGCGACGATCGCGCCCAGCAGCCCGGCGAGCGCCGCGGGGCGGCCGCGAAGCCATCCGCCGATTCGATCCCGAAGCGCGATCCCGGCGACGATCAGGGCGACGCACGCGAACATCGACGGGTTGAGGGCGTTGCGCGAGAAGCTGTCGGCGGACAGCCGTACCCGGCGCTCGATCACCTCGCCGAGCTCGTCGAGGCCGCCCGCCTCGAGCACCGAGCGGCTCAGGTGCGCATCGCCGCCGAGCGCGAGATCGATCCCGATCAAGGCCGCGATCGCGACCAGCGGGACCGCGAGCACGACGAGCAGCCATCTCCGCCCGCCGCCCAGCACCGACCACGCGGCGACCGCGGCGCCGATCGGGAGCACGATCGCGGCGCCGACGTCGGCGCCGAACCGGCCCGGAGCGAAGACCAGCACCCCGGCGATGGCGGCGGCGGCGAACGCGAGCCCTGCTGCCCGGCGCGACTCGGCGCGGGCCGCCGTCAATCCGGCCCCCACGCCGAGCGGGATCAGGCTTGCGACCGTCGCCTCGAGCTCGTTCCCGATCCCGAAGAAGCGAACCCCGCGCCCCGGGTTCGGGCCCATCAGCGACAGCGCGGTCAAGGGCGAGCCCGCGATCACGTCGATCGCGTACGCCAGCACGGTGATCCCGGCCGCGATCGCGAACGCGGCGTAGGTGCGGACGAGCGCCAGCGTCGCGGCCGCCGCCATCGGGCCGCCGATCCCGACCAACAGCGCCTCGACCGCTTCGCTCGGATCGAGCGCCGCGGTCACCAGCAGCATCGCCGGCAGGTACACGGCGGCGAGCGCCGCGAGCGCGAGCGCGGTTCGCGCCGCGCGCCAGCCGCCGATCGCCGCCGCGAGCGCGGCGAGGACGGCCCACGCGACCAGCGGGATCCCGATCCCGGTCGCCCGCCGTGGCCCGATCACCCGCATCCGCTGCTCGAGGTCCGCGAGCTCGGCCGGGTCCGCCCGCCCCTCCGTGCGGATCACGCTGCCGCTGACCGCGCCCGGGACCTCGACGCCGAGGCGCTCGAGGATCGTCGGCGCGACGTCGGTCGAGAGCACGAAGCCGTCGGTCCGGGTGCTGTCGGAGGTGAGCTCGGCGCCGGGGTCGAAGCCGCCGCCGACGATCCCGACCGACAGCTGCCCGCCCTCCCCCGCGGGCGGGGGGCTCTCGATCGCGATCAGGAGGTCATCGCCGCGCTGGATCTCAACGAGGGTGGGCAGGGCCTTGACCGGGAGCGACCATACGGTGAGCCCGGCGCATCCGCGGTAGGAGCAGCCGGCGGCGGGGCGGACGCGACCGTCGCGGTTGGCGACTGCCAGCGGCGGCCGTCCCCGTGCCACTGCACCGGTGCCGAGGCCGGCGCGCTCGAGCGTCGAGGCGAGCAGCCCAGGGACGATCTCGGCCGGGGCGTCCCGCGCCCGCCGCACGACCGCTTCCCACTTGGACGCCGGCACCCGGCCGTGGCGGACTGACAGCGGCGGCAGCGGCCCGTCGTACAGTCCCTCGGCGACCCGGTTCCCCTGCCCGATGTCGAGGTAGGTCTGGGCGGGCGGGAACTCCAGCCCGAGCCCGGCCGAGAGGAGCCCCGGCGCGATCCCCTCGACCCTCGCAAGCCGACCCGACGAGGTCCCCTGCGGAACGAACGCGATCGTGACGCGCGGCGCGCCGGCAGCGCTCGCGGCGGCCTCGGCGCGGGCGGGCTGAGGGCCGAGCAGGGGCCCGACCGCGATCAGGACGAGCACGACCGCGCTCCTATAATCGCGGGACCGCCGCCCGCGTAGGGCGGCTTTCATCCTTGAGGGGATCGCACCGGTGACGGACCGAACCTACGCGAAGTTCACGTTCTTCAAGCTCGACCCCGCGTGGCAGCGCCGCGAGTCCGAGCAGCGCGCGGAGGATAAGCGCGAGTTTCGCGCCGCCTGCGAGGACTTCGCCCAGGAGCGCACCGTGAGGGCCTACTCGACGGTCGGCACCCGCGGCGATGTCGACCTGCTGCTGCTCTCCCAGAGCCCGATCCTCGAGGACATCCACACCTTCCACGTCGTGCTCGCGCAGTCAGGGCTCGCACGCTGGGCTTCGATCCCCCACTCCTACCTCGCGATGACGAAGCGCTCGCCCTACTCGGAGGCCGAGGCGCGGACCGAGATCTGCGTCTCGGAGCGCCGCTACATGTTCGTGTACCCGTTCTGGAAGCAGCGCGAGTGGTACCGGCTCCCGGACGAGGAGCGCGGCCGGATCATGCGCGAGCACATCGAGATCGGGCAGAGCTACCCGCAGATCACGATCAACACCGCGTACTCGTTTGGCTTGGACGACCAGGAGTTCGTGGTCTCGTTCGAAGCGGACGAGCCGGGCGACTTCCTCGACCTCGTGCAGGAGCTGCGAACCTCGGAGTCGAGCTCGTACACGCTCCGCGACACGCCGATCTTCACCTGCGTGTCGATGTCCCTCCCCCGCGCGCTCGACGCGCTCGACGGCGCCGCGACCGCGCGCGGCGCACCCGCGATCGCGTAATGATCGGCTCCCCCGACAATCCGTTGCGCGTCGCGATCGTCGGCTCGGGGCCGGCTGGCTTCTACGCCGCCGAGCACCTCCTGCGCCGCGAGGACGTCGCGGTGGAGGTCGACATGCTCGACCGCCTCCCGACCCCGTTCGGGCTCGTGCGCGGCGGCGTCGCCCCGGACCACCCGAAGATCAAGTCGGTGATCCGCGTGTACGAGAAGACCGCGGCCCGCGACGGATTCCGCTTCTTCGGGAACGTGGAGCTCGGCCGCGACGTATCCGCTCCCGACCTGGCGGAGCGCTACAACGCCGTGATCTACGCGTACGGCGCCGAGACCGACCGCCACCTCGGGATCCCGGGCGAGGAGCTGGCCGGCAGCGGTCCGGCGACAGCGTTCGTCGGCTGGTACAACGGCCACCCCGACTACGCGGGGCACGAGTTCGACCTCTCGTGCGAGCGCGCCGTGGTGATCGGGAACGGCAACGTGGCCGCCGACGTGACGCGGATGCTGGCCCTGACCGAGGACGAGCTGACCACCACCGACACCGCCGACCACGCGATCGAGGGTCTCGCCGACTGCAGGATCCGCGAGATCCTCGTCCTCGGGCGCCGCGGTCCGGTGCAGGCCGCGTTCACGAACCCCGAGCTGCGCGAGCTCGGCGAGATGGTGGACGCCGACATCCACGTAGACCCGGCGCAGCTCGAGCTCGACGCCGACAGCCGTCAGCACCTGGAGACGGAGGCCGACATCACACAGCGCAAGAACTTCGAGATCCTGACCGCGTTCGCTGCGAAGGAGCCCGAGGGCAAGCCGCGGCGGATCGTGCTCCGCTTTCTTGCCTCGCCGATCGAGATCCAGGGCGACGGCAAGGTCGAGCGCGTCGTGATCGGCAACAACGAGCTGCGCCGCGACGAGACCGGCGCCATCCGCCCCCACGACACGGGCGAGCGGGAGACGATCGAGGCCGGGCTCGTGCTCCGCTCGATCGGCTACAAGGGCGTGCCGGTCGAGGGGATTCCGTTCGACGACCGCCGCGGGGTGATCCCGAACGAGGCCGGCCGGGTGGTCGAGGGCGGCAACCAGCTCGAGGGCCACTACGTGGTCGGCTGGATCAAGCGCGGGCCGAGCGGCGTCATCGGGACGAACAAGAAGGACGCCCAGGACACGGTGAACAGCCTGTTCGAGGATCTGGAGGCGGGGCGGGTCCCGGAGCGCTCCGGCGCCGAGCCGGGCGCGCTCGAGGCGCTGCTCGCCGAGCGCCGGCCGGACCACGTCACCTACGCGGGCTGGCAGACGATCGACCGCACCGAGGTCGAGCGCGGAGAGCCCCAGGGCCGCCCGAGGGTGAAGATCTGCTCGATCGAGGAGATGGTCGAGGTGGCCTCGCAGGAGGCCGCCCCCGCGTCGCCGTAGACTGCGCTCGTGGCGATCGAGCTGGACGAGGTGCGGGAGCTGATCCTCACAGCGCTGCCCGGCGCCGAGGTCGAGGTCAGCGACGACACCGGCACCGGCGATCATCTGACCGCCGTCGTGCGTGCGCCGCAGTTCGCCGGCCTGAGCCGGATCGAGCAGCACAAGATGGTCAAGGGCGCGGTACAGGAGCGGATGGACGACGGCTCGATCCACGCGCTGTCGCTGAAGACGATGCCCGCGGGCGCCGAGGGTGCCTCGGGCGAGCATGGCGGCGATGACGAGCCCGTAACCTCTGAGATGGACGCCGAGCCCCCGCCCGAGTAGGAGGTCTACCGATGGCAGACACAGAGATTCGCGACAAGGTCGAAGAGCTGATCCGGGAGCACCCGGTGCTGCTGTTCATGAAGGGAGTACCCGAGTCCCCGCAGTGCGGGTTCTCAATGCGGGTCGTCGGCGTGCTCGACTCGCTCGGAGTGGAGTACGGCGCGATCGACGTCCTCCCCGCTCTCGACCCGCTGCGCGAGGCGACCGGCGAGATCTCCGATTGGCGCACCTTCCCGCAGCTGTACGTCAACGGCGAGCTGGTCGGCGGCGCCGACATCGTCGAGGAGATGTACGAGTCCGGCGAGCTCGCCGACATGCTCGACGTCCCCCAGCCCGAGGCCGTCGCGGCCCCGACCCCGAACGGCAACCAGCCGCCCACGCAGAGCCCGCCGATGCAGATCGAGTAGGGCGGGTGGCCCGGCCGGGATTCCGAGCCAGCCTGCTTGCGCCGATGGCACTCGCGGCGGTTGCGATTCTCGGGTGCGGAGAGGATGAGTCATCCACGCGCGCGGCGGCCTCAGAGCCGCCGACGCCGAAGGTCGCGTTCGAGCAGACGAAGAAGTGCCTCGAGAAAGCTGACTACCGGGTGCTGGGCGGCCCCAGCTCGCAGGGGGACCGGGACGCGCCCGCGTACGAGGTCATCTTCGGCTCCCGCGACCGGCAAGCCAGCGGCTTCATCGCGTTGTACGGGAGCAGGCGCGAGGCGCGACGCCTCGAGTCGAAGATCAACGAGAGGGGCATCGCCGCCGTCTTCGATCTGCAAACCGCGGCGATCCTGTGGGTGAAGCGGCAGCCAAGCGACCGCGTCGGGCGCCAGGTCTCCCTCTGCGTGACCCAGCCCGCCGGCCATCCCGGATAGCGCGGGCCGGAGCCGCCCGCTGCACGAACGGCGGCAAGTAGGGGGAACCGGCCGTACCTAACCGCGAATCCGCGGCGGGGCTCCGGACGCGTGTCGTGTTTGGGGCATATAGCCACCCCAATACGACATCCGTCGCCAGCGGGGATGACGCGTGTCGTGTTTGGGGCATATAGCCACCCCAATACGACACGGACCCGCGCGCGTCGCGCACCGTCGTCGAGTTCGCGACCGCGTCCGCACGATCGCCAGGCTGATTCCCCTACGTGCCCCCGCGCCGGAGACCCGGCGCCGCGTCAGCTAGAGCCGCGCGCTAAACGCTCGCCGGTGCTTCAGCGCCCTCGTCCTCGCGGACCTGGAACGAGGAGCCGCAGCCGCAGGCTGCGACGACGTTCGGGTTGTTGACCGCGAAGCCGGCGCCCTGGAGGCCGTCCACGTAGTCGACCTCGGAGCCGAGCACGAACTGCATGCTGACCTTGTCGACGACCACGGAGACACCCTTGTTCTCGAAGATGTGGTCGTCCTCGCGCGGCTTGTCGAAGGCGAGCGAGTACTGGAAGCCGGAGCAACCGCCGCCGCGAACGGCAACCCGAAGCGCCTGTTCGGAGCCGTCCTCCTGTGACGACAGAAGTTCGTTCACCTTCTCCGACGCCTTGTCGGTGAGCTTGATCGCTTCCTGTGGCGTGTCCATGGGATCAATTGTAGAGGCCATCACCGACCATTTCCCGTGGTGTCTGCGTAGGCGTGGTCGAGGTACTCGAGGATCCGCCTTGAGTCGTGGATCACCTCGTCACCGTCGACGAGCACGGGCACGCGGCTCTGGCCGGTGATCTCGACGATCTCGGGACGATCGGCACGGCGATACGACAACCGCTTCGTGGCGTGCTCGATCCCCAGCTTGCGCAGCCGCCTCTCCACCGCGCCGCACGGGCACAGGACGTTGGTGGGCGTCGGACACCGGTACAGGACGACCTCCCGCCCTTCGCCTCCGCTCATCGACCGAGCAGCCTCCCGCCGATCCTCAAGACCTGCCCCGCGACGTCGAGGGGCAGTGTCGCCAGATTGCCGCGGCCGACCCGGTCCCCCAGTCGCTGGCGCTGCCACAGCACGGCGTCCTCGAGCGTCTCCTCCTGCGGACGGGTGGTGTACCCGAGCTCGCGCCTCGCCTTGTCGCTGCGGTAGGTCCACCACTCCAGCCCCGAGCGCACCTCGTCGGGCGATGTGGGAACCGGCAGCCCGGCCCGCGACAGCGCCTCTATCCCCACCAGCGCGGCCTGCCCGGGCACCTTCAGCGCCGGCGGTGGCACGCCCGAGATCCGCGACAGCTCCGCGAACAGCCGCGTCAACGTGAAGTTCCGGCCACCGAGGATGTAGCGCTCGCCGCCCTCGCCCTTCTCGTCGGCGAGCAGCTGGCCCGCGGCAGCGTCGCGGACGTCGACGATGTTCAGGGCGCCGTCCACGTACACCGGGATCTGGCGCTCCAGGAAACGGCTGACGAGCTGGTTCGAGGTCCCACTGGGGTCGTCGGGACCGAGCACGAAGGTGGGATTGACGCACACCACCCCAAGCCCGCGCTCGGCGAATCGCTGCACCTCGAGCTCCGCCTCGTGCTTGGAGTCGACGTAGGCGTTGTGCAGCCGCTCGCCCGTGTACTCCTGGGACTCGTCCGCGGTGCCGCCGCGCGGAGCCGGTCCCAGCCCCGCCACCGAGGATGTATGGACGACACGCTCGACCCCGGCCCGATCCGCCTCGGTGAGCACGTTGCGGGTGCCGCCGACGTTGACGTCGAGCACCCGCTCACGGTCGCGCTGGCGCATCGAGGTCACCCCGGCGACGTGGAAGACCCGCTCCACCCCCTGCATCGCCTCGCGCAACGAATCGGGGTCGGTGACGTCGCCGCGCGCGGGCTCGAACTCGACTTCGCCGAGCAGGTGCAAGGGCGAGGTGGGACGGACGAGAAGACGAAGCTCATCGCCCCGAGCCGCGAGCGCCCGCGTCACATGCAGGCCCAGGAACCCGGTACCTCCGGTGACCAGGGTCTTGCCCATTCGCCGCCATGGTAGTCGGGGCTGATACAAACGCCGCCGATGCCGGGAGCGGAGGGCAACACAGCGATCGTCTGCGACTCGACGACCTACCTGCCACGCGAGCTGGCGGAGGCGAACGGGATTAGCGAGGTGAGCCTGTACGTGACCCTGGAGGGCCGCCAGCAGGCAGAGCTCGAGATCGCCGATTACACGGAGTTCTACGACCGGCTGCGGGAGAGCGACGAGGGCGCGACGACCTCGCAGCCTTCGGTCGGCGACTTCCTCGCCGCCTACGAGCCGCTGCTCGCCGACGGGGGCGAGGTCGTCTCGATCCATCTCTCGGCGGGGATCTCCGGCACCTGCGAGGCGGCGACCCAGGCGCGGCAGCGGATGATCGACGACGGTGCCGGCGGCGAGCGGATCCACGTCTACGACAGCCGCTCGGCGTGCGCCGGCTTCGGCCTCGTCGCGCTCGCGGCGGCGAATGCGGCGCGCGAAGGCGCGGACGCGGCCGGGGTGTTGGAGCAAGCCCAGGCCGCGCGCGACTCGCTGGAGCTGTGGTTCGCGGTCGACACGCTCGAGTACCTGAAGCGCGGCGGCCGGATCGGCGCCGCGCAGGCGCTGCTGGGATCGACCTTGAAGATCAAGCCGATTCTCACGATCGGTGAGGAGATCGCCCCGGTGGAGCGCGTGCGGACCCGCAAGCGCGCGCACGAGCGGCTGGTCGAGTTCGCGCGCACCCTGCACGAGAAGGGCGACGACGGCTGGGCCGTCCAGCACATCCAGGACCTCGACTCGGCGGAGCGGATGGCCGCGACGTGCAGGCCGATCTTCGGCTGCGACCCGCAGTTCATCTCCGAGATCGGCCCGGTGATCGGCGCGCACACCGGACCCGGCCTGGTCGGGGTCGGCAGCGTGTCGCGCGAGCTGCTCGGCTAGCGGCAGGCCCCCGCTAACCTTCCTGCCCGGAGCGGGAGCGATGCCGATTCAAAGCAGCAGAGCGGTTGCAGCGACAGGCCTGATCTTGGTCATGGTCGTCGGCAGCCTGATCCTGTGGCTGGCCGTCCCGATCGGGTGGCTGTGGGTCGCGTCGCAGCTCAACCGCTCGCTCGACCCGAGCTTCGGCGCCTACGTGATGATCGCGATCGGCATCCCCGCGACGATGCTGGCCATGTTCATGCTCCTGCGCCGAGTTGACGCCGTGCACCAGTCGCTGACCGGCACGCTGAGCGATGCTAAGCCCGTCCCGCCGCCGTGGCGACGCAGCATGCGCGACGAGCGCGATATGCACGCGCCCACCTCGGCGCTCGACACGATCCTCGTCGCGACCGCGGTCACCGCCGGACTCGTGATGCTCGTGTGGTTCGCGTTCTTCGCCGGCTCGCCGCTGCCGAACTAGCCTTCGCGAGGTTTGCGGGAACCGCATTCGGCGGTCCGCGCGGGCTTTAACCGCGTCTACGCCGCCGCAGCGCGATCAGGCCGCCGACGACGAAGCCGGTGATCGCCGCCGCGGCGATCAGCTCGTCGCGATGCTCTCGGAGCTGCCCGCGCCAGTCCGTCAGCTCGCCGACGCGACGGCGAAGCAGCTCCACCGAGCCGGCGAGCTCGCCGCGCTGCGACTCGACGTCGCGGCGGATCTGCTCCGCGGAGCGCTGCGGGGCGCCGGGACCGGTCGTGGCGGGCAAAGGCGCCGTCGCCGGACTGGCGGCGTCGGGTGCGCTCACGGCCGTGGCCCCGGGTCCGGATTCGTGGGCGGGCTGATGTCGGCCTCGAACTGCTCCTTCGCCGCCTTTGCCTCCTCGATCGCCATGTCGGGGGTAGGTGGGGCGCCCGCCTGCATCGAGCGCCACGCGAACAGCCCGGCGCCGGCCGCGACGAGGAGCCAGAACAGCGCCTCAATCATGAACCCGAGCCACACGCTGTCGTCGAAGAAGAGGTCGTTGAGGAGCCACGCGATGCCGTGCATCAGCATCGCCAGCGCCATCAGCACGAACACTCCCGCCGCGATCGCGGCGACCGAGCCGCGAAGGATCTTGTTGACCTTTTCGGAGACCTCGGCCTTGGCGAGCTCGATCTCCTCGCGAACGAGGATTGACGCCTGCTCCGAGATGTCGAGGACGAGCTCGCCCACGGAGCGGTCGTCGGTGCGGTCGTCGCCGTTGGAGCCGCCGGTCGGTTCGGTCACTCCGGCGGGTCCTCCTTGAAGAACTGGCGCCAGGCGACCGTCGCAAGCCGATGCGCGGCGAGGCTCGCCAACGCGCCCGTCGCAGCGACGAGCCCGCTCCACAGAAGTCGTCTGAAGATGTCGTTGTCCACGTCGCTAGCCCTTGGTTGCGGCCGTCCACTGCTTGCCCGGCTCGCGAGCGGAGTAAACCACCTCGGGGCCGGCCGACGCGCCGCGGGATGGCGGCCGCTGCTCGGCGTATGTCGCCCACCGCTCGAAGAAGCGTCGGTACACGCCGTACGTCCACTCGCTGTCGAGGGCGTCGAAGGCCGCATGGGCTCCTCCGGGGAGGATCCACACGCGCACGAGCTCGTTCTCCCCCTTCGCCTCCTCGAGCATCCGCGCGTGCTCGACGGGGACGATCAGGTCGTCCTCGGAGTGCAACACGAGCACCGGCACCCGCGCGTCGGCGATGTGGTTGCGGGCCGACGAGCGCTCCCAGATCTCCTCCGCGGAGACGCCGTAGTAGGGCGCGGCGATCGCCTCCACCGGCTCCACGAGTGTGTCGATCTCCTCCGGCCACCGCCCGGCGCGCACCCGGGAGCGCAGCATCGCGGCGAACATGCGGTTGATCGCGTACGCGCGGTGGGTCACCGGGAGGCGGCGCGAGAGCCGGTCCGCCGCCTGGCGGGTGTCGGCCGGGGCGGCGACCGAGAGGATCCCGCCGTCGAGCGCCTCGGTGGCGTCCGGCTGATGGGAGGCGCTGAGCACGGACGAGCCTCCGAGCGAGATCCCGAGCGCTCCGACGCTCGTCGCGCCGAGCCGCTTCAGGTGCCGCGCCGCGGCGACGATGTCCTCGCCCTCCTTCCACCCGGCGGTCGAGGGCGCGTGGCTGAGCAGCTCCGTGGCGCCGAAGCTGCGCAGGTCGACGGCGGCGACGTCGAAGCCCCAGTCGAAGTAGGCCCTGACCGCGATCTCGCGCACGTAGTCGAACAGCCGGTTCGAGAACAGTCCGTGGACGACGATCAGCCCCGGCCGCGGAACCTCGTGCACCGCGACCATCGCCGCGATCCGCTCACCGTCGGCGCCGGCGAAGTGGTCATGGCGGAACTGGCTCGGGTACGAGTATCCCCACCCGACCGTGTGCCGGTGCTGAGCGACGACGAACGGCGTCCAGTCGAGCACGCCCTTGCGAAGCTGTGCAGTGTCCGAGGGATGGAGGTCGTGCGGGATCGCCTCGAGCTCGCGCATCAGCGCGTCCATCGAGCGCTCCGCCTGCGGCGGCACCGGGAGCTCGTCAGGCTCGGGCGCGAAGCGCGCGAGCAGCCGCCGGATCGGTCCCGCCAGCATCTGCCCGATCAGCCACAACGGGGTCAGCACCGCCCCGACGAGCACGTTCACGATCTTCGCCGCCCCGTGCAGGACCCGGTCCTGCCGGCGCGAGGTCGCGAGCGACTCCCACATCCTCAGCGACTCGAGCCGTCGGAGCCCTGCGCGTCGAGTCCGCGGCAGATCGTCTCCACGACCATCTCCGTGGCGTGGTCGAAGTCCGACTCGCCCGCCGGGATCAGCTCGAACACCCAGCCCGACAACAGCTGCTCAATCGCGCCGTAGAACCACATCGCCGCGAACTCGGGGTCCACGTCGCGTCGGAACTCGCCTCGCTCCTGGCCGTCGGCGACGATCTTGGCGATCATGTCGTAGGCGCGCCTGATCTCGGGCAGGTGGGTGCGGCCGAAGGAGTTCGCGGCCCGGGTGACCTCGACGATGATCACCTTCATCAGCTCCGGCTCGTGGCGGTAGGACTGGACGATGAACGAGGCGACCGCGGCGAGCTTCTCGCGCGCAGGGATGTCCTGGGCGTCGACCTCCTCGGTCGCCGCCAGCAGCAGCGACCAGCGCTCGGTGAAGAGCTCGTTCAGGACCTGGTCCTTGGAGCGGAAGTAGTGGTAGACGAGCCCGTACGCGACCCCAGCCTCGTCGGCGATGTCGGACACGCGGCAGCTGTGGAAGCCCTGGCGGGCGAAGACGCGGATCGCCGCGTCGAGGATCATCCGCCGCTTGTCGATCGCGGGGGCCTGAGCCACTAGGCATGCACCTCCTGGGGCCACTGGTACGCCGCCGGGCGGCGGTTCGCCAGCGCCGGAAGAGAGTCGCGGACGCGGTCCTGGTGGGCGAAGTCGAGATCGGCGGCGACGAAGCACTCCTCGTCCGGGGCCGTCGCGAGCACGACGCCCCACGGGTCGACGATCATCGAGCGCCCGTAGGAGCGGTACTGCGGCGGTGCATCGCCGATCTGGTTCGGCGCGAGGACGAAGCACGCGTTCTCGATCGCCCGCGCCCGCAGCAGCGGCCCCCAGTGGTCCTTGCCGGTCGCGAGCGTGAACGCGGCGGGGACGGTGAGGATCCGGGCGCCCCGCAGGGCGAGGATCCGGTACAGCTCGGGGAAGCGCAGGTCGTAGCAGACGGTCATCCCGATCCGGACGTCCCCGTGGTCCGCATGGACGATCTCGGCCCCCGGCTGCTCGTGCTCGGACTCGCGGTAGGCGACCCCGCCCACGTCGACGTCGAACATGTGGATCTTGCGGTAGGTGGCCTCGATCTCGCCCTCGGAGTCGATCAGGACCGAGGTGTTGGAGGGCCGATCGTCGTCGGGAAGACGGACGGTGACGCTGCCCGCGAGCAGGTGGACGCCGAGCTCGCGCGCCCAGTCGCGTGCGGCCGTGATCGCGGGACCGTCGAGTGGCTCCGCGCCCGCGGCGAGCGCCTCGCCGCCGGCGAGCAGGTTCCACTTCTCGGGCAGCCCGATCAGCTCGGCGCCGTCATCGGCGGCCGCGCGAACGAGTCGCTCCGCGATGGTGAGGTTCCGCGACTTGTCGTCGGTCGAGTTCAGCTGTACGGCCGCGGCGCGCATCCAATCGCTCCCTTCCGGGCGGCTGGTTGACTGACCAGTCAATCCATCCGCGTGCGGGGAGTATACGGCGGCGGGGGGCGGCCGGTGGACCGCGTCCGGGCCGGCTACGCCGGGTCGCGCGGGATCGGTCCCGCGCGGGCGAGGCGGCGCGCGATCTCGGTCAACTGGGCGTCGCGATCGGAAATCAGCTCCGCCGCAACGGCCTCCATCGCCGCGATCGCGCGGGGGCTGGCGTCGTCCATCTCAAGGCTCTCCGGCAGGCGACGCTGGAGGCGAAAGTAACGCGGGCCGCTGACGCCGATCTCGTCCGGCCTCGGGAACGGGTCGCCGGGCTCGTGGTTGAGGATCATGTGCGCCCAGTGGTCGGCGGCATCGGACTGCCCGTCGAGCATCGCCCCGAGAAGCGGCAGCTCTCCGCCTCGGGGCTTGATCCAGCCCACCTTCCCCCACCGGCTCACGTGGCGCTGCTCGAAACCGGTCTCGCGCATCCCGGTCCCGAGCGAGACCACGAGCAGGTCGCGCGAGGTGAGCTGGGACGGCGCCGCGCTCTCCCGCTTCAGCGCCTCGGCCACCGCGGCGACGGTCGGGTTGGCGGCGAACACGCCGCCGTCGACGAGCGCCCTGTCGCCGAGCGCGACCGAGGGAAAGTAGGTCGGCGCGGCCGAGGTCGCGAGCGCCGCCTCGACCATCGTCGGATTGCGGTCGGCCGACTGGGCCGCGCGCCACCGCTTGAAGAAGTGCGGCTCGCGGTTGCGCATGTCGTACGAGGTGACGACGAGCTCGCGCAGCGCACGGCGCAGCCTGGCGTCACCGAACCGTTCCTCGGTGACCTGCTTCAGCGCGTCGATCGAGTACTTCGGTCCCACCCAACCTCCCAGCGTGCGAATCCGCTGCCACACACTGCGGGCGAAGATCCTCGGCCCCTCGTCGCGGTACAGCCGCACGAGGTCCTCGGCGGTGAGCCGTGGGCGCGGCGGCCGCTTGCGGTTCGGAACCGTCAGCCCGAGCGCGATCAGCCCTCCGGTCGAGGTCCCCGCGAACAGGTGGAAGCAGTCCGACAGCGCCAGCTCCTCCCCCGACTCCTCCCGCACCCGCCGCTCCAGCTCCGCCAGCACGAGCGCCGGGATCAGCCCCCGAATCCCACCCCCGTCGACCGACAGGATCCGGAACCGGTCCTTGCGGGGGCGAGGGCGGCGACTCGGGGGGCTCACCGTGCTGTTGTAGCGCGATCAGCCTGTGCTGACAGTGAGGGGTCGACCCGCGCTATCGCCTACCGCCCGATGCCTTCCACAACGCAAGCCCGATCAGGGTCAGCGCGCCCGCGGTGTACGTCCACGGGAGCACCAGATCGAGGGTGCCGAAGGCAGGATCGAACTGACCGGGCTCGCTGCCTCCCACGTTACGACCGGTCCCGATGCCGCTCCAGCTCCGCGACGAGGAGCTTCGTGTGCAGGGCGGCGATCAGGTCCCGGAGCGGCTCGGCGCCGGCCTCGATCAACTCCATCGCGCTGTCGGTGTCCATCTCGGAGGCGACGCGCTCGACGAGCACGCTGACCTCCTCCTCGACGAGGCGCTCCAGGGCGCGCTTGTAGCGCAGGGTGTCGTATACGGTGAAGCCGATTCGCTCGTCGTAGCCGCCGGCGCGAAAGCGGCTGATCGCCTCGACGATGCGGACGTCAGAGGCCGAGTAGCCGCGCTTGTCGGGGGTGATCACCTCGAGCTCGGCGAGGCGGTCGAGCACCTCCTTCGGCATCTCGTATCGCTCGCGGACCTCCTTCGCGGGAGTCCGGGCCTGCTCGCCGCCGAAGGCGCGCTCGAGGATCCGGTGCTCGAGCTCGAGCTGGGCCCGGAGGCGCTCGGGGTCGCCGTTGCCCGAGTCGAGCAGCTCCCTGATCACCCGCAGGGGCATGAACCGCTCCTCCTGCAGCTGCTTGATCAGCTTGATCCGGTCGACGAGCTCGGGCGGGTAGTAGGCCATGTTCCGGCTCGTCTTCTCCGGCTCGGGGAGCAGGCCCTCGCGGAGGTAGTGGCGGACCGTGGCCACGGGGACGTCGGCCGC
>Ga0214473_10004099_pt1 | contig 17535 bp, 12 predicted proteins | sample RVTome_7_FD_203509 | JGI IMG/M metagenome (GOLD analysis project Ga0214473, IMG submission 203509) | Soil microbial communities from uranium-contaminated site in the Upper Colorado River Basin, Wyoming, United States - RVT98D197 | ecosystem: Environmental > Terrestrial > Soil > Contaminated >... | reverse complement strand
ACTCTAAAAAAAAGGCATACCGCTGCCATGTTCAGATTGACACCGCTAAAAACCGTCCGGAAGTGATACTGGATGAGGAATGCGATTTCGAACTGCCAACCGGCACAAGCGTAACCATAACGCTCGAAGGAAAATATCAAAAGGGCCGGCAATCCGTCGACGAATATATTACCCAGACCGCAATCGCCAATCCGCACGCAACCATCATATATAATTCCCCCGACGGCAATAACTATGAGTATAAACGACAGACTAATGATTTGCCGCCTTCACCGCGGGAAATAAAGCCGCATCCGTACGGCGTGGAACTTGGTCTGCTTTTCAAAATGGCCCGTGACAGTTCCACCAAACAGCTTTCCGCGTTTTTGAAAAGCGAATTTTCAAGAATAAGCCCTCGTATAGCGAATGAGATTTGTGCAAATGCCAAATTAAGGCCGACACTTAATCCTTCCCACATGACATTGCAGCAGGGCGAAGCTCTTCATACCGGCATAAAACAGACAAAAATTATGGCACCATCCACCGACTGCATCTCTCCTATTGGCGATGTGCAATTGGAGAAGAGTCTGCGAGCCGCAGTCGAAGCGGATTTTTACGCAGCCTGTTCTCGCAAGCCTGCTGTCTATCGCGGCAATCCCTTCCTTATCGAGGCAGCTTTGGCCTACGGCACCAAGGGTGCGGGAGAAGACAACGGAAATGGTGAATCGGATAAAGAGCCTTTGGTGCGTCTTATACGCATCGCCAATCGTGTGCCGTTATTATATCAGCAGTCCGGCTGCGCGATTTACAAGGCCGTGATGGAAGTCAACTGGCGTAATTACGCCCTGAGCCAGAATAGAGGCGCACTGCCATCAGGCCCGGTAACGCTTATGGTCCACATCGCCTCGGTCTGGGTGCCGTTCACTTCCGAAAGTAAAGAAGCTATCGCACATTATCCGGAAATAATCAGAGAGATAGAACTGGCTATCCAAGAATGCGGCCGACAACTTGGAATGTATCTGCGCAAAAGAAAACGCATTCAAATGGAACTGGCCAAAAGGAGTTATATCGAGACATATCTGCCGTACATCGGCGAGGCTCTGCGGGATATTCTGACATTAAAGAAATCGCAGGTTGATACACTTGTCGTAAAACTTAAAAAAGTTCTCGAACGAACAAGAAAAATATAAGGAACCTAAAGTATGTCCGAGCAGCTAATAATAAGCATCAGCGGAATGCGCGGTATCGTTGGCGAGAATTTGACCGGCTTTATTGGCGCTGAGTACGGCTGCGCCTTCGGCTCATTTTTGAAGGACCGAAATGGCGGCAAAAGAGGCAAGGTTTCGGTCTGCGTCGGCAGGGACCCCAGGCCAAGCGGTGCTATGCTGCAATCCGCCGTGACCGGGGGGCTGTGTGCAGTAGGTGTCGATGTTATCGATTTGGGTATTGTAACCACCCCCGGTGTGGGTATTATGGTCAGGCATCTCGGTTGCAATGGCGGAATCATAATTACTGCTTCACATAATCCCATTCAATATAACGGAGTGAAACTGCTGCTTGATAACGGTGTTGCTCCGCCTCCGGAACAGGCTGAAAAAATCAGGCAGCGTTATTTTGACAAACATTTTACTTTTGTCGATTCGCCTCATTGCGGACAGGTGACACCAAATGACCGGACCGATGAAATTCATATCGATAAGATACTGTCTATCATCGATAAGAAAAAAATAGCGGCGAAAAAATTCAAGGTTGTTTTAGACAGCGTAAACGGAGCAGGGGGTCGGGTGACAAAAAAATTGCTCGCAGAACTCGGCTGCAAAGTAATCGCAATTAACGATAAGCCTACAGGATTATTTCCGCATAGACCTGAACCGACGGCAAAAAATTTAACGAGTCTATGCAAGATAGTTAAAAAGGAACGGCCTGATATTGGTTTTGCCCAGGACCCCGACGCGGATAGACTGGCGATTGTCGATGAGAACGGAAGCTACATCGGCGAAGAATACACTCTCGCGTTGGCCGCCAAATATGTTTTAGGCAAGAAGAAGGGGCCTGTAGCGACAAACCTTTCAACTTCGAGAATGATTGACGATATCGCTCGGATTAGCAGCGTAGAAGTTTTCCGTACGCCTGTCGGTGAGGCCAATGTCGCCGCCGCGATGCTCAAGCATAAATGTGTTATCGGTGGGGAGGGCAACGGCGGAGTAATAGATTTAAGGGTTGGGCCAATCCGCGATAGTCTTGTCGGTATCGCACTTGTCCTGCAGCTTATGGCAGAATCCGGCAAATTCGTAAGCCAGCTCGTTCAGGAAGTCGGCGGCTACTATATGAGCAAGGAAAAATTTGTCGCTGACGCACAGCAGGCGAAAAAAATCCTCGACGCAGCAAAAAAAGCCTTTGCGGACGCAAAGCTGAATGACTCCGACGGATGCAGATTCGATTTCGCGGACGGCTGGCTGCACCTGCGAACAAGCAATACGGAACCGGTAATGCGAATCATAGTCGAGGCTAAAGATAAGGCAATCGCAAAAAAATATCTCGAAGAAGTCGTGAATATCAGAAAACAAATAAGAGGCGATAACTAAATATGCAGAACCAGATGAAGGAAACTGGAGGCCGGGAACTGCGATTTGTAACGTACCTCAGTATAGCCGCCAATGTTGTTCTCACTAGTTTGAAGTTTGTAGTCGGCGCAATCAGCGGCTCTCTTTCAATTCTGGCGGACGCAATCCATTCCGTTTCCGATATGATTACCGACTTTGCCGTACTGATAGGTCTTCACCTCGGTGAAAAAAAACCGGACCCCAGCCATCCTTACGGTCACGGTAAAATTGAGACCCTTGCGGCGAGCCTTATCGCCGCAGGACTTTTGGTTGTCGGGCTTGGAATGATTTACTATGCGGCTAACGATATAACAAAGGGACACATCAGGCAGGCAAGCAATATAGTTCTTATCGCGGCGGCATTTGCCATAGTTGTCAAAGAAATTGTCTATCGAGTAACAAAAGCGGTAGCTATAAAGTATCATTGCCCGGCGGCTTTGGCTAACGCCTGGCATGACCGTTCAGATGCGCTCAGCTCGGTCGCTGTAGTCATCGGTGTTGTCGCACGAAAATTCGGGTTCAATTACGGCGACCAGGTCGCCGCCATCGCTGTAGGTATAATGGTCACACTCATCGGGCTTAAGATTATAGGCGACTGCCTCGGTGAATTAACTGAAAAGGCCGTTGACGAGGCCACGGTCGAGCAGATAAAACAGATAATCAGCAGCAATACCCAGATACGTCAATGGCACAAGCTGCGAACAAGAGTTATTGGGCGAGAAATTTTTCTTGACGTGCATATTCTCGTATCGCCGGATTTAAATGTTGCCGCCGCCCACGAAATATCGGAAAACCTTGAAAAGACTTTGCATGAACGAATAACGCGTCCTGTCAATATTGTCGTGCATGTTGAACCGGACCTGCCGGAACTTCGAAAAAACGCCTGAGCAAGATATTTGAACTATTCAGCCCGAAATTCCCAGCGGTCTGCTTCTATGAGAGTTAAGGTAAATTTGCCTTTTAGGATTTTGCCGTCTAATTGAAGCTCCACGCGGCTATCGGTTTTATTCAAGATTTTGTATACACCTGAATCGGCGATTTCAACGCTGCCTTGACCCTTGTTTACGCTACCCTCGTAGGTGAGGAATTTCAGGGGATGGTCGAAAATTTTAATTGCCTCGACGGATTGACTCGATATTTTCTCCGGCGGGACCGGCAGACGGTATGTTTCCAATATGTTGCCTGCCTCCAGCATCAAATCCCAATGGATGTTATTTCCTCGAACATGTTTTTGTATGACAAACTTTTTATTGTTTTCTGCCATCGATTACGTATTATATATTGTATATGACGCCTGACAGAAGATAAAAAACTTTAACTTTGCAGGTGTCTGCAAAATGGGGTAAAATAACCTGCCTTTATAATTATTCGTCTTAAGAAAGGATGTATTGCGGCATGGGTCTTGAAGGATTTTTTAACCCTAAATCGGTCGCTATAGTAGGGGCATCGCATAAAAAAGGCAAGGTCGGCCATGAAATCCTGACCAATATGATTAAGTCAGGATTTGCGGGTCAAATTTTTCCTATTAACAACAAGGCGGAGGCCATCGAAGGTTTGAAATGCTACCCCGACCTGAAATCTATCGGCAAGGTTCCGGAACTGGTGGTTGTAGTAATCCCAGCACCAGCAGTTCCCGCGGTTATGCAGGACTGCGCTAAAATGGGTGTGAAATCCGTCATCATAATTACTGCCGGTTTTAAAGAAGTCGGAAAAGAAGGTGCAGAGATTGAAAGACAGGTCGTTCGAATCGCGAAACAGGCCGGCATAAGGGTCATCGGCCCGAACTGCCTCGGCGTTATTGCTCCTGCCAACAGAGTAAACGCCAGTTTCGGGGGCGAACTGCCGAAAACCGGAGCGATTGGTTACATTTCACAATCCGGAGCGTTACTGGCCGCAATCCTTGATATGGCCAATGCCAATGGCATAGGCTTCAGCAAGCTCGTTAGCATCGGAAACAAGGCAGATGTGGATGAGCTGGATGTAATCAGAGCCCTTGCAGAAGACAAAGAGACAAAAGTAATTGCCGGTTATCTCGAAAGCATAAATAACGGTAACGCCTTTGTCCGTTTGGCTGAGCAGATATCCACCGACAAGCCGCTTTTGCTGGTAAAAGCGGGCGTGACCTCGGCAGGCGCAAAGGCAGCATCTTCTCATACGGGCAGTTTGGCCGGCAGCGAAACAGCCTACGAATGCGTCTTTGAGCGGGCGGGTATTATCCGTTGCACCTCGATACAGCAGCAGTTCGATTTCGCACAGGCATTTGCTTACCAGCCTGTCCCGTCAGGACCTAATGTCGCTGTGATAACAAATGCGGGCGGCCCCGGAATTATGGCTGCCGACGCCATTGAACAGCAGGGTCTTACGTTCGCAAAATTAAGCGACGAGACTGTTAAGAAACTGGCTGCGAAACTACCCCCGGCAGCAAATCTGTATAACCCGGTAGATGTTCTGGGTGATGCATTGGCGGATCGTTACGAACTTGCGCTCGGTGCCGCCCTCGACGACCCGAAGGTTGATATCGTACTGGTTCTTTTGACGCCCCAGGCAATGACCGAAGCTGTTCCGACCGCACAGGCAATTGTAAAAATCGCTCATCAAAAACGAGATAAGCCGGTTCTTGCCTGTTTTCTCGGCGCTACGAAGATACAGGATGCAATAAGAATTCTGCGTGAAGGCGGGATTCCGCAGTATGAATCACCCGAATCAGCCGTAGCAACAATCAAGGCAATGCACGACCACGTCAGGTGGCTGCGTCGCCCGAAGCGGATTGTGAAAATGTTCCCGGTCAACCGCAGAAAAGTTGAGGCGATTATTGAAAGACACCTGCGCCAACAAATGCGTGAAATCGGCGAAGCTGATTCAAAAGAAATCCTTGAAGCCTACGGCTTTCTCACACCGCGAGGTTCAATCGCAACAACGGCGGAGCAAGCCGCCAATATTGCCGGTCAAATCGGCTATCCCGTCGTTTTGAAAATCTGGTCACCCGATATAATTCATAAATCGGACGTAGGCGGTGTCAAACTTGGTCTGCGAAACGACCATGAGGTTATGGACGCATTCGACCTGATGATGTACCGGGTGGCGAAAAAAATGCCCGACACGGAAATACTCGGAGTGCTGGTGCAGGAAATGTGCAAGAAGGGCAGGGAAGTCATACTCGGAATGCACCGCGACCCTCACTTTGGCCCGCTGATGATGTTCGGAATGGGCGGCATAATGGTCGAAGTTCTTAAGGATGTCTCGTTTTATCTCGCTCCGCTGACCGAAGAAGAGGCCAAGCAGATGCTTATGGCCACAAGAACGTACCAGATACTCAAAGGCGTGCGAGGGCAGGAGTCTGTCGATATCGAAGTAATAGCGGAAGGTCTGCAAAGGCTCTCTCAGTTGGTCACCGAATTTCCGGAAATCAAGGAAATGGACATAAATCCGTACATGGTCGGCCCTGAAGGCACGATACCGATAGCCGTTGACGCACGTATAAGTGTAGAAAGGGTTTGAAAGTGTCTATCGCAACCGAATTCGACTGGAAGGAAAAATACAAGAATAAAATCGGCACTGCCGCTACGGCGATGAATCTTATCAAGCCCGGCAACCGAATTTTCATTGGCACCGGCTGCGCCCAGCCGCAGCACCTCGTGAACGCCCTCGTAGAACATTCCAGCCATATATATGACGCTCATATCATTCATCTTTTAACAATGGGTGCAGCACCGTATGCCAATGAACAATTCCGTGAAAAATTCAAAATGAACAGCTTCTTCATCGCCGACAATGTCCGTGACGCCCTGAGCAAAGGTATCGGCGACTACACACCGATATTTTTGTCCGATATCCCACAGGAGTTCGAGGCGGGCAGAATCCCGATTGATTTCGCTCTTATCAGCGTCACTCCTCCGGATATAAACGGTTTGTGCAGTTTCGGTGTTTCCGTGGATATAGTAAAATCCGCCGCCGCCAATGCTCGTTATACCGTGGCGCAGGTCAATCAGTTTATGCCCCGAACAATGGGCGACAGTTTCATTCACGTAAACGCTATCGACATGCTTGTCCCGTATGACGAACTGATTATCGAGATTCCGGTACCTGAGCCGAATGAAACGCTGCGCCGAATAGGGCAGAATATTGCCAGACTTGTGGATGACGGCAGCACCATCGAATGCGGCATAGGACGAATCCCACAGGCGTTGGCCGACTATCTCGTCTATAAACGGGACCTCGGTGTGCATACCGAAATGTTCAGCGACTGGATTATCGACCTGATTGAATGCGGCGCGGTTACCTGCGCCAAAAAGACCATCAACCGCGGCAAAGTGGTTGCGAGCTTCTGTATGGGTTCGAAACGCCTTTATGATTACATTAATAATAATTCATTTTTCGAATTCCACCCGACTGAATACGTCAACGACCCTTATATAATCGGGCAACATGAAAAAATGGTCGGCATTAACGTAGGGCTTGAAATTGATTTATCCGGCCAGGTCTGTTCCGATTCGCTCGGTTACAGTTTTTACAGCGGTATAGGCGGGCAGGTCGATTTTATCCGCGGCGCCGCGAGAAGCAGGGGCGGCAAACCCATTATAGCCTTGCCTTCGACGGCGAAGGACGGGACCATCAGCAGGATAGTTCCGCATCTTACCGAAGGCGCCGGCGTCGTTACGACGCGGGGGGACGTTCACTATGTTGTTACGGAATACGGCATAGCCTATCTGCACGGTAAAAGCATTCGTGAAAGGGCACTGGCACTTATACATATCGCTCATCCGAAATTCAGGAATGAACTGATACAGGCAGCAAAAACCCAGAGATATATATATCCCGACCAGATAGAGCTTGCGTGGGACAAAGTAGTCTATCCGGAAGAACTTGAGCGATACGACACGCTTAACGACGGCACCGAAATATTTTTCAGACCGGTTAAGCCCACCGACGATGCGGCGCTTTCACAGATGCTCTATTCGCTCAGCGCCGAATCGATTCGTACGCGTTATATGACTCATACGATGGCATTTCCGCATAAGGAAGTCCAGCAACTGACAAACGTTGATTATCGCCACGATATTACCATCGTCGGCACAGTCCCGGGAGTTTCCGGCGACGAGATTGTCGCCATCGCGCAGTATTATCTCGACCCCAAAACCGATGCCGCGGAAGTGGCATTTCTCGTCCAGGATGAGTGGCAGCAAAAAGGAATGGGCAGCTTCCTTCTGAATTACCTGACGCAAATCGCGGTACAGCGGGGCGTGAAACGCTTTTACGCCAAGGTACTGCCTGTCAACAAACCCATGCTGGCAGTTTTTTACAACTCAGGCTTCAAGGTAAATACCGAATTCGACGGAGAAGTTTACAGTATATGGTATGATTTAACCAAAAAGGAATAGCTCTTGGAAACCAGAAAAGCGGCGTTTATCCATTCGCCGCAGATGGAAAAATTCAATTATCCGTCCGACTGTCCCTTTAATGTCACCAGGGCAGGCAAGGTCCGGCAAATCCTTAATTCGATAGGCTTGCTCACAGGCCCGGGACGAATGGAAGCAGCTCCGACCATCGCCACCAGACTAACCTTGAAAAAATTCCATTCCGCCCGCTATCTTTATGTATTGAAGGAAACCGCTGAAGGCCATTTCAACAGCGATGCGTATTCGATGGGGATAGGAACACCCGATTGCCCTGTTTTTGAGGACATGTACGATTATTCAGCGTGGACGTGCGGCGCAACGCTCACAGGAGCGAAACTGATTCTTTCAGGCAAGGCTGATATCGCGTTTAATCCATCGGGCGGTTTGCACCATTCGGGTCCGGAAAAAGCCGCCGGCTTTTGCTATATGAACGATGTTGCCCTCGCCTGCACGGTGCTGGCAGAGGCCAAGAGGAAAGTTTTGTATCTCGATTTGGACGTTCATTTTGGCGACGGAGTAGCCAATGGCTTTTATGACCGCAACGATGTGATGACCATATCATTCCACGAAAGCGGCAGAACTTTGTTCCCCGGAACCGGATTCGAAGATGAAATCGGCACAGGTGCGGGCAAAGGCTACTGCGTTAATGTCCCTATGCCGGCGGGTACTTATGACCAAGTTTATATGATGGCTTTTAAAGCTGTTGCCTTGCCGCTGATAAAGGCTTTCAATCCGGATGTGTTTGTTCTGCAATTAGGCGCTGACGGCTTGGCAGGCGACCCGCTTGCGCATTTGTGTCTGACCAATAATGTCTATGCGGATATTATCAACCACGTACTCGCCTTCAACAAACCAATCCTCGCCACCGGGGGCGGCGGGTACAACATCAGCAACACCGTTCGGGCATGGGCGCTTGACTGGACCATTCTTTGCGGCGCAGACCGAGGACACGATACGCATCTCGGTGTTGGTGGAATTATGCTCGAAAGCACCGAATGGCAGGGGGGCTTACACGACAGGGAACTGCTTGTGACCAAACATCAGCAGGAAATGGTGCTTCCCCAAGTAGGAGCAACAATCGAAAAAATCAAGACCCGAATTTTCCCCCTCCACGGTCTATAGATCGGCGGGTTTTACGCTCTTACGTCGAACAGGGGGTTTCTTTGCCTCAATGCAGCGCCGAACCATGTGCTCAATGATCCGTGGAAACTCCATCATTAACATGTGTGCCTCGTCCCCACCGAATTCTTTCATAAAAGGCCCATGCATGAAAAATTCCGTAAGGCGACTCAGCCGCTTGACATCTTTCTCAGCAGCATCTGTATCTCCTGCTTTAAGGGCATGATATGCATCCTGCGCAATTTCATAGAACCAAGGCATATCCTCCCGCAACGGGCTTGCTGCTATAAGAATCCCAATAGGGTCGTTATGCTCGCCAGACATATGTAACATATCTTCGACCAGCATTGGATGGAACCTACGACGTAGTAGACGACGGCTTCCTGATTTATCAGGCGATACCATCCCTTCTACATCCCTCAAACGAGATTCTATGGATCGCACACCAGCAACAAGTTCTTCTAAAATCTCGTGCTGTGGCCGGCTTGTCTTTGGGGTTGCAATTTTCTTGGGAACAGCACTTAATTGTTTTTCAAGCTTTGGCCAGAGGGCCTCAAACAACTCTCTTGTCCGTGCTTCAGGAATTGGTTGGGCTTCGGCTTGGTTGATTGATTGGATGACCTCGCTGATACCGTCCTTGTCGACTTTTTTAGCTTGAAATTGCGCCAGAGATCCACTGATTTCGCTAAACTCCAAGTCAAGAAGAAGGGGTATTACCTTACTTTCCTTAAATGACTTTGCAAGCGAACCTGCCTCAAACAGAATCCACGGCGAAGTGATGTTTTCGCGTGTCAGGCAGATGATACCGAAGTTTGTAGTTTCCAGTTCCTTTGCCACCGACTGCGTCCACCGTTCTCCGGCTGAAATGTCTTCCTCTGAGAGCCAAGGCTGCGCAAAGTGAAGAACAAGCGGCATCCAATCGCGTAAACTCTGAGCCACTGCTTTACTACGTTCACCACTCCAACAGATAAATACTTTCATAAAAGATTCTCCTTTACTCCTTCAGTGTTATATTGGCATATTATAATATAGATTATCAGGAAAAGCAAAGGAGAAATTTTGAACCATTTTAATCAGGCTCTTTTGCGATTTGGCCGTCGAGTTCGCCTTTCATTGCTGCAATCTGGGCGGGCATAACGGGCTTGGCTGGTTTAAGGGCAATCACGATGATAACCGCTGCTATTACGCAGGCAATTCCAGCAGTCAGGAATGCCGGCTTATAGTTACCAACGGCTAACATCTTTTCCACAACTTGACCGCCCGGCTCGGTAACCTGATACGGCATATTCGCAACGACCTTCATCAGCCACGCCGCGAGGAACGGCCCGACGAGGCCGCCTGCACCGTACGCCGAGAACATCCATCCGTAGTTTACACCAATGTGTTTTGTGCCGTAGAGGTCAGCGGTAACGGCCGGATACAGCGCCAGAAATCCTCCGAAACACAATCCAACGGCGCAGATGCCGGTCAGATACAGCGGGTAGCTGCGCATAAAATCCAGTGAGAGCATCGCAATTCCGCAAATAGCGAACATCAAAATCAGCGCTATCTTGCGGCCAATGTTGTCGGAAATTTTGCCCCACAAGATACGCCCCAATGAGTTGAAAATTGCCAGGACAGAAACTGCCATCGCACCTGCGGTGGTAACACGCTGGAAATCACTTTCCGCAATCGGCGGCGTCAAAGCCCCGAAGGCAAATGACTGCCATACGGGGGAGGCCTTCATAATAATCTGCAGACCGGCTGTGCAGCCCGCGAAATATGTCAGCCACAAAATCCAGAACAATGGGGTCTTTAGCATTTCCGTTGGTGTAAAATCCACTTTGCTGACGGCACCATGTACCGGTGCCGGCGGCGTCCATCCGGCAGGCTTATATCCGGCAGGGGGATTGACCAATAACTGCGCACCAGCCATAACAGCAATTAAAAAGATTATGCCCAGCGCCATAAAGGTGTTGAACACTTCCAGTTCCGGGAGGTTGAAAAATTTGACCCCGAATAGTTCATAAGGCACACCGGAAATCAGTCCTTTTGCCAGAGGTGCGAAGAAGAACGCGCCCGCTCCGAAGCCTGCCACCGACAGACCGGTAATAAGACCCTTCTTATCGGGAAACCATTTCACGCACGTCGCAATCGGGCAGACATAGCCAGCGCCGATGCCGAGTCCACCGAGCACCGCAAATGTAATAATTAGCCACCACAGAGCCGCATCCGGCCCAAAGTTGCCGGTAAATTTCGCCAGTATCAGGCCAAGCCCCAGAATCAAGCCACCGGCGGTCGCCACCCTTTTGGGGCCAAGCCGGTCTTGTAGACGCCCTCCGCAAATCACCGCCACTGCAAACATAGCCAAAACTATCTGCGCAGGCAGCGTCACCTGTGTTTCAGTCCAGGACGGAAACGCCCGCTTTAACGGCGTCTGGAAAACGCTCCAGATGTAAACGGCTCCCAAACTAATCTGGATTACCAATGCTCCAACAACCACCAGCCAGCGATTCATCAATTTCTGTTCCGTCATGGTATTCCTTTCCTTTAGAAATCAGAAAAGGCCGGATACAGCAAAAAACTGTACCCGGCCAATTTAAGCGAGTTGCAATCTTATTTGCCTCGGCCTTTGACCAGCGCCTCGACAACATGCGGGTCAGCCAGGGTGGTAATATCACCGAGGTTTGAAATATCGCCCTCTGCTATCTTGCGAAGGATACGACGCATAATCTTGCCTGAACGCGTTTTCGGAAGGGCTGGCGCAAACTGAATCGCCTCAGGTGCAGCGATGGCGCCAATCTCCTTTCGCACGTGCATAATCAGTTCCTTCTTAAGCTCATCGCTTTCCTGGATGCCTTCCTTAAGGGTAACAAACGCATACAGGCCCTGTCCCTTGATTTCGTGCGGCACAGGAGTTACGGCGGCCTCGGCAACCTTAACGTGGCTGACAAGCGCGCTCTCAACTTCAGCGGTACCGATGCGGTGACCGGAAACATTTACGACATCGTCGATTCTTCCCATCAACCAATAGTCACCATCTTCATCAACGCGGCAGCCGTCGCCTGTGAAGTAAATATCCTTGTACATCGTAAAGTAAGTATCGATAAATCTCGGGTGGTCGCCCCACATCGTCCGCATCATTCCCGGCCAGGGCCTGCGTATGCAAAGTTTGCCGCCCTCGTTTGAGCTGCATTCGGTCCCGTCCTCGCGAAAAACAACAGGGTCAACTCCGAAGAACGGCTTATTTGCGCTGCCCGGCTTAATTGTATGCGCGCCCGGCAGGGGAGTAATAAGTATTCCTCCCGTCTCCGTCTGCCACCATGTATCTACAATCGGACATCTATTGTGCCCGATTTTTTCATAATACCAAATCCATGCCTCGGGGTTTATCGGCTCGCCGACCGTCCCGAGTATCCGCATAGTATTTAATTTATATTTTGCCGGCCACTCATCGCCAAGGCGCATCAGCGCTCTGATTGCCGTCGGCGCAGTATAGAAAATCGTCACACCGAACTTGTCGCATATCTTCCAAAACCTGCCGGCATCCGGATATGTCGGAACACCTTCAAACATCAAAGACGTTGCGCCATTTGCCAGCGGGCCGTACACTATGTAGCTGTGTCCCGTTACCCAGCCGATATCGGCCGTGCACCAGTATATATCATTCTCATGTACGTCAAAAATCACCTTGTGACTTAAGGCAACTTGAAGCAAATACCCGGCTGTTGTATGCACCACACCCTTTGGCTTGCCTGTTGAACCTGATGTGTAAAGGATAAACAGCACATCGTCAGCATTCATTTTTTCCGCTTCGCATTTGTCGCTGGCTTTTGTCATTTCATCGTGATACCAGGTATCTCTGCCTGCCTTCATATTGCACGACTCACTATTAACCTTAACCACAATGACGCTCTCAATCGAAGGAGTGTTCTTCAACGCCTCATCAGCGATGCCTTTTAGCGGGATATGCTTACCGGCACGCATCGAGACATTAGACGTAACAAGTACTTTGCACGTAGAGTCATTAATGCGGTCCTTTAAGGCGTCGGCACTAAATCCGCCGAATACTACCGAATGAATCGCTCCGATACGTGCGCAGCCCAGCATAACAACAGGCAGTTCCGGCACCATAGGCAAATAAATCGCAACGCGGTCGCCTTTTTTGACGCCCTTCGACTTGAGGACGTTGGCGAACTTGCAAACTTCCTTATGTAATTGCTCATAGGTCAGCTTCTTTACCGCGTCTTCCGCCTCACCCTGCCAGAGCAACGCCATCTTTTTTGCTATGGGTGTTCCAAGATGCCTGTCGAGGCAGTTGTATGACACGTTTAGTTCGCCGTCGGCAAACCAAGTGTGTTCAATCTTGCGATTAGCTACGTCCCAGTTATATTCAAGACTTTTGGTCGGTTTCTTGAACCATGTCAAGCTTTTTGCCTGTTCAAGCCAGAAACCATCGGGGTCGTTTATCGACTGCTCCCACATCTTTTTATACTGTTCCTCGCTTTTTACATAAGCGTTGGCTTTTACCGATGCCGGTGGCGGAAAAGTCCTCGTTTCGGTCATTAATGAAACGATGACTTTGCCTTTTTCTGCGTTTCCCATAAAAATCTCCTTCGTTCGTATTCAAGTTACAATAACTTTGTTACACCCTATGTGAAAAAAGAATTAGATAATTTAGCTACTTTCTAAACATCCGTCAACCGAAAAATCAGAACTTATATATAAACGACGTTTGGGCACGGATGGCATCCGCATTGCTGGCCTCAAGATACTCCGTACGCCACTGTGAAAGCTCAAAACCGATTTCCGTGTTCTTGTTTATTGAGTAAATGACGTTGCCGAATATCGAGCGGTTATAATCGCGAGAATCGGTCGCTGTAACGCCGGCAAGGTCGCTGTTTTCCGGGTCATCAATGCTTACTCCGAAGTTAAAGTTCCACTTGGAGCATGGTGTCAGGCTTGCCGCAACCCAGCCGCCCTTACTTGAAATCTCTCTGGCTAATGTGGTATTCACTCCATTACCTATGCCACCAAGATAAGCGCTCAGGTCCTGACCGGTGAAGAATTCGCCTTTCAAAGCGAGCCATTCGTTGATTGGCTGCGTAATATCGAGGTTAAGCGACCAACTGTCGAATTTCTCGTTCGCACCGGCGGCGGAAGTATAATACTTTTCTTTTGCCCAGTGGCCCGAAACACCTATCGTTGTCGGCTTATACTTCAGCCATGGGAATTGCAAGCTAACTCTGCTCTGAAAACCGGGAATACCTGAATCCTCTCCCGCGTCTCGCACTACAAAACCTCCTGTTGAACCTATATCTCTTGTTGCGGCTGCTTCCAGCTTGAAGTCAACATCTTTGCTCAGCGCACAGCTTTTTGTCAAACGTATCTGCGGGCGTCTGTAGCCTATGTTACCCACCCACCATCCGACAGTATAGTTCAGCGTATACGGCCACAGCGGCGATATCACATCGGAAGTCTGACCAGCCAAAATACTGAATCTTTCCGCAGGCCATTCTATATTCATATATCCGTGCCGCATCATGGGGTCCGGCTTGTTCTCAGCGGAACCGTTTCCGTAAAAATCGATTTCAACGCGGCCGCTCGTTTTTACTCCGTCCATTTCAGGTCCGCTTATATTTGCGCCCAACCGTGTCTCATTGGCTGTCATATCGAATTCGCTGTGGTCATTGATTCTCGATGACGACCTGGCCCATTTGGCGTAATCGCCAACATCCATTCGTGCTGAGTCATACGATGCATCGAGTTTCAGTCTGCCGTAAAGCTGAATATCCAGGTCCGCCCAAACCGGTTTTTTCGTCGTCGGCTCTTTTTCAATCATCGCCATTATTTTCTGCATATCGGCTTCGCTCAATTTCAGCGGCGCCGCATTAGGCTCAACCGGTTTGGCCACTGCTACCGGAGCTGCGGGTGTTACTGGCTGCGCTTCCGGTCGCGTCTGTGCCTGCTGCATCACTAACTTCTTAAGCTCCTCCACCTCCTTTTCAAGTTTGTCCACTCTTTGCTTAAGCTGGGCGTTCTCCTCTACCAAATCAACACCTTTGTCCGCCCGGCAAATTCCTGTTATTACTGTCAAAAGAACCAGACTTAACAAAATCCTTATCTTTTCCATGGCAATATTCCTTAACTACCAGTAACAATAACTAACTGCGATATGCGAAACACTCGCGACGTACATCGTTGTACGAAAACGTGTAATTATGCACAAACTCCACCTGTCGTCAAGAATCCACTTTGTATAAATTTTCACGTGCCTTTTTTGTTGTCTGCCAACGATATTCTGTTAAAATAGTGCCTAAAATAACTTTTCAAAAGGGTAACAGTGACCGGAACAGAATCACAACCGCTAAAACAGGAAACCAGAACCTCTTGGCTTGCAATAATATCATTTATACTCGGTATTGCCGGTATTTGGACATTGGGCTTATCTGCGTTGGTTGGCATCATCTTAGGCGTATTTGCATTACTTCAGATTAGAACCAACGAGGGCAAAATGACTGGCCGTGTCTTCGCCATTTTAGGGATAATAGTTTCAGGGTTTGCTATTGCCGCTGTTTATTTTGTAGTTGTTGCAGCCATGCCACGTTATTTTGGGTTCCGCATGATTTGCGCCCATAATTTAAGGCAACTTGGTAAATCGCTGCGAATTTACAGTAATAATTATGACGGAGAATATCCTGCTGCAAATAAATGGGGTGACTTGCTTGTAGAACATGCTGGCGCTGGTGGTACATGGTTTTACTGTAAAGGTATTAGAGAAGAGCGATACCATTTTACGATTAATCCGCGTGAACAATTTGGCTCTCCGTGGCACCAAAGTTTTTTTTATCATGACCCGAATGGCAGGTCATATTATGTCAAACATGGCCATTATGCGATTAACCCAAATGCTGAACCAAATTCGCCACGGGATATGGTGCTTTTGTTTGAGACGAAAGGCGGATGGAATCAATTTGGCGGCCCAGAACTGGTATCTTTTGACAACCACAGAGGGGAAGGTTGCAATATTTTATTTAATAATGGTGATATTAACTTCGTTACCCCAGATGAGGTCGGTAAATTGAAGTGGAAGTAAGATTATGGAAAAAAGAACTGTTATCGCAGGGATGGCACTTGTGGGGCTGCTCATTGCGGTCAATATATGGGGATTGTTTCAATACGGCTACAGAGGAGGCGAAACAATTGTCATTTGTGCTGTCCCTGTTATCGCAGCTTTTGTGCTTGGCTTTTATTACATAAAGGGCAAAAACTTACCCCCGGAATAAATCCTGAATTCTAAGCTCTAAATCCTAAACAATATCAAAATTCAAATGTTCAAATGCTCAAAACTAACGGTTTTGAATTTGGTGCTTGGTTTATTTGGATTTGTTTCGGATTTCGATATTAGGATTTCGAGTTTGCGAGCCTTGCCCACATAACGCGTCTGACAGGACTCCGGGCTTCGCCCTTGAACCTGTCGCTCACTATCGTTCGCCTCCCCATAGGGGCTCTACCCCTCTGGCGTCGCTCGCAAGCTCGCTCCTGTTACCCCGACGGCGTGGGGAAACTTTTTCCCCACACCCCTTTAGGTTCGAGTCCTGTAGAGAATACTTTTAACAAACAGGCCGCCTAAAAGTGTGACGGCCTGTTTGTTAAAACGCGTCTGACAGGACTCGAACCTGTAACCTTTGGTTCCGTAGACCAATGCTCTATCCAATTGAGCTACAGACGCAACCTGCTTTTTTATAAAGACTTACATCTATTAGTTAACTCTTGTTATTTGTCGTTACTACAACCGTTACTACATCATTATAACCAAATTTCTCGTTCATCAAAGACACAAATATTCAGAAATTATCATAATATTACGGCTTGGGTGTCAGAGTATTGGTCTGTTTAACTGTTACTGCGGCAAATGCTTGATTTTGGTTTTTCCGGACCATCGGATATATAAAATGGTTGCGTTTTTTGAGAAATTTTTAAGCCTTTGACATTACTAATCTTATAGATATACAATTTTTGCGGTTTTATGGGCTGTCGAACCTCTTGGTTGTAGTGAGGTTGTATGCTTCGGATGCATTTTTATATACTACGGAGAAGGCAGGCACAATCGCATAAGCCGATGATGCTGCGAATAACAACAACATAAATATCGCAATTACTGCTTTTTTGATTTGTTCCTCTAAACTTCCTTTCGCTTAATAACTATACCCCATATCGTCACTGTTGGAACCAGTCCCAATACAGGGGCTGCCCGTCGAAAGATGAAAGTCCGTCGGTGGATTTACAAAAAGCGGGTCTGAACTGATACAGCCTGTCCCCGCACTTATTTGGCCGGTGTAATTAGTGGTGTTGTTCCATACATCGCAATAGGTAATAGTGCTCGTGGCCTCTGCCTCTACCCCCGTCGTATTATTGGTAATTATGCAGTTCTTGATGGTCGAGTCACCGCTAAGAGC
>Ga0214473_10004098_pt1 | contig 17535 bp, 16 predicted proteins | sample RVTome_7_FD_203509 | JGI IMG/M metagenome (GOLD analysis project Ga0214473, IMG submission 203509) | Soil microbial communities from uranium-contaminated site in the Upper Colorado River Basin, Wyoming, United States - RVT98D197 | ecosystem: Environmental > Terrestrial > Soil > Contaminated >... | reverse complement strand
ATCCAGCATCGGTGCTGCCAGGGCTTTATCGCATCCTCGGAAAGCCAGCGCCAGACGGTGCTGTCGCTGATACGAGCCACCAGCCCGGTGCGCCGGACCTCGGCCGCCACGTCGGTAACGCTCATCCTGGAAAGCGGAATCCCCCGAGACGCGGGCAATTCACAGGCGATGGCCTTGACGTGGACGACGAGCTCCGGGGGGAAAAACCCGCGGGCGGCCGGGGCGGGAGTGCTCGTCAAGCCCCGGCAGGCGTTGCTCGAAGAACCGCTTTCGCCACTTCCAGACGATCTCCCGTCGAATATCCAGGCGAACCGCGATCTCATCGGTGGACAACCCCTCGCCCGCCAATAGGATCATCTTGGCCCGGACGACATGATAATACGGTAACGAATACTTTGCCGCGCGCCGCATCAGTTCGCTCCTCTCTTCCGGCGAGAGGTCGATCCGGTAGGGGCTTGTTTTCGGCATGGAGACGGCCCTCCTTGGCTAACACCATGCCACACCCCGATGCCCTTGGCAAGTCATAATATGTTATCGTATTTATGAAATGGAGCACTTAGTGACACTGGTTCCAGCGATCACATTGGGGAACAAGGATGCCCGCAGGTGGGCGTTACTTATGTGAAGAACATTCGTCGCCACCGCCTTTAGAGCAGGGGCTGCTCCGTGAGCGGCAGCGGACAAGAGAACAACTGGTTTCCCTATTTCCTTTGTGACGATACGTATGGGTTCAACAAGATCCGTATCATTTGACAAGACTGCGGCGGCATCATAGCGCCCAGCCCACGCATCGTTGATTAGGTGGCTTGCGAGGTTTACGTCCGAACCTTTCTCTTCCATCCAATGCACACGGACGCGAAGTCCATCCTGTATTGGAGCGAGGCGTAGGTTCAACTTGCCAGTTTTCAACGGATATGAACCAACAGGCATTACCTCTTTCTTACTGTCAGCTCGGGTTGGGTCTGGCATCACCTGATGATTGCCAGCAGGCGGAACTAGTCTTTGTGGTCCAGCGATTACTTCGCGGTTGGCTATAGGGATGTTGGCGAGAGGTCTACAAACAGTTTTTGCGAGGAAATTGCCAAAAATTATCTGTATCCCAGGAATAGTCTTTAGTGCCGAAAAATAAACTTGCTGCCTTCCCGGTTGGCCAAGGTCGAGGATACCGGATACTCTGGCTGTGTAATACTTTATGGCCTGAATTGTATACCGCGGGGGGAGCACTCTCTGTGAGAGCGCCATAACATTGAGCCATTTGCAATTCCTATAGCGGATTGCATAATACAGATTGAAACCATCTATATAAACAATAGTTTTCAATAAGGTTGCCCAAAAAAGCAATTGCCGCACCCAAGGGCACGGCAATTGAGCTGACAGCACGCTGCCAGCGGGTATCTATTTTCGATAATAGCGGGAAATTGAAAAATGTCAACATGACTATTGCACGGCCAGCACGCTCACTTGGAATCCAATAACCCCGCAAATTCTTCCACCGACCATACATGATCCGCGATTCCCGCTTTCATCGCAGGTGTCACCCTGAGCGTCTGGTGAATCCTGGTGAAGTTGTAGTACATGACGCGCTTCTGTCCTCTACCGCAGGGGCGGATCAGGTCGCCCTCCGCATCCCCGCGGCGCGCACTTCCGGCGAAACGTCGCCCGCGAACCGGGCGAAGTTCTCCTCGAACATCCCCCCCACTTTCCGCGCCTGCGCATCGTAGGCCCGCCGGTCCTTCCACGTATCCCGCGGATTGAGCACCTCCCTCGACACGCCCGGGCATTCTCCGGGCACCAACAGCCCGAAGAAGGGATCCTCCCTCACCTCCGCCGCATCGAGCGCGCCGGACAGCGCCGCCCGCAGAATCGCGCGGGTGTGAGGAAGGCCGATCCGGCTACCGACGCCGTAGGGACCTCCGCTCCAACCCGTGTTGATGAGCCAGACGTTGGTCCCGTGCCTTGCGATCTTTTCGCCGAGGAGCTTCGCGTAGACCACGGGGTTCCTGACCATGAACGGAGCGCCGAAGCAGGCGCTGAAGGTGGCCTGCGGCTCGACGACGCCGCGCTCGGTCCCCGCGACCTTGGCCGTGTAGCCGGAAAGGAACTGGTACATCGCCTGGGGAAGTGTCAGCCGGGCGACGGGGGGGAGCACGCCGAAAGCGTCCGCCGTGAGCATCACGATGTGCCGGGGATGGCCCGCGACGCCGATGCGCATCGCCCTCGGAATGTGCGAAAGCGGGTAGGACGCCCGGGTGTTCTCCGTCAACGAATCGTCGTTCAGGTCGAGGTGGCGCGTCGCCGTGTCCATGCAGACGTTTTCGAGGATGGTGCCGAACCGCCGCGTCGTCCCGTAGATCTCGGGCTCCGTCTCCGGGGAGAGCCGGATCGCCTTCGCGTAGCATCCCCCCTCGAAGTTGAAGACGCCCTCGTCGCTCCATCCATGCTCGTCGTCGCCTATCAGCGTCCGCTGCGGATCGGCAGACAAGGTGGTTTTCCCCGTCCCCGAGAGGCCGAACAGCACCGCCGTGTCGTTCCGGCCCGCGCCGCAGTTGGCGGAACCGTGCATCGGGAGCACCCCTTGCGGGGGCAGGAGGTAGCTCATCACCGTAAAAATGGACTTCTTGATCTCCCCGGCGTAGAGCGTCCCGCCGATGAGGACCTCGCGGCGCCCGAGGTGGATGAGAATGAAGACCTCGGAACGGGTGCCGTCCCGCCCCGGCCGGGCGTGGAAGCCCGGGGCGTCGATCACCGTGAAGGCGGGAACGTGCCGGGCAAGCTGCGCGGCGTCCGGTTCGTGGAGGAACATGTTCCGGGCGAACAGGCTGTGCCAGGCCATCTGCGTGACGATCCGGATCGGCACGCGGTAGGCGGGGTCGGCCCCCGCGTAGCAATCCTGCACGAAGAGCTCCTGCCCCTGGAGGAAGGCGACCAGCCGGGAGCGCAGCGCATCGTAATTCCGCTCGTCGAACGGCCGGTTGACCTTCCCCCACTCGATCTCCCCCTCACTCGACGGCTCCCGCACGAAGAACCGGTCGTTCGGGGAACGGCCGGTGTACTCCCCCGTATGCACGACCAGCGGTCCGAGATGCGACAGCAGCCCTTCCCTCCGCTGCAGCGCGTGTTCGTAAAGGGCCGGCGTGGAAAGATTCCACCAGACGGTGCCGGTATTGGCGATCCCGTGCTCCTCAAGCCCCCGCATCATTCCCTTTTCCACGCGTATCCCCTTGTTCCCTTTACTGGAATCCATATTACCTTCCGCCAAGGCCGCGGGGAACCATTTCCTCCGGCGCAATACTCTTGGGGGTGTCCCCTGCGGCAGGAAAACGAGAGGACGGCGCCGGCATCTTTCCTGATATATTGATTTCATGTTCCCGAAAACAGGAGGTTCGCCATGAAGAAAAGAGTTGCCTTGCCGGCGGCTGCGCTGGTGCTGGCCCTGGCGCTCGCCATGGGCGGATGCACCGTGATGGAAAGCACGTACATGAAGAAAGTGAACGAGGCCGACGGACTTTCCAAGGAGCTTGCGGCCCTTCAGCAGAAGTATAAGGACCTCTCCTTCGAGAACTCGATGCTCAAAGCCAGGATCGCCAACCTGTCCGGGGACCTGGAGAAGACCGCGGGAGAGCGGGATAAGCTTTCGGCCGACAACAAGGAGCTCGAGAACCTCCTGAAGGCGAAATCCGATTCCCTGTCGCAGACGATCATGGATCTCCGCCAGAAGATCGGGGGGCTGGAAAACGAAAATGCCCGGCTCAAGCAGGAGGTCGCCGCGCTGCAGAAGGCGCAGGAAGAAAAAGTCCAGAAAGTCAGCAAGACCTACGAGGACCTGCTGGTGAAGATGAAGGGCGAGATCGCCAAGGGAGAGGTCACCATTTCCGAGCTGAAGGGGAAGCTGACGGTCAACATGGTGGACGCCATCCTCTTCGATTCCGGCAAGGCGGAGGTGAAGGAGGGGGGGCAGGCGGTCCTGCAGAAGGTCATCTCCATCCTGAAGGACGTGAAGGACAAGGCGATCCGGACGGAAGGACACACGGACAACGTCCAGATCATCGGGATGTTGGCGAAAAAATACCCCACCAACTGGGAGCTGTCCGCCGCGCGGGCCATCAACGTGACCCGGTATCTGCAGGAGCAGGGACTCGACCCGGCCATCCTGTCCGCGGTCGCCTACGGGGAGTACAAGCCGGTCGCGGCGAACGACACGCCGGAGGGGAAACAGAAGAACCGGCGGATCGAGATCATCCTCGTGCCGAAGGAATAGGACCGGACGCGAAAGCGGGGGGTCCCCCGGCACCGGGGAGCCCCCCGCCGTTTGCCGTTTGGTTCGGGAACGGTCAGGGGTAGAGGCCCCGGAAGCGCATCGCCGCGGACACCCGGGAAATCCCGATCATGAGCGCGGCCATCCGGTGGCTGACTTTCTTTTCCCCCGACAGCGCAAGCACCTCGTCGAACGCCCGCAGCATGATCCGGGAGAGCTGCCGCTGGACCTCCGGCAGGTCCCAGAAGAACTTCTGCGTGTCCTGGACCCATTCGAAGTAGGAGGCGGTCACCCCGCCCGCGTTCCCGAGGACGTCAGGGATGATGAAGACCCCTTTCCCCTGCAGGATCTCGTCCGCTTCCAGCGTGGTCGGGCCGTTGGCCCCTTCTGCCAGGATCCGGCACCGGATTCGGCCGGCGTTCTCCTTCGTGATCTGTCCCGCGGTGGCGGCCGGCGCAAGGATGTCGCAGGGGATCTCCAGCAGCTCCCGGTTCGAAACGGGCGTCACGCCCGGGAACCCGGACACCTTCCCGCCCTCCGCCGCGTGGCGGATCATCGCATCCACGTCGATCCCGTCCGGGTTGTACGCCCCGCCCTGGACGTCGCTCACCGCGATCACCCGGACCTTCCGCTTCCACAGCTCCTGCGCGGCGACGGAGCCGACGTTTCCGAACCCCTGCACCACCGCCGTCGTTTTTTCCGGGTCCAGCCCGAGGCGTCGGAGCGCGGCAAAAACCAGGTTGCACAGCCCCAGCCCCGTCGCCTCCCGGCGGCCCAGCGATCCTCCCACGCTCAGCGGCTTTCCGGTGACCACCCCGGGGACGGAATAGCCGAGCTGCATGGAATAGGTGTCCATGATCCACGACATCGTCTGCTCGTTCGTGTACATGTCCGGGGCGGGGATGTCCTTCTCCGGGCCGATCAGCATCACAATCTCGGAGGTGTACCGCCGCGTGAGCGCCTGGATCTCCTTGCGCGACATCTTGAGCGTGTCACAGCAGACCCCTCCCTTGGCCCCGCCGAAGGGGATGTTCATCAGGGCGCACTTCCAGGTCATCCACATCGCGAGCGCCGTCGTCTCCTCAAGGGAGACGGTGGGGGCGTACCGGATCCCCCCTTTCCCCGGCCCGAGCGTCACGTTGTGGTGCACGCGGTAGCCGGTGTAGGAGACGACCCGCCCGTCGTCCATCCGCACCGGGACCGTGACGACGAGGGCGCGCTTGGGATACCGCAGGCGGTCGGCCAGGTTCGGGTCCAGCCCCAGCAGCCCGGACGCGCGGTCGAGCTGCTCCACCGCTTCCTTCAGCATGCTCTGTCCTTCCTGGCTCTCCCCCCAGAACGGAAACGGCATCTGTCTCCTCCTTCCGCCGGCCGATGGCGTTGCGCGGCATCTTCCCCGGATTTCTCGTAAGTGTACCTAATTTTGCCTGTCTCGTTTCTTCTTTCGGGGGGATTGGTTTACGATAGGAAGGAATGGCCCCTCCTGATGCGAAAACCGAAAGGACGTGGCGGCGGCTGGCCGCGGGAGAGCTCTCCTGGGAGATCCTGCGCCGGCGCTCCCTGATCCTGGAGCGGACCCGTTCCTATTTCCTTCGGGAAGGGTTCACCGAGGTCGACCCGCCGATCGCCGCCTCCTGCCCGAACATCGATCCGAACGTCTTCCCCGTGGTCCTCTCGGACGCGGACGGAAGGCCGTCGCAACGGTTTCTCCACACCTCCCCCGAGCTCTCCATGAAGAAGCTCCTCGCGGCGGGGTCGGGGAACCTTTTCTACCTCGGCAAGGTGTTCCGGGACCGGGAAGGGTCCCCTCTTCACCACAACGAGTTCACGATGCTCGAGTGGTACCGCGTCGGGGAACCCGTCGAAGCGGTGATGGAGGACGTCGAGGCGCTGATCCGGGAACTGGCGGGGGCGATCCACGGAAGAGAGGAAATCCGCCGGGGCGGCGCCACCGTGTCCCTTTCCGGGAAATGGCCCCGCCGGGAGCTTTCGGAAGCGTTTGCGGAGCTGCTCGGCGCCCCGATGGCGGGAGACGAAAAGGCGCTTCGGACCGCGCTCGTCCGGAAGGGGTCGCGGCCGGGGGACGCGGAGACGTGGGAAGACCTCTTCTTCCGCGCCTGCGTCGACGTGATCGAGCCCGCCTTGAAGGGCTTGGGACCGGTTTTCCTCGCCGGTTTCCCCTCCGCGCTTGCCGCGATGGCCCGAAGGCGCAAGGGGAACGACGGGATCTGCGAACGGTTCGAGGGATACCTCTGCGGCGTGGAGCTCGTCAACGGGTACGAGGAGCTGACCGACCCGGCGGAGCAGGAGGAGCGGCTCCGGCAGCTTGCGGCGCGCCACGAACGTCAAACGGGCGTTGCGCTCCCCGTCGATCCCGACTTCCTGGACGCGCTGCGGCACGGCTTGCCGCCCTGTTCGGGAGCCGCCCTGGGGTTCGACCGGCTGGCGATGCTGCTGCTGGAAAAAGAGACGATCGCCGACGTGACCGTTCGATGAACCACCCCGGGCTGCTACTGTTCCTTCTCTCCTTCGGTCATATGTGCACCGACATCGTGCAGGGGGCGCTCCCCGCGCTCCTGCCGTACCTCAAGGATAAATATTCCCTTTCCTACGCGGTCACCGGCACGCTCCTTCTGGCGGCCCACCTGACCTCCTCGGTGATCCAGCCGGTGTTCGGATACGCAACCGACCGGAGGCCGTTTCCGGTCCTTCTGTCCATCGGGTGCCTGATCTCCGGCATCGGCATCGCGCTCGTCCCCTTCTCTCCCGATTTCGCATGGCTGATCGCCTTCGTCATGTTCACCGGGCTGGGGACCGCTGCCTTCCATCCCGAAGGGTTCAAGGCGACCGCCTGCATCGCCTCCGTCAAGCGCGCCACCGGGATGTCGCTCTTCTCGGTGGGGGGGAACCTGGGGTTTTCCATCGGCGCGCCGGCCGCCATTTTCCTCGTTTCCCGCTACGGGCTCCATGGCGCCGCGTGGCTGCTCGTCCCCGCCGCCATTGCGGGCGTTCTCTTCCTCCCCGCGCTGCCGCACATCCGCCGGCGGATCGCGGAAATCTCCGAGAGGCCCCCGTCGGCCGCGCACATCGGCGTGGAGCGTCCGGTCTACGCCGTATCGCTCATCGTCCTCATCGTCGTCTTCCGCTCCTGGACGCAGCTGGGGCTGGCCACCTACATCCCGTTCCTCTACCGGGCGCAACTGTCGAGCCACCCGGAATTCGTCGCCACGCTGCTCTTCCTTTTCCTTGGAGCGGGGACGGCCGGAACGCTCCTGGGCGGCCCCCTGGCCGACAGGATCGGGCACCGGAAGATGGTTTTCTGGTCGATGGCCCTTCAGGTCCCCCTCATCCACCTGTTCCTCATTTCGAAAGGCTGGCTGGTTTTCGCCATGGCCGCCTGCGTGGGGGCCACCATCGTGTCGACCTTCTCGGTGACGATCGTGATGGCGCAGGAGCTGTTCCCCCGCCGGATGGCGACGGCGTCGGGGACGATCGCCGGGTTCGCGATCGGCACGGGGGGGATCGGGGTGACCCTCCTCGGAGCGGTGGCCGACCGGTACGGGGTCCCCGCGGCGGCCCACCTCATCAACGTCCTGCCCGCCGCAGGGGCGATCCTGGCGCTCTTCCTCCCCCTCCCCTGGAAGCGGGAGGCCGCGCCGTAATGCCGACCATCTACGCAACCGTTCGGGATTCGTTTAGAATTGGCTACCGGTGAGGATTACGGGCGACATCCGAACAAGGAGAGAGGGATGGGAGAAGGACAGAACGGAAGCGACAATAATGCATCGGTGAAGTCCCGCCGCAAGGTGGCGCTGGCGATCTTCTCCGCCGCGACACTGGTGACGGTCGGAGTCGGCGCGTTCTACTGGTGGTACCGCCAGACCCACATCTCCACCGACGACGCCTTCGTGGAAGGGAGGATCCACCCCGTCGCCGCCCGGATCCAGGGGACGGTGGCCGCGGTGCCTGTCGAAGACAACCAGCCGGTGAAGAAAGGCCAGCCGCTCGTCCGGATCGACGCGGAGCCGTACGGTGTCCGGGTGGCCGCGGCGACCGCCGCGCTCTCCTCCGCCGCGGCGGACCGGTCCTCCGCCGACTCGGACGCCAAGGCCGCCCATGAGGATCTTGCGGCGGCGCAGGCCCAGCTCGTCCAGATTCGGGCGGCGGTCGAGGCGGCCCGGGCGAAGGCCGCCCTTGCCGATGCGCGGCGCGCCCAGGCCGACCGGGATGCGGAGCGCGCAAGGAACCTCTTCGAGCGGCACTCCGTCAGCAAGGAACGATACGAGAAGGCCCGGACCGAAGCCGAGGTGGCCAAAGCCCAGGGCGACGTGGCGCGGGAGGAGCTCCGCCTCGCGGAAGCCGCCGTTCCCGCCCAGGAAGCCTTGATCTCCCAGCGGAAGGCGGTCATCGGGCAGCGGGAGGCCCGGACGGGACAGCGGAGGGCCGACGTGCGGCAGAAGGAATCCGCGCTCGCCGAAGCGAAGCTCAACCAGGGGTACACGGAAGTCGTCGCGCCGTCCGACGGATACGTGACGCGGAAGAACGTCGAGGCCGGGCAGGTCGTTTCCCCCGGACAGTGGCTGCTCGCGGTCGCAACGCTCTCCGACGTCTGGGTGGTGGCCAACTACAAGGAGACCCAGATCGAGAAGATCCGGCCGGGCCAACCGGTCCGCATCCGCGTGGACACTTACCCGGGCAAGGAGTTCAAGGGGAAGGTGGAGAGCATCATGGCGGGGACCGGCTCCGCCTTTTCCCTCTTCCCGCCGGAGAACGCCACGGGGAACTACGTCAAGGTCGTGCAGCGGGTGCCGGTGAAGATCGTGCTCGACAAGGGCGAGGACCCGGGGAATCTCCTCCGGATCGGGATGTCCGTCGAGCCCACGGTGCTCGTCCGATAGGCGCAATCCAATGAACGGAGGGAACCGGTTCGGCAACGCGGTCGGCGCGATGCGCGAGAGCAAGTGGATCGTCGCCGTCACCGTTATGCTTCCCACGCTGATCGAGATAATCGACACGAGCGTGGCGAACGTCTCCCTGGACCACATCCGCGGGTCGCTCTCCGCCGGAATCGACGAGGCGGGGTGGGTCCTCACCTCCTACCTCGTCTCGAACGCCATCGTCATCCCGATGACGGGGTGGTTCGCCCGCACCTTCGGCCGGAAGCGGTATCTTCTCTTCTCCATCCTTCTCTTCACCGCCGCCTCCTTCCTGTGCGGCTCCTCCACGAGCCTGGGGATGCTCGTCTTCTTCCGCATCCTGCAGGGGATCGGAGGGGGGGCGCTCCAGCCGCTCTCGCAGGCGATCCTCCTCGAGTCGTTCCCGCCGAAAGAGCACGGGATCGCCATGGCCATCTTCGGCATCGGGGCGATGTTCGGGCCGATCGCGGGCCCCATCATGGGCGGCTACATCACCGATACGATGTCGTGGAGATGGATCTTCTACGTCAACATCCCGATCGGTCTGCTGGCCGTCTTCATGGTGACGCTCTTCATCCGCGACCCGCACTACCTGAAGCGGACGGAAAAGGTGAAGGTGGACACCTGGGGGATCGCCCTGCTGACCGTTGGGATCGGCGCCCTCCAGGTCGTGCTGGACAAGGGGCAGCGGGAGGACTGGTTCCAGTCCGACTTCATCCTCGTCCTCACGGCGGTCTCGGTCCTGGCGCTGGCCCTTTTCGTCATCGTTGAGCTGTATTACGCGGAGCACCCCATCGTCGACCTGCGGGCCTTCCGGAACGTTTCGTTCACCACCGGCAACATGGTGATGTTCATCGCCTTCTTCAACCTGTTCGGGAGCATCGTGCTGCTGCCGCTCTACGCGCAGATCCTCCTGGGGTATACGGCAACCCTCGCCGGGCTGGTGCTCTCGCCGGGCGGGGTCGCCACGCTGATCGTCATGCCGATCGTCGGAAAGCTCATCGCCAAGCGGAACCCGAAGTACCTGCTGACGTTCGGGATCGCCGCGTGCGCCTTTTCCACGTACCTGATGTCCCGCTTCAGCCTCGGCGCGGACTTCTCCTCGCTCATGTGGCCCAGGATCTACTTAGGGATCGGGATGGGGTTCCTGTTCATCCCCCTCACGACGCTCACCCTCTCCTCCATACCGAGGCCGCAGATGGGGAACGCCACGTCGATCTACAACCTGCTGCGGAACCTCGGGGGCTCCTTCGGCGTGGCCTTCGCCACGACGATGTTCGTCCGGCGGGCGCAGGTCCACCAGAACCACCTGACGGAGCGCCTCACCTGGCTCGACCGCACGTTCCAACCGGCCGTCGAGTGGGGGAAGGGGCTTGTCATGGGGAGAGGGATTCCGGAGTTCGCCGCCGAGACGACGGTCCTGAGGAGGATCTACGGCCAGGCGATCCGGCAGGCGACCGCCCTTGGGTTCAACGACGCCTTCTTCTTCCTCGCCGTGATGATGGCCTGCGTCCTGCCGCTGGTCCTTCTCATCCGCCGGCCGGCCCATCAAGAGAACCCGCCTCCCTCGGGGCATTGACCGCCTGTTTCGCGCCCTCCGTTTGCGGTATACTTGAAAAATAACCGTCCCGTCGTCCGTCCACTCCTCCGCCGAACCCGTTCCACAGGGAATGCCGCGGCGAACCGTCGATTCATTCAACCGAGGAGGAGACCCCCATGGCCACCTATATAATGCTCACCCGCCTCTCCCCGGAGGCCGTCAATGACCCCAAGTACGTCGAGAAACTGGAGCGGAAGGTCGCCGACCGGATCCACAAGATCTGCCCGGAAGTGAAGTGGATCGGCAGCTATTCGGTGCTGGGCCCTTACGACTACGTTGACATCTTCGATGCACCCGACGGGGATGCCGCGACCAAGGTCGCGCTGCTGGTCCGATCGTTCGGCCACGGCGTGACGGAGACGTGGGTCGCCACCCCGTGGGACCGTTTTGTCCAACTGGCGAAAGAGGCCGCGAAGTAGCGGCGGGAGGATTCCCATGGGCATACCGGAAAAACTGGCCCGGTTTCTCCAGGAGCGCAGCGTCCCCTACACGGCCACCACGCACCCGGAGGCGTTCACCGCCCAGCAGTCGGCGCAGGCCGCGCACGTGCCCGGGCGCGCCTTCGCCAAATCGGTGCTGGTGAACGTCGACGGGAAGATCTGGATGGCGGTCGTCCCCGCGACGGAGCGCGTCGACCTTGCCCGCATGCAGAAGTGCCTGGGGGCGAAGAAGGCCCGGCTATCCAGCGAGGCCGAGTTTTCTCCCCTGTTTTCCGACTGCGACCTCGGGGCGATGCCGATCTTCGGAACGCTGTACGGCGTTCCCGTCCTGGTGTCCCACGAGCTGACGGAAAACGAGGAGATCGCCTTCACGGCGGGAACCCACCGGGACATCGTCCGGCTGAAGGTGCGCGATTTCCTCGCCGCGGAGCAGCCCAAGGTATGCGAGCGGGAGGCGATCCTGGCGGGAACGACCTGATCTTTGCATCCGCCGGCGATTTCCCCGTTCGCCGTCCTGCGTGCGTCCGACCCTTGACACTGCCGGTGTGCCTTCCTATGCTCTAAGATCGATGCGGACCATCACGAAACCCTGCCGGAAAATCGCGATCGCGGCGGCGGTGGCGCTCGCGCTGCTTCCGGGCCTGCTTTCCCCATGCTTCGCGGACAATACGGTCTGGGAACTCGACCAGGTCGTGCGGATCGCCCTTGCCCGCCATCCCCTGGTCGGCCAGGCCGACGCGGAAATCCAGGCGGCGGGGGCGAGGAAGGGGCAGGCGGAATCGGCTTACTACCCGACGATAGGGCTTTCCACCGGCTATTCGCGCAGCCGGAGCTTCTCCGGCCAGTCCCAACGGAACCTTACGACCTCCTCCGGGTTCCTCCAGGGCAACCTATCCCAGATCATCACCGACTTCGGCCGCACGAGCGCCGCCGTGGAACGCGCCGGTGCCCTGCTCTCGTCCACAAGGGAAACCGGTAGGTCCGTCCGCGAGGATGTCGCATTCGCCGCGAAGGTCGGCTACTACAACGTCCTGCGGGCGCAGCGGATCCTGGGAGTCGAACGGGAAACCGTGAAGCAGCGGGAATCGCTCCTGCGGCAGGCCCAGGCCTACTACGAGGCCGGGATCCGGGCGAGGATCGACGTGGCCAGGGCGGAAGCCAACCTGTTCCAGGCCCGCGCGGAGCTCACCGGAGCCGAGAACGACCTCCGGGTCGCGCGGATCACGCTTCTCAACCGGATGGGGGTCGACGGCCCCCGGGACTTCGAGCTCAGGGACACCCTCGCCGCCGAAACCCTCCCCGGCGGGCTCGACGAGTGGGTCAAGGAGGCGGAGAAGAACCGCCCGGAGCTCCAGGCGCTCCTGGAGAAGGAGCGGGCGGCGGACCTGAACCTTCGCGCCGCCAGGGCGGGGTACAACCCGATCCTTTCGGGCGTCGGCGGATACGGGTACGCGTCCGAGGATCTCCCCCTCGAGCAGAATTACAACGTGTCCGTTCTGCTGTCGGTCCCCGTCTTTTCGGGGTTTCTCACGCGCCAGCAGGTGGCGGAAGCGCAGGCGCAGCTCTCTTCGGCGCGGTACGCGGTGACCGATTTCCGGAGGCTGGTCTTCCTCCAGGTGGAGCAGTCGGCCCTCTCGCTCCGCGCTTCCTCCGAGCGGATCGACGCCCGCCGCAAGGAGCGGGAGGCCTCCGATGAGAACCTTCGTCTCGCCACGGGGCGGTACCAGGTGGGGGCGGGGGACATCATCGAGATGATCGATGCCCAGGTGCAGATGGCCCGGTCGGACACCGACATGATCGATGCCTTGTACGATTACAGCGTCTCCGTCGCGACGCTGCTGCGCGCAATGGGGCGCTAGTTCACCGTCTCGCTATGTGGATTTTGCCGGGGACGGGCTGGAAGCGTAGGCCGTCCGGGACACGGGGAGCGCCGTGGACTGGCCCCGGAGAAGAAGGCGACCGTCCTCCCCGGTGACGGTGAGCTCGCAGACCATCGATTGCCGCCCGCGGTGGAAAATGCGGGACTCGCCGACGATCTCCTCTCCCCGCTTCGCCGCCCGGATCACGTTCAGGCTCCACTGGACGCCGACCGCGTCAACCGCCGCGTTGACCGACAGCGCGAACGCCGCGTCGGCGACGGCGAACAGCACCACCCCGTGCCCGATCCCGTGGGCGTTCAGGAACCGCTCCTCCACCTTCACCGACACCTTGGCGTACCCTTCCCGGGCCTCCAGCAGCTTCATCCCGAAATCCTGGATCAGCCGGTCTCCGTTCCAGATCTCCTCGATCCGTCCCATCTTCCCCCCTTAGCCTATCCCTTCCGGTAAGTCTGCGCGTACTCCACGTAGTGATCGGCGGTGATCCGGTTGGCGATGGCCGATTCGGGCGCCAGCGTCTTGACCACCTTCCCGGGCACTCCCAGCACCAGGGAATGAGGCGGGACCACCGTGCGCGGAGCGACGACGGCCCCGGCCCCGATCACGCTCCCCGTTCCGATCACCGCCCCGTCCAGCACGATCGAGCCGATCCCGATCATGCAGAAATCCTCGATGGTGCATCCGTGCGCCACGACCCCGTGCCCGAACGTCACGGAATCGCCGACCTCCAGGGCGTGTATGTGGGTCACATGCAGCGTGCAGTTGTCCTGCACGTTGGTCCGCTTCCCGATCCGGATCCGGTGGATGTCCCCCCGGATGACGGTGTGGAACCAGACGCTGGACTCTTCCCCGATCTCCACGTTTCCAATGACCATCGCCCCCTCGGCCACGAAGACGGTGGAATGGCAGGAGGGAACGATCCCTTTGTAAGGCAGGAGCATGGAACGCCGACCTCCGGATTTTTTCGAACATTGTACAGGGATTCCCGGGGATATTGCGAGGTGGGTGACCCTCCCCGTCCCGTCAGAAATCTTCGCCGCGCGCCGCGCGCAGGCGCGGGGCTTGGCCGCAGGCCGTGCAGGGCGCAAGGCCCGCGAGCTTGTCGGCGTACTCAAGGAAGGCCGAGACGAACGCGGCGTGGCTCCATGTCAGGGGCGACACCGAGAGCGGCTCGTTGGTGTAGGGGTGGACCTGCTCCGCAAGCACGCCGCTGGGCAGGGCGCGCGCGGCCGTCCATCGGAGAAGGTCGAGCGCCGGGTTCAGCTCCTCCGCGTTTTTCGCCAGGGCGATATGCCACTGGGCGAGCCAGAGCGTGCAGACGAACCACGGGTTCCCGGGCACGCTGCCGATGTCCTTGTCGGTCACCTGGTGGTAATAGTCGTTTTCGTACCTCGCCAGCCCGCCCACGTCGGTCTTGACCCAGAGCCGCCTCCGCACCTCCTCCATCGTCCCGACGATCCGCGGGTCGTCGGGCGGGTACATCCCGAAATACCACAGGCCGTACAGGCTCGCGTCCAGGGTCGGATCGACGTCCACCTCCCCGCCGCCCCGCGGCGTGACGGTGCGGGCGAACCGCCCCAGCTCCGGCCGGTACAGGAGCCGGTCGGCCGCCGCCCGGATGCCGTCGGCGGCGCCCTTCCACTTCTGCGCCAGGTGCCCCTCGTTGAAACGGTAGGCGAAGCGCGACGCGGCGACGAGCCCAGCCCACACCGCGGCAACGGTGAATGCGTGCACCCCGTACCGCTCCTCCCAAAGATCGTAGCTCGGCCGGGGCAGGCCGGTCGCCGGATCGATGTAGGAGGCCATCCAGTTCGCCGCGCGGGCCACCAGCCCGCGATATTTGTCCCGGATCCACTCGACGTCCCGGAACCGGTCCATATGTTTCCAGAGCGCCCAGAGGACCAGCCCCGTCTCGTCCTCCTGGATGGGAAGCTGCTTCCCCTCCTTCCCCTGCCACGGGTGCCAGGAGCTGGCGAGCGACCCGTCCGGGTTGTACTTGTGGAGGAAATACCCTTCCTTCGCGATCACGCGGTGGCAGAAGTCGAAGAACGCCTGCGTGGTCTGGAAGTGGTCGGACAGGTCCAGGGCGTACGCGGCCAGCGCGCCGTCACGCGGCCAGACGTAGCTGTATGTGTCCCGGGCGAACCGGATGATGTCGTGGTCGTTGGCCGCGGTGATCCCCCCTTCGTTGTCGACCTGCGTGCGCAGGGTCAGGAGGCTGCGGCGGAAACAGCCGACGATCTCCTCGGGGATCTTTCCGAAGTCCCACTCGGACTTGTCCACCCACAGCTCCCAGTAGGCGCGCGTCCTCCCCAGGAAGTCGTCGGGGCCGCGGCGGCGCACCCCCCGGTTGATCTCCGCCACCTCGTCGAAGGAGGTCCCCGCGGCCATCCAGTAATGCAGGACGGCGGGCGCCCCCGGGGCGGTTCGCGCATGGAGGGCGACGGTGGAATCCACCGAGCCCTGGGCCACGGGATTCCCCTGGAGCGTCCCGTCCTCGGCGTCCTTCCAGGTCCCCTCCTTCCCCAGGAACTCCTTGACTCCGGTCGCCCACTGGTCGATCCCCACCGTCATTCCGGGGGGTCCGTCCCTTTCGTCGTCCTCGACGACCCCGGGCGGATGGCCGTTCCACCTCGCCCCGTTGATGAGGAACCACCGCTTCCCCTTGTAGTGGATCAGGCAACGCCGCTGCGGCTCGTAGTACGCCGTGTCCCCCACCGCGTTTTCCAGGATATGGAAATCGTGGTGGAAGAAGAGCCGCACCTCGCGCGGCCGCCCCGAAAGCTCGTGGATCTCGAACCGCCGCACGAAGAGGTTCACCGCCATGTCGACGGCATCCGTGCACTCGATCCCGATCTCCAGCTCCGGGTGATGGAGACTGACGCAGGTGATCAGGGTGTCGGTCCGGTACCGCAGGTCGCGCACCCACCCGGGGTCGTCGATCCAACGGAACAGTCCGTCCACCCATACCCCGAACCGGAACGGATATCCCTGCGAGTGGTTTTCCTTCCCGACATGGGGAAAGTAGATGTCCCTCACCTGGTACAGGCCATCGAAGTTCACGAGAAGGCTCCCGTTTCCCAGCGGCAGGTCCCTCGGCATCGGAAACTTCCCTCCCGCCGACTAAGATGCGGTCTAACCTCAATCCGTTTGACTTCCGTTCGCCGCCAGGGGGATGATGGATGTATCGCGCTTCTCCACGTCCACTCGCAAGGGGAGCCAAACCCCATGAAAAAAGTCGCCCTCGATCCGCGCAAATGCACCGCCTGCCGGACGTGCGAGCTGCAATGCTCCGTCGTCCATTCCCGCTCCGGCAGCATCTACTCCGCGATCTTCGAGTCGCCGCCCAGCCTCTCCCGGGTCAAGGTCTCCTGGACGCCGGGCCTGAACGTCCCCGTCCGGTGCGTGCACTGCGAGAACGCCCCCTGCCTTCTCGCCTGCCCCGTGGGCGCCATCGAGGAGGACGCCGCGTCCGGCACCGTGCAGGTCCGCGAGGAGAAGTGCATCGGCTGCTTCACCTGCCTGCTCGTCTGCCCCTACGGCGCCGTCCGGCTCTCCTTCGACCGGAAAAAAGCGCACAAGTGCGACGGATGCAGGGACCGGCTGCGCGAGGGGCTCGAGCCCGCCTGCGCGTCCGGATGCCCGACGAAGGCGCTGTCGTTCGCCGACTTCGACGAGATCGCCGCGAAGAAGATTCTTGAAACCGCCGCGCGGGAGACGGCCGCCCTTTCCCAGGCGGGCGCGGCCGCTCCCCATGAACCGTCCTCCCTCGAACGAATTCTCGAGATGCGGAAGGAGATGGCAAATGGATGACAAGACCGGACGGACGGATTACGCGAATCCGGGCGATCTCGAACTCCTCCGGAAGGCCGAAAAGGAAAATCTCCCCTTGGGGTCGGACCGCCTGAAGAAAATGATGCCCCAGTGCGGCTTCGGAGAGCTGGGGACCTGCTGTGTCCTGTGCTACCTCGGCCCCTGCCGGATCGATCCCTTCGACAACGGGCCGAAACTGGGCGTCTGCGGCGCGAACGCGGACGTCATCGTGGCCAGGAACTTCCTGCGGGCGGCCGTTGGGGGGGCCTCCTCCCACGCGGGCCACGCCCGGGAGCTGGCCCTTCTGCTCCTGGAAGTCGCGGAGGGGAAGGCGCCCGGCTACCGGGTGCGCGACGAGGCGAAGCTGCTTTCCATCGCGGCGCGCCTCGGGGTCGCCACCGACGGCCGGGCCGTCGACGCCGTCGCCGCCGACGTCGCCCGCAAGGCGATCGAGGATTTCGGGAGACAGGACGGGAAGCCGATGAACTGGATCCGCGGCCGGGCCTCGAAAACTGAATACGATAAGTGGGAGAGGCTGGGGCTGATCGTCTCCAACCCGCACAACGAGATCGAGACCGCGATGCACCGGACCTCGATGGGAAACGACGCCGACCCGTTGAACCTCTGGGTGGCG
>Ga0214473_10004097_pt1 | contig 17539 bp, 15 predicted proteins | sample RVTome_7_FD_203509 | JGI IMG/M metagenome (GOLD analysis project Ga0214473, IMG submission 203509) | Soil microbial communities from uranium-contaminated site in the Upper Colorado River Basin, Wyoming, United States - RVT98D197 | ecosystem: Environmental > Terrestrial > Soil > Contaminated >... | reverse complement strand
CAATATCCTTTATATAAGGATACCCTGCTTCATCTTTGGCCAGAACACCCGTCGGACAAAAAGCCACACAGATCCCGCATCCTTTACACCACGCCTGGTAGATATCTATTTTCGGTGTTTCCTTTTTTTTCTTAGTCTCTACCAACACAACTCCATTGCGACAGGGAGAATTTACTGTCCTGTCAATTGTGAAAATTCTTTCTAATTAATAATTTAAACTTAAAATGGAAATTTTGTCAAAGAAATTGCTCAGCCCTTTCTATGGAGATCTTGCCTACTCGTTGAATCAAAACTTCCACCACTACCCTGCGATACCAAGCTTCTCCTCGAAAGCTATCCCTCGCCTTACATTCTCTTGCCGCAACTTCCCCTGCATGTTTCAACAGATCATCAGTGACTCGCTTCCCTTTTAATACCTGTTCTGCATTCTTGGCCCGTATGGGGGTCGGAGCTAATACTCCAAGACCGATTCTAGCATCTTTACAAGTTGCGAAGTCATCTTCGAAGGATATCAGAACAGCCACCCCTAATAGAGGGAGTTCCATAGCAGCTCTTCGCATGTGTTTACAATAAGCTGCTCCTGTATTAGGAAGTAATTTAGGAATCCTGAATTCTATTAGGATTTCCCCCTGCTCCAACGATGTTTGTCCAGGGCCAATAAAAATATCTTCCAAAGGCATAGTCCTTTCACCTTTGGGGCCAACGGTGTGGATGAGCGCTCCCAAAGTAATGAGAGGGATTGCCCCATCTGCTGAGGGGGCTGCATTGACAATATTTCCTCCGATCGTCGCAATATTCCGAACTTGAACGGAGCCTATATTTTCAACAGCATCAATCAGAATTGGAAAATGTCTCCGAATCACTGGAGAGAGTTCTAATTTTCGATGGGTCGTAAGGGCTCCTATCCTTAGCTCACCATTCTCATATTCAATTTGATCGAGACCTGAGATACCTTTCAATGAAATCAAATATTCGGGGTTTAACTGTCTATCCATAATTTTCACCATTAAATCGGTGCCCCCTGCTATATACCTTGCCTTTTCTCCAAGGCGTTTATATAAAGAGATAGCTTCTTCTGTCGATCTGGGGCGAAGGTATTCCTGTACCATTCAATGAACCTCCTATGCTGTGGGTCTAATGAAAGACCCATAACCCTTTTCTCCTATTATCTCCCTTTCCTTGAAAATGATTTTGCCTCGAACTATTGTCATCTCAATCGATCCCGTAATCTCCATTCCTTCATAAGGTGTCCACCCAGCTTTCGTATGCATTTGTTCAGCCCGTATGGTCTTATTCCTCTTTGGATCCAAGATCACAAGATCGGCATCGCTTCCGGGAGCTAACGTTCCCTTTCTAGGAAATAGTTTAAAGATTCTCGCTGGTTTTTCTGAAAGGACCTGTGAGAGTTTAAAGATCGAAATTCGGCCTTTAGCCACTCCCTCGCTGTACAACAAAGGAAGGAGCGTCTCAATACCAGGAGTCCCCGAGGAATTATCAAAGATTGATGGTTTATTTTTTTGCTCTAAAGGCCATGGGGCATGATCCGAACTGACGCAATCGATCTCGCTTTTGAAGAGTAAATTCCAAAGGAGATCAGGCTCTGGTCTTTTCCTCACGGGTGGATTAATACGTATCTTGGCTCCAAGCCTATCCATATCCTCTTCAGAGAAGAGTAGGTAGTGCGGACAGGTTTCCGAAGTGACGGAGCATCCTCCTTGTCGGTAGTAGTTCGCGAGCTCAATGGAGCGAGCACAGCTCATGTGATAAAGGTGAAGCCTCACTCCAGTGGCCCTGGCGAATTCTAAAGCTTTGAGGACACTTTCGGTCTCCGATACATGGGGTCGCGTCTCACAATGAGCACGGGGATAGATCTTTCCCTCCTGGACATACTTTTCGATCAGCAGCTTGATAATCTCATCATTTTCCGCATGAACGCCTGCAGTAAGCCCTGTCTCTCTGATCATCGAAAAGGCTTCCAAGAGTTTCCCATCGCGAACCCTGGGGAAGCGATCTGGATCGGTATCGAAGAGGGCGAGCTTGAAACCGCATACACCCTCCTCTTTTAGCTGGGGTATGTGAGTAAGCGTTTCGTTCTTGACTGAACCGAGAAGGGCGACATCGACCAGACTCTCTTCCTCGACCAGAGCAATTTTTTTCCTTAGAGATTCTGGGGTGGCAATTCCTTTCGGCGCATCAACAGGCATGTCAATAATTGTGGTAACCCCTCCGGCAGCGGCTGAGCGGGTCGAATTAAGAAAACCCTCACCCGGATAACTCAAAGAGTGGACATGACTATCGATAATCCCAGGTAGAACCCATTTGCCCTCGGACCTGATGTGGGTTTTCGATTGAAAGCCCTCGGTGTGATCAACTATACCTGAAATCTTTTCTCCGCTCACAAGGACTGTTCCACCCTCAATCACATGACTTCCAAAGAGAATATCTCCTGTGACAGCTAAATCAAAAACACGGGCAGTCAATTTGCTTCCTCCTTATCCAACTCAAGAATCGTATTCGCCAATACCTCCGTCCCCATGCAGACATCTTCAAACTCACTCCATTCTTCAGGGCAATGACTTCTTCCATCTTTCGACGGGATGAAGATCATGCCTGTAGGAGCAATTTCCGCTAAATGATTTGCATCATGTCCTGCCCCCGAGGTCATTTCAAGGTAGGAAATCCCAAGTCGGCCGCAGATCTTCTCAATGCGTTCTACTATGTCTGATTTAAAGATGACGGGTTCCGAGCTTAACTCGGTTTCCACATGGACCATGACCCCTCTTTTGCGCCTGATCAGGTCCAATTCAGTTTTGAAAAGAGAAATCGTTTGATTCATAAGAGTCTCGCTGAGACTTCGAATCTCCATGCCCAGAGTGACCCTGCCGGGTATAACATTTAGGTAGTTCGGAAAAACTTCAATCTTACCTATCGTACCCACCACCCCATCCAGTCCTTCACAAATCTTTTCAAGGACAAGGACAACTTCTGACCCGGCTACCAGAGCGTCCTTTCTGGCCTCCATGGGAGTTGTTCCTGCATGATCGTTTCTTCCAATCACTTCGATCCTTCCCCTGGTAATGCCCACAATGCCTGTAACAACCCCGATGGGAATCCCCCTTGAGAAAAGGATGGGACCCTGTTCTATATGAAGCTCCAAAAATGCGAGGACATCATCCGATGATCTTCTTGCATTATTGAGCTCAGCTGGATTCCCCCTCATCTCGTGAATCGCCATCTCTAAGGTTCTTCCTTGATCATCGTTTAGAGAGGTGAGGAGACTGCGGGAGAGTTTTCCCGCCATCCCCCGGCTTCCGATCGTTGAGATGCCGAATGGGGAAGGCTCCTCAGCCAGGAATATGACAACTTCCAGGGGATGAGCAGTGGATATTCCTTCCTCCTCAAATCTTCGGGCCACCTCAATTCCCGCGATCACACCTGAAACGCCGTCGAACCTCCCGCCCCCTCTCACTGTATCGAGATGGGATCCAACAAGAATAGCTGGATTTGGTTTCTTCCCTTCCCTTCTTCCGATGAGATTTCCTATGGCGTCAGTCCTGACAGTAAGTTTCGCTTCATGCTCCATCAATAGGGCTAAATGCTTTCTTACCTGTTTATCCGCCGCAGAAAATGAAATCCGTGTATAGGGCTCCTCAGGGGAAACGAATTCCGAGATTTTAAGGATATCCCGACGAATCCTCTCAACCTTTGGCTCAATTCTCTTCATTCCCTGTTATATTCCTGAACATCAGGAAAGATCGTCAGTTGTTTGAGGGAGGCCCGTTTTACCAGGGCAGCGGAATGGTTTATCCCCCTAAGTAAGCCTGCCTGACTTTATCCTCCTTGACCCGTTGCTCGGTCGTCCCCTCCAAGACAATGCGACCGTTCTCAAGGAGGTAGCCACGATCGGTAACATTCAAAGCCATTTTTGCATTCTGTTCGATGAGCAGAATGGAAATTTCCGTTTTGGAAAGATCCTTGATTAGCAGGAGTAATTTCTTGATAAGGATAGGCATCAATCCCATACTCATTTCATCGATCAATAAAAGTTTGGTCTTCGACATCAGGTTTCTTCCAATAGCGAGCATCTGGTGTTCCCCGCCACTCAATGTGCCTCCCAGCTGTTTCCGCCTTTCCCTCAATATGGGTAACAGGCGATAGACTTCGCCCACGTCCTCCCCGATTCGGGGGTCATGGCGACTAAAAGCCCCCATCCTGAGATTCTCTTCCACCTTTACGCAGGGGCTCAAGTTTATCTCGTCGAAGAGCCCCCCTTTCATTTAAGGGCTTTTAAAATCTTCTCAAAGCTGATCGGGAGATCCTTTATCCTTACTCCCACCGCATTGTAGGCGGCATTCGCCACTGCTGCTGCGACTGGATTGGTCGCCCCTTCTCCAACCCCTTTTGCTCCAAAGGGACCAGTGGGTTCAAAGGTGTCTGCAATCAACATTTCGATGGAAGGCATATCCAGTGCCGTTAACGTCTTGTAATCGCGGAAGTTTGGATTCAAAGGCTTTCCCGTCTTTTCGTCGAAACGGGTGTCTTCAAGTAATGCAAAACCTAACCCCATATGGAGGCCCCCTGCGATCTGTCCCTCCACGCTGTTGAGATTGATGGGGGTTCCCACATCGGCACCCGTCACGGCCCGCAAAACCTTCACCAGTCCGGTTTGAGTATCGACTTCCACTTCTACAAAGCAAACCGTGAAATGGGGAGGGCAGGCATCTGGCCTGATCGATGCTTCTCCCGCCACGCTTCCCCAGCCGCTGGTTTGAGCCGTTTCAACAACCTCCTTAATGGACACCCATTGGTCCGGATTTCCCACGACGAAGATTTTCCCTTTTTCAGCAACCAGATCTTCCACAGAGGCTTCGAGGATCTCCGAAGCCCACTTCAGAAGAACTCGCTTCGCTTTCTCAGAGGCCTTCTTGACCGCCAACCCCGCTCCATATGTTCCTCGGCTTGCATGGGTTGGAACGTCGAACAGGGTTACATTGGTATCACCCATGTAAACGACCACGTCCTCGTAATTCAGCCCTAATTCCTCCGCCACCATGGCGGCGTGGGTGCTCAGGGAACCTCCTCCTGTATCGGCGGCAGCATTTATCAGAACCGCGGTTCCGTCCTCGTTTACCTTCACAATCGCGCCGCTATAGTCCAAAATAAACTTGGAGGGTTTAGGAGAACCGGCTCCAGATGTATGAAACCCCCTGGCCATTCCCATGCCCCGTTTCACCCATGGTCTGTCTGTTGTGTGATCGGCCCTTTTGTTCCACCCAATGGCTTCAGCTCCCCTTTTTAGCAACTCTTCTGTTCCACAACTTTGAACCACACAAACCACATCGGGACCTTGGCCGTAGAACGTATCTCCTGTGTTAATATGGTTCTTGAGTCTGAGCGAAACAGGATCGATCCCCAGTTCCTCAGCGATCATATCCATCTGAGATTCAACCGCAAAATTGACCTGCGGGTTACCAGCCCCCCTCATTGCCGTCAAGGGTGGTGTGTTCGTATAGACGGTCTTTCCTGTGAACTTCATATTCGGGCATTTATACATGGATAGAAACCAGCCCCCGGCCAGAACCATTTTCGATTCCCCACTCACAGCATAAGCCCCTGTCTCATCGATCACATCAAAGTACTGAGCCATTAAAGTACCATCCTTTTTGATCCCGGTCTTCAGTCTCATGACCATAGGATGGCGCCCACAGGAGAGAAACATTTCTTCCCTTGTCTTTTCTCCTCGAACCGGTTTGCCGGTCAGAAGGGACAAGAAAGCGCAGATGGGTTCGATCCAACCCGTGTGGATGTGGGCTCCAAATGACCCGCCAAGATAGACCCGATGGCAGTTCACCTTATGCAGTGGCAGTCCCAGGGCACTTGCGATGTTCATCCTCATGGGGTGAATCCCCTGGGTGGTGCCATAAACGTCGAGACTGCCCCCCGGCCCTGGAACACAGATCACGGCCGTCCTCTCCAAAGGGGCATTATTGGGTCGTGACGTCCTGAATACATTTTCAATGATAAGGTCAGCCTCACGAAATCCCTTTTCCACATCTCCAATCTCAATCTCTCTTACCCCCACAATATTGTTCTTTATCTCGATGGTTTTCTCACCTCGTCTAGCCCTGTTATGGATGACCGGAGCACCGTCCCGGGTAGCTTCTAAGGGATCAAAAACGGCTGAAAGCGGCTCATACTCCACTTCGATCAACTCCAAAGCCTCTTCTGCTATGTCGGGATTCGTGGCAGCCACTGCTGCCACACGGTCCCCATAATGCCTCACCTTTTCTTCCAATAAGAAACTGTCATAAAACATATGGGAAGGCACATGAAGAAACTGATGCATCGTGGGTATCTTTGGAACATCCTTGTGCGTGATAACAGCTCGGACTCCTTTCAACTTCAAGGCCTTGCTTATATCGACATGTTTCACGATCGCATGTGCATATGGACTTCTTAATATTTTGGCATGTAACATGTGGGGGAAGGTGATATCCGCTGAAAACTTTAACTCCCCTGTGGCTTTTTGCAAGGCTTCGGCCCTACTGAACCTTCCTCCAATTATCTTCAACTCTCTTTTTTCCATAGATGATTCCCCGCTACTATTTTCTTTCAGAGAAAGAATTGCTTCTGGGTTCCTACGTTTGAAGGCTAGTCAGCAGCCGCTAGAATGGCCTCGACAATCTTGTCATAGCCAGTACAGCGACAATAATTACCCGCAATCTCTCGACGAACCTCTCCCTCGGTAGGGTGAGGAATCCGATATAAAAGGGCTTTCGCTGTTAAGATCATTCCAGGAGTGCAAAATCCACACTGAATCGCACCTAATTCAATGAAATTTTCTTGGAGAGGATGGAGCTGCCCATTCCGGGCCAACCCTTCAATGGTCAGAATTTCTTTACCTTCTCCTTCTATCACAGGAAACAGACAAGAATTCACGGCTTGCCTATCTATCAAGACTGTGCAGGCCCCGCATTCCCCCCGTTCACATCCGCTCTTTGTTCCGGTGAGTCTCAAATCTTCACGAATTACCTGAAGTAATGTCCTTGCAGGATCTATTTTTAACTCGTAGATTACACTATTCACTTTGAGCTGAATCATAACCTCCATTGCATTTCCCTCATGGTTGTTTTTTAGGCTTTTATCCCTTCGAGTTTCCGTGCAACCCTGTCTTTCATCTCCTTCGGAACATCTGCCATTTCAAACATCTCCGGAGATAGGTCATAAGGCTTTGTAGCATCAATCCCCATCTTCGCAATGGTCACCAATTCCTCGAGGGGTTCTGAACGATCGGTTTTTACCCCCGGGATGACAGTGATATCCCGGTCAGCCCTCATCCGAGTTGCTATGGCCCATTCGACATGGATTGGGTCACGGGGATCGATATCGTCATCAACAACAATGACTGACTTGGCCAGATTGAGATTTGCAAAAACGGCTAAAATGGCTTTCTTGGCTTCGCCAGGCTTTGGTTGGGAAACAGAAAGAATGGTATGGAGACGACCACACCCCCCTTCAGTGATGACCACTTCTTTAAGATTTGGAATTGCCTTCTTAATAGATCGAAAGAGACTCGCTTCGATTGCTATCGAGCCGGTTAGAAGATGTTCCGGATGTTTGCTTGGGATGATAACCTGGAACATTGGATTTTTACGATGGGTTATGGCTGTTACGTTCATCATGGGAGATTTTCCATACGATTCGTAAAAACCACTGTATTCTCCAAAAGGTCCTTCCTCTTCCAACCTTGCAGGGTCAATCTCTCCTTCAATGACAATCTCAGAATAAGCTGGAACTTCCACATCTACGGTCTTTCCCTGGACTATCTCGATCGGCTCTCGTAAAAGCCCTCCTGCAATCTCAAGTTCATCAAATCCCAGTTCGACATACATGCAAGCAGCGACAAGAATAGCAGGATGGAGACCAATGGCGATCGCCACCGGTAACATCCTTCCGAGAGCTTCCACCTTTTTCAGCAACTGATAAAGATGATGAAGAGGCGACATGCCTACCAGCAACTGGTTGGGTCCTGTGACCTGCAACCTATTGATTGATACGTTCCTCGCTCCAGTTTGAAGATCTTTGGCAATAAGCACCCCAGCGGTGATATAGGGATTCCGATCCTTTTCACAGAGATTTGGTACGGGCAGGATCCTAAGAAGATCGATCTTTTCCAGAATCACAATCTCCTGGCATGGGCCTCCAAAGACCTCAACGGGTTTGACCGGATGGGTGAGTCCTTGCACTGTATGGGAGAAAGTTTGATTCTCAGGAATTCCAAGTGAGAGGCCATACTTACTACGTGTGTTGAGAAGGTTTCCGACTACCGGGATGGGGTAATCTTTCACACGATCAAAAAATAATGCAGGCCCCTTAGGTCTGTGGGAAAGGGCTGCAGCAATCTCATATCGTGGATCGAATTCCTCTTGGATATGAACGAGGTCACCCGATTTCTCAAAGAGATTAATCACGAAGCGAAGATCTCGATCCATCATATACTCCTTTAATGAACCATTCTTCCAAGCAAATGATGAAAAGCAGTATCGTCTCTCTCATTCAATGGATGAGGATTGTGAGACAGAAGTTAAATAAATTGCCATTTCCCTTCGTACTTCCCAAAACGCAAGACTAAGTAACCCTAAATTATTTTCTTTAAAATTCTTAATCTGCAAACCGCACCTATTCCTATCTGCGGCAAATAGGGGAAACCTACAACTCTTTTTAGAAATTAGAGTCCAAGATAGGCCGTACGCACCTCCTCCTTCATGAGAAGATCTTCCCCCTTTCCCTCCAGAACGATAGAACCATTCTCCAGGATGTAGGCTTCTTCTGCGATTCGGAGGCACGATTCCACATTCTGTTCGACAAGGATAATGGTGATACCCATAGACTTAATCATTCCAATAATCTGATAGATTTGGGAGACCATTTTAGGGCTTAATCCGAGGGAAGGCTCATCGAGCATAAAGAGCTGGGGATTTCCCATTAAACCCCTTCCAATCGCGAGCATCTGTTGCTCCCCACCGCTAAGGGTTCCAGCCAGCTGAGATTTCCTTTTGCTTAGGATGGGAAAAAAGTCGAAAATCGTCTGGAGGATCTTCTCAGTCCCTTCGCTATCACGACTCAGAAAAGCCCCTAATAGGAGGTTTTCAATGACTGTCATATAAGGAAAGAGCCTCCTGCCTTCCGGAACAAGGGCGATTCCGAGTTTTGCAATCTCAAAAGTAGGGAGTCTTTCGATAAAGATTCTTTTAAAACGGATATGGCCAGATTGAGCAGAAGACAACCCGGTAATAGTTCTGAGAAGAGTTGACTTCCCGGCACCATTGGCCCCCACAATACCAACGAGCGTTTTCTCCTCTACCTTTAGTGAGACTTCCCGAAGGGCCTGGAATTCACCATAATAGGTGTTCAGGTTTTCGATCTCAAGGACGGCCATATTCTTCTCCTAAATAGGCCTTGATGACTTCTGGGTTTCGGACGACCTCCTCCGGAGGCCCTTCTGCAATCTTATGACCCTGGTCTATCACCACGACACGATCTGAAATCTTCATCACTGCACGCATGACATGTTCCACAGCGAGAATAGTCACCCCTTTTTGCTCACGGATCTTTCGCACCGTTTCAATCATACTGTCCATTTCCGTGGCATTGAGTCCGGCCAGTGTTTCATCGAGAAGCAGAAATTGGGGCTGGGTTGCAAGAGCCCTCGCTAGTTCAAGTTTCTTCTTCTGGGCAAGGGTAAGATGCTCGGCAGGAATATGGGCTTTGTCTTCTAATCCCAAGAAGTGGAGGATTCCGATGGAGGTTTGGGTAGCTTTTTCATGAGATTTGATCCGGCAGAAGGCAGCCACCTTCGTATTGTCGAGCACAGTGAGGGTATGAAAGGGTTTGACAATTTGAAATGTCCGAGCTATACCTCTCTGGCAGATTTTATCTGGTCCCATTCCTGCAAGGTTTCTTCCTTTGAAAAGAATTTGGCCGCGCTTGGGACCGTATACTCCCGTGATGACGTTGAAGAGCGTGGTTTTCCCCGCCCCATTCGGTCCAATGAGGCCAACGATCTCCCCCTGCTCGATGGACATATTCAGATCACGGATTGCGACCAGTCCGCCGAACTGCTTCTGGAGGTCCTTGATCTCAAAGAATGCCATAACCTGTTACGCCCTCCTCTCAAAAAGCATGCGGTATCGTTTGGCAAGGGGAGGAATGATCCCTTGTGGAGCGAACATCATAACTGCGACGAGAATACCCCCATAAATGATCAGTTGCACGCCCGCGTAAGTTCCACCCAAGTAGGTTCGTGTGAGCTCGCTGATTGGCGTGAGAATAAGAGAGCCGAGGAATGGCCCCATCAAGGTTCCTGCCCCTCCGACGATTGCTATGAGGAGAATCTCAATGGAGAGGGCTGAGCTAAAAAGGATGGGCTCGATATAGAGAAAAAACTGCGCGTAGAATGTTCCTGCCATGGCGCCAAAGAAAGCACTGATCATCAAGGCGAGAATTTTGAACCGCCTTGCGTTGATGCCAATTGAGCGGGCAGCATCTTCATTGTCCCGAATTGCAGCCAAATAAAGCCCCCATCTCGATTTCTCGATCCAATTGTGGATAAAGAGGATGAGGATTAGCATGGCCAGAATGATGTAGTAATAGTAAGCCTTTTCAGCAAACTGGAAGTTGACGAAAGAGTTGCCTGGCCGAAAAGAAATGAGGATACCTGCCGCACCCTTTAGGTCAACGGGTCCAACCTGCTCGGTTGTCGTGGCTATGATACGGAAGATCTCGGTAAACGCAAGGGTGGAGAGGGCAAAGTAGGGACCCCGCAACTTGAAACAGGGATATCCGATCCCAATACTTGCTATAGCCGCGATGATGCCCCCTATGATCATGCCGAGAAATGGTGGCACATTCCAGTAAATAAAGAGAATGGTGGAAACATAGGCACCGATACCAAGGAAAACCGAGTGGCCAAAGGAGTGTTGCCCGGCCAATCCCCCGATGATGTTCCAGCTTGAAGCAAGGAACGCAAACAGAAGTACTGTTATGGCTGCATGTAGGAAGTAAGGATCCCTCACAACGAGGGGGAACAAAACAGCGGCTAATACTGCCAGAGCGAAAAGGGTGCGATTCCAGGACATAACTACTCTCTCTGTTTCCCCAGGAGACCTGTCGGTTTCACTACGAGACAGCCGATAAAAATGATAAAGATGAGTGACTCAACCAGTGCAGAATTTATGAACTGTGCGCCCAAGGATTCAATGATGCCTACGATGATGCCCGCAAGAAAGGCACCTGTGATACTACCAAGGCCTCCAAGGACGACGATCACAAAGGACTTCAGAACAAAAAGCTCACCGACTGCGGGATGGACAAAGTAAAAAGGGACCAGGAAGGCCGCTGCGAAGCCAAGCATGATCCCGCCCACGCCGAAGGTTATTTTGTACACCCTGTAATCATCAATACCCATCAACCGGGCCGCCTCTCTATCCTGAGAAGTAGCCCGGATCGCACGACCCAAATTGGTCTTTCTCAGATAGAGTCCCAAAAGTAGAATGAGAATGAGCGAAAGGACGAAACCTATCATGCGCGGCTGAGCGATGAAGAGTCCCGCTATCTCCCAGACTTTACCCGTGTACCCTGTCTTCACCGTCCGGTAATCAGCTCCAAAAAGGAGCAGGGCAACATTCTCAATGATCATCATGAGGCCGGAGGTGAGAAGGATCACGGTAAGAGGGGCGGTCTCTTTTTCCCGCCTCAAGATGGGCTCGATGAAGAACCTCTGAAAGAAGTAGCCGAAAAAAAAGAGGAACCCGGCAGCAATCAGCGACGAAAGATACGGGTCTACTTTGAGAAGAACGAGGATCCAATAGACGAGGAACATAGCCACCATGAAGAGGGCTCCATGGGCGAAGTTGACAATCTTGGCGACCCCGAATATAAGACTGAGGCTCACGGCTATGAACCCATAGAGCCCACCCATTAAAATGCCGCTGATCGTGGCTTCGATAAAACCAATCACGTACGCTACCTCGTAGCGCTCAGTACAATGTGCCTTACTGGGCTCCTTTGGCCCTCCTGCGCCCCTTTGCTACTTTCGCTCCTCCCACTTGGGAACAGGCCAAACGGGCTTGGTCGATGAAATCTCCGCCGGCCATACGGACTTTCGCTGCCCATCCCGGTACTGAACCACAAGCATACGAGCGCCTTTAGCCTGTCCCTCGGCATCGAATTCGATGGGTGTCCAAGGAATCATCATGGCAGGGCCTTTGGTGATCTTTATAGCTGCAAAGGCATCACGGATCTTCTTAGGGTCATAAGACGCGGCTTTCTCCAAAGCCTCGTAAAGGATGTAGGTGCTCGCGTAGCAGAAGGCTGCCCCACCGTTGAAATCCCTGTTATCCTTGTTCCACTTCTTGTAGGCAACGTTCTTCTGTTGCACGAACGGCGAATGCTTAAGGTCTGTAGTCCATTCGGTGAGATCAAAGAAGTATTCCGCCAGTTTGCCCACTTCTTTGATAAATGAGGGGTCGGAGTATCCTGAGGAACTGCCAAGAAAAGCTACGGGGTTGACACGCTGATCAGCAATGGTCCTGATGAGAAGAATGGCATCAGAGGTGTAGGAGTTAAGGATGACAATGTCGAGGTTTGCTCTCTTCATTTTCAGCACGACAGGCGTCATATCAGAGGTCTTGGGGGGATAACCCTCATCGAGCCCAATGGTGAGACCCTTTTCCGGCGCCCATTTTCTTATCCCCTTCGCTATGGCCTGCCCCATGTCGGTGTTCTCATAGACCACACCGATCGTCTTTGCAGACTTACCAGTAGCCTTGCCCATATCCGCGATAAAATCGATCTGGTCCTTGGCCCACAGAGATCCTTTGCGCTCAACGCGGAAGGTATACTTGAATCCTCTTTCTGTAATCGCGTCCATGAGGGAGTTTGGAACAAGGTAAGGAACTTGGTACTTCTCGGCCACTTCCGTGCTCGTATAAGAGACGCTGCTCTGAAAAGCACCCACAATGGCTACGACTCCTTCTCTTAGGATAAGACGCTCGGCTTCGGACATCCCTATCTTTGAATCTCCGCGGGTATCCGCATAGATCAGTTTAATCTTAGCGCCGTTAAGAGATTTAATGCCTCCAGCCTCATTGATCTCTTTCACGGCAAAATCGTGTGCCATCTGGAGGTTCTCGCCGATGACCGCCAATCCCCCTGAGAGTGGGATAAGGACACCCACTTTTACTTCTTGCTGGGCGTAGGTCAACCCCAACCCATAATAAAAAACGCAAAAGAATGTTAGCAAAATGATACCTATCGTTTTCATTTTCCTCCTCCTTAAAAAAAGAATTTTTGAGGGGAATTCTCCCCTCATCCAACTCGAACCACTCTATGCCCGAGGTCATGGGAAGCTTTTTCAGCAGCCCCTTGTACAAACCGGATTAATTTGGGTATGTTTTTGTTAGTAATCCTTTCTTTCGGACCAGCAATTGAGAGACCTGCCACTAATTCTCCTTTATGATTTAAAATAGGTGCACCGATTGCTTTCGCACCTAAATCAGCCTCCTGATCGCTGAAAGCGAATCCTTGTTTCCGAATTCTCTTTAACTCTTTTTTTAATAAAGTTGCATCCGTTATTGTGTTTTTGGTGAATCTTGCCAGAGCTGTATTTTTTAGCATAGAATTAACGAAAGATTCCTTCTGATAAGCCAACAATATTTTCGATGATGCCCCCGCGTGCAAGGGCAGGCACAATCCTCGTTCAAGGCTCAATTTAATCATTTTGTTTGTTTCCACCTTCTCTAAACACATCGCTTCCCGTCCATTAATTACGGTCAACAAGACTGTTTCACCCGAATCAGAGGAAAGCGATTTCATATGTGGCAAAACGATATCAACCAATTTCATCTGTGAGGAAACAATATTCCCGAGCTTAAAAAGCATAAATCCTATCTTGAAAGCTTTGGTTCCGGAGTCTCTAAGCAAAAATCCCCTTTTTTCCAAAGTCATTAGGTATCGGTAGGTAGTGCTTAAGGGGATGTTCAATCGTTCTGAAATCGATTGGGCGGACTGAGCCTTTTTCTCAAAATCAAAGCAACACAGAATATCAAGTCCTTTGTCCAATGAAGATACCAAATTTTTCATAATTTCTTGCAAAATGAGAAAATGATATCAAAATATGAGAACATAAAACCACATTTTAAGAGAGTCGTCAAGAGATATTGTTGGTCCTTCCTCGAAAAACATTTGATAAGTTCGACAGCAAAATGAATCCAATAGGCGCTTAGCACTCCCATATCGACAAAAGATTGCCGATCTTGAATCGCGTATTTCTAATCGTAGGGCAGGCCGCTGTGCCTGCCTATTGGAGGTCGGCGCGGTGGCCGACCCTATAGAAAAAAAGAGCCGCCTCAAAGGGGCCACCTCTTCCGGCCGAAGTCCCGGACGAGGCGTAGATCCCAAGCGCCAAAGTGCATAGCATTGCGGTAATAGCTTATGCATTATGAAGTGACCAGAGAAATTCCGTAATATTAAGTTATATTCGGCTCCCTTCACTTACTTTCAATTAATTTTCCCTGTTTGGACAGCTTTTCTGCGATTTCATGCAATCCTAGTCCCTCCAGACACGCTCTAGTCTGAAAACCCGTTTTCACATCCCAGCCCCACAGTTGGTAGAACTCGTCAAGCATCTGATTGTACATACTCTCATCGGCTAAGGCTCCTTTGTATGGACCTGATTTGACCGGTTGCTCCCGGAAACGAAGAGGGGGCAGGTCCTCCTTCCTAGTCATCTCGGTGTGCAGGGTGTTAAAAGCCTTTTCCAGGTTACGGCCTACTGCGGCAAAGTGCTCCATAAGATTATCCTCGGTGACCTCTATCCCCATGCCGGCATTCACGAACTCGGCGAAGTTAGTCAACGTCATGAAATTGGCTCCGGACCAAGTGCCGCAATAGTTACAGATGCCTAGGTTGTCCTCCAGTTCCTTGGTTTTAGCCTGCCATACAGTATAATAGGCTTGACGCTTGTAGTCGGTGGCGTTAAAGTCGGCTGGCCGAGGACGAGGGCCAAAACGATTGCCGCCCAAGGTGGCCCCTCGCAGATGTCGGCCGGCCACCGGAGATGTGCACACAGCCAGGCCCCAGCCTTTTGGAACCCTAAAGGGTTCAACTGAAGGTTGACCTTTCATATGGCAGAGGTAATACTCTGAGCCTTTATCTATTTGCTGCGCAGCTTCTACCGCCCCGTCGGCCAACAGGTTTCCCAAACCTTTTCGGTAAGCCAATCTCTTGATCATTTCGATGAAGGCGGATCCATTGCCCCAAGTGAGACTCAGTCCATCGGTATCTTTGTCGGTGATTATGCCCTTTTCGTAAAGCTCAAACACCCAGGCCAGCACGGAACCGACGTAATCGGCATCAAGACCTAACTCATTGGTAAGTATCCATGAGTAAACCACCGTCTCAGGGTCATCCTGATCCATACGGCAGGCATTACCCATGATGGTGTTGACCCAAAATCCTTCACCCTTGGTACCGGCGTATGCCCCTCGGTCAATCTCCATGTAAGACTGGCAGCCGGTGGGACAGACGTAACAGGCCCGCATACCCTTGCGTAGGCTCGGAACCCCGGTCTCCCAATTCATCAACTTTATTCTCTTCTTACGCTCCCAGTAGTCATCCTGTCCATTGCGCACCACCATGATCTTGTCCCAACCCTCGAAATCGGGGTCGGTGTAAAAGTTGGTCAGCGATTTTCTCATGATGGGCGCACGTGGCTCCTCGGCACATTGCCTATAGCAGCGGTCCACTTCACGCATGAATCGCTCGGGGTCAGCCACCTTGATATTACCGTGCCCACGTACTACAATGGCCTTCAGGTTCTTGCTGCCCATGACGCAGCCTATTCCCGATCCCCCTGCTGCACGGGCTGTGTCCACCATCACCGCAGAACCTCTTACCTGGTTCTCGCCAGCAGGCCCGATCAGGGCAATTCTGATGAAATCGTCACCCAATTCACGCCGCAAGATCTCCTCAGTAGCAAAGGTGGTCTGGCCCCAAATGAAACCAGCGTCCCGAATCTCCACCCGGTCGTCCTCTATATAGATGTAGACAGGCTTAGGGGAGCGACCCTGGATGATTACGTTGTCATAGCCGGCGTACTTGAGTTCCTTGCCCCAGAAGCCGCCTACATTGGCAGAACCCTTTCCCCCAGTGAAAACGCTCATGCTAGAGACATCCACCCTACAAGCCCCAGGCACCATGGTACCCACTAGGGAGCCAACTCCAAAGCAAAGAAGATTCTCCGGATCGCTCCACCGGGTATGAGGATCAATCTCATCTAACATGATCAAGGAATTAATCCCCCTTCCCCCCAGAGTGCGGGCTGCGTGAGGGTGGGAGTCCTCGGTGCAAACGCTATCCGTGGAAAGATTCACGCGCAGAATCTTTCCGGCCAGACAACCCTTTATCACCTGGGAGCTAAGCATCTCTTGTCTCCTTGATTTCCGACGGCTGATCCACGGCCACAATCAGAGCACTGTAGACACAGTACTTGGCGCAGAGGGCTTCGGGCTCGCCATCACATTGGTCACAAGTGCTGTCAAGCTTCCATTTGATGGAGCCGTTCTGGGGATTACGTAACACTTTGATGCTGGCACAGTCCGGCCAGAAGCTACCCGTGTGATGGTAAGAGCAGATCAACTGACAGGTGCCGCACGCATAGCATTTTTCTTTCGCCCATTGAATCTTCATGTCCCTTGCTTACCAAGTAGCTTTCGGGCTAGCCTAACAGAGATCTCGGGGCCTCCCCTGCATCCTCGTCTGTTCTCATTTTATCAGCAAATTCTTTGCTCACCGGAGCCCCGCCAACCATCACCTTTCCGATTACTTGATTCTCGAAGGTTTGCAAAAACTTTGTTCCATATGAGGCTTAGTTGTAGTCAATTGCCTCCTCGAAGCAAAACAGAATATCAAGTCCTTTGTCCAATGAAGATACCGAATTTTTCATAATTTCTTACAAAATGAGAAAATGATATCAAAATATGAGAATATGTAATCACATTTCAAAAAGGTTGTCAAGAAAAAATTTGGTCTGCCCCGATTTACTCGCCGAATCTTCAATCTACCCCCTGATATATCTGAAGATTTGTATCTTTCCAGAATTACTCACTTAAACCAGCAAATAGGGAATCTCTGTAGATTTTCTCCTGCAGGAGAAAGGATCTCTTCTGTCATGAAATGCCCTTATGTTCAAACAAAATAACCGTGGGTCCCAAAACCTTTCTGGACAAATTAATACCTCAAGCTGGCTTTGTAAAAACCATGTCTAACGAGTAAATCGGGATAGAGTCAGAAAATTAAAAATTTTGAATGAGGGCCGAGGCGAATTCGGAGCATTTGAGTTTCTTAGCTCCCTTCATCTGACGGGCAAGATCATAGGTGACGGTTTTCTTCGAAATGGTCTTCTCCAGAGCCTTTTTAATTTTCCCCCCTACCTCATCCCAGCCCAAATAGTCGAACATCATGGCCCCGGAGAGGATGA
>Ga0214473_10004096_pt1 | contig 17543 bp, 14 predicted proteins | sample RVTome_7_FD_203509 | JGI IMG/M metagenome (GOLD analysis project Ga0214473, IMG submission 203509) | Soil microbial communities from uranium-contaminated site in the Upper Colorado River Basin, Wyoming, United States - RVT98D197 | ecosystem: Environmental > Terrestrial > Soil > Contaminated >... | reverse complement strand
GTCTTCTCGGAGGCGGACCGCGCGTCGCTGCACGTCCGTTACGCCGACGAGGCCCACTGCATCGGCCCCGCCCCCGCGGCCGGGAGCTATCTGAACATGGGGGCGATCCTGGCGGCGGCGGCCCGCAGCGGGGCCCGCGCCATCCACCCGGGCTACGGCTTCCTGGCCGAGAACCCGGCCTTCGCCGCCCTGTGCGCCGACGAGAGGGTCACCTTCATCGGCCCGCCGGCCCGGGCCATCGAGAGGCTGGGATCCAAGACCAGCGCCCGGCAGCTCGCCGTGCAGGCGGGGGTGCCGGTGGTGCCCGGCACCACGCAGAACCTCACCGACGACGAGGCGCGCCAGGCCGCCCTGCGCATCGGACTCCCCGTGGTGATCAAGGCGGCGGCCGGGGGCGGCGGCAAGGGGATGCGCGTGGTGGCCGATCCGGCGGAGCTGGCCTCGGCCGTCCGCGCCGCCCGATCCGAGGCCCAGTCCTCTTTCGGGGACCCGGCCATCTACGTGGAGAAGTACCTGACGGCCCCCCGCCACGTGGAGATGCAGATCCTGGCCGACGCCCATGGGACCGTGGTGTACCTGGGCGAGCGCGAGTGCTCCGTGCAGCGGCGGCACCAGAAGGTGATCGAGGAGGCCCCCAGCCCCGGCGTGACGCCCGCGCTGCGCCGGCGCATCGGCGAGGCGGCGGTGACCCTGGCCCGGACCGGCGGCTACGTGAACGCGGGGACCATGGAGTTCCTCCTGGACCGGGAGGGGAATGTCTACTTCCTGGAGATGAACAGCCGGCTGCAGGTGGAGCACCCTGTCACCGAGATGGTGACCGGGATCGACCTGGTGAAGGAGCAGATCCGGATCGCGGCCGGCGAGCCGCTGCGCTTCCGCCAGGAGGACCTGCGGATCCTTGGGCACGCCATCGAGTGCCGCATCTACGCCGAGGACCCCTTCCAGAACTTCGTCCCGTCGCCCGGCGTCATCCGCGGGCTGCGGGAGCCGGGCGGGCCCGGCGTGCGCGTGGAGAGCGGGGTCTACGAGGGATATGAGGTGCCGGTGTTCTACGACCCCCTGATCTCCAAGATCATCGCGTGGGGGGCCGACCGGGCCGAGGCGGTGCAGCGCATGCGCCGCGCCCTGGCCGAGACCTCCGTCAAGGGCATCAAGACCACCGTCCCCTTCCACCGCTGGGTGATGGCGGACCCGGCCTTCGTGCGGGGCGAGGTCGACACGGCCTACATCGACACCCACTTCGCCCGCCGGGCCGAGGAGGAGGGCACGCGCGACCGGGACGTGGCCCTCATCGCCGCGGCCCTGCACCTCTATCTCGGCGAGGAGGCGGCCGGCGGGGCCGCCCGGGCGGAGGCGCTCCCCCTCCGCGAGAGCGCCTGGCGCATCGCCGCCCGGCGCGACGTCCTGCGCCGGGGCTAGGGCCCCCGCCCCCCACGCCCATGTCGACCACCGCCAGCTACGTGGCCACCTGGCGCGGCCAGGAGATTCCCATCCGGGTGTCTCCCCTGGCCGGCCGCTACCTGGTCCGCCTGGGAACCGAGGCCCTCGAGGTGGACCTGCTGGCCGCCGGGAACGGACTCTACTCGCTCATCGTCGCGGGCCGTTCGTACGAGGTGGACGTGGTGGCGGGGGAGGAGGAGCTCACCGTCCTGGTCCGGAACGAGCCCTACCGCATCCGGATGCAGGACGAGCGGACGGCGCGCCTCCGCGCCGCCACGGGGATGGGGAAGGCGCAGGCCGGGAAGCGGACACTGACCTCCCCCATGCCGGGCAAGGTGGTGCGGCACCTGGTGAAGGTGGGCGACGCGGTGGAGGCCGGGCAGGGGGTCATCGTGGTGGAGGCCATGAAGATGGAGAACGAGCTGCGCGCCCCCGGCCCCGGCACCGTGCGCGAGATTCGGGCCCCCGAGGGCGCCCTGGTCGCCGGCGGCGCCCCCCTGGTTGTGATAGAATAGCTTAGTTGCCCAAGTCGTTGGAGTTTGGAGGTGATAGTCGTGGGAATGGTGCTCGATGCCGAAATCAAGACCTATGAAGGCCATAAGGAGCACTTGTTGGGAACGGCAGAAGGGAAGTTTGTCCTCATCCGGAACCAAGAAGTGGTCGGGGTCTATGATGCAAAGATGGATGCCATAGCTGAGGGATACCGGAGGTTCGGCAACGTTCCTTTCCTGGTCAAGCAGGTCTTGAGGATTGAGACACCACAGAACTTCGTTTCTAGCATCCTGGGAATCTAAGAGTGCCGTCGTTCACTTCCCAGGTCCCGAATCTTCAAGGCGTCGGCCCCATTGTCGATATTCGCATCGCTATCGGTCGGGAAGTGGAGGCTGTCCTTCGTGCCTCAGGTACGGCCGTCCCGCCCCCTCTTCAAGCCGTGGCGATGATAGACACTGGCGCAACAGGGAGCGTTATCCGACAGGGATTGGCAGCGCAGCTCGGCCTTAACCCTGTTGGAGTGACATATATCAATACCCCATCATCTACGAATGTTCCCTGCCATATTCTCCTCAACGGAGACAGCATCGTCAGCCTGATGATCGATAAGGGGCTTGGGGTCTCTCGAACTCCTCTCTACATCTACGAAGAGCGTCCAGACGAGCTGATTGGGGAGGGGGAAGTGTAGTGTGTAGCGGAGACGATGATGAGGCTGCGCCTTTGCCTGCCTAGGAGAGGAGGTTGCGGGTTGGCGAATAGGTGATCTCGATCACACCCAGGAGGGAATTGTGACTCCCTATACGCTCAGATTGGCGGAAGATAGGTTCGCGGCGGGGGCTGGGTATTCGCGAGCTTTGGGAGCGGGCCCCCGGGTGCTGTACGTGGCGAGCGGACAACTCACGGCCGGGAGCGGCCACGCCGACGCGGGAATTGATGCCGACAAGGCATGGTTCGGGATCGGGGAGTGCATGGCAATGGCCGGCCCAGACGGAGCCAGGGTCCTGCGCTACGAGTTGGTGACGGGGTCTGCGGCGGAGGCGGGTGGGGCGGGGAGGTCCGGCGTCGAGAGCCAGCTGCTCCTCGAGCATGCCATCGCCCTCGATCCGGCGGCGCGGTACCTGATGCGGTGCGATCGGGTGGACTTCGATCCGGGCGGGGAGGCGCTGCCCCACGGGCACCGGGGCGGCGGGATCCGCTGCCTGCTGCAGGGGCGGCTGGACGTGAAGGTGGCCGAGGGACCGTTCCGCAGCATGCGGCCCGGCGATGCCTGGTTCGAGAGCGGCAAGGAATCCGTGCACGCGGTGGCCTCCAAGGACGAGGCCACGAGCTTCATCCGCGTCAGCATCCTGCCGCGCGAGATCCAGGGGAAGAGCTCCATCGTGTACGTGGACCAGGGCACCGCCGCGCGCAGCCGGCCGCGCCGCTATACCGTGTTCGTGGACGATCCCATCGAGATCTGAGCGCCGCCCTCGGGGTAATGGAGCGTCAGCATGGAGAAGGACCAAGTGCGGGCCGAGCGGGAGCGGTGGGAGCGGGAGACGCTCACGCGCGCGCTGGAGCGCGCGCCGGAGCGACAGGCCCGCTTCGAGACCCCCTCGGGGATCCCGCTGCACCGGATCTACACGCCGGAGGACGTGGATCCCGCGTACGGCGGGAAGCTGGGCTTCCCCGGGGAGTACCCGTTCACGCGCGGCGTGCAGCCCACCATGTATCGCGGGCGTCACTGGACCATGCGCCAGTACGCCGGCTTCGGCAGCGCCGTGGAGGCCAACGGGCGCTACCGGTACCTCCTGGAGCAGGGGCAGACGGGCCTCTCGGTGGCCTTCGACCTCCCCACCCAGATGGGGTTCGACTCGGACGATCCGGCGGCGGCCGGCGAGGTGGGCAAGGTGGGCGTGGCCATCAGCAGCCTGGCGGACATGGAGGTGCTGCTGGACGGGATCCCGCTGGACACCGTGAGCGTCTCCATGACCATCAACGCCACGGCGGCCATCCTCCTGGCCCTCACCGTGGCGGTGGCCGAGAAGCAGGGCGTGCCCCGGGCGAAACTGTCCGGCACGGTGCAGAACGACATCCTGAAGGAGTACATCGCCCGCGGCACCTACATCTATCCCCCCCGCGCCTCGCTGCGCCTGGTGACGGACATCTTCGCCTTCTGCGCCGCCGACATGCCGCGCTGGAACAGCATCAGCATCAGCGGCTACCACGTGCGCGAGGCCGGCTGCACAGCGGTGCAGGAGGTGGCCTTCACCCTGGGCAACGGCATCGCCTACGTGGATTCGGCCCTCACCCGCGGCCTGGATGTGGACGCCTTCGCCTCGCAACTGGCCTTCTTCTTCAATGCCCACAGCACCTTCTTCGAAGAGGTGGCCAAGTACCGGGCCGCGCGCCGTCTCTGGGCGTGGATCATGCGCGAGCGGTTCAAGGCGAAAGACCCGCGCTCCTGGATGCTGCGGTTCCACACGCAGACCTCCGGCGTGAGCCTCACGGCGCAGCAGCCAGAGAACAACGTGGTGCGGGTGGCCTATCAGGCCCTGGCCGCCGTGCTGGGCGGCACCCAGTCGCTCCACACCAACTCGCGGGACGAGGCCCTGGCCCTGCCCACCGAGGAGGCGGTGCGCATCGCGCTGCGCACCCAGCAGATCCTGGCCCACGAGACCGGCGTCCCGGACGTCATCGACCCCCTGGGCGGCTCCTACCTGGTGGAGGCCCTGACGGACCGGGTGGAGGCCGAGGCCCGCGCCTACCTGGATCGGATCGACGCCCTGGGCGGCATGCCGCGCGCCATCGAGATCGGGTTCGTCCAGAAGGAGATCCAGGACGCGGCCTACGCCGAGCAGCAGGCCATCGAGGCCACGCGGCGCATCGTGGTGGGCGTGAACGCCTTCGCCGCCGACGAGACGGCGCCCATCCCCCTCTTTCAGGTGGACCCTGCCGCCGAGCGCGAGCAGGTGGAGCGCGTCCGCCGGGTGCGGGCGGGGCGCGACGGGACGGCGGCCGAGCGGGCCCTGGCCCGCCTAACCGGCGCGGCCCGCGGCGCCGACAACCTCGTCCCCTTCATCCTCGAGGCCGTCAAGGCCTACGCCACGCTGGGGGAGATCTGCCACCGGCTGCGGGGGGTCTTCGGCGAGCACCGGGAGTCCGTGGTCCTGTGATGACCGGCGCCACGGGAACCCCTGCGGGGGCTCGCGGGGGCGGCCGGCCCGCGCCGGCCGCCGACGGGCCTTCCCGCCCCAGCCGCCGCGCAGATCCCGCCCGGCGCCCCCTCCGTTGGATCGCCCTGGCCGCCCTGCCGTTCTTCCTGCTGGACCTGGGCGCCCCGGCCTTGAACGACGGCGAGGCCATGTACGCCGAGATCCCACGGGAGATGCGCGCCGGCGGCGACTGGGTCACGCCCCGCCTCAACGGCACGCGCCACTTCGACAAGCCGCCACTGATCTACTGGCTCGTCGGAGCCTCCCAGACCGTCCTGGGCGAGACGGAGACGGCGGCGCGCCTCTGGCCGGCCCTGGCGGCCTGGGCCACCATCCCGGTGGTGGGCGCCATCGGGGGCGCCCTGTACGGGCCGCGGGCCGCCTGGATGGGGGCCCTGGTCTTCGCTACCAGCCTGGGCCCGTACCTCTTCGCGCGCCAGGTGATGCCGGACCCCATCCTGGGCTTCTGGATCGCCCTGGCGCTCCTCGGGTACGTGCGGGGCTTCGTGCGGGGCGGCGAGGGGAGGGGCCCGTGGCCCTGGGTGATGTACGCCTGCCTCGGCCTGGCGGCCCTCACCAAGGGTGTCCTGGGGATGGGCCTGCCGGCCGCCATCATCGGCCTCCACGTGGCGCTCAGCGGGCGGCTGCGGGCCGTCCTCTCCTGGCGCGCGGCGGCCGGCATCGGGCTGGTGGCTGCCGTGGCCGTCCCCTGGCACGTGGCCGCGGCCGCGGCCAACCCGGACTTCCTGGGGTACTACGTCATCCGCGAACACCTCCTCCGCTTCACCGGGCAACGCTATCCGCCGGACGAGTTCCTGTCCCTCCCGATCTTCCTGGGGCTGACGCTCCTCTGGACGTTTCCGTGGGTCCCGCTGCTCCCCCAGGCGGCCTGGCGGGCGGCGCGCCGCCTGGCGGCGGCGGGCCCGCGCAAGGGGGAGGATCTGTTGCCCTTCGTCTGGCTGGCGGTGATCCTCGGCCTGTTCAGCGCGTCGCAGTCACGGCTGGAGTACTACGCCCTGCCGGCCCTCCCGGCCTTCGCGCTCCTGCTGGGCCGGTTGTGGGACGACGCGACACAGGAGGGCCCGGACCGCCCCTCGCCGCGCGCCCTGGGCGCGGCCCTGGGCATCATGGCCGGTGTGATGGCGGCGGCCGCGGCGGCGGCCCTGGCGGTGCTGGGCCCGGGGAAGGACCTGGTCTTCGCGTTCGTCACCGCCTCATGGCCCGAGGCGGGCTGGATCGGCGGCCCCGACCAGGTGGCCACGCTGGACCGGATCCGCCTGCCCGCCATGGCCACCCTGGGCGGCGCGGCCCTCCTCACCCTCGCGGCGCTGGCCGCGGCGCGCCGGTCCCGCCCCCGGCTGGCGTGCGGCCTGCTGGCGGGGATGATGGCGCCCCTCTTCGCGCTGATCCACTGGGGCTTCCTGCTCGTGGAGCCGTATCAATCCACCCGCGCCGTGGCCGAGCTGGTGCGGCGGGTTGCGGGGCCGGACGACCCCGTGGTGTTCGAGGAGCCGCACGAGTACATGTGGGTGGGCGGCCTCACCTTCTATACCAAGCGCACGGTGCACATCCTGAAGGACCCCAAGTTCGAAGGCGTGGCCGCGCGCCGCCGCGAGCCGCCGGACCGCTTCCTGGACCGCGAGGCGCTCCTGGCCCTCTGGACCTCGGGGCGCCGCGTGGTGGTGGTGGCCGAGAGCGGCGGCGACGTGCCCGCCGTCCTCCACGAGGCGCGCCCGGCCGTTGTGGTGGGCCAGTCGGGCACCCGCGTCGTGCTGCGGACCAAGGCCCCGCACGCCGGGCGCTGAGGGGGCCGAAGACCTGAAACGTCTCATCGTCAACGCCGACGACTTCGGCCTGTGCGCCAGCGTGAACCGCGGGATCCTGGAGGCGCACCGGACCGGGATCGTGACCTCGGCCACGCTGCTGGCCAACGGGCCGGGGTTCGAGGAGGCCGCGGCCCTGGCCCGCGAGACCCCCGCGCTGGGCGTGGGCGTTCACCTGAACCTCACCCGCGGGCGTCCCGTGAGCCGGCCGGCCGATGTCCCCTCGCTGGTGGGGGACGGCGGCGCATTCGCGCGGACCCCGCTGGGGCTCGGACGCGGCGGCGCCGATCTCCGGGACGTCCGCCGCGAGTGGCAGGCGCAGATCGCCCGTGTGGTGGCCGCCGGCGTCACACCCACGCACCTGGACAGCGAGAAGCACGTCCATCTCCTGCCGGCCTTGCTGGAGGTGGCCATCGGCCTGGCCGGGGCCTTCGGGGTCCGGGCCTTGCGGGCCGGGGCGGAGCCCGGGCTGCTGGCGCGCGTTGCCCCGCTGAACCCGCAGTGGTATAAAGGCTGGGTCGTGGGCGCGCTGGGGCGGCGGGCCCGCCGGCGGGTGGTCGCCTCCGGGCGCGTGGCTCCGGATCGGCTCCTCGGCGTCGTGGACGGGGGGTGCCTGGACGGCCCGCGCCTCGAGAGACTCCTGCGGGGTCTCCGCCCGGGCGTGACGGAGCTGATCTGCCATCCGGGGAACGACGGCCCCGATCTGCGGCGGCTGCTCGGGAACGGCGGCGGGCGGTACGGCGCCGCGGCCCGGGCGGCAGAGGTCCGGGCGCTGGCGGCCGCGCCACTGCGCGACCGCCTGCGTCGAGACGACATCAGCCTGATCCATTACGGGATGCTGTGAGGCCGGAGGAGCCGGGGAGCGGTATGACGGAACGGTGCCAGGTCTCGGTGGTCGTGCCGCTGTACAACGAGGCGGACAACGTGAAGGAGCTGTACGACCGGCTCACCACCGTGATGGAGGAGCTGGACCGCGCCTTCGAGCTGGTCTTCGTGGACGACGGCAGCCGGGACCTCACGTTCCACCGCCTGGCCGGGATCCAGGCGGGGGACCCGCGGGTCCACGTGCTACGCCTGCGCCGCAACTTCGGCCAGACGGCGGCGCTGTCCGCCGGGTTCGATCATGCGGCCGGCGACGTGGTGGTGGCCATGGACGGGGACCTGCAGCACCTGCCCGAGGACATCCCCAGACTCCTGGCCAAGGTAGACGAGGGCTACGACATCGCCAGCGGCTGGCGGGCCCGGCGGACGGACAGCTTCCTGTTGCGCCGCCTGCCCTCCCTGGTGGCCAACCGGCTCATGGCCTGGCTCAGCCGGATCCCCATGCGGGACTTCGGCAGCACCTTCAAGGCCTACCGGCGGGAGATTCTGCAGGGCACCGAGCTGTACGGGGAGCTGCACCGGTTCATCCCGGCCCTGGCGAGCTGGCAGGGCGTGAGCATCGTGGAGGTGCCCATCGGGAACGCCCCGCGCCGGGGGGGCGCCTCCAAGTACGGCCTCTCGCGTACCGTCCGGGTGCTCTTCGACCTGCTCACGGTGAAGTTCCTCATCCACTACCTGGAGCGCCCCCTCCAGTTCTTCGGGTTGTGGGGGCTGGCCTTCGCCGGGGCCGGGTTCGCCATCCTGGCGGCCATCACCCTCTGGAAGTTCGTGTACGGTGTCTCCATCTACGACTATCTGGGCTCGCTGCTGCTGGGCATGCTCCTGATGATCGTGGGCATCCAGCTCGTGGCCGTGGGGCTGTCCACCGAGGTGAGCACCCGCATCTACCACACCGTGCGCCGGCGCCGCATCTACGTGGTGCGCGAGGTCCGCAGCGCCCGGCGCCCGCCCGAAGGTGAGCCCTCGCCCTGAGACGCCCCGCCCCCCCGCCCCGGTTTCCCTTGCCAATGCCCCCTTGTTGTGGCATGTTGAGCCGATTCGCGCCGGCGCGCGGACGTACAAGGAGCCCATGGTGCTGAAAACGTTGTTGCTGAACCCTCCCTCGTTCGAAGGGTTCGATGGCGGGGCCGGGTCGCGCTACCAGGCACGGCGCGAGGTCCGCTCCTTCTGGTATCCCACCTGGCTGGCCCAGCCGGCCGCCCTCATCCCGGGCAGCACGCTCATCGACGCGCCGCCGGACGGGCTGACGGTGCCGGACGTCATCGCTCGGGCCGCCGGCTACGACCTCTGCATCCTCCACACCAGCACCCCGTCCCTCCAGAGCGACGCCAAGGTGGCCGAGGCGCTGAAGGCGGCGCACCCGCGGCTCCGCCTCGGGTTCGTGGGGGCCCAGGCGGCCGTGCGGCCGGTGGAAACGCTGCGGGCGTCGCCGGCCATCGACTTCGCGGCCCGCCACGAGTTCGACTACACCCTGCGCGAGGTGGCCGAGGGGCGGGACTACGGCGCCATCGACGGCCTCAGCTACCGGACCAACGGCTCCATCCTCCACAACCGGGACCGGGCCCTGATCCGGGACATGGACGCCCTGCCCTCGGTCGTCGACGTCTACCGGCGGGACCTGACCCTCGAGCACTACGTCATCGGCTACCTGCAGCACCCGTATCTCTCGCTCTACACCGGGCGGGGCTGTCCGGCCAAGTGCACCTTCTGCCTCTGGCCACAGACCATCGGCGGCCACGAGTACCGCACGCGCAGCCCCGAGAGCGTAGAGGGGGAGCTGGCGCGGGCCAAGGCGCTCTTTCCCCAGGTCAAGGAGTACTTCTTCGACGACGACACCTTCACGGCTGATCTGCCCCGGGCCGAGGCCATCGCCCGGCGCCTGAAGCCCCTGGGGATCACCTGGTCCTGCAATGCCCGCCCCACCGTGCCGCGGAAGACCCTGGAGGTCCTGAAGGACTGCGGGCTGCGCCTGTGCCTGGTGGGCTACGAATCGGGGGACCAGCAGATCCTCAATAACATCAAGAAGGGTACGCGGGTGGACGTGATGCGGCGGTTCACGCAGGACTGTCGCGAGCTGGGGATCGTGATTCACGGCACCTTCATCCTGGGGCTTCCCGGCGAGACACGCCAGACCATCCAGGAGACCATCCGTTTCGCCTGCGAGATCGAGCCGGACACCATCCAGGTCTCCCTGGCGGCGGCCTACCCCGGCACGGAACTGCACGCCCAGGCCGTGGCCAACGGGTGGTTCGCCGCCGAGTCGCTGGTGAACGACCAGGGGGTGCAGGTGGCCGCCCTGGAATATCCCGGGCTGCACCGCACCGAGATCTTCCACTCCGTGGAGGCCTTCTACCGCCGGTTCTACTTCCGCCCCCGGAAGATCTTCTCCATCCTGGGCACCATGGCGCGGGACCGCGAGGTGTGCCGGCGCCGCCTCCGCGAGGGGTGGGAGTTCCTGCGGTTCATGGCCCGCCGGAGACAAGAGGCGGCGGCCGCGTAGCCCGCGCCGCGCGCCGCCGCGCCGGCCCCCATGCCACCCGAGCCTCCGCCCCCGGATGCGTCAACTGTGGTGCCGGCCCGCCCCCCGCTCCTCATCCTCACCGCCGACGACTTCGGATCCTCCGGCCGGGTCAACGCGGCGATCGTGCGGGCCCACCGGGAGGGCGTGCTCGCGGCCGCCAGCCTCATGGTCACCGGGGAGGCCGCCGGCGAGGCGGTGGCGCTGGCGCGGGCCCACCCGGGCCTGCGGGTGGGGCTGCACGTCGTCCTGCTGGACGGCCGATCGGCACTGCCGCCGGGCCGCGCGCCCGCCCTGGCGGACGGGGCGGGGCGCCTCCCGGCCTCGCCCCTGGGCGCCGGGGTGCGCTACGGCCTGCGGCCCGGCACGCGGGCCCAGCTCGCCGCGGAGATCGGCGCGCAGTTCGATCGCTTCGCCGCCACCGGCCTTCCCCTGGACCACGTAAACGGGCACCACCACCTGCACATGCATCCCGCCGTGTGGGACCTGGTGGCGGCCGAGGCGGCGCGCCGCGGGGCGGCCGGCGTGCGGGTGACGCGGGATGACCTGCGGCTGGCCCTACGGTGGGACCGGCGGGGCCTGGTGGTGCGGGCCGTCCACGCGGCGGCGCTGGCGGCGCTGGCCCGCCGGTGCGCCGGCCGCCTGCCGGGCGGGCGGCTGCGGCGTGTGGACCGCGTCTATGGGGTGCTGCAGGTGGGGGAGATGACCGAGGCCTACCTGGTCTGGCTGCTGGAGAATGTCCCGCCGGCCGATGCGGAGATCCTCTTCCATCCGGGGGCCGCGCGGGGGGCCATGCGGGACGGCGGGCCGGACCTGGAGACGCAGGCCCTGGTCAGCCCGGTGGTGCGCACGGCTATCGGCGCCCGTGGCTTCCGGACGGGCGGCTACACCGACCTGGCGCCGGCGGACCCGCAGACATGATGCCCCTCGCCGCGGTCCTCTCCACCCTCCGCTCGTCGTTCCTCGGCCTCCAGGGCCCGCCGGAGCCTGGCGCGCCGACCCCTCCCGGAGCGCACGCGACGTCCGATCCCCGCCCCCCGCTTCCCGCCCCCCGGCGCCTGCCCCCCAGGGCCGTCCTGGCCCTGGCGACCCTGTGCGCGGTCTTCTTCCTGCTCCGCCTGAACGCGCCCTTCCTGTACGACGACAGCGAGGCCCGTTACGCCGCGGTGGCGCGCGAGATGGCGCAGACGGGGGAGTGGCTGGCCCCGCGGTTCCAGGGTCACCCCGTCCACAAGCCGCCGCTGATGTTCTGGCTGATGGAGGCGGCGCGGGCCGTGCTGGGAGACGGCGAGGCGGCGGCCAGGCTCCCCTCGGCCATCGCCGGGGTCGCCGCCGTCGTCCTGACGGCCTCCCTCGGCGCGCGGCTCTTCGGCCCGCCGGCCGGCCTCCTGGGGGGCGTGCTGGTGGCGACCATGTTCCAGTTCATCTGGACCGCCCGGAAGGGACAGCTCGACATGCCGCTCACGGCCTTCGTGGTGGGGGCCCAGGTGCTGCTCTTCCGGGCCCTGCACGAGGGGCGGGCGATCCTGTGGGCGGGCGGATACGCGTGCGTGGCCCTGGGGGTGATGGCGAAGGGGCTGACCGGCGCCGTGCTGCCCCTGGGGACGCTGGGGGTGTACGCCGCATTGACCGGACGGGTTGGGGCGCTGTGGCGGGGTGCGGCCTGGCCGGCGGCCGCCGGCGCGGCGGCCACTGTGGTGGCGTATTACGGGGCCGTGGGGCCGCGTTTCGTCCGCGATTTCTTCTATGAGGACCACGTCCGGCGCGCGGTGGTGGGAGTGGACGTGGTGGAGCCGTTCTGGTGGTACGTCCCGTTCCTGGCGCTGGCCGTGCTCCCCTACGCCGGATGGCTGCCCTTCGCCGCCGCGGCGGTGTCTGAGGGGGGGAGCGCCGACGGGCGCGGCGCGCCGCCGCCCGCCCGCTGGTGGCGTCGCCCCGCGGGCTTTCCCGTCTGCTGGTTCGCCTTCTGGTTCGTCCTGATCTCTGCCAGCAGGGGGAAGCAGGAACAGTACGTGGTCCCCCTCATGCCTCCCCTGGCGATGCTGATGGCGGCCGGGGTGCTCCGGATGCGGGAGAAGGCGGTGGGATGGTGGGTCCGCCTCGGCGTGGCGACGGTGCCCGCCAGCGTGACCGTGGGGTCGGCGGTCTTTCTCGTCTACCTGAGCCGCAAGAACCTGCTGGCGCCCTGGCCTGGTGCCGCCTTCGGGATGCTCGCCCTGGTGGGGATCGTGGCGGGATGGGGGGCCTTCCGGTGGTCCATGTCGCGCGCCGTCGGGGCCGCCCTGGTCGCCGGCACGCTCACCGCGCTGGCCGTGATCATGGCCGCGCTTCCCCCGCTGGAGCGGGACCGCACGGCCGCGCCCATCGTCGCCGCGCGGGCCCTCCGGGCCGCGGTGGGGGAGGCCCCCGTCGTGGCGTTCGGCGGGCCCTATACCCCGACGCCCCGGGTCACCTACTACATGAAGCTGCCCCGCCCGCTCCGGCGCCTGGAGGCGCGGGCCGAACTGGAGGCCTTCCTGCGGGCGGACCGGACCAGCTACTTGCTCCTCCAGCGGCCCGATTGGGAGGCCCTGGAGCGCGCCCGTCCTCTCGGCCGCCCGGTGGCCCTCCAGGTCGCCACCGGCCGCGCCGACTACGTCCTCTTGTCCCCGCCGCCCCCGCGCGACTGACCGCGCCTGGCCGGGCGGCCCGCCTTAGCGGTCGACCCAGATGCGGCCGCGGGGGTCTTCGACGATCTCGCCGATGCGCGCGGCGGCGGGGGTGCGGGCCGCGCGGAGCCCATCCAGCAGGGTGGCGGTGCGCGCCCGGGGGACCGCGACCAGGAGGCCGCCCGAGGTCTGGGCGTCGCTCAGGACCATCTGCTCCAGTTCCGCGAGGCCGGCCCCCCACTCGACCGCCTGACTCGCCTGCAAGTGCTTCAGGTTCCTTTCTGTCCCGCCGGGGACGAGGCCGGCCCGCGCCAGGTCCCAGACGCCGTCCAGGATCGGGACGTCGCCCAGGCGCAGGCGGGCGCCCACGCCGCTGCCGGCGGTCATCTCGCGCAGATGGCCCAGCAGCCCGAAGCCCGTGACGTCCGTCACGGCGTCGGCGCCGCCGGCCGTCGTCACGGCCTCGGCCGCCCCCCGGTTCAGCGTGGTCATGATCGCGATGGCCTGCTGGATCAGGGAGGGGGACGCCTTCTCGCGCTTGATGGCCGTGCTGATGATCCCCATGCCCAGCGGCTTGGTGAGGATCAGATCGTCGCCCGGCTTCGCCCCCACGTTCTTCCAGATCCGGTCCGGGTGGACGCGGCCGGTGCACACGAGGCCGTACTTGGGCTCGGCGTCGTCGATGCTGTGGCCGCCCACGATGCCGATGCCGGCCTCCTGCGCCTTCTCCGCCCCACCCTGCAGGATGTCCTTGAGGACCGCCATGGGGAGCTTGTTGACGGGGAAGCCGACGATGTTGAGGGCGAAGAGGGGCGTAGCGCCCATGGCGTAGATGTCGCTGAGCGCGTTGGCGGCGGCGATGGCCCCGAAGCTGTACGGGTCGTCCACGATGGGCGTGAAGTAGTCCAGGGTCTGCACCAGGGCCAGCTCCGGCCCCAGGCGGTAGACCGCGGCGTCGTCGGCCGTCTCCGTCCCGACCAGCAGGTTCGCGTCGTGGATCTTGGGTAGCTGGCTCAGGACCTGAGCCAGGTCACTGGGACTGATCTTGCACGCTCACCCCGCCCCGTGCGAGAGGCTGGTGAGCCGCACCGCCGTCGTCTCCGCCATGACCATCTCCTTCGGACCCCAATGCACCGCCCCGTCATTGCGTCCCGCCTCGCGCGGGCGCTAACCTTCCTTCCTATCTTCCGATCGGCGGCGCCACGTGGACCGGGCCGCCTCGACCACGACCAGGGCCAGGACACCCATCGTCACCCCCAGCACCGCGCCGCCCAGCACATCCATTGGATAATGGGCCCCCACGTACACGCGGGAATAGGCCACGGCGGCCGCCAGTGCTCCAAGGGCCCACGCCCACGCCCGATAATGGTACCCCAGAGCGGCGGCCAACGCGAACATGTTCGTGGCGTGCGACGAGGGGAAGGCGAAGGATCGCGTGCACCCGGTGAGGAGGACCACGCCGGACAGGGCGTGACACGGCCTCGGCCGGGCCGCCAGCACCTTGACCAGCGCGGCGCCCTGATCCGCCAGCAGGACGGCCAGGAGGGCGGCCGGAACCGCCCACCTGGCCCTCGAGCCGCCCCACACCACGAGGGCCCCCGCCGCCACGAGGCCGGGCACGAGCGCGTACGCCTTCGTGCTCAGGAGGGGCATCAGGAGGTCGAAAAGGGCATTCCGGTGGCCCTGGTTCACCGCCTCGAACACCCACCGATCCCACCCGATCACGAACTCCGGCATGGGTCAACTCATTTGGATGCCGCGACCCCCGACCGGGGTTCGGCCTCCCTTGGGGAATTTGGCGATCTTGGCGTCCTTGGCGGTCGCATCTTGGCCCGGTGGCCGCCCCAGAGGAACACCAACCCGCCCGGGAGGCTGGTCACCGCCACCACGGCGAACCAGAGCAGCGACAGGGTGAGGGACGCCGCCGGGTCCACGCCGATCTTCGCCAGGAGATAGATGGCGCCGCCCTCGCGCACCCCCAGGCCGCTCAGCGAGATGGGGAGCATGGAGATCACGTTCAGGATGGGGATGAAGATCAGGAACTGGACGAAGGCGATCGGGAGGTGGAGGGCCAGCGCCACCAGATAGACCAGGAAGACGAGCAGCGTCTGAAAGGCCAGCGAGATACCGAGGGCGGCGACCACGGCCCGCCCATGGCCGCGATAGCGCTGGACCGCCTCGCAGAACCGGCGCGCCGTCTGGAAGGCCCCGGACCCGGCCCGCGCCCCCGCCAGCCGCTCCGCCAGCCGAAAGACCGATGGACTCACGAGCAGAGAGATCGCCGCCGCCAGCGCGGCCGCCACGCCTGCGACGAAGGCGGCGACCACGGGATCCCTGAGGGTGCCCGTCGCGAACGCGGCGGCCGTGGCCGCGCAGGCGATCCCGATCATGGCCACGAACCCGCTGATCCGTTCCACCAGGATCGAGGCCAGGGCGCCTTCGCCCCCCTGCGTGAGGTGCCAGATCCGGTACCCCCGCATCACGTCGCCGCCCACGGCGGTGGGCAGGAACAGGTTGAAGAACATGCCCTCGCTGTACAGGAGCGCCAGGGGCCAGAGCGGGACGCGGAGGCCCTCGGCGGCCAGGAGGATCTGCCACCGCAACGTGCTCAGGACCTGGCCGACGGCGTAGAGGGGGATACAGAGGAGCAGGAGCGGCAGCGCGGCGCCCCGCAGGGAGGCCGCCATCTGGGCGCGGTCCACGCGGGCGAAGAGCACGCCCAGGAGGGCGAGACTGACGCCAACTTTGAGCGCCGCCCCCCAGGCGCGGCGGCCGGCGGCGGGGGCGGCGGCGGCCGGGGTCCCTACCGGCCCGATGGCTCGCCCTTCCATAGGACGTGCTTCACCATGTAGATGGGCTTGCCCTGGGATTCGTGGTAGACGCGGGCCAGCATCTCGCCCAGCAGCCCCATCCCGATGGCGTGCACCCCCAGCAGGATCAGCAGGACGCCCAGCAGCAGCAGCGGCCGCCCCCCGATCTCGGCGCCGGTGACCAGCTTCAGGGCGGCCAGGTAGGCGGTGATGGCCCCGCCCGCCCCCGTCATGACCAGGCCCCACAAGCCGAAGACCTGGATCGGCTTCGTCCAGAAGCTCAGCAGGAACTTCACCGTGATGAGATCCAGGAAGACGCGCAGGGTGCGCAGGATGCCGTACTTGGACCGGCCGAAGCGCCGCGCCCGGTGATTCGTCTGCGCCTCGGTGAGGGCGATGCCCATCCAGCTGGCGATGGCCGGGATGAAGCGGTGCATCTCGCCGTAGAGGCGCAGGTGCTGGATCACTTCCCGCCGATAGGCCTTCAGGGTGCACCCGTAGTCGTGCAGGCGCACGCCGGTGACCCGGGAGATGAGCCAGTTGGCCACCTGGGAGGGCAGCCGCCGGCTGAGGAAGGGATCGTGCCGGGGATACCGCCACCCGCTCACCACGTCGTAGTCCTTGGTCAGCGCCAGGAGCTTTCCCACGTCCTCAGGGTCGTTCTGCAGGTCGCCGTCCAGTGTCACGATCACGTCGCCCCGGGCGTAGTCGAAGCCGGCGGCCAGGGCGGCCGTCTGCCCGAAGTTGCGCCGCAGGGCGATGGCCCGCCAGCGCGGGTCGTCGCGAATGCACTCGGCCAGGCGGGCCAGACCTCCGTCGGTGGAGCCGTCGTCCACCACAAGGACCTCGTAGGGGATGCCCAGCTTGTCCAAGGCGGCCCGCACCTCGGCGTAGAGGTGGGGCACCGTCTCCTCCTCGTTGAAGACGGGGATCACCACCGAGAGCGGCAGGGACTCAGTGCTCATGGCGAGCCACAGATCTCCGCAGCCTCACCCTGACCCCTTCCCTTGGCGAGGGAGAGGGAGGGGGGATGTTCAGTAGCGCGGCCGGCCGGCCGCGCGGGGGAAGCCGCGGAAGCCGAAGCCGCGCACGACGAAGAAACCGTGGAGCAGGCGGTCGCCCTCCATCACCACCACGCGGGGCTCCACCTCGATGCGTTCGAAGGCCCGCTCCAGCTCGGGGGGAAGGGGCTGGTATCCGTAGGTCACGAAGATGCCGTTACGCCCCCGCTCGCCGTCCAGGCCGCCCCAGATATCGTACTGGGTGAGGCGCCCCCCGAGGTTCACCGCGTAGGTGTGGGGATGCCCGGGCACGTAGAACGCCAGGAGGCTGGCGAGCTGATACCGGTCGCTGGCGATGAAGGGAGGATCGCCGGGCCGCGCGGCGCCCGGCGGCGCGCCGGGCAAGGTGCTGCGGGTGGCGTTCACGCGGGCCGCCAGCGCCTGCCACCCGCAGAGCCGCTTGCACGGGTCGGCGCCTTCCGCCAGGAGCCGTCCGGCCCGCCGCAGGAGGGCGCCCGCCGCGCCCGCCGTCCCCTGGGGCGGGCCGGCGAGGCGGGTGAGCAGGTGTCCCAGCGCCCGCACGGGCCACGGCGCCAGGGCGGCTGCCTGCACCGCGACGCCAAGGATTATAGAAGCCGCCCACAGCGCCAGCAAGGCCTTTCTCCGCCGTCCGGCGCGGCGCTGGCGGTCCTCGGGTCGCGCCAGGGCCCACGCCGCGGCGGCGATGACGGCGGT
>Ga0214473_10004095_pt1 | contig 17544 bp, 1 predicted proteins | sample RVTome_7_FD_203509 | JGI IMG/M metagenome (GOLD analysis project Ga0214473, IMG submission 203509) | Soil microbial communities from uranium-contaminated site in the Upper Colorado River Basin, Wyoming, United States - RVT98D197 | ecosystem: Environmental > Terrestrial > Soil > Contaminated >... | reverse complement strand
CCTGGAATCGAACGTGAAGTCGGCGCCCTGGCACCAGCCGTTGGCCTGCTTGCAGCCCTCGTCGAGCCATTGCATCGCGAACTTCGCGAAGTCGTTGAATTGGATGACGCCGTCGCGCATGAGGTCTCAGACTTTGCACGGCTCGAGGAACCGATAGTGGAAGCCGATATCGACAATGCCGATGTCCGGCGCACTGTCCGTTCGCGTCGTGTATTGGGACATTCCGACGCCGCCGGCCGTGGTGCTTCCCGCGTCAACACAGGGGCTCCGGCGCACCTGCCCGACGCCGGCATACAGTTGCTCCAGATAGTAGTCGCCCAACGGCCCGCCGACGAACAGCGGGTCCTGGTGAATGACGCCCTGGCCGTAAGCGAACTGGCAGCCGTCGCTGACCCAGACATCGTTCGGCCCGCTCAGGATATTGCTGTAGGAGACGTTGAGCTTGCCGCAGCGTCGATCGAGGCTGAAGCCGCTGGCCAGCGCCAACTCGTTGCCCGCCCGGGCGTAGTTCTGCCACAGGATCGAGTCGATGATAGTGCATTCGCTCTCATAGCTGCAGAATACGGCGCCTCCAAGACCGGTGATGTTGGGCTCATTGGCCACGCCCGGCGACGCATTGCCGACGAACGTGCAGTTCTGTATGGTCGGCTTCCCGTACCACACCGTCGTCAAACCGCCGCCGTCGCGATAGGCAAGGTTGTTGACGATCAGGCAGTTGTCGACCGTCGCGGCGTTTTCGCCGCGCAGGTAGATGCCGCCGCCGGAACCGAGCGAGGTGTTGCCCACGACGTTGCAGTCGAGGATTTGTGCGTCCGCGGACAGGCAGAAGATACCGGCGCCCGCCGGCGTAACCGTGTTGTCGGTCGCATCGTTGGCGTCGTCTGCGGCATTGTTATTCCGGATGTCGCAGTGCTCGATCCGGATCGAGCCGCTCACGCCGGCAAACCCGGCGCCTCGCAGCGCCGTATTCGATGCGATGTTGCAGTCCTCGACCGTGACGACGGCATCGGCCACGTAGAGTCCGCCGCCGGTGTCCGCCAGGTTGTCCACGAAGTTGCAGTCGATGATCTCGACGAGCGCGCTGCCTTCGGCGCAGACGCCGCCGCCGTAGCCGATGTACGGGTCCAGACGATGGTTCGGATCCGTGCCGAGTGTGGACACCGAGGTGATGTTGTCCTCGAACGTGCATCCCAGGAACTTGACCCTGGTGTCCGCGGCGCAATACACGCCGGCGCCAAAGCTGGGCAGCTCGAAGGGCAATAGGGGTTCCCAGGTCCTTCCGCCCGGCCCGATCGTACCGCCCTGGCCGCTCATGCCGCCGAAGACACGGTTGCCGCGGATTTCGCAGTGCTCGAAGACCGCGCTACTATGGACATCGCAGAAGGCGCCGCCGCCGTAGCCCGAGTACCAGCGATAATCGCCGATGTACGAGGTCTTCGCGATCGCCTCCTGGTAGGCATTCGGGTCTCTGATGATGAGGGTCGTCGCGGAAGACGTGACGGTGCCGCCCACGGTGATCCAGCCCTGGGACAGATACGCCCAGTAGCTGGCAAAGTCCCAGTCCCAGACTTCCCAGAGATTGCCGGCCTCAACCTCCATGCTCGTGCCCACCGGGCTGATGTCGTACGCGCCGGTGGTGCTCCAGTTGCCGCCGTAGTTGCCGGTGCCGCCGTTGGCGGCGTAGTCGCCTCCGTTGCCTCCGTTGCCGCCATCGGCCCTGTTGTTCTCGATGCGGCAGTTGACGAATCGGGCGGCGCTGTACGGGGCGCAGTACACGCCGGCGCCGTGCGCCCAGCCGCCCCAGCCGCCGCGACCGGCGTTGTTGTCGTCATCAGCGCCGACGCCATTGCCGCCGGCGCCGGCCACGATGACGTTGTTTCTGATGATGCTGTTCTTGATCGTCGGGCGTGCATCGGCCATCACGAGGATGCCGGCGCCCTCCAGAGGCGCTCCGTCCTCGCCGTTGGGATGACCGTCATCGCGATCGCCATCGTCCCCATCGCCGCCTTGTCCACCGCAATTCTGAATGGTGAAGCCGTTGAACACGGTACTGGCATCGGCATTGGACGTGAAGACCACGCCGAGGTTGGTCCAGTTATTCGTTCCCAGGTAGCCATCGATAATCGTCGACTCGACGGTGCACGGATCGTGCGGCGCCCTCGACGTGACGATGATCGACTTGTCAATGAGCAGGGCCTGAGCGTTGTAGCCGCCGAAGTAGCGGCCGGGGTCAACGATGACCGTATCGCCTTCACGAGCCGCATTCACCGCCCCCTGGATCGTCGGATACGAGCCCGGCACCGTGAGCGTTCGGGGCACTTTCTTCTCGAAGTAGACGACCACGGCCTTGTCGGAACTCATGCTGATCATGTTCTGCTTGGCCGTGCTGGCATCGGCGTCGGTGCCCTGCCACTTGAACAGGCGGTGACCCAAATCAGGTACCGCGTTGATGTCCACGAGCGTACCGGGCGACAGATAGGCCACCACCGGAGGTTGACCCGGCTCGACCGTGTAGGTCTTCCTCGCATAGGCGTTGGGATCGCTGATGTCGGTGATACCCGTGAGATCAGGATAGTAGCCAAACACCGCCCGTCCATTGCCGACCACGCTCACCGTCAACTTGTAGCGGATGGGCGGACCGACATAGAACGGATAGTGATAGCCTATATCTGCGAAGCCGGTATCCGGCAGGCTCCGGATGTTCGTCGTGATCTGATTCACGTCGTACGTGGTCTGCAATGTCTGGAGCAGGAACTGCTCGCCGACGTCGATGCACGGGCTCTGCTGAGGCTGGCCGCCCATGGCCTGGCTGAGGTAGAACTGGCCCATCGGGCCGCCGATCCAGAGCGGATCAGCATTGATGTTGTTGCTGCCGTCGTCGCCGTTCTCGATGTCCGAGAAGGTGGCGTCGCACCCGTAGAGGTCATCGCCCTGCCCGTTCAGATCGCCCCACCGGCCGTAGATGGGATCCATGGACAGGGAGCCGTTTCGGCCGATGATGCAGTCGGTGATCGTCGGGTCCGAGTCGCGGCAGGTGACACCGCCCTTGGGTAGATCGTCGCCGGTATCTCCGCCGGTGGCATTGGGATACCCCAGACCGTAGTTGTACGCGATCGTACACAAGGTGATCGTGGCATCCGAATCGTTCAGGAAGATGGAGCCGCCGATGTCGCCCGACTGGTTGAGTGTGATCAGGCAGTTGATGATGGCGGCGGTCGCCCCGTTTTCGCCGTAGAAGCCGCCGCCGTAACCGCCGGCGACGTTCCCGCTGATCCAGGTGTTCTTGATGATCGGCGAGCCATTGGCGCACCAGATGCCGCCGCCGTTGCCGGTGGCCTGGCTGCTGAGGATCCTGCAGTTGTCGATGGTCGGCGAAGCCTCGTCGATGAGGATGGCGCCGCCGTTCTCGGCGCGGCCGTTCCGGATAGTCAGGCCGCGGATGATATAGTTCGGATCCTCGTTACTGTCGAAGATGAAGCCGCGTCCGAGGCCCTGGACGTCGATGATGCAGTCGTTCGGCCCGTTCTCGCTGCGGATCGTCAGCCACCGGACTTCATTGACGTCGAGCCCGAGCCGCATGTTCAGGTTGTAGTTGCCCGTGCCGCTGTAGACGCCGTCGGACAGTCCGATCACGTTGTTGGGTCCGGCCGCGTCGATCGCCGCCTGGATCGTCGGGAACGGACTGCGAGGATTCAGGTTCCCAAACTCGTTGTAGAGGTTGATGATGTTCTGGCCGACCGGCCCGAACTGGACATAGACCTGCGCATCGGCGCCTCTGATCGTCATCTCGACCACCAGCGCGCGCGAGTTGGGATCGTCCACGCCGATCCACTGACGCACGTCGAAGTTCGGGTCGGGAATCGCCGTCAGCGTGACCGTCTCCCCGTCGTAGGCCAGGCCGCCGGCCGGCGAGACGCTTCCGTGCGGTCCATCGCCTCTGTCGATCACAGTCACGGTATAGCTGTACAGTGCGGCCGGCTCGAACTCGACCTCCACCAGCGTGTCCTTCCTGACTGTCACCTTGTTCTTGGACTTCACGGACGTGTCATCGTCCGTGCCGATCCATGTCTTGACCTTGTAGCCCGTGTCCGGCGCGGCCGTCAGGGCAACCGTGTCATTGCCGAAGCCCGGATAGACCGTATACGTTTCCGCCGTCAGTGTGCCGTGGATCTCGCCATTGGGATCGGGCCGGACGGACGTGGTCAGACGGTACTGGATCAGGCCCTGTGCGTAATGATAGCCCATGTCCACGATGTCGGCATCATACACGCCGTCGGTCCGCGTCGTGCGATCGGCCAGACCGATTGCGCTCGCCGTGTCGCTGCCGGCGTCCACAGCCGGGCTTTGCTCGAGTTGCCCGGAGGCCGTCTGGCTCAGGTAGTGGCCCGCGATGAACAGCGGGTCCAAGCTGATGTTGTGAGTATCCGAATCCCACGTGCGGGTCGCCGGGTTCCAGCCGGGAATCCCGGACTGGCCCTCGACGTAGATCGACGGAGCGATGCCGGAAATCAGGTTGATGCCGTTGATGATGGCGTCCACGACGCCGTTTGCATCCATAACCTGCAACATCGGTGCGCCCGTACCGGCGGCCAGGCTCCGGAAGTATGCATTCGTTATAGGATCGCCAGCTATTTGCACTGGGAAGATCCGCTTCTCCGGATCCTGAGAAGCCGCTTGCACGACCTGCAAGAGCGTGGTATTGGTCTGCGGCTCGGGGTCATGCGGCGGGGCATCGCCCATCAACAGAATCACGCGATCCACCTCGCCGCCGCGCCAATCGATGCCGTTGACATCCTGCAGCATACTGCCTTCCATGGTTCGCATCAGGGCGTAGTATACCGCTTCGGGGAAATCGCCGCCGCCGGCGACCTGAATCGCGTTGATCGCCTGAATCACCTCATCGACGATCTCGGTGAACGGCGTCCTGACGCGGAACAGATAATCCGTGGTCTCGCCATAGGGCGTCTCGTTGAAGTCGCGATAGTCCACCACCGCCACACGGTAGTCCGGATGCGTCTCCGCAATCCGGTCCATGATCTCCGCGGCGGAAGCTCTGACGGCATTGATGTCGTCGAACATGCTGCCCGTCGAATCGATCAGGAAGACGAGATCGAGCGGCTTGGGAGCATCGTTCGGATCGCGATCGGGTTGAATGTCGCTGTACGTGACGGAGAGCGTGGAGGGCCGGGCCCCGTAGGGATGGCCATTGGCCACGGCAATCTGCGAGCCCTGGTAGTTGCTGGTATTGCCCCAAAGAATGGAGTCGGTCATGACGGCGTTGGCATCATAGGAGACGTAGAGACCGCCGCCGAAGGCAAACTGGAACGCGCCCGAGACGACGTTGTCCACGATAGTGCAGTTGGAGATGACCGGCTCATTGTACCAGTTGACGGACACGCCGCCGCCGTCGCGGCCCGCGTTGTTGCCGCGGATCAGGCAGTTGTGCAGCACCGGGGCGACATTGACGTCCTGGTCGGAGCCGCCGAAGTACAGACCGCCGCCGGACGCCGCCGCGGTATTGCCGAGGAACAGACTGTCCTGAATCGTCAGCGGGGAGTTGAGCCCGCAATAGCCGCCGCCCCAGCTCATGATATTCACCAATCCGCCGTTGGGATCGACCCCGAGGTTCGGGTCGATGTTCGACATGAAGGCGCGGTTCTTCGAAACGACGGTCTCACGAACAAGACCCGCCGAGTCGACGGAGTACATGCCGCCGCCATGATAGGCGGTGTTGCCCGAGATGTTGCAGTCCGCGATCGTCGGGGAGGACTTGGACCACCACAGGCCGCCGCCGATGCAGGAGTTGCTGTCCTCGATCGTGCACCCGGTGAATTTCGGGGCGCAATCATCTTCAATGGCGACCGACCCGCCGTAGCTGACGTATATGTCATCCGGGATGGTTACGGTGTTCGTATCGGCCGAGTTGCCGCGGAACAGGCAGTTGATGAACTCCGGATTGCTGGCGCTGCCGATGTAGACGGCGCCGCCGAAGTTCTCTATGTCGAGATTCCTGTCCGGGAGCGGCTGAGGATGCGCGGGACCGTTGCCGCCGATGCCGCAGTAACCGCCATACGTATGGTTGTCGATGAATCGGCAATCGACGAACTTGGGTGAGCTGTAAAGCTCGATATAGACCGCGCCGCCGTAGCCGCTGTATTTCCAGTAGTCGTCGTAGTACGGTCGCGGGTCTTCCGTCGTGCTGGTCTCCAGGCCGATCACTTTGCCGTCGCGGTCGAAGAGACCGAACGACCAGCCGTCCCACCACATGCGGATGCTCTCCTCAATCGCTTCGGCCAGCATCCAGTTGCCGCCGCGGCCGCCGTACGTCGCCCCGTTGCCGGTGGCATTGCCGCCGTTGCCGCCATTGCCGCCTGTGGCGCTGTTGCCCTGGAACAAGCAGTTCTCGAATGTCGGATTGCTCTCAAAGCCGATATAGACGGCGCCGCCATAGGCCCAGCCGGCATAGCCGCCGTCATATCCAGTGGGATTTCCGTCGTCGCCGTCTGCGCCATCGCCACCGGTGATGCTGCAATTCACGAACCGGCAGTTGCGGATGGTCGGGGATGCGTTGTAGATCGTCATCACGCCACCCCATATCGGCGAGCCGGGTTCGCCATCAGAATCGCCGACAGCGTCGCCATCGCTTGCCTGCCAGTTGACGTTTCCGATGGTGAGACCGTCGATGATGGTCTCCGGCCCGACGTCCCGTATCTCGAACTGGTAACGGCTCAGCGTCGTGCTGACGACCACGTTCGGGTCATCCGGGTTGCCGCCGGTCAGAATGACGTTCTTGCCATGGATTCGGATGAAGCCCCACGGGTACGAGCTGGACGCGGCAGGCACGTACGGACCGCTTGGCAATACGATCACGTCGCCTTCTTCCGCGGCATCGATGGCGTGCTGAATCGTCGTGTACTCCGCGTCGCTGCCGACAAAGACGGTCTTCGGCTGCTCGAACTCGACCGAGACGTAACGGTCCGGGCCGATCACCACCACATTGTCATTTTTCCTCGAGGCGTCGTCGCTCGATCCGGACCATCGGCGGACGCGCCAGCCTGAGGCAGGAGCGGCGACGAGGGGCACGGTCGTCCCGGCATAGTACGTGCCGGTCGTGGGGCTGACCGTACCATGACCGCCAACGACCTCGACCGTCAACGTGTACTTGGGCATGTTCGTATGATCCGGGAAATGGTACCCGATATCCACGACGTCTACATCGACGGCGCCGTCGGTCCGGGTGGTCATCCCCGCCAGGTCGGTATCGGCCGCAAAGGTGCCGCCGGCATCCACCGCCGGACTGTCCACAGACTGCCCGGCCTGTATCTGGCTGAGGTAGTATTCGCCCAGCGGCCCGGTGACGAACAATGGATTGGCGCTGATGTTCGTGACGTCGAGGTCGGCACCCGCCGCCGTGTCCAGCACCGCCTCGGCGCTGTCATACACAGCGAAGTCGCCCTGCGGGTTCTGGTAGAACACGCTGTGTTTGATGGTGGAATTGCCGAAGTCCTCTTCCGCGATGGCAAATTTGGCGTTCTTCTGGAAGATCGAGTCCCTGACCGTCGCATCGGCACTCCAGTCGCAGAAGATCGCTCCGCCCAAGCGCTCGGTGGCATTCTCGGCGAACGTGCTGTTGGTGATGACAGGCGTTGCATATACGCCGCACCAGATGGCGCCGCCGTCGCGCTGGGCTGAGTTGTCCATGAACAGGCAATTCTTCACAACATGATCGACGTAACCGCCGTAGAAGGTGATGGCGCCGCCGGCCCCCAGGGCTCCCTTGGCCGCGTTGTGCATGAACATGCAGTCGTCTACCGTGACGTTGGTGCCCGCTAAGACCATGCCGCCGCCGGTGTCCACGCTGAGATCTCGCTTCTTCAGGGCGAAGCCGCCGCGATGCTGATAGAAGATATCGATCTGCATCAGTTCGCCGGGATCGCCGGTGATGGCCACCCGGTCGGTGATACCGAGGTTCAGTTCCGTATCGACGGCGCTGCCGCCGATCGAGGTGTTGCTGCTGATGCTGCCGCCGGTGATCCTTGCCGTGCCGGCAGTGAGGAACAAGCCTCCGCCGCCTCTGGCCTTGTTGTTCAGGAAGTAGCAGTCGGTGATTACGGCGTTGAAGTCCTCGAAGTGCAGCGCGCCGCCCTGGCCGTAGAACCCTTCCGCCGCCTGGTTTCCGCCGAAGGTGCAGGACCGCAGGTTCAGATCGAGGATGACCGGCGTATTCGGATCGCCTGTGTCGTAGAAGGCGTCGATGGCGCCGCCGCTCTCGCCGGCACGGTTGCCCGAGAGCGAGCATCGAGTGATATCGGCGGAACTCATCAGACGGATAGCGCCGCCGCTCTCGTACGAACTGTTGCTCTGGAAATCGGTCTGGTTGATCGTGACGTCGGGACAGAACGGTCCGACGTATAGCGCACCGCCGGCCTCGATGGTCGGCAGGGAGCCTGCCGCGAAGAACAGGGCGACCCTGTCGTCGGAGTTGCCTGCCGCGTTTCTGCTGAACATGCACTCATTGACGTCTATGACGCAACTGTCGAGTGCAAAGACGGCCACGCTTCGGTTCTCTGTAAACCGGCATCGCTGCAGGGAGATCGTGTTGGATGTGCCGGAGTAGATAGCGCCGCCGGCCGTATGCACGTGCAACTGCTGCTCTGCATTCTGAACGGTCCCGAGGTTCGCCAGGAGGGAATAGGATTCGTAGGACTCGTTTTGCACGAACTCGCAGTCGACGAATTTCGGGCTGGCGTTTTCCTGGAAGATCGCGCCGCCGGCGACCAGATATGGAATGGTCTGGCCGGGATTGCCCGGGCCGGCAGGATTGGGATAGGGGTCGGCCAAAGCAGATCCCGGTCCGTTCATACCGTAATTGCCTGCCTCACCGCTGAGAGCGCGGTCGATGACGAAGGTACACTGCTCAAATACAGCGTCACTGCCGTTCTCGCAGTACGCGGCGCCGCCGCGGCCATCGCCGATGCCGTCTCCCGCGTTGCCGCCCCAGCTTTCGCGGCCGGCGGCGTTCGGATTGCTTCCATTTCCGCCGTCACCGCCCAGGCCGCCTCGGGCCAGGCAGTTGCGGATGGTGCAGGTGATGAACTTGGGCTGGCTGCCGCCGAGACATGCGACGGCGCCGCCATAGCCGTTGCCGCTGCCGAAACCGGCGTGACCGCCCCAGAAGCCGGACTGGGCAGGATCATACGGGGGCACATCGATTCGAGGGCCGTCGATTCCATCGCCGCCCCAGGCGCCGATGACCGTGCAGTCCTCGATCACGCAGTTCCGGAACGTCGGGGAACTGCCGTTCTCGCACAGGATGGCGCCGCCGTAGCCTGCGCCGGTGGCATCTTCGCCACCCGCCATTCGGTATGGGCGCAGAGGATCCTGATCGTCAGGGGGCGGGGGAATCTCAACCGGAATGATGTAGTGCGGCGGTATCCCGCCGCCGCTCATGCCGACATAACCGATCCACATGGCGTTCTGGATCGTGATACCCTCGATCAGGCATTCCGATGTCTCTCCACGATAGAAGTGGAACGCACGCTGCCTGGCAAATCGTGCACCCTCGCAGTCAATGATCGTGCTGGCAATCGTGTTCGGGTCGTTCGGGTCCTTCGACATGATCCGAATGTTCTTCCCCTGCAGATCGATGCCCATCGGATCCGAGATGAAATGCCTGCCGATGTTGATGACGATATTCGTGTCACCCGGGCTGGCGGCGGAAACCGCCTCTTCGATCGTGCGGTACGCCTCCGGCACGAGCAGGTTGCGAGTCTGGTTCAACTCGAACTCCACGGTGACGTACTTGTAGCTGTTGTCCATGGTCACGGAGTTCGTGTTGACGTTCCAGGCGGGATCGTTGTTGGTGCCGATCCACTGCTTGACGCGGTAGCCATCCTCCGGAATCGCCAGGAGTGGAACGATCTGGAATTCATGGTAGTTTCCGCCCATGGGCTCGACCGAGCCGTTTCCGCCGATCACCTGGATCACCAGTTGATAGCGGCCGTCGCCGACGTAGTGGAAGCCCATATCGACGGTGTCGGCATCGCCGACCTTATCCGTGCGTGTGGTGTGCTGATCCATGCCGCGACCGGCGGCGGATGCGCTACCGGTGTCCACGGCCGGGCTGGTCTGGGCCTGGCCTGCCGCCACCTGGCTGAGGTAATAAGACTCCGTGAAGAGCGGGTCAACCGCGATGTTGCCCTGGAGCCAGTTCAACGTGCGGCCCGCCTGGACGGCGATGCCGCTGCGGCCGTTCTGGATGTCGCTGTATTTCACGGTCAGCGCCGCCGGCCACTGCAGATGGGTCGGATCGCTGGAGCTGCCGACCGCGGCCTGCCTGCCCAGCCGCGCATCGTTACCCCACAGAATGCTGTCCACCAGCGTCGTCTGACTGCTGTACGAGCAGAGCAGACCGCCGCCTTCGCCGTGACTGGAGTTGTTCGGATCGGTCGCGGTGTTCTCGACAATCGTGCAGTTCGAGATGGTGGGTGCGGCAAACCAGTACGAGGCGACGCCGCCGCCGCCGATCAGGGCCGAGTTGCTCTTGATCAAGCAGTTCTTCAGCCATGGGGTGCACGGATCGCCGCCAAAGTAGACGCCGCCGCCGGTACCGCGCACGGTGTTCTCGCCGATGATGCAGTTCTCGATCAGTGCTCCCGAAGAGAAGGCGAATAAGCCGCCGCCGGAACCCAAGTCCAGGCTGTTCGTCTGCGGCACCTGAGGCGGTACAAACCCAAAATTGGGATCCCACTGGGAGTTCGGGTCGTTCGGATCGGGCCACAGGATAGGCGGGGCCCATGTGCTCGGATCATTCGGATCCGGCGTGACACCGGGAACGAATACCGTCTCCGTCGGTCCGTCGGCCGCGTTGCCACGGATGCTGCACTGGCGAATCGTGGGCGCACCATTGCTCCAGTACATGCCGCCGCCGAACTGGGCCACGTTGTTCTGAACGACCGTGTTGAACACATCGACCGTGGCGCCTCGCCCGTACCAGTACAAACCGCCGCCGAACGCCGCGTTATTGTACTGGAACATGCTGTTGCGCACGTTCACTGTGCTGCCGTTGTACCAGTCGTCGAGAATATCATCGAGGATGCCGCCGCCATAGAGGCCGCCGCCGGCGCCGATCGTGCCGCGAGCCTGGTTGTTCGTAAATGAGGTCTCGTTGATGTCGAGCTGACAGTTGTGCCAAATATAGAGCCCGCCGCCGTCGCCGTTGGCGAAGTTGGCGTCGATTCCCGCGACGTTGCCCCAATACGTGCCACCGGTGATCTTGATCGTGCAGGACGGATCAAAGGCCTGACCGCCGCCGTGGGTTCCCGCCGTATTATCCCTGATATTGCAGGAAACGAGCTCGGTCTGGCAGCCTTCGGAGTAGAACTCGCCGCCGCCGTTGTTGCTTCTGACCGTATTGTTGTTGATCGTGCAGTTCGTCAGCTTGGCCTTGCAGTTCGGACTGTATGCAATGGCGCCGCCGACGTTGGTCGGGACGCTGGTCATCCCGTCTCCGCCCGCGCCCGCCGCACCAGGCGCGCCGTCCTGACCGGCAGCGCCCCCGGCGCCGCCCTGACCCACCGGGCGACCATCACCGCCGTCGCCGCCATTCCCGCCGGCGCCACCGGCACTTCCACCGGCGCCGCCGCTGCCGCCGGCACCGCCGACATAAGCGTCGACAAAGGCCGTTCCGGGGTTCTTAATGCGTGCAACACTCGCGCTGATCGTCGTATCGGAGATCTCTATCTCGCACTCGTCGCCGAAGAAGATGGCGCCGCCCCAGGACCGTGCGCCGTTCTTGCCCATGTTGCCGCCGGCGCCGGCATTACCGCCATTGCCACCGACGCCATCGGCGCCCGGCTGACCATCCTGGCCATCCTCCGCATCTCCGGCGCCGTCCGCGCCGGCGCCAGTGTCACCGCCTGTGCCGCCATCGCCGGCGCCGCCGCCGTTACCGCCGGCGCCGCCGTAGTTGCCTGTCCCCTGCTGGGTCAGGCTGCCTGTCACCGTGCAGAACTTGATCACAGGACGGCAATCCGGGCCGAAATACATCGCGCCGCCAAGGGCTTCGCCGCCCTCGCCGCCATCGCCGCCGCGGCCGCCGTCGCCGCCGATTCCGCCGTTGCCGCCGGCGCCGCCATTGCCGCCGGTGCCTCCGGTGCCACCGGGCCCATCATTGAAGCCCTCGCCACCGGGTTGACCATCCTGGCCGATCTGGCCATCCTGACCGGTCTGGCCGGCCTGACCCTCCTGACCCTGGCCGCCAAAACCGCCATCACCGCCCAGGGCACGGTTGCCGGTGAACGTGCAATGAAGGATGAGCGGTGCACTGTTGGCGTCAAAGTAGAAGGCGCCGCCGTAGCCATGACCGCCTCGACCGCCCTTGGCGCCGGCCGCACCCGCCGCTCCGTCAGCGCCAACGACACCCGCCTGGCCCTCCACGCCGGGTTCACCGTTCGTCCCGGGAATCGGCGCATTCGGGTCCACGGGCTGAGGCAGGTTCGGGTCGTTCGGGTCCGCGTCGGGTGGAGCATCCAGAGGATCCAACGGGTCCGCAGGGTCCGGAGGAGCCGCCGGGGTTTGAGGTGTTTGCGGAAGAACACTGGCATCCGCGCCTGTCTGGCCCTGGGCCAGGCAATTCTCGATCACCAGGTTCGCCAATGTCGGACTGCTTCCCTTGAAGCAGGCAATCGCGCCGCCGAATGCGTCGAGACCATCGGCGCCCGTTCCCCCGCCGGGGGGTGCGTTCGGGTCCGGCGCTGCCGAGCCGTTGGCCAAGCCGTTACGAATGGTAAATCCTTGCACCACCGCCTCCGGACCTTCGCCGCTCTGGAAAATGAACGCACGACCCTGCCGGTTGCAGTCGATGATCGTATGAGCCACACTGTAGGGATCGGTCGGGTTCTCGCTGGTCAATACAATCGACTTGCCGCGGAAATCGAGGTCATGGGTCTGGTACGTGCCGCCATAGACGACGATCTTGTCGCCGTGAGAGGCGGCGGCCTGAATGGCCTGCGCGATGGTCTTGTACTGGCCGGGGACCGCCAGACTCCTGCCCTGGCGGAAACTGACCGCGACCACTTTGTCGCCGGTCATGGTGACTGTGTTGTCGTTGGCCCAGGACTTGTCGTTGTCGGTCCCTTCCCACCTTTCGACGATGTAGGTGTTTTCAGGCGAGGCGGCCAAATCCACGACCGTGCCCTCAGGGTAGAGTCCCGCGACGCGATGATAGTCCGGCTGCAACGTTCCGTTCCTGCTCGACACCTTCGTCGTCAGGCGGTACACCGGAATCTTCTCGAACTCGATCTTGATGTCCGTCGGCCCCATCACCGTGATGAGGATGGTCGTATCCTTGGTCGTGTCATTGCCGGTCCCGACCCAGCGTTTGATCCGGTAGCCGTCCTTCACCTGGGCGGTCAACTGCACCACCTCGTACTGGCGGAAGGAGCCGCTGTTGGGATCGACGGAGCCGCCGGCCTCATTCGCGTCCACCGGCTCATCGCCGGCATCGACCACGGTGACTGTCAGAGGGAAAGACCGCGCCGGGGCCGCCCCGTAATGGGCGCCAATATCGATGATGCCGCTATCCACGACACCATCGGTTCTCGTCGTCAAACCGCCCAACCGCTGAGCCATCGGCGCCGCGGTATTCGGGTCGCCCGCATTGACACATGGACTCGTGGTCAACTGGCCGGCCTCCGCCTGGCTGAGGTAGTATCCGCCGCGAGGTCCTCTGACAAACTGCGGATCGGTGAAGACGTTGCCGGTGCCGAGGTCGTCAATATCCTCGATGCAGGAGTATGTCGCCGAGGCGCCGACGAGGTCATCGCCGTTGCCCCAGATAATGCAGTTGGTGATTGCCGGCGTGGAGCCATCGAAGGCCCAGATGCCGCCGTCGCGGGCCAGATTGTTCCTGTCCACGAGGATCGTGCAGTTGGTGATCGTCGGCGAGGCGCGGACGAGATCGAACTGGCCGCTGCCATTGACCGCCGCGTTGTTCGTGACGAAGCAATTGACGAACGTCGGCGAGGCATCGAGACAGCCCACGCCGCCGCCCACGTTCATGCTGGTATTATTCCGGATGATACAATCGCTGATGCTCGCTTCGCTGTCCTCGAAGTTCAAGCCGCCGCCGACGGCGAATTCGCCGAAGGCCACGTTGTCGCTGATGACGCAATTGGTGATTTCCGGCGAGCCGGTGAAGCAATCGATACCCGCGCCGTAGTCGCTCGCCTGGTTGTGGCTGATGATGCAGTGCGTGATGGTCGGGGAGGCGCCTTCGATGCGAATGCCGGCGCCGTTGACGGCCACGCCCCAGCCAATGGTGAAGCCCCGGAGCACGCTGTTGCGTCCCTCGCCGCCGGCAAAGGTCACGACGGGCCCCTCCCCGAGCAGGCCGAGAATGAACGTCGTCTCGGGGTAGATGTTCGGATCGGCCGGGTTGAGCGGGTTGCCGCTGCGCAGCGTGACGGCCTTGCCCTTGAAATCGATGCGTGTCGGGTAAATGAAGTTGGTGCCGAGCTTGCCCTCGGCAATGATTTCGTCTCCATCGATGGCGTTATCGATGGCCTCCTGGATGAAGACGTACACAGTGGACGGATCCCGCGCAATGATCACGCGTCCGCCTCGTCCCTGCGGCACGGCCTTGAGGGCATTGGCCACGTTGAGACGTCCCTGCGACAGGCACAGGCCCGGCAGGACCGGGTCCACCGTCTGCATCAGGACGTGCTTCACGTGGTAGAGGGACAGATTGGGGAACTGCGACCAGAGCAGGGCGCTTGCCGCCGAGACGTGGGGCGCCGCCACCGAGGTGCCCGAGAGGGTCCCGTACTTCGGCGTCAGGCCCTCCTTCGTCATGGCGGCCGTCGGCTCCATCGGCATCGTGCTCAAGACGCCTTCACCCGGCTCGCCAAGATCGACCGAGCCCCGTCCGTAGTTCGAGGTGGAAGCAAGCTGGTCCCTGTTGTTCGTGGCCAGGACTGAGATGATATTGTACAGGCCGTAACTGGCCGGATACACCGGAGATCTGTCGATGTTCCGCGAATCGTTGCCCGCGGCTGCCACGACCAGGACGCCCTTCTTGCCGGCCTCCTCGATCGCGTTTTTCAGGCTCTGGCTGTACTCCGTGGAGCCCCAGGAGGCGTTGATGATCTTGGCGCCCGAGGCGACCGCGTACTGAATAGCGGCGACGGCGGCATCGAGGTTCACGCCATCGGCGTCGCCGACCTTCAGCGGCATCAGACTGACCTGCCAGCATGTGCCGGCGATGCCCATCATGTTGTTCGTGAAGGCGCCGATGATGCCCGCCACGTAGGTGCCGTGGTACACGTCGTCCTTCGGGTCCGGCGTGTCGTTGAGGAAATCATATCCATAGAAGTCATCGACACGGCCGTTGCCGTCGTCATCGACATCCGGCTGGCCCATCACCTCCTTGTTGTTCATCCACAGGTTGAACCCGATTTCCGGATGGCTCGTGTCTATGCCGGTGTCGAGGATGGCGACGATGATGTTCTTCTTGCCGGTCTGGATGTCCCATGCCTCCGGCATGTCGATATCCGCATCCGCCAGACCGCCGTCCTGGCCGGTGTTGTTCAGGTTCCACTGCAGCTTGAAGTTCGGGTCGTTCGGCACGCGCTGGAGCTGGTAGCGGTAGTTGGGCTCCGCGTACAGCACGTTTTCGCTGGCGGCAAACTGAAGCATCGCATCCGCAGCGGAAACACCCGGGGGAAGCTTCACCAGGGTCAGTCCGGGCACGATCTCGTCGTACTGGCCCGCCACAGATGTCCCCTCCACGATCTCGTTGGAGATCGTCTCGCGCACGGCGCGCAGAGTCCGCGGGCCACGCAGGTCCGGACGGGTAGCCGTCAGGTTGTCCTCATCGCCGAAGCGAACGAGCAATTCGCTCTGCCCATCTGAAGTGACACCACCGTAGCTGATGGCGTCCCACGGGGAAAACGACAGATCATCCGCTGTCAAGGCCGTCCGGGCGCAAAAAACCAGCACCGAGCATATCAGTAACCGCCAGGTGCCGACCCGCCCCTGAGTTTGCTGTTTCATATCTCCACTTCCGTTCAATCGTGCCTACGTCTGTACAGCGTCTGTGCTAAGGAACCCTCACATGCAGACTATCTCTATCTGCCGAATGGAAGCCCATCCGCATTAGAGCCCGCGCCCGGCCTCCGGACTCTCCTCCATGGCCGCGATGGCCTCCTGGTCCATCTCTTCCTGCAGAATGATCGTCGGCTTGACCAGGATCAGCAGGACTTTCTGATCGCGGACCGTACTGCGGTTGGAGAAGAGCAAATTCACAATGGGGATTTTGCTGAGTATCGGCACCCCCGACTCCTTGTCCACTGCCGCCGTGATCTTGTGGCCGCCCAGCAGCAGGGTCCCGCGGTCGGGCACGCTCACGCGAGTCATCACGGTCGCGCTCTCCGTCTCGGGAACCTCCACCGGGTACGTGAGCACCGTCGCGGCCGTCGGGGTAGTGCCGCCGCCCGCCCCGCCGGCGGTTCCGGGGATCGGCGCCGACACGATGTGCTGTTTGAAGCGCAACAGGTCCGTCTGGCTTGTTATGATATTCAGCAACACGTGCTTTCGGTCTTTGGTGATCGTCGGGGTGATCGTCAGGTTGCTGCCCACCGAGAAGGTCCCCAGGCTCTGAGGCGCGTAGATTCCCTGCGACGTGAGTCCGCCGCTCAGCGTACCTGTCGTTCCTTGCGTGACCGTCGGCGGGAACGCATACGAGAGATTGTCGATCAGGTTGAACAGCGCGGATTCGCCGCTGAGGACCGTCACCTTCGGCGCCGACAGCGATTTCGAATCGGTCCGGCCCTGCGTGGCCCGAAGCAGCAGGCTCGCCTGCAGATCGTCCAGAACCGAGCCGTAGCCGGCCTGCACTCCCATCGCCGGTGTCGAGCTCAGACCCGGAATACTGCCCGACACGTTCGTCTGCGTCGGGCGAACGTTCAGGAATGAATCCTGCTCTACCGTCACGACGCCCCAGTTGCCGCCAAAGTTGTACGAGAAGTCCAGATCCAGTCCAATGTCTTCCAGGAAGTTCTCCGTGACGGCTAGGAACCTCGCCTCGATGGACACCTCGTTGCCGAGCGACTTGCGAAGCTGATCGAGCATATCTCGAATCTGCTGGTGCACCTCGGGGGTCTGGTAGACAACCAATTTCTTCGGCTGTTGATCCGGGTAGGGCGTGATCGTTCCCTCACCGGTGTCACTGAGGTCGAACCAGCTATCCGGCTCGATTGTCTGCTCAATAAGATACCGGAGGCTCTGGGCCATAATGCCGCTCATATAGCCGGTCATGCCCATGCCGCCACCCATGCCGCCGCCCATCATGCCCCCGCCCATGCCGCCCATCATGCCCCCGCCCATGCCACCCATGCCGCCGCCATAGCCACCCATACCTCCCATTCCACCGCCCATGCCGCCCATGCCGCCCATGCCGCCGCCATAGCCGCCCATGCCACCCATCATGCCCCCGCCCATGCCGCCCATGCCCCCGCCCATGCCGCCGCCCATGCCGCCCATGCC
>Ga0214473_10004094_pt1 | contig 17544 bp, 22 predicted proteins | sample RVTome_7_FD_203509 | JGI IMG/M metagenome (GOLD analysis project Ga0214473, IMG submission 203509) | Soil microbial communities from uranium-contaminated site in the Upper Colorado River Basin, Wyoming, United States - RVT98D197 | ecosystem: Environmental > Terrestrial > Soil > Contaminated >... | reverse complement strand
CGGCGGCTCGAGCGCGTCCTGACCACCGATCCCGGTCTCGGAGTCGTCCGCCACGCCGACGCCGGCTACCCGGAAGCGCAGGCCTTCGCCCGAGAACACTCCATCCAAATCCCCATGCTCCCCTAGGCCGGTCCACCGTGAGCGGCCGGAGCCCGCCTAGTTTGGCGCAATTCATGCAACGTTCCTCAAGTCGGTATCCTTCGACTCCGGAGCGTTCTCATGATTCGGCCTACTCCCCTCGAGGAACTTCGCCGGCGCCACCCCGACCAGGCTCGGATTGACCGCGAAGCTGCAGAGCTTCTCCTTCAATCTGTCGGTCTGTTCGGCCTGCATTCACCGGTTACTGCATCCCAGGGGGAAACCATGACTCACGCGGAGGCCTATCGGACGCGTGGCGACCGGGCACACCCTGGAGTATGATCCGCCGGTGCCACCGATCCTGGCCTGCGGAGAGGGGTCATGACCGCCTCGACTGAAGAGTATCGTTTCCTCGTGCGGATTGAACGGCTACGCATACCGGGGCTCGTCGATACGATGACCAACCAGGCGCCGGACGTGGCTCGCGGCCTCGAGACCTTCACAGAAAAGGCGCTGGCCGAGGCTCAGGCCATGGGCAAGGATGGATGGAGGTTGATCTCCCACTCCTTGAGCTTCACCGCTGGGCTGGCCGTCCTGAGTTTGATCCTCGCCCGCTGACCTGTCCCCATCTCGGCCTAAGCCCCCGGAATCCCCCCCGTTCGGGATTGTCCGCACGGGATTTCTCTTCTAGCATGAAAGTGTGCGAACTGAAGAGTTGCTTCGCAGGGACGCGGAACAGCGACTGCTGCGCGAGGCTTTCGACCGTGCCTACAGCGTCCTGGAGTGCGTCTACGCCTCGCCGGACGATGCAGGAAGACCACCTGTAGGCGCAAGCCCGGGCTGTGGCGAAGCGACGGAGAAAGAGAAGACGCCCTACAGAGGGCCGTCAGAAGGGCCTTGACCCGCGAATCCCGCTCTCTTTGGTCAGTGTAGCCCCCGGGCCCGGCTTCCGGGCCATCGTCGGACCGCGGTCACGTTCAGGGATGCTGACAGGTCGATTGCCGGACAAGGGAGAACCATGTAGGGACGAAGCACGCTTCGCCCCTACATCAACATCGACATTGTTCCTTCCTGGCCGAGGTTAACCCTTCTTCTCTTCCGGCGGCAGGGCCCGCACCGCCTCCCCGATCCCCAGGGGCTGCCATTTCGTGGGATCGTTCCGCAAGCGATGAAGGCCGCCGCCGCGAGCATGGATCTCGTCGAACCCCATCGGCTTGATGAACATCCCCTCCCCATCCAGCAAGCCTGTGAGTCCTTCCTGGCCCGGTTCCGGGCGCTTGGACCGACAATACGGGCACGTCTTCGCATCGTGGGGGGTGTACTCGATCGGCTCTTCGTAGGTCGTGATGTAACCTTCAAAGTTGCGTAGGATGACCTTGTGGTCGGATTGGCTCAGCTGGTAATTGGGCATCACCGGGATCTTGCCGCCGCCGCCCGGAGCATCGACGACGAAAGTCGGAATCGAATAGCCGGAGGTGTGACCGCGGAGCCCCTCGATGATTTCGATCCCCTTGGCCACCGGTGTCCGGAAATGTCCCGAACCCTCCACGAGATCGCACTGATACAGGTAGTAGGGGCGGACGCGGATCCTCACCAGATCCTGCACCAACTGGCGCTGGATGTGGACGCAGTCGTTGATGCCAGCCAGAAGGACAGACTGGTTCCCCAGCGGCACCCCGGCTCGACTCATCCGATCGCAAGCCTCGGCCAGCTCCTGGGTGATCTCGTTGGGGTGGTTGACGTGGATGTTCAGCCAGATGGGGTGATATTGCTGCAGGAGGTCACACAACTCTTCGTCGACGCGCATCGGCATGAAGACGGGCACGCGCGAACCGATGCGAATGATCTCGATGTGCTCGATCTCACGCAGGCGCCCGAGCAGCTCGGCCAGCAGCTTGGGCGCCAGGACCAGAGGGTCGCCGCCCGAAAGGAGCACATCCCGCACCTGCGGCGTGCGCTTCAGGTAGTCGATTTGCATGTCGAACTCGGCGCGCGAGAACTGCTCGCTGGGCTCGCCGACAATACGCGAGCGGGTGCAGTAGCGGCAGTAAGAGGCACACTGGGTCGTGACGAGCATTAGCACCCGGTCGGGGTAGCGATGCACCAGCCCCGGTACGGGCGAGTGGGCGTCCTCCGCCAGGGAGTCCTCCATCATGGCCGTGAACGGCTCAAGCTCGGCCGCCGTAGGGATGACCTGCCGGCGGACGGGGTCGCCGGGATCGTTCGGGTCGATGAGAGATATGAAGTAGGGTGTGATGTCGACGCGAAACAGGTGAGTCGCCGCTAGGGCCTTCGCCTCGCTGTCCGTGAGCCTCAGCACTTTCCCGATTTCGTCCGCCGTGTTGAGGCGGTGGCTGAGCTGCCAGCGCCAACTGTTCCACTGGTCGTCGGGGACATCGGCGTACAGGGGCGCGCGTCGCGAGGGAAACGTCCGCTTCGCCATCGTTCCTACCTCCACTACGTTCCGAGATTGTACCCTACGCACTTCCGGCACCAGGAACGCGCAGGCGGCCACTGCCCTGCGCCCTTTCGACCCCCCGACAAGCTCGGGGCTCGGGGCTCAAGACAGCGGCCGCCCATAAGATCGAACCGGCGAGGTCAGGCCCTCTGGGCGCCCCAAGCCCGGGCGAGCTGCCTCACGCGTTGACGGGAACGCGCCGGCAGCACCTCGGGCAAGGGCCGGGGCTGGAACGGCAGGTCGTAGCGCTCGGCCGCCAGATACAGGATCTCCGAGATCAGATCATCGTAGACCATCCCCTCGGCGGCGGCCATGATGCACAGGTCGCTGATCACCGGGTTCAGGCCCGGGAGGGTGTTGATCTCCAGAAGGTAGGGCTGCCCGTCGGCGCCCAGGCGGAAGTCGACTCGAGAGACATCGCAAGCTCCGATGGCTTCGGCCGCCTGCAGCGTCAACTGGGAAAGCCGCTTTCGAAGCGAGTCAGGGATGCGGGCCGGGCACAGGTAGTCGGGCGCGCCGGTCACCCCGATGTCGTACGACTTGGCGTCGTGGCCGTACACGCCCGGAGTGGCGCTGATCTGACTGTCGATCTCCAGGACCGGGAAGACGTGGTAGCCCTGGGCGTCGTACAACCAGGGGCGCATGCGCCGGCCGGACTTCCCGCGGTTGCCGAGGAATCCCACGGTGAACTCACGCCCCGGGAGCATCTCCTCGACCAGCGCAGGTTGGTGATAGGCGGACAGAACCCACGCCACGCGTTCGCGCAGCTGGGCTTCGTCGTGCACCACGGCCCGGGCATCGACTCCCATGCCCGTGCCCTCGCGCGCCGGTTTGACGAAGCAGGGGAAACGCAGAGAGGCATCCAGGGGTTGATCCGGCTTCCAGAACTCCTGGAAGGCGGGCGTGGGCAGGCCGGCGTCACGCCAGACTCGCTTGGTGCGCGTTTTATCCAAGGACAGGGCGTTGGCCACGACGCGCGAGGCGGTGTACGGAATGCCGAGCAGCTCGCACAGAGCAGGGACCTGGGCTTCGCGTCCATCGCCAGAGATGCCTTCGGCGATGTTGAAGCAGATGTGAGGTCGCAGGCTCAGGAGGACGTCCGGCAACGTATTGTCGCCGGCGCATAGGTGGACCCAGTGCTTGTCCGCCTCCAGGGCCCGGGCGATGGACTCCACCGTGCTCTGCCGATCGAACTCGGCGCCGGCATCGGGAGGAGCCCCCGGACCCCATTCGACCTCATCCTTGAGGTTGGCGATGAGCGCGATTCGCCAGGGGCCAGGTCGGTGGGTAGACCCGGGGGGCCTCCTTTTCTTCATACTCTGTGCGTAGCGCATAGCGGCGATCCTCCTTAGATTGTGGGTCTGCGGCCCCGGCTGACGCGAAGGGAGAGCGCACCCCCCGCCGTGAACGGCGGGCGAACGCTCTCCTCGGCGGTGCAGCCGCCCGAGCCGTGCAGTCTCTTACTTGGCCAGTCCATCGTCGATTTCAACGTCTCCCAGGGAAAGCTGTTCCTGGATGGGATCCTCGAAGGCCCAATCCAACTCGAGCGGCGACGTCGCCAGCACTTCCAGATGCGTGCCGCAGGAAGGACACGTCAGGCGCGATCCAGCCAGCGGATCCTTTCGGAAGCGCAGGTTGTTGCCGCAGCTCGGGCACAGGACCGATCCCACAGGCCTCCTCGACTTCTCAATGACGTACCAGGGTTGGTAATACCTGAGGGGTGCGCGATTCGTATGCGAAGGTTGTGTAAAACGCGTGAGGATCGCCGTCGCGGAAACGCGCTCAGGCCGAGTCGCCGGCGAAGAGGTAGCCGACCCCGGGCACCGTCTGGATGAAGCGCGGCTTGTCGGCATCGGCCTCGATCTTGCGCCGGAGCCGGCTGATCAGCCCGCGCACCAGGTCGCGATCCCCCTCCCCCGAGTAGCCCCAGACCCGCTCGACGATCGTCTCCGTCGGCAACACCTGCCCGCGGTTGGTCATCAGCAGGTAGAGGATCCGAAACTCGAGCTGGGTCAACCGCTTCGGCTCACCCCCCTCGACGACGACCGTCCGGGTGGACGGATCCAGCCCGATCTCCTTCAGAGTAAGGGTCGGCAGCGAGAAGGCCGGCGCCGCCCCCGACCTTCGCAGGAGGGTTTGGGCGTAGGCGCCGAGGACGAGAGGGGAGACCGGCCGCGGCAGCACCAGGTCGGCTCCGGCGCGCAGCAAGTCGCACAGGCGATCCTCACCCGGAGAATCAACGATGACCAGCAAGGGCACGTCCGTCACAGCCCGGACGGCCGATACGTCCTTGGAGAGAGCACGGCTATCCCCGAAAGCGGCCACGATCAGGTCCGCCGGCCGGTCCAGCCAGGTGGCCAGTACACCGGGGAGCCCGGCACTCGTCGCCACGGCCAGGCCGGCATGCCGGAGGACGAAGGCCAGGACGTCGCGTTCGTCCTGGTCGGATGCCACGAGAATGGCTTGCATGGCCTCCCTGCCCGCGTCTCCTGCAGGCGCGTGAATTGTAAGGCATGGAGGCACCGAGGTGCAACGGAGGCGCCGGGGGCCCAGGGCCCCCGGCGCCTTTCCGCGTCGCGGCCGGAACAGCTGTGAGACGATCGCTGGACGTCAAGCGTCCTGATTCAGGAAGGCGATCAAGGCCTCGATCTCGGCCGAGGACAGATGGAGGTTCGGCATTTCCGTGCTCGGGCGGACCCCGGCGGGGTTGGCCAGCCAGGCCCGTAGAAACTCAGGCGTGTTGTGATAGGCGGTGAGCTCCGGCCCGACGGAGATACTCACTTCGGCCGACTCGGCAACGGCTGTGTGGACGTGGCATACGACGCAGCCTTTCGCCAGGAACAGCTCCGCTCCGGCCGGTGCATCCTGCGACGGAGCTGCCTCGACCGCTTGGGCGCTGTCCGGCCCACCCAGAAGGAACCCGCCCGCGCTCAGGAGGGCGGCGAGGCCCAGGACCGCAGCGGCCAGGCGAACCCTCCGCAGGCTCAGCAGGAGCAAGCCCGCCGCTGCCGCGACGCCCGCGGAAACCAGTAGGGGCGTCAGGGGAACCCGGGCGGCCGGCTCGGCTCCGCCCGCCGCGAGGACGCGCAGGGGTGGCATTGGCTGGAGCTGATCTCCGAAGCCCCGGATCCCCCATGTCCAGGTCCCCGCTGAAGGCAGCAGGATCGTGGCCGCGTAGTGTCCGGTGGCTCCTGAGTCGGACGCCTCGAATCGGGAGATCTCCCCCGTGGTCGAAAGGCGGGCTTCAACCATCGGTGGCGGCACCAATCCCGACCGCGGCGTGATGCCGTGCTGCCGAACCGTGAATCCGATTTGCACGGGATTTCCCGCCGTAACGCTGCCCGGGATCGAATCCAACGTCACCACGGCCCAACCCCCGGCCCACGCCGGCGCTAGGGCCAGGGCCGTCATCACAAGGGCCAGGCCAAGGGCACCCACTGCCTTGCGGTTCATGGTTCCTCCTTTGGGTCCGCCCTCAGCGGAGAGATTCCGCCGTGCGGATCGCCTCGTCCATCGAACGGTCGGTCTCGAGGCGGTACGTCAAGCCGTCCTGCTCCCAGATGAGCACGTTGCCCGTTACCAGATTGCGGAAGGTATCCCGCCCCGATTGGAGCAAGAGCTGGTGCGGCCCCTCGGTCCACAGCGCGGGATTTCCGTTGACTTCCGTCGTGACGACGACGTTCGGCGCGCCCTTCCCGGCGAAGGTGCCGGGGCCCAGGATGTGGAGCGCCAGCCGCGCCTGCTGGGGATGGTCCGGTCTCATCCAAACCAGGATCACCAAGGGTCCTTCCCAATCCTGGAGGAAGACGAGATCCGGGTCTCCCAGGTCCAGCGGATAGGTCGGCCGCAGGATGGGCGATCCGAGAGCGTCTTCGGCCGCGGCCAAGGTCGTGGGCCCCGCCAGGTCCAGCGGAGGCGTCGACACCCGCGGAGTCATTGTTGCCTCGGGCGTTGCGTTTGCCGGCGAGCGTGTGGGTGTGGATGTGGTCTCGGGGAGGAAGACGCGCACGACGCCGACGCGCAGGATGCGAAGCAGCGCCGCCCGCGCCTCCGGCGCGGCCGCCAGGCCCATCGCGAGAACCACTAACAGGATTCCCAGTGCGTACGCAAGGCTTCGAACACCGCGGCTCTTCCGTCGGGCGGTTTCAGGCTCCAACCGTCGTTGGACGGCGCTCCATAAGTCCGGCGTTCTTGGATAGGCGAAGCCCGAGGCGATCGTCGCCAGCCGATCCACACGGATGGGAAGGTCGCCTGTGCTCATGACTCCAGAACCCTTCGGAGATCCGGAAAGTCTGCCTCGACGATCGTGCGCAGGCGGGCCAGGGCGCGGCTGAGCCGAGACTTGACCGTGCCCACCGGAACACCAAGCGCGTCGGCGGCGTCCGACTCCCCGGCACCGAGGAAGTACCTCATGTAGACAACCTCCCGATCGGACGGCGCCAACTGGTCGACGGCAATGCGAAGTCTGCGCGCCTCGTCGGTCGAGACCCGACTCTCAAGGGGTCCGGCGGTGACTGCTTGCTCACGGCCCTCCAGTTGGAACCATCGCTCGACCGCTGAAAGGTAGCGGGCGACCGAGCGGCGCCGGTTCCGCGCCAGGTTCAGCGTGATGCGCATCAGCCACGGCCGCAGGGGGCGCGAGCGGTCGAACCGGTCAAGGGATCGGAAGGCGCGCACGAATACTTCCTGGGCCACATCCTCGGCGTCGGCCGCGTCCGACAGGAGCAGAAACGCCAGGCGAAAGACGGCATCGCCATGGGCGCGGACGATGGTCTCCCACGCCTCGGTCTGTTGCAGGGCGGCCCGTTGAACCAGGTCGGCGTCCGTCAGCTTCCTTCCTCCGGCCGGAGGTTACGCCCTGTATACACCGCCCGGCGGGATTGCGTTCCGGGGCGCTGGGATGGATGACCTATTCTCCCCCGAAGGCCCCTCCCCTAGAATCCCCCTCGTCGTTCCTTGACCAATCGGTCAATGTAGCGACGGCCCCCGGGACCGCCCCCCTCGGATCCGGGGGCTCTTTTTCTGCCAGGAAGCAGCGCGGGGCCGACCGCTCGCAGGCTGGCTGAGCGCCGGGCGCGTCAGGCCCGCCGCCCGTCGCCGTCCGCGCGCAGTAGGACCCCGTTGTGGGATGGATCGCGCACGAGGACCCCGCCGTCGAGCTCTTGGGAGTCTACCTGTGCCTCCTCAAGGCGAGACTCGACCTTGGAGAGGGCCTCCGGAGTGGGCAGGAGGACCGTCGAATAGACCAGGCCCTGGGAACCCTCGGGGGGCGGCGAGGCGCCCGGGCCGGCCCACGTGTTCATTCCGACGTGATGGTGGTAGCCACCGGCCGAGACGAAGCTGGCGCTGCCGCCGTAGCGAGTGACCAGGTCGAAGCCGAGCAGGCCGCAGTAGAACGCCTCGGCGGCCCCCAGATCGGCCACGTTCAGGTGCACATGCCCCATGCGCGTGCCGGGAGGCATCCCACGATCCGACCCACTCGAGCGGCCCTCCGCCAAGACCCCTTCGGCGTCGAGGGGATCAGTCGCCATGGCGATCTGTCCACCCGGCCGTGGCCATTCCTCCCGCGGCCGGTCTCGGTAGATCTCGATCCCATTGCCCTCCGGATCCGCCAGGTAGACCGCTTCCGACACGAGATGATCGGCGGCACCCTGGAGTGGATAACCTCTTTCCAGGAGTGTCGCCAGGGTGACCCCCAGGCCGGCGCGATCCGGCACCAAAAGGGCAAAGTGATACAGGCCGGTGGTGTGTCGCGGTCGAGGCGAGGCCTGCGGATCGACTTGCAGCCGGACCAGGAGCTCACCGTCCGCGGAGGTCACGTCGAGACTCCGGCCTGACTCATCCCTCAGGACCCGCAGACCCAAACGGCCTTCGTAGAAGTCAGCCTCGGCCTGGCCGTCCCGAACCCTAAGGCAGACAGCTCCCATGCGTGTATCGTTGGGAAGAGACATCTCACCTCATCGCCCGGACCCAGGCGCCGGGTCGCCATTATACGGCGAGCCCTCCTCCATCCGCTTGACGCTAGTGACTGCCGGGGCTAGGCTAGCGGCCGACTTCCCGGGAGGGCGTTATGTGGTTGGACCCATGGTTCTCATCGCCCGCGCTCCAGGATCTGATCGCGACGATTCTGACCTTCGGCGTGGCTCTGGGGTGGCTCCGCCTGATGGACTCTCTGGCCCACCGCGGGGTGCTCGACGCCCGGCTGAGTCGAAAGATCATCCACATCGGGACCGGCCCTCTCTTCGTGCTGTGCTGGAACCTCTTCAGCGCAGCGCCCTCGGCGCGCCTGTGGGCCGCCCTCGTTCCGCTGGCCATCACCCTTCAATTCGTCGCCGTCGGGCTGGGATGGATGAAGGACGAGCCGGCCGTGCAAGCCATGACACGCCACGGCGATCCACATGAGATCCTACGCGGGCCCGTATTCTACGGGCTGGTCTTCGTCGGATGCACGATCGTCTTCTGGCGCTCGTCGCCGGTCGGGGTCATCGCGCTGATGGTCATGTGCGGCGGGGACGGCCTGGCTGACATCGTGGGCCGGCGTTGGGGATCGAGCCGGTTGCCCTTCAATCCCGAGAAGAGCTGGCTAGGCTCGGCCGCCATGATGTTTGGAGGCCTGGCCCTGGCCGCTTCGATGGTGTGGCTGTTCGACGCGTGGGATCTGTTCGAACCGAGCCTCCAGTGGCCTCCGGCTGCCTGGAAGATCGGCGTCGTAGCCCTGGTGGCCACGCTGGTGGAGTCTTTGCCGCTCCGTGATGTTGACAACCTGACGACGACCGGCGCGGCCATCCTGGTCGCGAGATACTTGTTCTAGAGTGCCCTCACCCTCGGCTCCTCTTGAGCTCCCCGCGAGCTTGAGGCTCGCGGGGAGCTTTAAGGGGCCGGGGGGTGGGCTTTCATCAAGCTAGTCTTCCGCCTCTTCGCCTTTCGCCGCTTCCCATAGGACGTCCATGTCCGCGAGCGACATCTCGCTGAGCGAGCGTCCGCTGCGCCGGGCGGCGCCCTCGACATGTCTAAAGCGGCGCCGGAATCGGCCGTTGGCTTCCCGTAGGGCGGACTCAGCGTCGACGTCCAACTTGCGCGCCAGGTTGGTCGCCGCGAACAACAAATCCCCGACCTCGGTCGAGCGAGCGTCGTCGTCGGGCGCCTGGGCAACCTCCTCCAGCTCTTCGAGGACCTTGAGGCGGGCGCCGCCGGCGTCGGGCCAGTCGAACCCGACGCGCGCCACCCGGCCCTGGACTTCCATCGCCTGGGCCAGCGCCGGCAGCCCGGTGGGGACTCCATCGAGCAGCCCCCTGCCCTCGCCCTCAGCCTGTCTCTCCGCTTCCTTCAGGCTTTCCCAGTTGTGGAGTACGTCATCCACGCCTTCCACGTGCACATCACCGAACACGTGCGGGTGGCGCCGGACGATCTTGTCGGCGATATCCCCGACGACGTCGGCCATCGTGAACGCCCCTGCTTCAGTAGCGATCTGAGCCTGCAGCACGATTTGCAGCAGGAGGTCGCCTAACTCCTCCCGCAGGGCTTGCTCGTCCCCATCATCGATCGCTTGCAGCGACTCGTAGGTTTCCTCGAGCAGATGCGGCCGCAACGTCCGCGGGGTCTGCTCGCGGTCCCACGGGCATCCGTTAGGGGCGCGCAGGTGGGCCACGATCTCCTGGAAGGCTTCGAACGACGAGGGCCTAGGGAGCGGCGGCACGACCAGACAGGTGTGCAGGCCGAAGGATTCGCGTTGATCGAGATCGTGGAGCGCCAGGCTGTCGGTACGCGCCGAGGTCATACCGGCTTCCTGGACCAGGTGGACCCCATGCTCGCCCGGATACTGGTTCATCAATGTCAGCTTGACGTCGGAGGCCAGCAGCCTTGAGTGAAGCTGCCCGATGATGACAGGCTGGTCGGGCGTGAAGGGAGGGTGGTGGCGCAGCCCCAGGTCGATAGCATCCGCCACCTGAAGTCCGTCGAGGGCGTCGAGGCCTACCAGCGCCAGCGTGGGTTCGAGGAAACTCACGCCATGCACGAGCCGCACAGGCAAGCCGGCTTCAGCGGCCAGACGCCGGACGTCGCGGACGGCCGCCTCCCCCACCATCGGATCTCCCGGGACGGCATAGACCACCCCCTCGGGGCGGCGTCCAAGCTCCATCAGCGCTTCCACGATGGCCCGGTAGACGTCTTCGAACCGATCCATCCGCTCGTAGACCGAGTCGAACGTGTGGACCGGCACATGGGACGGCAGGCCGGCCCAAGCTCCGTGGTGGCGCGTGCGCACGTAGACCTCGCCGGCCGACTCGAGCAGGGCCCATGCCCCACGAGTGATCATTGCCGGGTCTCCGGGACCCAGGCCCAAGACCGTGATTCCGGCAGTCACCGTCTTCTCCCTCCTGACAAAACGGGCCGGGGGAGTGTCCACCCGGCCCGTCCTCGAAACGCGGTTCGAAGCTGACGGTCAGCGCTTGGTGTACGTCGGCGCCTTGCGGGCCCGCTTGAGCCCCGGCTTCTTGCGCTCCTTCATGCGCGCGTCGCGGGTCAGATGGCCGGCAGAGCGCAAGGCCGCGTGGAAGGTGGGGTCCATCAGCTGGAGGGCGCGCGCCATGCCATGGCGGACGGCGCCCGTCTGTCCGGTCACCCCGCCGCCGGCGACGACGACCGTCACGTCGAGCTTGCCTTCCATGCCGGAGGTGCGCAGCGGCGCCAGGATCGCTTCCAGGTCGCCCAGTCGGGTGAAGTAGGCCTCCCCCGGCTTGCCGTTGACGACCATCTGGCCGGTACCGGGGACGATGCGCACTCGTGCGGTGCTGTTCTTCCGTCGCCCGACGCCTTCGTAATACTTCGTGCTCATCAATCCGACCTCTCTCTCGGCCCGGACCTAGGCCGATAGCGGCACAGGCTTCTGCGCCTCATGGGGATGACTCGGACCGGCGTAGATCTTCAGGCGTCCCATGAGGCGGCGCCCGTGGCGGTTGTGGGGCAGCATCCCCTTGACGGCCGCCTGGACGACGCGCTCCGGGTGCTTGCCCAGCATCTCGCGCAGTCCTGTCTTCCGCAAGCCACCGGGAAAGCCCGAGGCGCGGTAGTAGACCTTGTCGTCAAGTCGCTTGCCGGTCACGGTCACCTTCTCGGCGTTGACCACGACCACGAAATCGCCTCGAAGGGCGCCCGGCGTGAAATCCGCCTTGTCCTTGCCCAGCAGTGTTCGCGCCACGCGGCTGGCCAAGCGGCCCAGATTCTGACCGTCGGCGTCGACCAACACCCACCGCACCGGCGGGCTGGAGGCATTCGGGACATACGTCTTCTGCACGATACTACTCCTGCGTTCCATCGGCTCGACCGGCCAGCGGGTGCCCTCCCGTCGAGTCGCCGCTTTCTTCGTAGATCACCGCGTCCAGACACAGGCCGTGGGCCGGCGCCAACGATCCTTGCCACCGTCGGGCTGGGTCCTCTAGAAGGGACATGAGGACCTCAGGGCCGACATCACCCCGGCCGACGCTTACCAATGCCGAGACGATCCTGCGCACCATCCGGTAGAGGAAGGCGTCGGCTTCGATCCGATAGGTCCGGCCGCCGCCCTCCGTCTGCCACTCCGAGCGGAACACCGTCCGACGGGTTCCGCCGTCCTTCCGTGGAGCCGGCCCGAAGGCCCGAAAGTCGTGCTCACCCAGCAGCACCGGGCAGGCCGCCCGGATGGCTGCGTCGTCCAGCGCCGGCCAGATCCTCCAGGCGAACCGCTCGGCGAGCGGGTCGCGTGTCGGGGCGGCCGTCAACGAATAGCTGTAGCAGCGGCGGACGGCGGAGTAGCGCGGGTGAAACCCCTCGTCGGCCGGCCGCGTCTCTCGAACGGAGACGTCGCCCGGTAGATGTGCGTTCAGCGCCGCCGTCAGCTCCGCCGGCGATCGGCGCCAGGCCAAACGAAAGGCGATCACCTGCCCGCGCGCGTGGGCGCCCCTATCGGTCCGCCCCGCCGCGACCAGGGCCCGCTCGGTCCACCCCAGTCGCCGCAGCGCCTGCTCCAGGACGCCCTGGACCGTGCGGCGGCGGGCCTGCCGCTGGAACCCGGCGAACTCGGTTCCGTCGTACGCGAGGATCGATTGGTAAGCTGCCATCGGCGTCGATCCGTCCCCAGACCGGGAACCTCGCCGTCGCGCCCGGGGGGCGCTACTCCTCCACGAGCTCCAGGAACACCATCTCGGCCGCGTCGCCCTGGCGCGGCCCGAGCTTGACGACGCGCGTGTAACCGCCGGGGCGTTGGGCGTAGCGAGGGGCAATCTCTTCGAAGAGCTTCTTGACCACGACCGGATCGTTGAGCTTGGCGGCGGCCCGACGTCGGGCGAAAACGGTCCTCTGCTCGCCGGCCGCCAGTCCGTGCTTGGCGCTGGTGATCAGGCGTTCGGCAGCGCCGCGAATGGCGGCCGCCTTGGCGCGCGTCGTGCGGATCTTTTCGTGGCGGAAGAATTCCGTCACCATGTTCCGCCGCAGCGCGGTGCGATGCCCGCTCGACCGGCCGAGCTTGAAGCCTGCCACCTGGTGTCTCATGCCGGCTCCATCCCGCCTTCCGGTTCCGCCGGCTCTGCTTCCGCCTGTAGGTACCCTTTCTCCACCAGTCGTTCGCGCAGTTCGTCGAGGCTCTTCTCACCGAAGTTGCGGATCGACAGCATCGCCTCGGTGCCCTTATCGAGCATGTCGAGGACCTCGCCGACGGTCGTGATCCCGGTGCGCTTCAGCGAGTTGAAGACGCGCACCGAAAGGTCCAGGTTCTCGATCGGCGTATCGTAGATCTCGCTCGCCATTCGCGGCTGATCCTCCCGGGTCGTGGCGGCCAGCAAGCTCTCCTCGGTGACCCCGGCCAGGTCGCGCAGGTGGGCCATCAGGATCTGGGCGCTGCGACTCAGGGCCGCCTCGGGTTTGATCGTCCCGTCGGTCCAGATCTCGATCATCAGGCGGTCGTAGCTGGTGTCCTGCCCGACGCGGGCGCGGCCGACCTCGTGATGGACGCGGCGCACCGGGCTGAAGATGGCGTCCGTCGGCAGCTCGCCGATGGGCATGCGGCCGCGCTCGTCCGACGGCGAGTAGCCGCGGCCGCGCTGGACGTTCATTTCGATCTCCAGGCGCGCCTTCTCGTCGTCCACAGTGAACAGGTAGAGCTCCGGGTTGACGATCTCGACCTCCGCCGGGGTGATGATGTCGGCGGCAGTGACGACGCCTTCGCCCTGCACTTCCAACCGCAGGCGCGACGTGTCGCCTTCGTGAAGCAGCAGACGCAGCTGCTTGACGTTGAGCATCACCTGGAGCACGTCCTCGCGCACGCCCGGGATGTCCGAGAACTCGTGGCTGACGTCGCTGATGCGGATCGACGTCACGGCCGCGCCTTCCAGAGACGCCAGCAGGACGCGTCGCAGCGCGCCGCCCAGCGTGACGCCGTACCCGCCTTCCAGCGGGCTGATGATGAACTTGCCGTAATTTCGAGCGACGGCTTCCCGCTCGATCTTCGGCATGACCATGGTGCTGCTCGGGATCACCTCAAGCCTCCAAGGGCCTGGCGAACGGCCTAGCGCGAGTAGTACTCGATGATCAGCTGCTCATTCAGGCTGGCGTCGACGTCCTGGCGTTCCGGCGGTTGGACGACCTTGCCGGCCAATGTCTTCAGGTCTCGTTCCAGCCAGCGCGGGACCGTGCGCGTCTCCGCCAGGACCGTCAGCCCCTTGAAGTACGGGCGAATACGGGACCCGGGCCGAACCTCGATCTGATCCCCCGGCCGAACCAGGACGGACGGCACGTCGATCCGGCGGCCGTTGACGTTGAAATGGCCGTGGGTGACGAGCAGCCGGGCATGGGAACGGTTCTCAGCGAAGCCCAGACGGAAGACGACGTTATCCAACCGGCGCTCGAGCATCGTCAGCAGGTTTTCACCCGTCAGGCCGCGCTGGTGCAGCGCCGTCCGATAGTAGCGGCGGAACTGACGCTCGGTGGTGTTGTAGATCCGCCGCGTCTTCTGCTTCTCGCGCAGCTGCCGGGTGTAGTCCGAAATACGGCGCCGGCGGAACTGGGCATCACGGCCGTGATCGCCCGGCGGGTAGCCGCGTTTCTCGAACGAACACTTGGGGGTAAAGCAGCGCTGTCCCTTGAGGAAGAGCTTCTCGCCCTCTCGGCGGCAGAGCTTACAGACCGGTCCGGTGTACTTAGCCATAAAGCGTGCGTTCCTTCCGTGTGATCAAACGCGGCGTTTCTTGGGCGGGCGGCAGCCGTTGTGCGGGATCGGGGTTACGTCGCTGAGCGAGCGCACTTTGACCCCCGAGCCCTGAATGGCGCGGATGGCCGCTTCGCGGCCCGGGCCGGGGCCCTTGACGAAGATGTCGACCTCCTGAAGCCCGAGGTCGGAGGCGGCATTAAGCGCCTCCTGCGCCGCCATGCGGGCGGCGTAGGGCGTGCTCTTGCGCGATCCCTTGAAGCCGGCCCGGCCGGCCGATCCCGATACCAGGGCATTGCCCTGCAGGTCGGTGATCGTCACGATGGTGTTGTTGAAGGTGGCGTGGATGTGCACGCGCCCATGGGCCAGCGTCCGCCGCGCCTTGCCTTTCGCCGCTCGTCGTGCTGTTGTCGTCTTCCGCACCATGCCTGTTCGCCTCACCTGGTAGTGGAACCCGGAGCCGGTCTTCGTCGGGTTAGGCGTGCGGCGGTTCAGCCGCGCGGGTGGAAGGAGTCCCGCCCGCCGCTCGCCTCGTCCCGGCTATCCGGCCGGTTACTTCTTCTTGGCTCCGCGTCGCCGACCGCGGCCGGCGACAGTCTTCTTCGGACCTTTGCGAGTCCGGGCGTTGGTCTTCGTCCGCTGGCCGCGCACCGGCAGGTTGCGGCGATGACGCAGGCCGCGATAGCTGCCGATGTCGACCAGGCGCTTGATGTTCATCTGGACCTCCCGCCGCAGGTCGCCCTCCACCTTGTAATTGGAGGAAATGAAATCCCTCAGGCGGGTGATTTCGTCTTCGGTCAGGTCGCGCACACGGGTGTCCGGGCTGACGCCGGTGGCGACCAGCATCCGGCGCGCCGTCGTGCGTCCGACGCCGTAGAGGTAGGTCAGGCCGATTTCCACGCGCTTTTCGCGCGGCAGATCTACGCCTTCAATACGCGCCATGGCTTATCCCTGTCGCTGCTTGTGCCGCGGGTTTTCACAGATCACGTAGACCTTGCCCCGGCGGCGTACGATCTTGCATTTTGGACAACGCGTCCGAACGGACGAAGAGACCTTCATGCCTTGCGGGCTCCTTCTGCCCAAGATGCACGTTCCACGGGCGTCCGAAGGAGGCCCGCAAAGTATTCAGTATACCACGCTGGTCGGCCCTCCAGCATCGATTCCTCGAGCGCGGTCAGGATCATCGGGCCGCCGGCCGTTACCGCGACCGTATGCTCGAAGTGCGCTGTCAACCGCCCGTCGCGGGAGACCACCGTCCAGGCATCGTCCAGCACGTGGGTCTCCGGTCCGCCGGCCAGGACCATCGGCTCGAGGGCGATCGTCAGCCCGGGCCGAAGCACCACGCCCTTCCCCGCCACCCCGTAGTTGGGCACCTGCGGGTCCTCATGCATGTGCCGCCCCACCCCATGCCCGGTGTACTCGCGGGTGACACTGAAGCCGTGCCCCTCGACGTAAGCCTGGATCGCGGCGGAGACGTCTCCGGTGCGCCGCCCGGGCCGCATCTCGGCGATGCCGGCCTGCAGGGAGCCCAGCGTCACGTCGATCAGCGACTGGGCCTCGGCCGAGATCCGGCCCACGCCGACCGTCAGGGCCGAGTCGCCGACGAACCCGTCGACCACCGCGCCGCAATCGATGCTGACGATATCGCCCTCGGCCAGGCGCCGCGGCCCGGGAATCCCATGGACCAGCTCGTCGTTCACGCTGACCGTCGTCACCGCCGGATATGGGTACGGCCCCGGGTAGTTGAGGAACGCCGGCTCGGCCCCGTGTTGGCGCAGCACGGCCGCCGCGGCGGCGTCGATCTCGGCGGTGGTGACACCTGGGCGCGCCAGATCGACGGCGGCCGCAAGGGCCAGGGCGTTGACGCGCCCGGCCCGCCGCATGCCGCTCAGCTCACGCTCGCTTTTGATTTCCACGCCCCGGTGCCACGTCATGATCCCACCGTTCGCTCCAACCGCTCCTTCATGGCCTGAGTGACCGCCTCGGCCGACTGCCCCCCATCGACCTCGATCAGCAGACCTTGCCGGCGGTAGAACTCGACCAACGGCGCCGTCTGCTCGTGGTAAACCACGATCCGCCGGGCCACCGTCTCGGGCCGATCATCGTCCCGCTGGTACAGGTCCGACCCGTCGAGATCGCACACGTCCGGCTGAGCCGGAGGGTGGAACTCGACGTGATAGATGTGCCCCGCCGCGCGGCAGGTGCGTCGCCCGGAAAGGCGGCGAATCAGCGCCTCTTCAGGTACGCGCAGGTTGACGACCGCCCGGATGGCCGCCCCCCGCCCCGCCAGCCACGTCCCCAGGGCCTCTGCCTGCGCCGGCGTCCGCGGGAACCCGTCCAAGATGGCACCCTTGGAACAGTCGGGCATGGAAAGGCGACCCGTGACCATCTTGATGGTCACGTCGTCCGGCACGAGCGCCCCCTGATCCAGGTAACTCCTGGCCAGCTTCCCCAACTCGGTTTGATTCTTAAGGTGCTCCCGGAACAGGTCTCCACTGGAGATCGCCCGAAGCCCGAGCGCCTCGGCCAAGCCCTTGGCTTGCGTTCCCTTTCCACCACCCGGAGGACCAAGCAGGACGACGTACATCGGGCGACGCCTAACGCACCAGCACGGCTGAGTCGTAGCCGCGGAGCTTCAATTCCGCCTCGATCGAACGGTAGACATCCCGCACGACACCGACGACGATCAGCAGCCCGGCCGAGGATACCAGCAGCAGGCCCGACGAGCGCCCGCCCAACGGCCAGACCAAGCCGACCAGGAACGGCATGACGGCGACGATTCCCAAGAAGAGCGCCCCAGGAAGCGTGATGCGCCGCAGGACCTTCGTCAGGT
>Ga0214473_10004093_pt1 | contig 17545 bp, 17 predicted proteins | sample RVTome_7_FD_203509 | JGI IMG/M metagenome (GOLD analysis project Ga0214473, IMG submission 203509) | Soil microbial communities from uranium-contaminated site in the Upper Colorado River Basin, Wyoming, United States - RVT98D197 | ecosystem: Environmental > Terrestrial > Soil > Contaminated >... | reverse complement strand
ACGGCGGGGAAGACGCTCGAGCGGGGACGTCGCTTTGTGCCGTTGCGGTTCATGGGCCACCGGTGGGAAGCTCCACCATTCCATCCAACTTGTCGACGCTGCGCCAAGGTAGGTCCGGCGGCGCGCCCGCAGCAACGATCATGTGACCGGTAGTGTCAATGATGGATAGACGGATGGACCAGCGGCACCGTAGAGCGCCATTGGCACGCCGCCGGGCCGCTACATAGCTTGCAACCGGATTCCTCCCCGCTCATACGGACCATGCCACCTATCCGCACGCTCGTCCTCGCGATTGCCACGGCCGCCGCATACGGCTGCGCGGCCGATGCGCCGCCTTCCCCGCCGACGCGCCCTGCGGAGGTGCGTGACAGCGCGGGGGTGGCATGGATCCGGAACTTCGACCCGCTGTGGACGGACGCCACGGCCTGGCGGGTGGATCCCGAGGCGGTACTGCGCATCGGCGCCGCCGACGGTGAAGCGCCCTACCTCCTCACCAACATCCGGGGCGCGACGCGCCTCTCCGATGGGCGGATCGTGGTGGTGGACGGCGCCACGTTCGAACTGCGCGCCTTTACCTCCGCTGGCCTGCATGCCTGGAGCGCAGGAGGGAAGGGCGGTGGTCCCGGGGAGGTGTCGTGGTACCCCCTGTATTTTCGCAGGCTACCCGGAGACACGCTGCAGATCGAGGACGGGCTGACGCGCATCCGCTACGACGCGGACGGTCGACTGCTGGAGCACGAGCAGGTGGACTGGAGCCGCGCCGTGAGGTTCGCCACCTACACGAGCGAATGCCTGCCCGTACCCAAGTTCGTTGGCGAGCTGGTCCTCCTGGCCGTGCGACCATGCGGCGTGGGTGCCGACGAGCGGATCGAGCAGTCACACCTGCGGCGCTCGACGGCGCGTCTCGACGTCCTGCCGTGGTCGCTCGTGAGCGCGGATTCCCTCGGCACGTTCCGAAAAGAGGATTGGTGGGTGCATGCCCACCAGGGCTCCGGCCTCGTCGTGCGGCCGCTCATCCAGGTGGGCGGCCGCTTCGCGGTCACCGATGCGCCGCCCCGCATGGCCTACGCAGTCACCGGCCGGCGCGTTCACGGCCCGACACCTGCCGCTGCACGCGCAGCCGCCCCGATGCCCCCCGATGCTCCGGTAGTCGCGCGCACCCTCGTGGAGAACATGGACCGGGCGGCCGGCGAATTCGCCGGACAGCTCCACGAGGCGCGGGTCCACGCCGTGCTCGGCCCGCTCGAGGCGTAGGAAATTCAACGCGGTCTCGCCTCGAATCTGACCCTGGTCATGCAGCTGTCCGGCGACGGTGCTGTTTGGATACTACGGTTGCCGGATTCGAGCCAGATACGCCAGCAGCCGCTTGCGCTGCTCGGGGGTCAGGGTTGTGGGGGGCACCACGTTCGCGGCGGCGGCCGTGGCACTGTCCGCGGGAGCCGTTTTCTCCGGGCTCGACGGCGCAGCCACGGGCTCGTTCGTAGCCGTCAGGAACGTCGCGACCGCCGTGGCCTGGCTCCGGGTGAGGTTGGCCCGCGCCCGCATGTGGGCCACGATGGTGAACCAGTCGCGGTCGGTCCTTTCCGTCGAGGCCCGCGCGTTGTGGCAGCGGGTGCATTGCTTTGCCCACACCATGGCGCCCTGCGCCACCGCCGCCGGGTCCTGCGCCGTAGCGGCGGACGGAGCAGCGCACAGGGCGGCTCCGATCAGTACCATCCAGTACGAGTTTCTCATCTTCGTCCTCTCTTTCGCGGTGGCTCAGAACCCGAAGGCCCACTGGACGACGAGTGCGTCATCGTCCAGGGAGTCCCATTCGTACATGACCTTCAGCGGGCTGGTCGGGGCGATCCAGTAGCTGGCACCCAGGGCCAGGCGCTGGCGCGCCTCCTGGATGAGCGTGCCCCGCTGCTCCTCCTCCAGGAGGTGGCCCCAGCGCGCCACCGGCTCGACCCGCCCGAACGCGCGGGAGAGCTGCACGTAGTAGCCACCCCGCTGGCTGGTGAGGTACTCGCTCGCCGTCGCGAATTCCTGTCGCAGGAACGCCACCTCACTGCGGAGCTCGAATCCGCGGGCGCGGACCTCGGCCGCCACGTTGGCGCCGGTGAAGTCGAGGTAGTTGTCGGCGTCGTACATGGCGTGGAAGCCCGAGACGTACACCTCCAGACGGGAGGCCCGGACCAGGCCCACGCGGGCGCCGAGCATCTTGTTGTCGTTGTTGTCCGCGAACGAGGTGCCGAATGCCACCGCCGGCACTACCGCGGCCGCGGCGGCGGCTCCGTCATCGTGCTCCGGATCGAAGTTCGCTGAGGCGGCCAGGTCGTGTGCGGCGTCATCGACGTGCTCGTCGCCGTCCGTCACCATGCGCGGCCCCTGGGTGACGAAGAAGGAGACGTCGAGCCCCCAGTCGGCGCCCACAGGCCTGCTGTAGCGCGCCATGGCTCCGGCGTCCGCCAGGATGGGCAACAGCGCCGCCTCGGCCACCCCACCGTGAGCATGGCCGTAGAGGAGGGGCGCGTTGGGAAGCTTGTTCACCCAGGAGGCGTGCAGCCGCTCGCCGAAGAGCCCGAACGGCAGCAGGAACTTCCCGCCCACCACGACCACGCTCTCGAAGCCCAGGTAGTCGATCTGCGCGTACTCGAGTGTGGTGGTAGTGGCCTCACCGCTCAGCCCGAACTCCATCTCCGCCTCGAAGAGCAGGTCCTCTCCCATCTGGAAGAGGAGGATGGGCGCGAGCGAGGCGGTGAAGTTGTTCGAGGAAGTCAACTCCCCGCCCGTGCCCGTTAGCAGCGCCGAGTACTGGGTGGTACCGTAGCCGGCGAGCACGAGGTTGGCCCCAGGGAAGTGAGGGGCGGCCTGCTGCGCCGCGGCGGGCTGGAGCCACGCCAGCAGGAGGGCGGTGGCCAGGACCGCGGAACGGCGGTTCGTATGGTGTCTCATGATTGCCTCCTAGTGCTTGTGGGCCACGTTGAGCGGGAACTCCGCCAGGACCGGCCCCGATGCCGTGGAGATGGTGATGCGTGCCTGGCCCTCGCCGCCGTTGCCGAAGACGTGCGTGGCCTCGTAGACGCCCGGCTCGTGCTCCATTGCCTGGTGAGACTCGGTGAATCCGACCTCAACGCACGTGATCTCGGCGGTGAGGCCCTGCATCGGCGGCCGCACGCCCTCCGCGTTCGGCTCCGACTCGAGAACCCAGAACTTCATCTCGACCGCGTCACCTTCGTGGATATGACCCGGGAAGGATTCGAACTCCACGCGCATGCCCGACTCCACGAAGTGTGCTCGGCCGATGTTGATCGGCTCCATGTGGCCGGCGGTGTGAATCTCCTCCATGCTGTGACCCGGCCTCTGCCCCATCACGCGCAGTTCGTACCCACCGCTGCTGACGAACGTGGCTTCTCCCTCGTAGGCCGTCCCCGCCAGCGTGAGGTCCGCGGCCGTTCGCCATGTCGTGGTGCCGGAGCTGAGACGCTCGACCCGCAGCGTGTCGAACCCGGTCACGACGTCACCGTGCCCGTCCCGCACGATCGCGCGGAATGTGACCGGCGCGAGCGTGTGCGCGTGTCCCGGCTCGATCGTGAGTTCCACGGTGAGTTCCTCGTCGTGTTCGTCCACCCCCAGGGGTGGGTTGTCGCTGCACGCTGCCACGAGCAGCGCCATCAGCCCGAGTGCCGTCCATGCGTGGGTGCGCATCCTGTCCTCCTCACTTGCGGGTTTCGGGTTTTACTTCGAGCAGGCCCGTCATGCCCATCTGCTCGTGCGGCGTGCATACGAACGGGTATTGGCCCACGACGAAGCGTTCGTCGATCGTCAACTCGTAGACCTGGCCTTTGGTGACCAGGAACGGTCCCACACGGATCGAATCCAGCTCGGCGCCCTCGGGCGGCTCGCGAAATTCAACGTTGTGCGGCATGGCCCCGATCTGACGGAAGCGAAGCACGTCACCGGGGCGCACCGTCACGTTTGCCGGCTCGAAGGCGAAGGACGTTGGCGACTTGTCCACCATCTTGACCTCGACCACCCGCGGCTTCTCGACGCTCTGCGCGGACGCTTCGCCCGTCCACGCGGCGCCAGCGACTCCGAACGTCGCGACCAACGTCATCAGTAAGCGCTTTCGCATGTAATCCTCCCAGCGTGTGTCGTCCTTGTTCGTGCGTCTCGTCGTCCCTGTGCCTCAGCCGCCCGGCGCCGAGGGCGCGCTTCCCGCCGCCGATTCGAGCACCCGGACCAACTCCCCGTCCGATGGCGCGGCCATGTAGTAGAAGAGTCCCTGCTCAACCACCGTGGCATCGGCCCCCGAAGAGTGCCCGCTGAGGGCAATGATCCGAGCATCCGGACAAAACGACTTCAGCAGTGCGATCTCGAGCTGCGCCGCCTCCGGGCGCGCGTCGATCCGATCGACGACCGCAACGTCCGGCCGCACCGAGAGGACGGCGCGCAGAACGTTGGGCCCCGGACGGGCATCCCATATGCTGTACAGGGTCGGCGGCAGGTCCCTGGCAAGGGCCGCGTGCAGCGCCTCGGTCGGGCTCACCACCAGCACCTTCGATCTGGCCACGATGCCTTCCACTTGTTGCGGACGATTGCGCTGACCCGCCCTCCTCTAAGGCACTGCCTGTGCCAGCCGGTGAACCGGCGGCTGGGATGGGAATCCAGGCTTCTAACGAGTTGCAGGCAAAGGATTTACAGCATGGCCGTGGAAGGAGGCGAACACGCTCGCGCTGCCCCGGGGATTCACGTTTTCGAGAGCGTTTGCAGCGCTGCGAGGCGAGGGCACGGTCGCAGCGCGCAGGTCGAGGCCTTCTGGCAGGGGTGTAGGGCGCCGTCGCCCAACGACTTTTGCGAATCGAGTCCGGTCGGTCACAAGGATGTGACGTCGCGGGGCGCCGATTCACGGGTGCGTCACACGGCCGGCGGCTCCGAGTCGCGGAAGTCGGCGGGGTCCAGCCCCTGCTTCTTCAGGAGGCGGTACAGCGTGCCGCGCGGCAGCTGCGCATCGGCGGCCGCGGCCGTGACATCGCCTTCGTGCTGCCGGAGCTGCTGCACGAGGTAGTCCCGCTCGAAGGCGTTGATGTACTGATCCCTGAGGCCGAAGTAGCCCCGGCGGTCTCTGTCGGATGGCTCGCCGGCTCCGGCGATCACCTCGTCCGGCAGGTCCTCCACCCGAATGACGTCCGGGCGGGCCATGGCCAGAACACGCTTGATTACGTTCTGAGGCGGGCCCCGCTCGCGGAGAGCGGGGCCCGCCTCGGGAGCATCAGCCGTTGGGGCGGACGTAGGTCCCCGTCGTAGCCCCGGCGACCGCGCACAAAACTTCGCCGTCGGTGGCGGTGGCAGTGAGCGTGATTTGGAGCTGGACCGTCCCACCGGGCCCGAAGGCGCCGGTGACGTCCAGGCTCAGCACTTGGTCGGCGACCACGAGGTCTTTGTCGATGACGAAGGAATTGGCCAGGGGATCGAAGGAGGCATAGATGCCCATGGCCATCCAGAACGACCGCGAGTCCCCGTTCTGGAGGAACTCCAGCCCGAGACTACCTGGCACGGGTCCCGGCAGGATGGACGCCTCGTTGTACACGGCGCCCTCCACGAGGGCCGCGCACTCGGGGAGCGGGATAATGGGATCCAGGGCATAGACCCCTTCGAAGCCCGTCGGGTAGCTCGTTTCGGGGGGAGGCGGCGGCTGCGACGGCGGGGTCGCGCAGAGCAGCCCGCGGTCCGGCGCCAGCCCCACCATGAACTGGCCCGCGGGGCAGGTCCCGCTGGGCACACTGGTGCTCCAGGTGAAGCGGACGTGCTTCGGCGAGCGGCAGGCGTCAGGCGCGCCGTCGGCGGCGATGCGGTACACGGTGCCGCTGCCGGGGACGAAGCACGCTTCCAGGGTCACCACCTGCGCTGCGGCGGGCGCGGGCGCCATGGCTCGGGATCAGGCACGCGATGCCGAGGCACACCGCTACGTACGCGGGACGGATGTTCATCGTTCCTCCGGGGAGGGAAGGGCGGAGAGGGCGTGGTCGAGGCCCAGCAGGATGGCGTCCAGCTCGGCCGGATCAAGGACAGGCTCGGCGTCCGCGGCGAGGAGTGCCGCGACCTCGGCGCGGGCCCTGCGAAGGGCCTCCGCATCGAGCGCCCCCGCGCGGTCCTCGCCGGGCGCGGCCGGCAGCAGGCCATGCAGATGCGCGCGAATCCCGGCGTCCTCCACGGTCGGGAGGATACGGTGGTATACGTCGAGGAGAGGCTCCAGGGCGTACGCGGGGGCCGGTGGTGGCGGTCGACTGACCGGTGGAGCCGTTGCGTCCCGGTCGCAGGCGGCCAGGAGGCAGCCCGCGAGGGCGGGTACGGCCAGCGGAGCTGCGCGGGGAGAGACCATGGGTGCGCCTCCTTGAGGGAAGGGATAGGGATAGGCATCATAGGGGCAGCGCGTCCGTAACCGGAGGTGGTTCGATGGGACGGCTGGCCCCGTCACAGAGCTGGCATTCTCCCGAGGGGCGGGACCATCTGGGATTGACGAGAGCCCAGGCGTCCCCACCCCAACAGGCGAACGCCCATGGACAGGTATATCGGACTCGATGCGCATGCGTCCAGCTGCACGCTCGCGGTCGTGACGCCGAAGGGGAAGCGGGTTGGCTCCCACGTGGTGGAGACCAACGCGCGCTGCCTGATCGAAGCGGTGCGCCAGATCCCCGAGCCGCGGCACATCTGCCTGGAAGAAGGCACGCTGGCGGAATGGCTGCACGAGGTGCTCTCGCCCCACACCGAGAAGGTGGTGGTGGCGGTGGTGAGCGAGAGTCGGGGACCGAAGGACGACCGGCGGGACGCTTTCGGGTTGGCCGACGACCTGCGGCTTGGCGCGATCCGGCGCAAGGTCTACAAGAGCGAGGCCGGTTCGGGGCCCTGGGCTACCGGGCGAAGGGCTATCGGTGGGTGAGGGGCGACGTGGTGCGGGTGAAGAACCGGCTGAAGAGCCTGTATCGCTCGCGGGGGGTGCGGGTGGCGGGGGCGTCGGTCTACACGGCGGCGAGGCGCGGGAGTTCCTGGATCGACTTCCGAGGTCGGCCCGGCCGCTGGCCGAGCTTCTGTACGAGGAGCTGGACGCCGTGGTGGCGCTGCAGAGCCAGGCGCGGAAGGCCATGCTGATCGTGACGAGGAGTTCGTCGGACTGGATGAGAACACGGACGGGCGAGTGGGTGAAGGCGGAGGTGAAGCAAACCCGGGGCTTGAAGGGGAACTTCAACCACACGCCGAAGGCAATCTTCAAGGGAGCGGCCACGACGCTCATCCGCCGCAAGGAGGACGAGCCGATCTATCGGCACTACGTGCAGTTGCTCGATGGCGGCACGAAGCCGAACCTGGCGAAGCTGACGATCGCCCGGCAGATCGCTGCCATCGTACTGGCGGTGTGGCGAGCGGGGGAGGTCTACGACCCGAAGAGACTCGAGGCCGCCTCCAGGAGCGGCTGAGCGGGGACGCCACACCGGAGGAGGATGAGCCGTTTCGATGCGTAGCTGCCGAGATCCCAACGGAGAACGAACCGGCTGCGACAGGATCCGGCGTCTCACCCACCTCAGGGAGAGAGCCAGCGTCAAGCCCTCACCCCCCCTTCGTAAGCGAGCGTCCCGTACGCCGACAACCACGGACGCTGCCCGTCAAAACGAGATCGGGCAGCGTGTCGAGGAAGTGTGCCTCGACAGTCTGCCCCATAGAAGGAGATCCAACGGCACTGAGAGGGGGAAAGACACGGTAGGAGGCGCGGGTTACTCAGGGCAAGGTGGCGCGGGTGGGCTACTCGGTGTCGGATCCGTGAGTCAGAGGGGAGGGAAACGGAGTGGAGCGGACCGGATGATCGAGGGGGTCAGGGGGATGGTGGGACGGGCGGGGCTGGGCGTGGCATGATCAGTCGTCGAAGCCGGGAGGCAGGGCCTGGTCGAAGGTGAAGTCTGGCTCGGGCTCAGCGTCGGCAGGATCGAAGGCGGGTGTCTGATCGAGGAGGAACTCCCGTTGGGGCGGACCGCGCGGGAGCCAGGAGTGGGGGTCGGTGGGGGAGGTCCAGGTGGAGGAGGATGGCGGAGACGACGGGCGGGTCGGTGAGGAACGCGAGGAGGCTCATTGGGCCACCGCAGGCGGGGCAGAGCAGGGGCAGGACCTCATCGATGCGGGCGAGGAGGACGGCCCAGCGGATGCGCGCGGGGCTCGCGGGCCGGGCCGGCCCGGGGTGGGGCAGGACTGTCGGTTGCCCGATGGTCTCGGCGTGCACGGGTGGGGGCGGGACGGTTTGGGACCTGCCGATGGCGACGACGGCGTGTCGGGCTCGTGCGTTGGGCGCCACCACACCGTGGTATCTGTGACGGTGCATCCGGGGAGGCGGGACGAACCTGGCGAGGCGCTCGATGAGTTGGATAGGGGAGACCAGAATCTCGGTGCGCCCGTCGGGCGTGGGCTTGGGGAAGCGGTAGAGGAGCCGGGCCTCAAGGGACGTGAGTGAGGGCGCACCCCCCAGGGCATGGAAGCGCTCAAGTGCGAACGGCGGCCGGGCACAGTGGCGAAGGAGCGTCTCAATGCCCGCGCGGTCATGCCCTTGAACGCAGACAGCTGCATCAATACTGAACCCGCCGGATCCCTGCCAGGAGAGCATGCTCGTGGCATCCATGTCGTTGAGGAGGCCGTGCGTACGGAAGTGCCGGAGCACGCGGCGCTGGACGACGCGCTGGATCTCGATCCAGTGGGTTTCGTCGAGGTGGGTGGCCTCATGGAAGCGGACCGCGCCGCCGGTCCCCTATGTGAAGACGCCGTCGCTAACGACGAGGTGGAAGTGGAAGTGGGGGTTGAGGGCAGAGCCGAAGCGGTGGGTCTTTGGGTGTCAAATGGGAATGACTTGACACCGGGAGGGCCAGGTGAATTTCGAGGCTCTGGCCATGGACGACGACGCGCTCCACGAGGAGGCGGAGGATCGTCTGCTGGGTGTGGAAGTCGGCGTCAAAGAGCTTGGGTGCCAGGGCTGAGATCATCTCCTGGGCACCGAGGGCGTGGCTCCGGACGAGTTCCACTTCCAAGTGCGCGGCCGTGAGTTCGGCGAGGGCGAGCTCGGCTGCGATGCGATGGTCCTCCAACGTCTGCATCCGACATCGGAAGAGATCTAGAGCCAGGGCCCCGGCCTGGTAGGCGTCGGTGAGGCGGTCCCGTTGCCGGTTCAACTCCTCGATCCGGGCTTTGGCCTTCCGGACACGGCCGTCCTGATCGGAAGGGGTAGTAGTCTGCCCCTCCACCCACGCTGCCAACTCGTCGGCGAAGGCATCGGAGTCGAGAAGCAATTCACGAACCGTGGTCCAGACGGCCTCGTTGACGCCGACGGCTCGCAGGGTGTCGTTGGGGCAGCGGTCCCGGACGCCGTCGGGGAAGGGGGAGGTGCGCTTGCTGCACGAGTAGTAGTGGTAGATGTGTTCGCCGCCGGCATCGTGCGGACTGGCCTTGCCTTGCCCCACGTACGCGCCTCCGCACAGCCCGCACTTCAGGAGCCCATTGAGGAGATAGACTCCCTCGTGTTTGAGGCGGCGCCTGGCGAAGCGTCGGTTCTCCTGGATGCGCCTCTGGACGAGTTGGAAGAGCGGCTCCTCGATGAGCGGAGGCACCACGACCTCGATCCATTCACCCCGGGGGCGTGGGGTAGGTCTGGAGACCTTTCCGTCTGTGCGTGTGCTCTTCGTACGGTTGTAGTAGGCTCTTCCGACATACCATTCGCACCGCAGGATGCGCAGTACCGTGCTGGGGGACCAGGCCTCCCTCCCGGTCCGTGTCTTCCACTCCGAGCCGTTGACGTTGCGCACGACGCCGTGCAGGGTCGTGCCCTCCTCGGCGTACCACAGGAAGATCTGGCGGACCATGGCGGCCTCTTCCTCGTGGATCCGGATCTGGCCGTCGCCTCCGTATCGCTTGGCGGCTCGTTGGTAGCCATAGGGGAGTTGGCCCGGGGACAACTCTCCCATGCGGGCACGGTGCAGGCGGCCTCGGCGCGAACGTTCCACGATCTTGGCCCGCTCGTATTCGGCAATGGCGCCCTGGATTTGGAGGAGGAGTTGGTCGTCGGGAGAGTCGGTGATGGGTCGCTCACAGAAGTGGATGTCGACACCCGTGCGCTTCAACTCCTCAATGAGCAGGACCTGGTAGGCGTACTTTCGGGCAAGCCGGTCGGGGCAGAGTACCACCACGACATCGAACCGTCCCTCCCGGGCGTTGTCCCTCAGTTCATCGAGGGCTGGACGGTCGAGATGGCTGCCGCTGTAGCCCTCGTCCGTGTAGGTGAGCGCCGGTGTAGTATGGAAGCCCCGGTCCTCAGCATACCGAGAAACGGCGGCAAGCTGGCTCTGGATCGTCCGCTCCTTCTCCTGCATCTCGGTGGAGACGCGCGTGTAGAGGGCCGCACGGGTCATTTGGGCCTCCTTCGGATGAGGTGGCGAGATGATGAAGGAACTCGTAAAGGCGAGACCGTCGCTCGGCTGCGTCCGCAGTGCCGACCGGGATCACCTCCATGTGGAAGGTGCCCACCTGACCTGAATGCCAGGCCTCGCCGAGGGGATCCCGTTCCAGGAGCCCCAGGAGACCAAAGCGTTCGAAGCGGCTGAGGTCGAAGCGGGCTACGCTGGCCCGCCGATGTCGGTTCTTGGTCTTGGGCAGGAGCATATGGGCTCGCAGGGCTTCGTAGCGCTGCTGGGCTCGGCCGCCCGTTGCCAGGAAGGGCAGACGTTCCTGGGACCGACCGCCGAGGGGGTGGCCGGTCTTCACCGGTCCGTCTTCAGCGGTTTTTTTTTCCGGCTCCCGCAAGAAGCCGCTCGATCGTTCGTCGATGCACACCGACGCCGCGCTCCGCGAACAGATGCTCGGCGATCTGTCGCCCGCTGAGCCCGGGGGTGTCCCTGGCCAGAGCCTGCACCCACGCCACATCGCCTTCCGTCAGCTTGACCCGGCTCCGCCGGCCCCGCTTCTCGTCCGTGAGGCCCACGATGCCCAACTCCTCGAAGGTGCCCAGCGTAGTGTAGAACGTCTGCCTCGAGAACCCGAACGCCTCCGAAACCGCCACGACCGTCTGGCCCTCCACCGCGTTGGCCCGGAGCATCTCGTACTTCACCTGGACCTTGTCCAGGGGATCGAAGAAGCGGTGGCTCTCGAAGAGGAAAGCGCGCACCTGTTCGGGATGCGCATGTAGGGCTCCCACCGCCTCCAGAAACGCTCGTTTGGGATGGGGTTGTGCCATGGCCGTACCTCCTTTCGGAGGCATAATACAGGGGAGAACCTTGCCTGTCAATCATTAAGCGCCGCTCGCTCAAGACAGGTGCTGGCCTGAAGAATGGCCGCGAAATCATGTTATAGTGCCCCTAAATATCAGTATCGAGGCTTCATCTAATGTCAGAAAACACAGGGACGGCGACACAGATAACTAGACATCTCTACACCTTCCATTCCTCCCGCCGCGCAGCCGTCATCTCCTTTTGCGTCCGGCGAAAACGATGCTGGACCCACCACGCCGTGTAACGGTTCGTCGCCAGCACCAGCGGGATTTTGCACTTTGACATCCTAACGCGTGCAGGAAGGAGACCGCGCCCAGTTGCGCATCAGGGGAAGCGCCGGGGCTCGTTCGCCGAAGCGTCGTGCGGATGGCACGCAGGAAGATGCGCAGGACGGCACCGGCGATGTCCGGGTTGTGGTGGAGGAAGGGGCGCAGGCGCTTGGCGCCCATCCACGCATGCCGGCGGCCCATTCGGGATTCCTGAACCCTCTTCAGCCCACCTCGTCTCTCTCAGCCCCGCCTCGCCTCGACCGCCCTCGACCGCCGCCTTCGATTCCTGCCGCCCCCGACCGCCTCTTGCCTCCGGAGCCCTTTTGGATGCCTATCCGATTCTTGGCCGAATCAACCTAACTCCAAGCAGGACAAGCCTTTCCGGATCTTTTTGATAGACCAGCGTGACCCATCACGCTTGTTCAAGCTTCTAGGACTCCGCGACGGCCCCCTGCCCCTCCATCGGCTTCAGCGGCCTTCCAGCGCATGGCGGGAACGAAGCTCCTGAAGGTATGCGGCCAGGTCACGCATCTCGTTCCCCTGAAACAGAGGCCACGGGATGCCGGCCTGCCGAACCGCTTCGTACATGCTCGGCGCGTGGTTCCACATGGCGGTTGTCACGCCCATCTGCGTGCCTACGACCTCGGATCTGGAAAGGTCGGGGCCGACAGTCGAACCGCTGGTGGCATCGTGGCAGCCGCTACATCCCTTAATGGTGAAGATGGCCTTTCCGGCTCGAGCATCACCCTCCGTCTCGCCGAATCTCAGGTAGTAGAGGTACGCCACCACATCGGTCAACTCACCTCGCTCGAACACGGGGTAGGCGATCCCACGTTCTTCCATCGCTTCGGTCATGCGTGCCGAGTGATTCCAGAGCTCGCCGGTGATCTCCGAGACGCGGAGCTGTTGGATGGCCATCCTGAGATCGGGGCCGAAGGAAGTACCCCGCCCTGAGGCCCCGTGGCAGGATGCACAGCCCTTCGAGCGGAAGAGACGTTCGCCCCGCGCGGGGTCGGGAGGTGGAAGAAGGACGATCGTTCTCCCTCTCAGCCGCGACGCCCGACGGATGTATTCCTGGATGTCCGCGATCTCGTTGCCATAGAACCGTGGCACTGGAACCAGACGACTCGCCTGCATCGCCCGCATGTCCCGCCCGTGATTCCACATACCCTCCGCCAGGGGGATGGGCGCCACGTACTGCGCGTACCCGTCCAGAGCAGGACCTACCTGCCCGCCCGCTCCTCCCAGGCTGTGGCACTCACTGCATCGCTTCTCCTTCATCCACCGTGCACCGAGGGTGGGGTCGCCGGGCTCGTCGTACAGCTTGACGTAGTAGATGTAGCTGATGACGTCCGCGAGGTCCGATTCCGTGAACGTCGACCACTCGAAACCGTGGCTCCGGACGGTCTCGATCATCCGAGGCGTGTGGTTCCAGAACATGCCGGCGAGCTGCATCAAGCTGCGTCCGAGACCGACCTCCCCCAGATCCGGTCCCAGCACGCCGCCGACCCCCCAGATAGCATGGCACCGGGTGCAGCCCCGCTCTGCGAAGAGGCGCTCTCCCGACATGGGGTTGCCAGCGAGGGTCGAAGACACCTGCCCGGCTGCGCCTGGGACTCCCAGGAAACCCAAGACCATCACCGCAACGATCGCGTTGAGCGCTCTGCGTCCCCCGGGACCATCGAGCATCAGCCGGGTTCCGCCGGGCTGAAGCCGACGGCCTCCGGAAGGTATCCCGTGACGCGCTCCGCCACGTCTTGGACGGAATGCTCACGCCCTTCCTTCATTTCCCAGATCGAAACGATGGGGATGAACTTGGTGGCGATCATATAGAGCATGATGAAGCCCGAGAAGGTAGCCACCATGATCGACACCTCGATCCAGGACGGCAGGTACTGACCCACGCCCGCGAGTTCCCAGCGGGGATTGACGGAAGTCGGGACGACAATGGTGAACCGCTCCAGCCACATCCCGATGATGACCGGGACGCTGGCCAGCAGCGTGCCGAGGGGGGTGCGCGCGCCACGCCAGATCATGAGCAGGAAGGGAATGACGAAGCAGAATGTGACCATCAGCCAGAACGGCCAGGCAAAAGCCCCCGTGAGCTTGGACCAGAAGGTTCGCATCTCGTCCGGCTCGGCGCCGTAGAAAGCGGTGAGGTGCTCCGCGAACGTGAAGTACAGCCAGAGCAGACTGAAAAGTAGCAGCAAGCGCCCCAGGTAGTCGAAGTGGATGTCCCTGAAATACTGTTGGAGTCCGAAGGCACGCCGGATGATGACCATCGCCACCAGGATGGCGGCAATTCCCGAGTAGATGGCACCCACGACGAAGTAGGGGCCGAAGATCGTGCTGTGCCACATGGGCCTGAGGGTCATCGCGAAGATCCAGCCGATGATGGTGTGGACGGATACGGCGATGGGAATGACGGCGATGGCCAGCCACCCGATGACGCGCTCCAGGCGGGCACGTTGAGCGGGGGTGTCCCGGTATCCGGCGGCCAGGATGCGGTACAGGCGCGGGGCCTTGATCTCCGAATCACGAATGAGTGCCAGGTCGGGAAGGAGGGGCACGTACAGATAGATCGTGCAGGCCGTGAAGTACAGCCCGATGCTCATCACGTCCCAGAGCAGTGGGGAGCGGAGGTGCGGATGGAACAGGACATTGAGGAGCCGGTCGGGCCGACCCAGGTCGACGATGGGCTGGATCGCGCCGAATCCCAGGACCAGTACTGTGATAAGCTCAGCCGACCGTGTGATGGCACGCCGCCACTCCGCCTGACTGACGCGCAGGATGGCGGAAATCAGGGTCCCGGCATGGCTGATCCCGATGAAGAAGACGAAGTCGATGATGTAGATGCCCCAATACTCGGGTCGGTTCAGTCCCGTACGCCCGAGGCCGTATCGCATCTGCAGGTAGTACGCATGAAGTCCCCAGGCCGTGATGGCGCCGAGGATGACGAGGACGACGTAGTACGAGCGGGAGGTGGCTACCAGAGGTCGGAGGAGAGCTTGTTCGTCCGGCGACATCGTCGCCAGCTTCTCGGCTACGCCGGCACGCATGTCAGTTGCTCCGACGCAGGTAGTAGACCTTGGGCTCCGTGCCCAGGTCTTCCATCACGCGATGGGCACGGGAATCGTCCTTGAGCCGTGACACCCGATGCCTCGGGTTCTCCAGGTCCCCGAAGACGATGGCTCCCGTGGGGCAGATCTCCGCGCACGCCGGCTGATAGTCCCGCTCCATCATCTGTCGCCCCTCGGCGGCCGCTGTCTCGCGTGCCTTCTGGCGACGATGGTGACAGAAAGTGCATTTCTCGATCACGCCCTTGGGCCGCACGGAGACGTCCGGATTCAGGTGTGGACGCTCCGTGTCCGGCCACTGGGGTGCGTACCAGTTGAAGTATTTCACCGTGTAGGGGCAGGCGTTGGCGCAGTATCGACATCCGATGCACCGTGCATAGATCTGTCCCACGATCCCGTCCTCGTCGAGGTAGGTGGCGCCCACGGGACAGACCTTGACGCACGGTGGGTTCTCGCATTGCATGCACGGCCGTGGATAGAACTCGACGGAGGTGGCCGGGAAGTCGCCGCGTTCCGCGGCCACGACCTTCATCCAGCTGATGGTGCGGCCCAGCTCTGCCTGCTCCGGGGAGACCGTAGGGATGTTGTTCTCGCTCTTGCAGGCTACCTCGCACGCCGCACAGCCCGTGCAGAGGTCCAGATCGATCACCATCCCCCACCGCGTCATGACCGGGGTCCCATCAGGCCTGCTCGAGGCGTACGAAGGTCGTGATCCAACTCGGAAGTCCCGTGAGTGGGTCGCTCGAGTCGTCCAGGAGTCGCAGCGGGTTCGCGGGCTCGCCATCGGCGTGAGTCAGCCCTACCGGCGCACACACCGTGCGCGGCCCAGCGCCTACGGATACCCGAAGGCGCGCCCGATAGCGCCCCCGCGGTGAAATCACCCATACCATGGTGTCCGGGTGAAATCCCAATTCCTCCGCCGTGGCGGTCGCCACGCTTACCCATGGGAGCCACGGGACATCGGTGAGCACGCTGGGCTGCTCTCTGAGCCAGCGCTCGAGGCCGGTGGTTCCGGATGCCAGTGTCGAGATCCGGTAGGGCAGCAGCCTCAGGGGGAACGATTCGTCCGCCTCCCCCTGGCCTGAGTCGAGCATGTAGGGCGTGCGTCCCTCTCCCTCTTCTTCCAGGGCCTTGAGGATGGCGAGAGGCACGAGCTCGATTCGCCCACCGGGGGTCCGGGCGAGGTGATCGGGGTCGGTGCGATCGTAGAACACGCCCACCCACCCACCACGCTCCACCAGATCGGACCAGAACGCGTCGAAGTCCCCCCGGGGTGCAAGCCACCATCCCCGTGCTTCCCTCTGCCGCAGCGTCTCGAGCTCGAATGCGTCCCCGAACACTCCTCCCCGATGCGCTTCGAGGAGCCCTCGCGCCCGCTCTTTGAGCAGGGCTTCGAAGCTCTGGTAGGGGAGACTCTCCGCCACAGTTCCGCCAATACCGGCGGCCAGTGCGAATACGAGCTCGCCCGTGTGCGTTCCGCCCTCCTGGGCTTCCACCAACGGTCGCGTCACCGCCCAGACCGGGTCCGGATAGCAGGCTGGTGTCGGTGCGTCCTGCCACCGCTCGAAGGGCAGCAGCTCCGGGAGCACGAGGTCGGCATACTGCGTGGTTTCGTCCAGGAAGGGAGAGAAGCTGACGATGAACGGGATCTTCTTGATCGCCTGCTCCCACAGGTCCGGCCGCGGCGAGGAGGCGATGGGGTTGTAGCCGTGGATCAGCAGGACCTGCACCGTGCCGTCGGACCCCTCCGCGACCGCCCTGGCGAACCTCGTGGGTGCGTCGCCGGCTCCGAACGGTGGAGCCGCACCCCCGATGGCGGGTCGCGAGAGGGCGGTTCGGCTCGTTTCGTCCTGAAGCGCGGCCGCCAGCGCAGCCAGCGGGACATCATCGCCGAAGACCACGCCTCCAGGGCGATTGATGCTTCCCACCAGAACGTTGAGGCTGTGCACCGCCATTCCGGCGAGGAGTCCGTCGGGGGCGAGCGTCACATCGCGTCCGCAGACGGCCAGGGGACGCTCGCTCCTTGCGAAAGAGCGGGCCAGGTCCGTGATGCGTTCCACGCTCACTCCCGTGATTGCCGATACTTCTTCCGTGCGGTAACGCTGGAGCACCAGCGACCGGAATCCCAGGTGGTGGCGACCGCTCTCATCGGTAAAGTCCTCGAATCCTGAGACGTGTTCAGAAAGGAATGCCCCATCGAAAAGCCGGTCCCGGAGGATCACGTAGGCCAGTCCGAGGGCGAGCACCGCGTGGGTTCCCGGCATGACGCCGACCCACGCGTCGGCGTGCGCGGCGGTGCGTGAGAACCGCTGGTCGACCTGAATGAACCGCCGGGCTCGGTTGCCCTCGATGCCGTGGCGCGCGAAGGCAGCGTATGCCTGGACGGGTGACCACCATGACTCGAACAGAGCTGCGCCGAAGGAGAGGACGGTGTCCGCGTTCTCCAGATCGTAGCCCGGGCGCCGCGGGATTCCGTGCATCACTGCTGCCACTGCATCGGTGCCGTCGTTGTAGTCAGCGGCCACGAGGTTCGGCGACCCGAACGCCCGGAGGAACTGATGCCAAACGTCGTGCATCGTGTCCGAGCAGTGTCCGGTCACTACGGCCACCCCTTCGGGCCGACCCTCGTGCCGAAGGGCCCGGAGGCGCTCCGTGACACGAGCGAAGGCCTCGTCACGCGTCACCGAACGCCACTGTCCGCCACCTCGTTCGCCTGCACGAAACAGGGGTGAGAGGATGCGGTCCGGGTGATACAACAACTGGGGCCCGGCCACGGCTCGAGGGCAGACTCCGCCACGACTCATGGGATGGAGCGGATTCCCCACAATCCGGACCAGGTGACCGTCGACGACCCGACCGATGATCCCGCAATGGGCGGGACAGGCCAGACAGGCCGATGCAACGCGCTCCTCGATACCGGGCGCCC
>Ga0214473_10004092_pt1 | contig 17546 bp, 15 predicted proteins | sample RVTome_7_FD_203509 | JGI IMG/M metagenome (GOLD analysis project Ga0214473, IMG submission 203509) | Soil microbial communities from uranium-contaminated site in the Upper Colorado River Basin, Wyoming, United States - RVT98D197 | ecosystem: Environmental > Terrestrial > Soil > Contaminated >... | reverse complement strand
GTGATTGAGAGAAGCTTTACCAGCAGGGAAGGGGTCTGCTCAGATGGGATTAAGTTGAAGGCCTCTTTTTGCCTCCAATGAGTGTTTCGGAGTGTTTGCTCCATGAGTCGGGCAGCGAGGTCTTTCAAACTTCCTTTTACATTTTTTTTTGGAAGTGCCTCCTTGACAAGAATAGGATGGGCGTAAGGCGGCGCCTCTGAAGAAAGGTTCTTCTCGACGATCAATCCTTGTATGCTCTTTCCTCTGTATTGAATCTCGATCTTCTGCCCTTCTTCAAGGTCTGAATCGAGGTAGGCCAGGCCGATTGCCCTCATCTTCTTCTCATCCGCAGGATTTCCAAGAGGGCTCATCTCGTTAAAGACCCAGTAAGGAACCATGGTTCCGCTGGTAACAAGCCCGGCAGGCTTACCGTCTGCGAAGACTTCATATCCGCGCCTGGCAATCCCCTGTCCGGTGATGAGAAAGGGCATGATACTCTTAGGGAGGATTCGCTTTTCTCTCGGGGGGAGGGGATAATTATTCTCCCTTGCATTGACCTCTTCGAACTGAGCCCTTAGAGCCTCCTTTCCGATGAACTCCCCTTTTAAAGTGGAGAAACTGACCGTGACCCTTGCTGCCGGCAGCATGGCGTATATGGGGATTTCCCCTCCTTTGGGATCGAGGCCCAATTCATTCCCGTATAGAACAAGGCCAGTCTCTAATCGCAGGCTGTCCCTTGCACCCAGGCCAACTGGAACAATGCCTTCTTCTTCCCCTTTGAAGAGAATCATTTCCCATAGAAATTTCAGTTTCTCCCTGGTGATGAAGATTTCAAAACAGAGGGGCTCACCCGTATAACCTGTCCTGGAAACGATGACCTGGGTTCCCTCCAAACTGGAAATCTTCAGCCGATTTCTCCAGGGATCGGGAAGTTTCAAAATCCTCTCTAAGATGCTTTTGGTCGCAGGCCCCTGCAGGGACATCATTCCGATCTTTTCTGTTATGTCATCAAGGATGACATCAGGAAACCTCTTTTTCTGTTCCATGAACCAATTCCAGTCCTTCTCCCTGGTGGCGGCATTGACCACGAGAAGAAACTTCCGGGGACCCGTATCCTCCTCATCCAGCCGGTAGAGATAAGCGTCATCGATGGCTCCTCCCTTTTCATTTGGAATGAGCGTATACTGGGCCATTCCTGGATCCAACGCGAGGGCATTATTCGTCAAAACATGGAGTAAGAAGGGAACAGCATCTTTCCCGGTTATTGAAAAACGCCCCATGTGGGAAATATCAAAGAGTCCTCCATATCTCCTCGTTGCCAAATGCTCTTCGATGATGCCCCGTTCATAAGAGATGGGCATCTCCCATCCGGCAAACTCAACCATCTGCGCCCCGTGCTCCCGATGCCATGCATTAAGGGGCGTTTTCTTTAAGTCTCGCTGCATGTTTGGCTCCTTTGTCGTCCACCCACCGTAACCCTCCCCCATCGATGGGGAGGGGACTTATTATTTGCCCCCTCTCCCCTGGCGCCTGCCTGCGCGTAGCCGCTTCGGCGAAGGCAGGGGAGAGGGCGGGGGTGAGAGGGCCTATGTCGATATTAATATGTGAACCTTTATTACTGGGTTACAAACAAAATTTGGTCATTAAGATTCATTCTACACCGGTTGTTTGTTTAGAATCCACCCTCTTTTTCTTTTGGGTATGGACGGTGTGGGAATAGGGAGGCGGATAGCGCCAGAGGCAAGGTCTTAGCGGTGGGGAAGATCGTTCAAATCGCCAATGAGCATAATTTTTGAGGCGCCCAGGGCCTTACGTATAAATCGGTCCTTCAAACCTATTCTTTCTTTAATTTCTCTCAATGTAAATGAGTACACATGTACCGATCTCTCTATTTTATTCTCAACCTCGGAGGTGATCTCTTCCATTTCCTCAAGGTCCGGCCCGCCAATGACCATCAGCTCGATATCCCTTTCCTGAGGCGCTTCTCTTTCAGCAAAGGGTCCATATATAAAAGCACATCGGATTCCCGGAATCTTTTCCAGAGATGCCCTGATCATTCCTTCGACATCAGCTTTTTTAACCCTGTCCTTTTTTTTGAGCGTCATACCAATCCAAATTCTCTTTGATCAAGTAAGGAATCGGCAACCGGTAGGGGCAACGGGGGAGACACTCGCCGCATTCCACACAGCCACGGGCCTTTTCGACCAGGTCATTTACCCAACCGAGTTCCTGGGCTTTTGGACCGAACCGTTTAACAAGACTCTTTAATCCCATCGCCAGCTGAATATTGACCTTTTCCGGGCAGGGCTGGCAGTAATCACAGCGTCTACAGAACTGATGCTCGAATTCTTTCCGCAACTTTTCAATTATTTGTTTGTCTTTTTCAGTAAGAGAGTTTTCCCCAGTAAAAAGCGTCCAGTTCTCAAGGGCCTTTTCCAGGGTTTCCGATCCTGGAATGGGAACAATGCCGGGCGTTGAGAGGACATATCGCAGTGCAGGACCGGCCTCTTCAATGACTCCGCCGGAGAAGGGCTTCATGGCGAGGACCCCGATATCTTTCGTCTTGGCCAGGGGAAAAACTTTTTTAGCCGCGTCAGGTTCAAGAAAGCTATAACAGGCCATGATCACATCGAAGTGTCCTTCTTCGATTGCTGTCGCCAGCACCTCCAGGCTGTGGCTGGTAATGCCGATGTGATCAATCAACCCTTCTGCAAGGGCTTGCTTTAAACCCTGGTAGGCTCCTCCCGGCGCCATGACTTTCTTATAGTCTTCAAAGGTGGAAACATTGTGGAGATGATAGATGTGGATCTTCTTTACCATCATCTGCCGGAGGCTCGCATGGACTTCATCATAGATCTTATCTGTTTTCACCGGAGACTTGGATGAGAGGAAGACGGGCCTGTCTATTCTCTGGAGGGCCAGGCCAATCCGGTGTTCGCTGTTCGTATAGCCGCGAGCCGTATCAAGCAGATCGACTCCCTGCTCAATGACAGTCCTTATGACGGCTACTCCTTCCCCCTCGTCGACGCGCTGTATGGGAATTCCGCCCCAGCCTAATCGTGTCACGATGAGATTTGTTTTTCCGAGTCTGATTTTCTCCATCTTTTCCCCCGATTGGCCTTGATGTCTCATCTTTTGTAACAGTTTAGCGCTTTGAAATGGGTTGGAATTGGTCCCCCGGTCTGAGATGCTTCCATAGTTTTAGAATGCGGTCTTTTGTATTTTATTGTATTGAAATGTGGTATGTGAGCAAGACCCTGTGATACTTTTGGAGCCATCTTAATAATCCCTAAAGGTTTCCGCTCTAAAACTATTCCAGCACCCCTGACCGGTGTCCCCTGGCGTCAGTTTTTCAAAACGCTAAATTGTTACCATCTTTTAAGGATTCGTTTTCTATATAAGATTTAGAAGATGAAATTTCAAATGAATCTTAGCAAAAGCGGAGAAAGATTAGTCAATTATCAACAATTCCAGAGCAAAAAAAGTCATATTGCTTAAATACTATCCTTCCATGATTTGAAAAACCCTTTAAAAGTCAACGGGTTTATTTGCTCACCTCAATTTGGCATAATAGTTGCTGTTTTGTAGCTTAACCCCGTTCAAAACCACTAAGCCCTACATTGAAAGCGGGGAAGGGTGATCGGAAGGAGAAAATAGAAATGTCATTATTGAAAATCTGCTCATTTTATAAGAATACGGAAAGTGACAGTCCAGGCCGGGGGATCAGCTACTGTGACCTTGATTGTAACCGGACCACTTGTGTTGGAGACATCCATTTCTGTAAGAAGCCAAATGCCCTGCGGAAACATTTTCTGGAACAAAAGAAAAGAGAAGGGAACTCAGAGTGGGAGAGAAAACGAAATGTCCCTTTTCTGGGGATTCTTGAAGTATGACTACTTCTCTTTCTTATTTGCAATATTTTTAATCTCTCTTTGCACATCTTCCCACATGTGCCCGTGGAGAGTTAATTTCAATTTGCAGGAAGGACAGGTTAAGAGAGCGTTTTCTTTCAATTCATCCAAAACGTAATTGGTTTTCCGGCCGCAGACCGGGCAAGCAAAAGGGATCTTTTCTTTCATCTGTGGTCTCCGATTGCGTGTTAGGGTTCAGTTTTCGGATTTCATGCTGTCAAAGTAGAAACTCACATATTGAAAAAGGGCGTTGATTGCAAGGGAGCCTTGGTTCCAATAATGATTTACTATCCAGAGGGCCGATCCTAAACCGGTCAGGTAGTGAGGGTTATAATTTCGATTGTATTTGTCACATAAGCCCTTTATTAAAAACCGGCCCAGGTTCTGCCTGCCCTGGGATGAGATGATCATCTTCTCCGCCCTTGCCATAAGAGGTTTTATCTCCATCGCGGAAAAAAGTTCGTAGAACTGGGCATAGCGAGTCATCGGTTCCACCTTGGTATCATTCAGGATAGCCTGCTTTACCCCCTTATCTCCCATAAACGCAATCCATGAATTGATCAAATGGCCGTATTCTTTTTCATTAAAAAAATGGCGGACCCGCTCCATCGCGTAGAGCGTGATCGTATGATGAAGGCTCACGATCCCAAGTCCGCTGGTTGCCCGATGCATGTGGTGTTTTATCGCTTCATCAATGGGAAATGGGTTTATTTCCCGTAGAGCGGGGGTTGTGTGAAACCGTCCCTTACAGAAATAGTCCGCCAGCACTGCCAGTGCCGGCCAAGGATCCTGATCCGGGCGTTCGAGCATCTCCCGCAGGATAAAGACCGTGCATGAGATGGAATGGCCCAGGGATTGATCTAAGTATCCACTTCCAAGGAGCAATAACCGGCGTGCAAACTCGGTTCCCCCTTTTTGGGTGAGAAAAGCAGCCATCCATGCCGCAGTCCGCTCCCGATCCTGCTTGCGGATAGCCGTTTCGACCTCATTGAAAGAGACCGGAGAAAGAACAGGATGTTCCTTGGGCATTTTTTCCAGTTTTGGTCTTTTGACATACTCGTTGACTTCAAGATTGATGAGGGAAGGAATTTCATCTTTTTCTAAATAAGGCATCAGCTCCCGATAGACGCAATACATTTTCGGTAGGTGGGGATTGATGAAAGGGGGATTGAGGACCCATTGAACTACGGGGAAAAGAGACATATGGATTTCCCACGGGTTGTCGCCCTTCTGAACCATTTCATTAAAGAGATTCTTAGCGCCAGCTATATCTGAATCTCCGATTGCTTTTAACAGATCACCGGTTGTCACCTTTTTCCCTCCATCTGCTTCTTCGGTGTGGACTTAGGAATCGGATTCTTGGGTATTTGTAACAATTTAGTCATCATCCTTGACCGGGGTCCCATGGGGCCTATTTTTTGAAGCGCTAATGAATTATGACTATTTTAACATTAATTTCTGAAAATAGGCCGCCCTTTTTTAGAAGAAGGCAAAATGCGCAAGGATGTTTTTTGCAGAATGTTATGAGTGAATGAACAATTCACGGCACATTCTTTATCCCTTTTTTAAAAATAATATTTAATAACAATAGGTTATAAAATTAACTCTCTCTGGCATAACTGTTGCAGACTTAATAATATTGCAAAGAAATACTGAAACAGAGTAACGGGACATTTCCGAATCGGGAAATAGGAATTATGAAACGGGGAAGAAAACCACTAAAAACACTGAGCAGCAGGGACAAAGACATTATTGATAAGCTAAATACCACCTTGATCACCATGCCCCAATTAGCCGTGGAGTATGGCATCACCAAACAGCGGGTCTATGAAATAATGGTGAAGGCAAAGAGCTTAGGTCATGTGATTAACCGACCCAGACTGGTAGCAAGAAAACATTCTGTTAGAAAATGCGATGTTTGCAGAAGAATTCGCCAGATCGCAGGGAAAGGCGACCTTATCACAAGGCAACAACTTTCCCGTATTTTGAAGATAGATGTTTGGGTCTGTCACTGGCATCTCAATCAATTGAAAGAAGCGGGCGCAATTGCTAAAGAGTTTGCCACGATTCGCAGCGACAATCTGGTGAGTGCTCTCCAATTCTACAAAAAGACTTCGCTCTCAGCAAACGCTGTTGGGAAAAAATTTGGATATAAGAATTTTTATGCGATCTTGAATTATCAGAAACAGAAAGGCCTCAATGTCGACAGAGAGGTGAAATCCGGGTCAAACACAGCGTGATTAACGGCTACCGTTCAGACTCCTTTGCTCAACTGCTGGACTTCCAGTGAAAATCCCTTCGAATCCATAATCCTTGTAAAAGTCCTTTATCTGTATTAATCTTTTCAAAAAATATTGAAGCATTTGTATGTCTATTCCGATATTATTTCTGGATAGACTGAAAGTCTCGGAAAGGTGGCTGACAGGAGTCCGATGAAGATCCGGCCTTTGGTAGGGAGTGATCGAACAAGGCTTCATTCGATTTTGGTCACGACCCGTGCATTCAATCCTGCAGAGATCGATGTGGCGATGGAACTGATTGACATTGTTCTAAAAAATCCGGATCAGAGAGACTACGACATCCAGTGTCTGGTGGATGACGAGGATCGGCCTCTCGGTTACGTCTGTTATGGCCCGGTTCCCATGGCAGAGAATACCTTCGATCTTTACTGGATTGCTGTGGCCCCTGAATTTCAAAACACGGGAATCGGTTCAAAGCTTCTGGAATTCTTAGAGAGAAGGATCAGGGCAATGAAAGGCCGCATGATCCTGGCTGACACCGCCTCCATCCCGGCATATGAGAAAACTCACAAGTTTTATCAAAGAAACGGATTCCAAGAAGTGGCGCGTATCCCTGACTATTATAGTTCAGGAAATGACAGGATTACATTTTGTAAAAAACTTTTCCCCTCACCCCCCTGAAGCTATGAATAAATTTGGGGAATCGGGCAGGCAAGGATATCTCCAAAGTTTTACAAATGCGGTAGCGCTGTAAAACTCTGGAAGCATTAGGCCTTGGCCTAAGCTTCACCTTTGGTCCCGACATCCCTGCCCGCCCTCATTACTTGGGGCAATTTTTTCACACTTTTCCTCCCTCTCGCCAGCGGGGAAAGGGGGAGACTTAGTGAGAATGAATCGACATGTTGGAGGAATTATGGAGAAAAGACGAATTGGAGTTTTGACGGGTGGCGGAGACTGTGCCGGGCTAAATTCGGCTATCAAATGGGTAGTCAAAACAGCGCTGGATGACCGCCTTCAACGGACCAGGAAGATCGAGTATGAAATGGTTGGGATCCGGGACGGCTGGAAGGGTTTGATCCAGCCAGAAGGCGATGATGATCTCTTAGGATCAAGAATTGTCGCCTTGACGGAGGAGATGGTGAGAACATGGGATCGCTATGGCGGGACCATGCTCGGAACGTCACGGACCAATCCCTATGACCCGAAGAAAAACCGTTCCAAGATTGTGCTTGAAAACCTAAAAAAGTATGGGATTGATTTCCTGGTGGCCATTGGAGGAGAGGACACACTGGGGGTGGCCCACAGACTTTATCTCGAGGGAATTGAAGTGGTTGGAATTCCCAAGACGATCGACAAAGATCTTTCCGGGACAGATTACACCCTTGGTTTTGAGACCGCGGTGAGTGTCATCACAGAGGAGATTGACCGTCTCAGAACCACAGCAGGCTCTCACCGGAGGATGTTTGTCGTGGAAACAATGGGAAGGCATGCAGGTTGGCTGGCCCTGGAAGGGGGGGAATCGAGCGGTGCTTACATCATTCTCATCCCCGAATATGATTTCGAGATAGACAAAGTCAACCAATTGCTTTTGGAGGGGAGAAAGAAGGGGGCCCGTTATGAGATTATTGTGGTAGCCGAGGGAGCTAAACCCTCCGGTATCACAGAGGTGACCAAAGATGAGGGGGTGGATAGTTTTGGTCACAAAACTCTGGGCGGGATCGGAGAATCCTTGGCGGGCGAAATTAACCGCGCCACCGGGATTGAAACGAGGAGTATCACCTTAAGCCATTTACAGCGCGGAGGAACTCCATGCGCCTATGACCGCAGGATGGGCAGATATTTTGGCATTGCAGCCGTAGACCTGATCGTGAAAGGCGATTTCGGAAAAATGGCAAGCTACCGGAACGGGCGGATCGCGGCTGTTTCTCTGCAGGAAGCTGTTGGACAACTTAACTTAGTCAATGTCAGGACTCAATATGATACGGAGCGGTATAATGGGAGAAGAACTATCCTGGGCTCCTGACAGCTACATCACGGCTCGCAATTTCTAAATTCGAAGCACGAAATCCGAAATTCGAAACAATATCGAATGATCGAAATTCAAAATGAAGGAACAAGAAAGGATTAAGGGATCTGCTGTTTGATTTAGGATTTGTTTCGGATTGGTCCTTGACGGACGCTTCGCCCGATATTCGGATTTCGGATTTTTGAATTTAGAGGAGTCTCTGGTGTTCTTTCTTCATGCAGCAGTCCATAAACACTTTCAACCCTGCTCCCAGGGCTTTCTCGCGTGCCTCTCCATGAGTGATGCCTTCCTGCATCCAGATGACCTTGGCCCCCCGCTGGATGGCTTCTTCCACGACAGGGGGAACATCTTCTGACTTTCGGAAGATATCGACGACATCGATCTCGATCTCTCTTGGGACCTCTGTCAGGCTGTGGTAAACCTTCTCTCCGAGAATGGATTCACCATCAGGCCGGACAGGAATGATACGATAACCTTTCGATTGAAGATAGGCCGCCACCCTGTAGCTGGGACGATCCTCCTTTGGAGAAATCCCCACGACAGCCACCGTCTTGCTACGAGTTAGAGTCTCTTTCAATTCTTCATCTTTCATCCTATTCCAAAATTGTTCACAAGCCTCAAATTTATTTTTAGTCCCCGGGAACGCCGGGGGGAACTACGGCAGATCTCCCCCCTATAGGTGTCCCTCGAGAGGGTTCTGCCACCCCATCGCCTTCCGTTACAAATAGTTGAGTCCTATCTTTAGGAAAGGGTTGGGTCCCGTCTGAAAAAGCCTCCAAAACGGTCTCCTGGGCGCTTCCATCGGACGGGAGCCCGGTTTCGATGTTTACCTTTATCAGTGTCACTCCTTCCGGAGCCTTGAAGTGTTCCGGAGGGGTGTCTTGCAGAGCGTGTTCCATAAAGGAGATCCAGACGGGGAGGGCCGCCCGTGCTCCGGTTTCATTCCGGCCCAGGGAGGTTTTGTCATCAAAGCCCACCCAGACTGCTGCAAGCATGGAAGGAGTGTACCCGATGAACCAGGCATCCGCATAATCACTGGACGTCCCGGTTTTTCCCGCGACGGGTCTTCCAAGAACTCTCGCTCTCTGGCCTGTTCCGTGTTCCACTACCCCTTCAAGAAGATGGGTCATGATAAATGCATTCTGGGGAGAGATCACCCGCTCTTTCAGGGAAGGAGATGGATTGGGAGGCTCAAGCGTTGTCTCTTCTTCTCCTTCCTCTTTTTCTTCCAGTTCGACATATGGGTAATTCTCTTCGAGCACCTCGCCTTTCATGGTCACAACCTTCTTAATAAAAACGGGTTGGACTCTTTCCCCGCCGTTTGCAAAGATGCCGAAGGCTGATGTCAGTTCCAGCATGGAAACTCCCGAACTCCCCAGGGCGATGGAGAGATCCCTCTTGACGGGAGATTCAATTCCCAGTCTCTTGATGAAGTTGAGTGCGAACCCCACGCCGATTTCTTCAAGGATTTTGACCGTTACAACATTTCTTGAATGGGCCAGCGCATTCCGAAATGTGATGGGTCCCATGAAATGTTTATCATAATTCTTTGGGGCCCAATAGTGACCTCCATCGTGATCCGAATACTCGACCGGGGAATCCAAGAGAATCGAAGAAGGGGTGTACCCCTTCTCCAGGGCAGCAGCGTAAATAAAGGGCTTGAAAGCGGAACCGGGTTGCCTTCGGGAGTTAAGGGCGCGGTTGAATTGGCTATCGCTGAAATCCCGGCCTCCTACTAGCGCCCTAATGTATCCTGTCTTCGGATCAAGACAGAGGAGAGCCCCCTGGGTCAAAGGTTCCTGGTCGAGGGTCACAAGAGTGGGCTGATCCTTCATTGGAGTTCCTTTTACCCTTACGTGGACCACTTCACCCGGTTTAAGCAATTCGGAAGGGTCCTTCACCTTTCCCGGCTTGAAGGTCGGAGTCGGAATGGTCTGGATAGCCCAGGCCGCTTCGGAGAAAGGCAAGAATGCCTTACGGTCCTCAACCCAGACGGCATAAGACTTCTTCGAATCTTCTCTGGATAGAACCACAGCCTCGAACCTCTCTTTTGAAGAGAGGGGGACTAATTGCCCTTTCATCTTTCTTGTAAGAGACCTCGTCTCGTCCTTAGATAGGGTCCGGATCGGGCCGCGAAATCCTTGCCGCTTATCCAATTCATTCAGTCCGGTTTCTACCGCCCTTTGGGCATATTGCTGGAGCGAGAGATCAAGAGTCGTGTAGATTCTTAATCCTTCCCGGTAGAGTTTCTCTTTCCCGTATTTCCTCTCCGCGTAATGCCGGACGTATTCGGTGAAATAAGGCGCCTTGCTGAAGTAAGCGCTCTCCCGGGTCTGGATCCTCAGTGGAGTACGCAAGGCACGATCCTTCTGGGTTTGAGAGATGAACCCCACCTCCGCCATGCGGTTTAGGACATAAGATTGGCGATCTTTTGCTCTCGAGAGATTGTTAATCGGCGAATAACGGCTGGGGGCTTTTACCAAGCCGGCCAACATCGCCATCTCGGCCAAATTCAGTTGTTCGATCCTTTTATTGAAGTAACTCTCCGAAGCAGCCTCGACGCCGTAAGCTCCATTACCCAGATAAATATTATTCAGATAAAGAGTGAGGATCTCTTCCTTAGTCAGATTTCGCTCCAGGCCAAAGGCGTAAGCAACCTCCTTCAGTTTTCTCATGAGACTTCTTTTCGGGGTGAGGAAAAACGTTTTGGTCACCTGCTGCGTGATCGTGCTTCCGCCCTGAACAATTCGCCCGGCGATCAGGTTCTTGATTAAGGCCCGGGTGATTCCCTTGTAATCGATCCCCTTATGCTCGAAAAACTCTGCATCCTCTGCGGCAACGAAGGCTTGAACCAAGAGTTTCGGTAAGCGTTCAAAGGAAATGGGAATCCGGTTATCCATGAGAAACTTACCAATGACCTCGTCCTCCTCGGAATAAACGACTGAGTAGGCATTGAGATCCCGCTCTCTCAGCGGCGCATAATCCGGGAGATGGGTTGAAAAGTAGAGAAAGAGGAGAATCCCGGATAGAAAAAACAGAAAAACAGAAGCAAGAAAGATATAGATGATATAGCGAATAGGACTATTCTTTCTCTGTTTTGCGGACTTTCGTTTCTTTGGCAAGGAATGTTTTTCTCTCATCGTCTCATCATAACGGCTTTCCGGCTCCCGATCCATTACTTCTTCTTCTTTTTAGCCATCTGGGCCTTCAAATCTTCGACCTGTTTTTTCAACGCTTCATTCTCCGCATTCAGAGAAACGATCGTGGCATCCTTCTCCGAAGCCTTCTGGAGTTCTTCTTGCAATTTTTGCACCTCGATTTTTAGCTTGTCGACGTCTGATTTAAGGCTGGTATTTTCTGTCTTCAACTTCTCGTTTTCTGCCTTGATATCTGCTCCGCAACCCGTCAACGCCACAATCAACATTCCTACTAGAACCAACGACAGAACCGCACTGACTGACTTCCTCATCTGCTTTTCCCTCCTTTAATCCCGGTTCGATGATCCCGTGAACAAATTATAGAAACCTGTCGCAAAAAAATCAAATGGTTTTGAGATTTCTGAAAAAAAACCGAAATCTCTGATTACAACGATTATGAGGAGATGACACTGATTAGAAGAGAACTCAGAGTAGTTTTTCAGAGTTCTCGTTTTTCGAACTTGACAAGTCCTCTTAATTCTAGCCATATTAGGCTGGCGAATCAAGTACCCCCTCACCCTTTCCCTCTCCCCCATTTTGGGGAGAGGGTGGGGTGAGGGACGGAACAAATCATAATATTCTGGTGTCTTTATAGATGGAGAATAACGGTTTCTCCATGAAGATTTCCCCACCCATTCCGAGAGAAGTCATTGAAGCCTGCAAGGCTGGAGATAAGGAGGCTTTTGAAGACCTCGTGGTTTGCTACCAAAAGAAGGTCTTCAATATTGCCTACCGGATGTTGGGTCACTTCGAGGAGGCAAAAGACCTTGCCCAGGAGGTTTTTTTCACGGTTTATCAATCCATTTGTGATTTGAGAGAAGAGGCGAAGTTTGAACCCTGGCTAACCCAGATTACGCTTAATCATTGCCGGAACCGATGGAAGTATCTAAAACGGAGGCAGTACTTCAAGACAGATTCCATTGATGATCCCACAGAGATCGAAGACGGAACCGTGCCCAAAACACTCTATCACACAGACCATCCCGCTTCCCAGTATGAAAAGAAGATGATCCAGGAAATGGTTCAAAAGGGACTTCTAAGATTAAAGGAAGATCAGAGGGAGATTATCGTATTGAGAGACCTCCAAGGGTATTCTTATGAAGAGATGGAAACAACCCTCGGGCTTGCCATGGGAACAATCAAATCGAAACTTCACCGCGCCAGAATGGAGCTCAAGGAAATACTGGAGAAATCCAGCCAATGAAAACATGAAACAAGTTAATATGTTATTAAGGTAATAGGTTAATGGGGTTTAAACCACCGGGTCATTAAGTTGATTGATTAGCCAGTGTCATTAACTCATTAACTCGTTGATTTTTGGGGAGTATACTCTGTGGAATGTAACAGAATTCAGGACCGGTTTTCTGCTTTTTTGGAAAAGGATCTGGATCCTCTTGAAGAGAGAGAAATCAAAGAACATCTCGCTTCCTGTTTAACGTGCAGGCGGGATCTGGAAAAACTCGATAAGACGATCCACTGGCTTTACGATCTCGATCAGGCTGACGTTCCGGAAAATTTCTTTTCAGGGATTCAAAAAAAGATAGAAAGCCCGAAAGCCAAAAATCTAAGAAATACCCCTTCGCAAAACAAATGGTTCTCTATTCGTTCATCTTTCAAAATCCCGGTCCAGGCTGCGGCCATGTTGGCTGTGGTTTTTTTGGCAATCTACTTAACCAAGATGACGCCGGAACAGAAGCCTTCTTCTCAGGAGGAAAGCCTGAAAGAGACAACGCAGGCCGCGGAAGAGAAAGTAGCCCGCGTATTTCCCAAAAAGGAGGAAGCAAAGGGAGATTCCATCTCCCGGCGCACGATGGAGCACGTCGAAAAAATACCCGTTGAGCCCGACAGGGGAAGAGAGTTCCTCCCTCACGACAGCGTCATCCCGGAAGAGAAAAAGGTCCAACCCCCTGCTGCTCAAAAAGGGGTTGTGGAAGAAGAACTTCACCACCTCCAACCCTCGCCTGTAGAGGCAGTTCATGAATTGCCCCTACAAAGAAGCCAAAAAGAGGTGACGGTTAAATTCACCCGTCGAGATGAGGCGGTTTTACTCCTTGAACAGCTTATCCATCGATTCGATGGGGAGATTGTTGACGCAGATGAAACCGTCCTTCTTGTTTCGCTTCCCGTAGACGCGGTTGATCCATTTGAAGAGGAATTGAGGGTAAGGTCTCTCCCCTCGGGAAGGGTCGGAGACTCGACTCTACGAGATGAGTTCCGGTTTGGAAGAGGGTCTGCGGGGAGTGTGAATGCAGTTCCAGGACCGGCAAAGAAGCAGGAGAAAGAAAAAATAGGAAGCACAGGAGAATCGAGTCAAAGAAGAGGGGATCGCCTCATTGTCAGAATACGCTTATTGCAGGAATAACAATCAATAAAAATACCCGCCACCCCCGCCAGATCGCTGAAGATTCCACGGAAGAGTAAATCATTACTGTTTTTTTTAGAATTAGTTTGACATATTACGACAAGTTTTGTATATATTGGGGTCTGTGTAAACCGGATCTTCACGGATTTCCGGAATGGTTTTGGCAAGTAATCGGATCGGGAATTCAAGAAAGGAGGGAGTCCAGGATGGGACGAAGAGCCTTTTTGGGGGTAAGTCTGCTCATCCTCGCTATCGTGCTTGGATTCTACGACTTGGGGTTTTCTGAGGAACGTTATAGGGTCAAGCCTGGGGATAGCCTTTACGGAATCTCCAAATCCCTTGGGGTAAGCATTAAGGTCATAAAGGAGGCGAATAGGCTCGAAGGAGATTCGCTCCGGCCGAAACAGGTTCTGCGAATTCCCACTCAAAAAAAGGGTTTGCCAAAGGAAGCTGCCCAAAAGCCCTCCATCGAGACGGAATCCTATGTTGTGAAAAAGGGGGATACCCTGCACAGTATCTCGAAGAGTGTCGGTATTTCATTGGAGGAGATCCAAAGGATGAACAGCCTTTCCTCCACCGCTTTAAAGATGGGCCAAATTCTCATTCTTCAGAAGAGCAGACAGGTAGACGAACTCGAAGAATTAGAGGATGGGATTGAACCTCCCTTAACGCCCCTGCCAGAGAATGAAGAAGGAAATCGTGAGATCATTGGAACCGTTGAGAAGTGGGAGGGACCAGGAGAAAGAAATCTTTTTATTCGAGTGGCAAAGACTTTTTTGGGGGTTCCCTACCGGTTGGGAGGTTCCACTCTTAAAGGGATTGATTGCTCTGCCTTTGTCAAAAAGATTTATGAAATATTTAATGTCTACCTGCCCCGGACCGCCAGGGAACAATTCCGTTTTGGGAAAAAAGTGGACAAAACGCAATTAGAGGAAGGGGACCTCGTCTTTTTCAAGACCCGGCGGGGAGAGAACACGCATGTCGGTATTTATATCGGGAATAATGAATTTGTTCACGCCTCTTACCAGTGTAGGGAAGTGAAGATTGATAATCTGGATGCCCCTTATTTCAGCCGCTGTTTTGTCAAAGGGGTTCGGGTCAAGGAGTTAGAAAACGAGATGAGCCTGTGATTCTCAAGGATTTTTAGGAAAGGGAGACTGATGATTCTTGCCATTAACTCGAAAAATCCACAAATCAGATTGATACGCAGGGTCGTGGAGACGCTTGAGACCGGCGCGGTGATTGTCTATCCTACGGATACTATTTATGGATTGGGATGCGACCTATTCAATCCGGACGCAATTCGGAAGATCCATCGGCTGAAGAAACTGGATGGGAAGAAGCCATTGAGCTTCATCTGCTCCGATTTAAAGGATATCAGCCAGTACGCCTATGTCTCAAACTATGCTTATAAGATGATGAAACGTCTTCTCCCGGGCCCTTACACCTTCATTCTGAAAGCGACTAAAATGGTCCCGAAGATCGCCTTAACAAAACAGAATACCGTCGGAATCAGAATTCCCGACAATAAGATCTGCCTGGCCCTGACAAAAGAGCTGGGCCATCCCATCATTAGCACCAGTGTCTATAAATCCGATGAAGGGCTGTACAACGATCCAGCAGAAATCGAGGAGCGGTATGGAAAACAGTTAGATCTTGTCATCGACGGAGGCATGATCGTTGCCGAGCATTCCAGTGTCATTGACCTAACCGGTGAAACCCCCAATGTGATCCGAAAAGGGAAGGGGGATGTTAGCCTTTTCATGTAGGAATCCAGCAGGCGAATGGTTCTCCTTCATTCGATCCCCTGAGCGCTGCCGCATCCCATGATCATTGATTGTCACACCCACATCTTTCCCGATGAAATGAGAAAGAACCGCGCTCCCCTCAGTGAGAAAGACGGAGGGTTTTCGTCGATCTACAAGAATCCAAAAGCCAGGATGGCAGGGGTCGAGGAACTGATTGCCTCGATGGACGAGACAGGGGTTGATCGGTCCGTCATCTGCGGGTTCTCGTGGAGCGATGCGGCCCTCTGCGCCCTGCATAATGAATACCTTCTTGACTCGGTTTCCCGTTTTCCCGACCGGTTGATCGCCTTCCTCTCTATTCCATTGGCAGAGCCCAAGCAAGCAGCTTCAGAATTGAAACAGGGACTGATGCGAGGAGCAATGGGAGTGGGGGAGATCGCATTCTATTCCCGGGAAATGACCTTGGAAGACCTCGATCGCATGAAGCCTGTCCTGACTCTCATGGAACGAGAGGAAATCCCTCTTCTTCTCCACACCAACGAAAACATCGGCCATCCCTATTCAGGAAAGGGGACAACGCCCCTCCAAAGGTTCTATGAGTTGGTTTTGATGTTCCCAAAGCTTAATATTATTTTCGCCCATTGGGGAGGAGGTCTTCCTTTTTATGAATTGATGCCGGAGGTTGCCGGGGCGATGAGCCACGTCCACTATGATATGGCAGCGTCTCCTTTCCTCTATTCGAATAAGATCTATGCGGCGGTATCAAAAATTGTCGGGCCTGAGAGAATTCTCTTCGGGTCGGACTTTCCGTTGATTTCCCCGAAAAGATATTTCCGGGAGATGGAGCAATCCGGTCTCAATGAGGAAGATCGGAGGAAGATCCTCGGCCTTAATCTAATGAAATTATTAAAAATAGCCTCACATTTTTGAGAGTATAAAATTCGAAATCCGAATATCGAAATTCGAAACAAATCCGAAATCCAAATGTTCAAATAACACAAACAGAAGGGTTCTAATGTTTCGGATTTCGAACATTCGAAATTGTTTCGAAATTCGGATTTCGTGCTTCGGATTTAGAACCCGTTCGATTACTTAAGTTTTGCTGACATTTGCGGTCAATCTAACCAAGCGACTATTGCCTAATCAGTTTGGATGTTCCTTCCGCCAGAATCGTTCCATCTTCTTTCATCATCTTCCCTTTAGCCTTTACCATCCGTCTTTTCACTTCCACAATTTCCCCATAGATCAGGAGAGGCTGAAGAATTGGCGCGGGATGAATGAACCTGATTTCCAGAGAAGCGGTCACCGTATTGAATCCCAGCTCGTAACAGAGCTTGGCCATTGCCTCATCCAACAGAGTGCTGATGATTCCACCGTGGACAAGGCCGTCAAACCCCTGGAAGACAGGGTTTGCGACAAAGGTGGTCCTGAGTGTCTGTTTTTCCTTATCGATCTCGAATTGAAGCCGCAGCCCCCCTGGATTGTTCTCACCGCAAACGAAACAGTTTCCATAGGTTTCAAACTTCATGACATCACTCCTGATGAATAGGAGGTTAGTTGACTTGGTCTGAAGGGTATCATATAGTTTTGACGAAAGCGATGTCAACCCTTCGATCCCGCGTTTCGCGGGACTCAGGGCGAGCTTTTAGAAAGGCTGAGAAAAAATGATCAGTTATGATTCTTATCTCCAGGTAGCAATCACTGCCGCCAAAGAAGCGGGCCGGATACAGATGGAACATCTGAATCACTTCCATCCGGTCGAGTATAAAGCGGAGTTCAATCCAGTAACTGAAGTGGACCGGCTCTGCGAAAAGTCTATCATTCGAACGATCCTCGAAGCCTATCCCGACCATGACATCCTGACCGAGGAAAGTCCTTTTGAGGGGAAAGGATCACCATGGAGGTGGATCATCGATCCCCTTGACGGAACAACAAATTACTTCCATGGGTTTCCATTTTTTTGTGTCTCCATCGGGGTGGAGGTGGAGGGAGAAGTCAAACTGGGAGTGGTTTACATCCCCACTCTCGATGAACTCTTTTCGGCTGAGAAAGGGAAGGGTGCTGACTTGAACGGCAACCGGAT
>Ga0214473_10004091_pt1 | contig 17548 bp, 13 predicted proteins | sample RVTome_7_FD_203509 | JGI IMG/M metagenome (GOLD analysis project Ga0214473, IMG submission 203509) | Soil microbial communities from uranium-contaminated site in the Upper Colorado River Basin, Wyoming, United States - RVT98D197 | ecosystem: Environmental > Terrestrial > Soil > Contaminated >... | reverse complement strand
GCGCCGTGAAAGTGTTCGCGAACAAGTTTCTGCGATGGCACCTTCGGGTAAGGGTTGTCGAAAACTCATGCACGTGCTATTCCATGCGGTGCAACAAGCAGCATAAAAGTGCGAAACTCGAACTTAGCGACCAGTCTAGGGACGCCCCCCATGGTTTGCAACGAAGGAGCGGTCAAACTATAACACCCTCATTCGTCCTTCTGTCCCGAATCGCCGAAAGAGATTGGTCGTGAGAATCATTCGCCGCCCGCAAGTTTATCTCGTCGGTCGACAGGCGCTCGACGCCGATGAAGTCGCACGCTTCCTCCGCGATCATGACGTGGCGCATTGGTCCACGGACAGCCGAATTCCCGCGGAGATTCTTCCGGAAATCGCCGGTCGCGTCTGTTACATGAGTTTCGTCAAACCGCGACCGGGCGGCAATCAGGCCTACCTTGGACATATCAAGGAAGTCGGCCACGGGAGCGTCCTGGAACACAGCGTCTGGAATTTCATCATCACCGGCGTGTCGCGGTCCTTTACTCATGAACTTGTCCGGCACCGCGCCGGCTTCGGCTATTCTCAACTGTCACAGCGCTACGTCGATGAATCCGTGGCCGAATTCGTCGAACCCGACTGCATCGCCGACGATCCCGCACTTCACCAAGTCTGGATGGCGGCGATGACGCAGTCGCAAGCCGCCTATATTAAGCTGGTCGAGGGGCTGCAAAGCAAGTTCGCCGAAGTGGAGGACAAAACGCAGCGCCGCAAGCTCGCCCGACAGGCCGCCCGATCCGTTCTGCCCAACGCGACGGAAACCAAGATTTTCGTGACCGCCAACGCCCGGGCGCTGCGCCATTTTATTGAGTTGCGCTGCAACGAACACGCGGAAACGGAAATCCGCATTGTGGCCCATCAAATCCTGGTAATCCTTCAACGCGAGGCCCCGAGTCTGTTTGGCGATTACGTCCTCGAAAGCCTGCCCGACGGCACCATTGCCGCACGAACAGAACATCGCAAGGTGTGACCCCTTCTCCCGCAAGGGAATTCATGGATGCTGGATGCTCGCTGCTTTCCGGACGCGGGAATTCAATCCCCTTTTCCTTGAATTCCGGCACGGCACTTGCCAATGAGAATGGGGCAGGTTACTGCATGGCATGCACAGTAATTACGCGCCCCGGCCCAATCCGACCGATGATATCAGTGGATCGGCGGCGAGTGGCGTCGGCGGCGGAAGGGAAAACTCGCAGGAGTCTTTATCGTGCTGGGCATTAAACCCGAAATCAAAGAACCCAAACCGGGCGACACGTGGATCGGCCCCGCCCCGTCCATCGAAGGCCCCATCCCCGGACCGATCGCCAAGTCCTTCATCGAACGAGACCAAGCGATATCCTCTCCCTCCAACACACGCGACTATCCCCTGGTGGTGAGACGCGCCTCGGGCTCCGTCGTCGAAGACGTCGACGGCAACCGCTTCCTCGATTTCGCCGCGGGCATAGCCGTCTGCGCCACGGGACACTGCCATCCCAAAGTCGTTGCCGCCATCGAAGCCCAGGCCAAACATCTCATCCATATTTGTGGGAGCGATTTCTACTATCCCCCCATGGTCGAGTTGATGGAACGGTTGACCGGCCTCGTCCCCGGCGATCATCCCCAGCGCGTCTACTTGACCAACTCCGGCGCGGAGGCCGTCGAGGTCGCCATGAAGCTTTCTCGATACCATACCAACCGAAAATGGATCATCGGCTTTCACGGCGCGTTTCACGGCCGCACGATGGGCGCCTTGTCACTTACCTGTTCCAAGGCCAGGCAGCGCGCCAGATTCGGTCCCCTCGTCCCCATGGTCACTCACGTTCCTTACGGCGACGTGTCGGCCATTGATTCGCAACTGTTCCGATACAAGATGATGCCCAACGAGGTCGCCGCCGTGTTCGTGGAAGCCGTTCAGGGCGAAGGCGGCTATGTGGTCGCGCCCCCCGGTTTTCTGCACGATCTTCGCGAACTTTGCGACAGGCACGGTATTCTCCTGGTGCTCGATGAAATCCAATCGGGGATGGGGCGGACCGGCAAGTGGTTCGCCTTCGAACATTTTGATATCGTTCCCGATATCGTTTTGATGGCCAAGGGCCTGGCCAGCGGCATGCCGCTCGGCGCCGTCATCGCTCGGGCCGATATCATGAATTGGGAGCCCGGCGCCCAGGGAAGCACGTTCGGCGGCAATCCGGTTTGTTGTGCGGCCGCCTTGGCGACGCTGGATTTGGTCCAAGCCGCCTACATGGAGAATGCGGCGCGGCTCGGCCGGCACATCCTCAAACGGCTGCATGAAATCGCGGCGCATCGAAAAGTCATCAGGAATCCACGTGGTTTGGGGCTGATGATCGGGGTGGACGTTATCCATCCAAGGACGGGAAAGGGCGACGCCAAGCTCCGCCAACGATTGGCTTATGCCGTTTTTGAACGCGGTTTGATTCTCTTACCCTGCGGCGAAAGCAGTATTCGATTTTGTCCCCCGCTCTGCATCAATCAGACCCAGGTGGACGTCGGCCTCACGATCTTCGACGAAGTACTGGCCGCCCTCACGTAGGGCATGGTGCCGTGTTGGTGATGTCCCAGGCCTTATCCGTCGGTCCCGTAGACCGGAAAGCGAAACATGAGCAGGTTCGAAAAGCCTGCCGTCGATCCGACCTTCGTCGCCGTTCGCGCGACGTTATCGTCTTCTTCCGACCGCCGGGCGGCGCAGCTTGACTTTCATGTCGCGCGTCGTTCCCTTGGAATTCTCCAACACCTTGGACGCCTTCTTGATGTCCGGCACACGGAGGATGACCAGTGTTCTGCCACCCGCCGTGCCACCCGTGCAATACATGTAGCCGATGTTGATATGCGCCTGGGCCATCTTCTCGCAAAGATCGGCCGCCGCTCCCGGTCGGTTCGGAAGCGACACCCCTAGAACCTCGGCCTCACTGACCGATACGTTGAGCTGTCGGAGCACCTGGCGCGTTTCCAGCGGATCGTCCGTAATCAGCCGCAGCACCCCGTGTTCCATGGAGTCCATCATCGCCACGCTGGTTACGTTGATCTTGGCTCTCGCCAGCGCCAGAAAAATCTGCGACAAGACCCCCGGCTTGTTCGGAAGGAATATCGAAAACTGCATGTATGTTTCCATATCAACCTCCACGGAGACTGAAAGCCGCTCATCGGGTAGATGCTCATCGGCCTTCGCATGGCGGGCTCCGCCTTCTCGCCGATCCCCTGCGACCCGGACGACGTGTAGGCGGTCCTCCGCCGTGTCCCCTGCCAGTATAGTGACCCCGCGATCATTCGCTAGGGGGTGAATTGCGGATCATCCTCCCGAGAATGGCTGAATCTCGATCAAGAACGGCACGGCCCCGATACCGGTCCGCCGCATGAAACCCGTTCATTTCGGTGTCCTACGTCTCTCCACGTGAATCACGGTGCGTCGAACCCGCAAGAAACCCAGGAAGAATACCAGCGCCAGAACCGGTCCGAGCATCGCCGCGCCGCATAGACCGCCAACACGGGGGCCGGTATGGGAATTGCCCTCGGCGTTATCCCCGATTCCATCCTCATCGGTGTCGCTTTGTTCATCCGGATCGGTCGGGAACGCGTCGTCATCGTCATCCACTCCATCGTCGTCGTCGTCCGTGTCCCCGTTGTCCCCGACGCCGTCCTCATCCGTGTCTACGGTCTCATCCGGATCGTCCGGAAACACATCCGCATTGTCCCCGACGCCGTCCTCGTCCGTGTCCGCGGACTCCTCCGGATCGGTCGGAAATGCATCCTCGGCGTCCGTCACCTCATCTCCGTCGTCGTCCGCGTCGGCGTTATCACCGATGCCGTCCCCATCGGTGTCGATGGTTTCATCGGGATCATCCGGAAAAGCGTCGTCGCTGTCGGCCACTCCGTCTCCGTCGCTGTCGTCCTGCGGCGGCGGCGATCCGGGAACGGTAAAGCTCATCGTTCCCCCCGTCATGTTTTCGGCCGCCAACGAGAACGTCTGCGGATCCTGAAAATCGGCGTTCACCGACGCGTTGCTTCCCTCACCAACACCCGTTCCGCCGACCGCGTTCAACGTACCCGAGGCGTTAATCACCACGTCAATCGTGGCCACATGCGTTTGTTCCTGGCGCAGCGACAGCAGCAGGGTGCTGCTCGCCAGAAGCGGCGAAGTGGCAAACGGCGTCGGCAGGGTGGTGTTGCTGAATCCGTAGCCGTTCAGGTCGATTTCCCAAGCGAACGCGCCAAGGTCAATCGCATTGCCCGTCAATCCGAAATCGAACTGAATGCCGCGGACGTCGTCCAAGGGATCATCTTCCGCCGTTACGGAAAGGAAGATCGCCACGGCGGCCTCGGTGCCCGCCGCCACCTCGGCACTCAACGCATCACCGTTCCCGTCACGAGCGACAAGGGTGACCACCACGTCCCCACGCCCGTTTGCCGGAAACAGCATCATCGAAACAGTCACGGAAAGGACGAACAGGCTCTTTGTCATGCAAAACGCTCCATCGGCGAACTCTTCCCTTGCCGTTCGGGATTACCGCAGCGGCCAATCGACATCCTATTGTTGCGTCGAGAAGCTCTCCCGTCACCTTTTTCAAGGGGGCCTTCTGATCCGCCCGATAAGACGGTCATTCCTGATTGGCAATCAACAGGGATTCCGGGAACGAATCATCGCACTTCGCAGGGGCCGCGGCTATCCCACCGGAACCGTTGACGTTTTTTCGTGCAGAAGGGACTTCAGCGCATGGATGTCGAACGGCTTGCTCAAATAGGCATCGAACCCCGACTGTAACAGGGCCTCGCCGCGCCCGGAGTCGAGATGGCTTCCCGTAGCGATCAGGGTAATCGGATCCGCTGAATCCAGCGTCCGGATGAAGCGCACGATCACCGTCGGATCGAGTCCGACTCGATCTACGTCCACCACAATCGCCCGGGGTTTATGCTGGTGGATAGCGCTCCCGGCCTCCAGGGCGTTCTCCGCAATAATCACGTCGAACTCCTCGTTGGCGATCAAGGATTGACGGATGGCGCAAGTCCATTCGGCGTCCGAGTCGAAGAGCAGTACGCAAAAGGCGCCGGTGTCCAGGCCGTTCAGCGGAATGCCGTGGACCCGCATGAAGCGAATCAAGTGCTCGACCGGAATCCGGCGATCCTTACTGCCCGGAATGCGATAGCCGCGAAGATGACCGCCGTCAAACCACTTCGATACCGTCCGCGGCGCCACGTTGCAGATTTTGGCCACTTCTCCCGTCGTAAAGACTGATCTTGGCTTTTGCATGACGGACCCGCTTTCCTTTCAGACTCTCGAATCGGGCGTAAAGGCTGGTAACACATGGTCGCCGGCCATATCCGCCGATCAATCGACGCGGATACATCGGAGCGCAAGGAACCCCACTGTGCTTACCCGGCGCGCAAGGCCGCGAAGCCATAATCCCGTCCGAGAAACCCCTTGCGGAATGACAACCCCACCACGACCAAACCGCCCCCGCGGTTTGGTTCCGTTTCTGCCTTCGGATTCTTGCGCCGGATTAGGCCCGATTCGGCGTTACCAATCTCAAGAAATCCCCCCAGCAGAGACTGCGGATTATAGGCTCGTTCCCCCCGGCCGGTCCAATCCGTCTGTAACAAATTCTTTTCGAGACCCTAAGCCAATAACGCGAATACCCCCCATCCTTCCAACCTGAAAAACGGGTTAGTCAAATCCTAAGGTTGCAACTCCTCACTTTTGTGCCGGCCGATCGCTTGTCGGATAGGGCATCGCATCAGGAAGCCCCGGGAAAACGACTCAGGGCACACAACCCGCCCCGGACACCGGACGACGACACTCGGAGACTGTATAGAGGCTAAACGGCTACCGCTCTGAGGGAGGCAAAAGAATCTCTTGACCTACCTGAAGACTCTTGGCGTCGCCCTTTACTCGATCTTTATTCAACTCGTACAACTCCTGCCACCGAGCAGAATTGCCCAGCACGTCGCGGGCGATCTTGTAGAAACTGTCCCCAGATTTTACTCGGTAGGTTCGCGTGGTTGTGGTTGAATCAATGGGGGTCTTGGCCGATCCCGCCGTCGTCCCACGGGCTCCGATGATGCCCTCGGCGCCCGGCGTGGCACTCTTGACCGTCAAGGCGGCCTCGTCCTGAGGCCGGGGTGGGATCTTGACCTGCGAACCGATCACGAGGCTGCCTGGACTTTGAATGGTCGGGTTGGCCGCCTGCAAGAGCGAAAGAAACTTTGCATCTCCATAGTATTGTTTGGCCAGTGACACAAGCGTGTCACCCGGTTGAACCCGATGGGATTCCACGGCGCCGCGCGCACCGCCCGCAGCCTCCCGCGTCGTGCTGTCCGGTCTCCCCAGCGCCGTCAGGGGAACACTGTTCAATGGCGACGCATCCGACCCTGGAACCGCAGGGCTGTGGGTCGGGTCGGATTTCACTCCCGCGCCGGCTGCATCCGCCAATCGAGAGGCCTCCGTCGTGCTCGCTAATGATTCGTCGGGAGCTGTGTTGGACGATGAAGCGGGATGACCAACCTTGTCCGCCATGCGCGAAGGAACGGCACCATCCAGAGTCGATTGGGTTTCCCCGCCGCCGGGCGAAGTCGACGCCGATTCACTCGCCATGGAATCCGAAAGTTGCGCAGGAGGCTTGATCTCCGGCTTCTTCCGCTCCGCCGTCAGAGCATCGCCGCCGGGCGGACGAAGATTCGTCGGCATTCTCCGCGCCCCCGTGGTCCGCTGGGCCCCATCCGACGGTTTCTCCACGGTCCGGTTGCCCCCGGCAGGCAGTGGTTTGACGCTCTTTCCCGCCGCCCCTTCCATCGACGCCGGCGTCGACGGCGCCGTGCCCGAATCGGCCAACGCGCCCGGTCCGGACGCAACGGGAATGGGCGACTCCGCCCGATCGCGTGCGAGATAATAACCACCGGTCACAAACACGATTACCGCCGCGGCGATCACGCCGAGCTTAACGTCCGGTCGCATACTTGGTGCCTTTCCTTAGCTAACTGCCATCACTCCAGAAACCGCGGGCCGACGGCAAGATCTCCCCCGCCGGGCGACTCGCCACGACTGGTTTCCGAATCCATAAACTTGGTCTCGTCACGGAATGTGAATCCGACTACGCATTTATCGACGCGCCTGGCGGCGCGCGACTACCTTTTTGGGCGAATCGTCCTCCGCTGATACCGTCCGGACGCGGACGCCGGGAGGTTGTCCGAAAGTCGCTCGCAGTCTAGGCAGGTCATGCGCCATCGTCAACGCCAAAAAGGCGCAAAACGTGAGCCGACGAATCTCTCGCCAGCTCATGTTCAGCATAGGTGCCTGTGAATTGTCCAAAACCAGCGCCGCGTCCCCTTCTGCTAAGCACTCACCGGACGACCGCCTGCAAACGCCGACGGCCCACGCTGCATCCGCCAAAACACGTAGGCGCCGGCAAGGATCGAAAGCCCGACGAGCACCCATCGAACCTCCGGCCAGCGCGGAGTCGATTCCCACAACACCAGAATCGTGCTCAGCGTGGCGATGATTACCACCACGGCGTGCAAGACACGCGGCTGATAAAGTAGCGTAGCCCCGATAGCGATGGAGCTATAGGTGCCCACCAGGACGCCGATCAACAAGGAAAAGCTGAACCCGTGCACCGCTTTTCCGCCGATCGCGTACATCAGGAACAGCACCATGACGGTCGTCGTACCGGTGAGCAAGGTGCGCGACAACGTCTGGTTGATACTGTTGTTGATGGTCTTGGCATCGAGCGTGCCGATGCGTCCTTTGTTTTCACGAATGCGGTCGAAGATGACAATCTTGTCGTTGATGCTGTAGCCGATGACCGTCAGAATCGAGGCGATCATCGACAGGTCTATGCGGAAGGGCTCAAGCAGTACGGCCCGGCCTAAAAAGTTGTTATACACGAAGTGGCTCACGGTCACCAGCCCAAGCGTGACGGCCACGTCGTTCACCAGCGCCACGATCGCCGCCAGTCCGTATTCCTTCGTTCCAAAACGTAGCCACAGATACGCCACGATCGCAATCAACGAAAGAATCACGGCAAACGTCGCCTTGTTCCGCGCCTGACCCGCCACCTGGGGAGCGAATTGCACGACTTTCGAGAACGACTTTTCCTGACCCAGCGCCGCCTCGATCTTCGCCACGTGCGGGCGGGCCAGCGCATCCAACCACTGGTCGGGATCCTCCTCGTGGCGCAGCGCATCGTCTACCGTCAGGACGGCGAATCGTCGATGCCCTTCTTTTCCGTCTTCCCGAACCGAGGCCCCGTCAATCGGGAAGATCCCGAGTTCCCTGGTGCGGTGCTCCTCGAATTCAGGCAGTAGCCCGATTTCCCGCAGGCGGCGATCCAGTTCCTCTACCGCCAACGGCGATTCCTGAGAATCGAGCACGACCTCCACGGCCACACCCCCGCGGAAGCGGCGCACGTCAAATCGCGCCTCTCCGCCGATCACATCCGAAAGGTACTGATCCTCGGGCTCGACCGCAAAAAACGGCTCCTTGGTCAAATCCTCATCCACCACGGTGGTGTATGCCAACGACTGTTGAACAGCCAGATCATCCCCCAGGACTCCCAATACCGCCGCCTGCACCAGATCTCGGTTCGTCTCAATCGTCACCACTTCGTAGGAAAGTCCAATCTCGGCCTTCCCTTCCCCGACTCGCTGTACGCGGGCGCTTTGCAGCCGGAACGACGCCGCGCGGGCATACGCGGCCGCGTCGGCCGTCGCCTTTTGGAAAGAAGCCAAGTCCAAAGCCCCGGGCTTCCCTTCAAACACGGCCGTGCGCCCTTGTCCGCGAATACCTCCCCGCTCCACCCGATCCTCAATCACGCCGCGCATCAGCGCTGCGATCTCCTCGGCGGTAAGGTGGGCCGACGTAAGGGTGAACTGACCCGCCGCTTCGCCGGACGCCGCCGTCGCCGCCTCCAAGTGTTTCGCTGCCTCGGCCAGCCAGGCGGCAGCGGATGGGCCGTTGCCGCTCCCGGTAATCAGCGCGTCAAGTTCGTCATCGCTGTGCGCCACACCGGGCTTCAGGTCAATCTGAACGCTCGTGCCTCCCAGGAATTCAATGTCATACAGACGCTCGGTCCGCACGGTGCTCACCCACAAAAACATCAATACGCTGCCCGCCACAGCCGCTATGGACGCCGTCCAAAACACGCTGCGCATCCCCATCCAGTCAATGTTGGGGACGGTAATGAGCCGCCGCATTGAAAAGTCCTTCAGCCAACCGGCATCCGTCAACGTTTCAAACACCAGTCGCGTCACGACTAACGCCGTGTACATGCTCGTGCAAATGCCGATTCCCAACGTGATGGCAAACCCCTTGATCTCCTCACTGCCCACCGCTCCCAATATGATGCTGGTCAGCAGCGTCGTCAGGTTGGAGTCGAAAATGGCGGAAAAGGCCTTTTCGTAACCGGCCTGCAACGCCCGACGGAAAGCCACACCGCGCTCCCGTTCCTCGCGGACGCGCTCAAAGATGAGCACATTGGCGTCCACGGCCATCCCGATCGTCAGGATCAACCCCGCGATACCCGGTACGGTGAAGGTCGCCTGCAACAATACCATGATCGAAAGCGTGAACAGCAGGTTCAGGAGCAAGGCGACGTTGGCCATACCCCCGCCGGCGAATCCGTAATAGAACAGCATGAACACGACGACCGCCATGAACCCGTAAACCGCGCTGCGAATCCCCCGCTCGCGGTTGGATTCGCCCAGTGACGGACCGATGGTATTCTCCATCAAGGGCGTTTCTTTCAATCTCGCGGGAAGCGATCCTGCCTCCAGGATCCGCACCAGGTTTTGCACCTTGTCCGTGGTAAAACGACCGCTGATCTGGCCGCGCTCCGTGATCCGCTCGTTGATGTTGGCGTAAGACATGGCCGCCCCATCGAGCACAATGCACAGTTCGCGATTCACATTCGCCTCGGTCAGGTCGCCGAACAATTGTCCGCCCCGGGGGTCTAGCCGGAACGACACCACGTTCTCGCCGGTCATCGGATTGCGATCCGGATAGGCCTCGCGCAGCGACCAACTCTTACCCCCCGACCCCTTGACCATCTTGAATTCCGGATCGTCGTGCATCAGCACATAGTGCCGTCCGGCGTATTCCTCAACGATGGGGAAGTTGGGACTTTGTTTCCGGGCCTCGAAGTCCTTCTGATCCCTGGCCCCCGTGAACTTCAATAGGTCCTCCACCGGAATCCAGATGAAACGGTCGTTCGCCCTCGCGCGCGGACCATTCTTGGCCAGTTGTTCCTCGTACTTGCTGATCGCTTCGGATACGGGTCCATCCGTCCGGTCGGGACTGCCCGGATTGCGGGCGGCCAGAATGCGAAACTCCAGCACCCCCGCCCCTCGAAGGAGTCGCTTGAGGTCCGAAGGATCCTCCAGGTCGGCCTTGTTCTTCGACCATGCGTCGTAGGCGGATCTGGCTTGGGTGATGAGTTGACCCGCCTCGGCGGAATCAAACGCCGGGTACTCGCTTCGAATTCTGGCCAGCTCTTCGTCGCGCTTGACGCCTTTCCCCAACGCCAACAAGTCCTCCAACCGACGAATCGGCAGGTTCGTCGCCAACAGCGCGGACATCGCCTGCTCGTATTTGTCCGATGCCTGCTTTACGGCAGCGGTATCGGCCGAGCCCTGTGCGGCCACATACTCGTCGTACCCGGTGCTGACGGCCTCAATCAAGGATCCTCGACCGGCCACCCCGCGCTCCAACTCCTGTACCTCGGTGGCCCGCTCCTCCCCTGCGGCATTGAGCGCCCGCTCCACGTCAAACCGCACGATGTTGCGAGCCTCAATCTGCTCAATCGTCTGGTTATAAACCGCGCGCCGTTCCAGCGCTTCCTTCGGCGGCCGCGGCATGCGGATTTCCAGCCGCGTGTTTCCAACCGGGCGCCATTCCAGATTCAGCTGCGATTTCGGATCGACACGCTCACGGAGTATGCTCAGCACACGTTCCGACAAGTTGCCTTGGTCCGCAGGCGGCAACCCGGTCGTATCGATCTCAAAGAGAAGACTTGTGCCTCCGACCAGATCGATACCGCCCTTCAGCTTCTCCTTCGGTGGGTAAAGCAGAAGCAGCGAAAGCGCAACCAATCCGACCACTAATCCCCATTTCCATCCGCGATTCGATGTACTCATGTTGGTTCTCTCTTCGACGGCGACGCGAGGGTCTAACCGTCGAGGGTAATTTTGATTTGCCGTGTGCCTTTACAAATAGTGTCAATAGCGCGCGATCTCACTCGGGAACCGATCCCGGCGTGCGTTTCTTTGATTGACCCCTGCCGCACTCCTTCTAGAGGGCGTTATACGCTATGTGATTCAACGTCGATGCGAAAGGGGGGGAGGATCAGCGTAAAGGGGGCGCGTGTCGCTTCAATAGGGGCGCCGCGGCGGCCAACAATAACGCTGGGATCCCTTCACGGTGTCCGACATGCACCGCAAACCGGTAAGTTGAAATCGGCATCGGATCGATCTGAAACGGCCTCGAAACCGGCGGTAGTGAGCTTCTCAGTTTGACAAGTGGGCGGAACAAACGCGAAGACTCGACGACCGCCATCGTCGAGTTTGCTCCAATCTCGCTTGACGAATGAGGATACTCGCGACTCGGCTCGGTCCTATTCCGTTCGGCTGGGGGACCGGTGACATTCTCCGGTAATACGCCGTCTGCATCTCGGGGGACATTCAGTCTTCCATCTTCGGTATCTTTAATAAATGAAGCGTCGATGAACAGAACGGTAGCCACGCAACAAACGAAGCAAAAACCGGCGAAAATGCCGATGTATCCACTTGGCATAGTGCGGCATTATAGAATGCGAAGATCGGAACTCAACCTCCGAGGAAACGCCGATGGACTACGACTGACTGCCTGTGATATCTTGGACGGGGATGGGCTTGCTCGGCGTCCGGAAGATTCTCAGCGGTTCAGAAATCAGTTTTGCATTGTCTTTTGCCACATAAGGTTACAAGATCGTAACAGTGTTGTCAGAAATCTTATAGCCGGAAAATAATTTCGTGGAATTGCCCTTGACGACCCGTATAATGGGCCGTGCGAGTCGGTTTTTCTTACTTTTGAGGTCAACGTGGAACGAGGACGAACAAGACAACGAGTTGAAGAGCTTCAATTTTGCCTTTACGAGCGGGCCATCCACCCAGAGCTGTTCCACATTCATAAAGTCCAACGCGTGGAGCAGAGCCGCTATCACGCGGAAATCTGGGTCGCTGGGCTTTCGCACGTCGTAACCGTCCAATCCGGCGATCAGATTCTAACCGAGCTGATCGCGGAGGACATGGAGATCCTCCCTAAGACCGGTCTGGCCACGTCCTTCAAGTTCCGCGGCGAGCGGGACCACGCGCAGTCGTTCAAGAGCGGCGTCAAGTACATTCTATCGACGCAAGTGGAACGGATGACGCCTCAACTGTTCCCGGCCACTCACCGCGATTACGTCCATTATGCGCAAAACCGCAGGCTGTTTGTGTCCTTTGAGGAGTGCGCCAACGACGGCTTGGCGCCGTTTAGCTTCGTTGATTACGACGCCCGGGACCACGAGTTTCATGTCCACGCCTATCATGCTTTCCCGGAGGACTTCACGCTGCTTAAGACGCAGTCCATCTTTGAAATCGGGAAGCCGCGCATTCGGGCCGATTGGTAGACCGAAACGGTCCGACTTCATCGGAAGTCGAACGCGCAAATTATCATGCCCGCCATGCGGCCTTGGGAAACCCGCGTACGGCTACGTGATGTTCGCGTTCCAAGCGTCTCGCCCACCGCCCTTGCCTACGGGCAGCACGATCCACAGACCGGTTGGGAACGGTTGAGTTGATTAGGGTAACCCGCCGCCGCGTTCAGCAGATCGATCACTCGAAGGATGTCCGGTGGCCCCGCCGCCCCGGACCGATCAACGTCTGAACTGAGCAGCCCGTGCGGTGCGATGCGCACGCCGTTCAGAATGTCAATCAGAAACGTGATGTCCCCCGGAGAGGACGCGGAGTCGCCATTCACGTTTGCCGGATGCGAGGTGAATACCCCCCGCGTTGTGGTGGAGTCGTCCGCCGTGTAGGCCAGCGTGGTCACGGCGTTGGTGGTGATCGCCCTGGTCAGGTTGATGGTGAACGAGCCGTCGCCGTTATCCACCGCCCCCGCGATCGAGTTGGGCGCACCTGCTTGCGCCGTCTCGCAGAGGGCCCAACAGTTGCTTAAAGCCGCCGAATCGGTGATGCCCGCGGGACCTGTGACCTTGAAGGATTTAAGACCTTGGACGGTCCCCGGCGTATTCGGGGGAAAGGGCTGTCGAGCGTCCACGACGGCGGACGCCGGATCGACAAACGTTACGGTGCCGTTCGGGCACGTCGGTCCTCCGCAAAGCTCTGGACATAGAAGATCGGCACCGTTCCCGTTTCCATTAAATCCGTTCGTCGCGCAGGCGAAATCCCACTCTCGTTCGCAGCAAAAGGCATCTTCAGCGCACACCGCTGCGCAACAAGTCGGATCACTGCAACCCGGCATTTCGGTTCCCGTAGGAACGCCGACGCAGCAATCGACCGTGGAGGTCGGACAAATATCGCACGTATCCGGGCAAAGAAGCTGAGCTCCGCAGCCGGATTCGAGAAACCCGGTGGTGGCGCAATAGACGTCCCACAGCCCGTTCACCGGATCGCAACAGAGTGGATCGCACATGCAGACCAGTTTACAACAGGTTATGTCGCTGCACCCGACGGTCTGCTGGCCCACGCTGTGATCTTGGCAGCAACCTTCCGGACCAGGACAATTCGCATTGTCGGGCGGACCGCATGTGATACGGAACAGGGCATTGCCGCGGCGGGTGCCCGGGAACACGCCCAGTCGGACCAGGTAACCCTGGTCTTCCGTCGCCGGAAAAGCGATCATGGATTGACGCGGGTCGAGAGATTGACCGCAACGATCGTCGTTGCAACTGATCAACCGCGCGTCATTCACCGGACACACGAATCCTTTGTATACCGCAATGCGTGTATCGACATCGGTCAAACCGCACGTCGAAACCACCACGGTGTCCGTACACGGCGAGGTCCATTTGAACCAAACATCGGCCTCGATCTGGCTCTCGCCGAAAGACTGACAGGCGGTGTGGGTTGGGCCGTCGGTGGTCGCGGTGAAGTTATTGAAAGGGAAGTCGCCGCGACCATCGATGGATTGAGCAAACGCGCAGGCGTCGTTGGCGGGCGGAGGCGGTTGGCATGGCGTGCTTTCCTGAAGCGGAACATTGAGACAAAACTGGGTATTCTCCGGCAGCGAATCGCTGACGCCGTATCCCGTAAGGTCGTCCTGGAGTAACCACTTGCTGGCTGCCGCCCCACCCTCCCACAACCAGGAGCACGTTTGGTATTCGCCCACCGCGGCGGTATTATTGGTGATTTCAATCCAATAGCATTGTCCGGCCTGCACGTTGACCGCCGCATGTTGAGCGACGAATTCCCACTCCCGGATTCGCGCCGCGATCTGTTGTTGCGTCAGCGCGTTTCCGAAAACGAGCGTCCCGTTCGACTGCCGGAAATCGCCGATCACGCCTCCCGGCACACCGCCGTTGTCCGCAAAATAGCGGACGCGAAAGTTGTTTTGCGTGAGTTGAATCAGATTCGGACACTCCTGGCCTTCGGGAAACTCAGGCGTTCGCAGGGTAAAATCGAAGTACCCGCCGTGCCAGCAAAGGCCGGTGATGGAGCCGTTGGCGGAGGGACGGAAGTTTTCCGCGACGATGAACTCGACCCCGTCGCTGGTGTGGGCGACGGAGCGGTCGTTGGCCTGACAATTGCCGGCCGGTTGTGAACATTGTACCCCGGCCGTTCCTCCTTCGGCGTCACCGGCCGCGGCACGACCGGATGAATCTTCGGTCAGTTGGGTGAAAATGCCGCGAGATCGAAGAACGCCCTTGTCGCCGAATGCGGTATTGAGTCGAGCGCGCGAATTGGTAAGTCTAGCGCCCGCCATCGCCGTATCCCGGGCGTCGCTGGCTAGACCGTCCGATGTGTTCGGTGGAGCTCCGTGGACGTCGAAGCAGACGCCCAGATACGCGATCCCTGCCGCAGTGATGACAAACTTCGATATCTTCATTCCCCAATCCCCTTCATCGCGCTCAATTCAGATTGTGAACTTGCCGGGACGCCTCCATAAAAGACGAAACCCCGCATCTCCTCGGGTGGGAAACGGTCGAAATCCTGACCCTGTTGATTCAGCAATCACGTTGGTCGGACGCGGACCCGGGCGTGATGAGTTCGTCCCCGTTTCCCCCCAAAGCCGGCTCGTACTGGATTGCTTGATTCGAGCCACATCCCCTGCCGGTCGGCGCTCCTGACGCGCAACGAAGGCTCCTTACCCCGAAGAGTGCCTGCCGGACCCTTACGGTCAAGACCGGGTCGTCTGAGTATAGTACCGAAAACGCCTTGATTCAATCAGCCGGGCGGGTGGATACCATGCGTGACTTAGGTGAGATGTGTCGCCTTGGCCCGGCCGGGAATTACGAGCTCCCTCAACCATGCGTTTTTTCGGCCGGGAAAGAGAATAGACCGGAATCTAGCCGTAGCGCAGACTACTTCTGCCTGCCGGCCGTTCAGCATGGGTGAAAACGTATGGGTTTAACGACCAATAACCAAGGCCGGGAAAGACCTGGCGACAAGATCCGGCTCAAACCGGCGGTTACTTTCGTTATAGTCCTTGCCTACTGCACCCTTTTCTTGGTCCGAATGAGTGCTTCTTGGCCGGCCTCGTTACGCTCCCTGAATCGAGCTTGCACGGAATCGGTATACGCCGTGGTCGGGTCAGTAACATGGTTCTTGCCGGCATCGGCCGGGGGTAATCTGATTCGCACCGCCGTGTATCTGCTCCTCGTTGCGGGTCTCGTGCCGGCCGCTGGCGCCTGGGTCAGCGGGATTCGCAGTGTTTCCGACATCGGACTGCGCATTCCCAATCGCCTGGCGTGGCGCTATCTGCTGGTGGGTTTGCTGGCGTCGATGCCTTTTTTGTGGTGGATGTCACGGGGAGAACGATTCGCGGATTCCTATCTGCCGGAACTCAAGCGAAGCGGCGTGGCGATCTTCCTTGTCTATTATTTCATCAACATGCTGACCGAGCACTTTTTTCTGCAAGGAGTGCTGCTGGCGGTATGCCGGCGGTCCGGAAAATGGCCCGACCCTGTCGGCATGGATCGCCGGGGCGCCGGGGGAGATGGAATGGCTGCAAAAGCGGCTGCCTGGTTGGGATGGAGCGGACTGAATCGAAATAGGTCTGAACACGGTGGCGCGGGAAGGACCCTCGGTCTGCCCGCTCATTGCTTGTTCCCGATCGTGGCCTCGTCCGTAATATTTGGACTGGCGCATCTGGGAAAGGACGCACGGGAGTTACTGCTTAGCTTCCCGGGCGGGATGATTCTGGCCTTTATGGCCTATCGCACGAACACGTGGCTGACGCCGTTCGTGCTTCACTTGCTGACGGCGGGCACGGCCTGTTTGCTGATCGTGCTTTGAAGTCCGACGGAGGCGGCGCCGGGTCAAAAGAAAAACGGCCTCGGAGGTATTCCGAAGCCGCTTCTTGCCATTTCTGAAGAAGACGCTTATCGAATCCGCCCGGACTTGGTTAGGCCCGACGACGGCGAAGGACCGCTACGGCTCCGAGTGCAAGCAGGGTAAGCGTCGCCGGTTCGGGTACGACGGTGCCCCGGAGCGTAACTGACTCGAAGCTGCCGACGTCGCCGACCGCGCCATCGGTAATCACCACATACCAACCTCCCTCAGGAAGCGGGGAACCATAGTAGTTGGAAAATAACCCGGGCCCGTCCTGCGAAAAGAAACCGCTGTTGATGGCTCCCGCCTTCTCCCCGTGCGGAAGCGCAGCAGGGAACTTGTCATTGAAAATCAACGTTTGATTGGAGATGCTGTGCTGCCAACCGGCCTCGTCCATGATCACAATACCGTTGCCCGGCGTGTCGAGATCGCCGGTTGGATCGAGCAACTCGACGCGCAAATCCATGGGCGACGCGTGACTCAGGGCGTTGATCTCGAACTCAAGATAAGTGACAGCCTCCGTCGGCGGATCGATCACGTTGATCACGAACCACTGAACGGCGTAGTCCGCGATGTTCACTCGCGGCGCCGTCGGACTGGCCGGGAACGTGTACTCAAAGTCAAAGACGGTGGGCCGATCCGTCGCCAAAGCAACCGACGGCAGCATTGACATACCGAGCAACAAACTGGCTAGCGATCGAAGCTTCATCCTCTCCATCCTCCACACTGCGCGGTGTGACGCAGGTGACCCCCTAGAGCCAACCGCCTGCATATACGATATACGGCGCGACCCGCACTTTGGCGGCTCAACCCCATACCGCAGAATCGCCCGACGAGTATCGGGAAACCCAACAAGAAACGAATTAGACACCCGTCGCTTGTAGCAGTATAGCCCGACCTCCAAAATGATTCAACGCGGAAAAGAAAGATTTTGCAATGTCAATGCTTTTCGGTTGTTAACGAAGCCCGGGGGTTTTCCCCGCGTCCCGAAATTACCCGCCTA